>Ga0209066_10003501_pt1 | contig 17854 bp, 20 predicted proteins | sample All_14_2_FD_187198 | JGI IMG/M metagenome (GOLD analysis project Ga0209066, IMG submission 187198) | Freshwater microbial communities in response to fracking from Pennsylvania, USA - Allegheny Zone_MetaG_DW_15 (SPAdes) (version 2) ... | reverse complement strand
CTCCTGGGGCACCGGGTGAGCCGGGTGAGCCGGGAACTCCTGGGGCACCGGGTGAGCCGGGTGAGCCGGGGGCACCGGGCACGCCGGGAGCGCCGGGTGAGCCGGGAGCACCGGGTGAGCCGGGGACACCTGGGACACCGGGGGCACCGGGTGAGCCGGGCACGCCGGGAGCACCGGGTGAGCCGGGAACTCCTGGGGCACCGGGCACGCCGGGGACACCGGGTGAGCCGGGAACTCCTGGGGCACCGGGAGCACCGGGTGAGCCGGGAGCACCGGGTGAGCCTGGGACACCGGGAACCCCTGGCGCACCGGGAACGGCCGGAGCTCCGGGAGTCAACGGGATCGATGGCACTAACGGCACGAGCGGGACCAATGGAACCGGCGGAACGAACTCGACTGTTAACAGTGCCGGGTCGAGCGCGCCCGACACGCTCGCCGCCACCGGAGTGGATGCCTCAGGTCGATGGCTGCTGCTGTCGGCAGCAGCGCTCGTAACGATCGGCGGGATCTTCTTTGTTCTCATCGCCGCTCGTCGGCGTCGGGCGGCCACGTCGATCTGAGCCTGACCGAATCACAGACGCGCCATCGGGGGGAAGCCCCGGTGGCGCGTCGTGCGTGCGAAGCGGCGCTCTAGGCTGTCGTCGTTCGTGGCAGGTGGCACTCGAGGCAACGCGTTCCGAGGCCGTCTGCCTCACGTACCGCAGTCGGGAACCTGTCAAACGCGAGATCACGTGTGCACCCTCGGCACGATTTCGTGCCATCGGGATGCCGAGCCAGCCGCGCGACGAAGATCTCTGCCTCCGTACGCGCAGCTCGACGCAGTCGGGTGTTGCGCTGCTTGACCCGACTGAGGATGGTGCGCTCTTCGTCGGTAAGCGGAGTCCTCTGGAACATGGCAAATCTCCTTCGGAGGGCGCGACGGGCGCAGCACAGCGACTCAGTGAACGGGAGCCTTCGGGTGGCTCTCTTCTCTCGTGTGCGGCGTATCAGGCCACCACGAATCACCTTACTCACCCCTCCGGTCGGGAAGGTCACGTGGGGATGGGAATAGCAGATCGATCTGCCAATTCAATCTGGTCCGAAGCCTGCTCTACGGGGTTGCCCGTCCGCTCTGGCAGCTCGTCGGTGTAGGTTGCGAGCTCCCGAAGCCGGGTTGCAAGGGTGCGCAGGATCTCGACACGCTGGAACGGGATACCGTACGACTCGATCAGACGCTCGATTCGAGCAAGTCGCTCATCCATCGTGATATTGATTCCCGCGTCCTCGGCCAGAGGCGCCAACCGGTACGCCAGGTATGCGAGGTCCCAGATTCCGTGCCCAGGAGAGGCTGCATCGAAATCGAACAGGCTCGCGACGTGGCCATCGACGAAGGTCATGTTACGGCGCGACATCGTTGTGGCAGATGACCTCGGCGGGCTCGCGGGAGGGCGAACTCCACACCAGGTCTTGGCCGACCAGAGACACGCTGGCGTCATGCACCTGCCTGATCCGCTCGCCCGCGTCGTCCAGGATCTCTGGCTCCCAAAGCCAGTCAGGCAGGGGGTAGTCGCCGACGTCGCCGGGGAGGAACGAGAGAATCTCCCGGCCTTGGTCGTCGAAGCCGAGTGGCTCGGGGACCTCGTGGACGCCGGCAGCCTGCAGCGTGCGCAGGAGCTCGTGAACGGCGGGCGTCCAAGTACCGGGAACCCGGTGCACGGTCTGACCAACACGCACGATCGTGTGGGAATTGCCGCCGCTCAGAATCTGCTCCTCCACGGCCCCAACCTACGCGAGCCGCTAAATGTGCTCGCGAACTGCGCAGTTGCGGATCCCTCTGCGACGCGTAGAGCCACGATGAGCTCCCCGGCCTAGGGTCGAAGCATGGCGAGGGATCGGACGGATCATGTGCGGTGGCCCCGTGGGGCTCGAAGCGGTGTTGTGGGTGGAATCTTCGCGAACACACGTGGCCGCTACGCAGTGAAGGACGCCGCTGGCGCGACGCCCTTCACTGCGCGTGGGCCCCGTGGGGCTCGAACCCACGACCCGCGGATTAAAAGTCCGATGCTCTACCGACTGAGCTAGAGGCCCTCGGCATCCAGCCTACTTCGCACAGACGGACCGGCTGGCAGCGTCCCCCGGGCATGCTGACGCATGCCGCCAGGAAACCCGGACGGAGCCGGCAGTCTGAATCACTGAGCCGGCGGCATCAGCACCGTGTCGATGAGATATACCGTGGCGTTGGCGGTCTGGACGCCACCGCAGATGACGGCGGATTGTCCGTTCACCATGATGTCGTCTCCACTGCCGCTGACCTCCAGGTCAGCCCCATTCACCGTGGTGTGGGTGCCGTCGATATCGGCGGGCAGGATCTGGCCGGGGATCACGTGGTATGTCAGGATCGAGGTCAGCAGTGCGCTGTCTGTCTTGAGCACCTCGATCGTGGCGGGCTCGATCTTGGCGAATGCGTCATCGACCGGGGCGAACACAGTGAACTCGTCACCGTTGAGTGTGTCTACGAGGTTGACGTCGGGGTTCAGGCCGCCCGAGACGGCAGCGGTGAGCGTGGTCAGGATCGGGTTGTTCGAGGCGGCGATGGCCACCGGGTCCTGGGCCATTCCGGCGACGGAGCCTGCGCCGTCGGGGACGGCCTCGGCGTAGGCCGCGCAGCCGGTTCCGACCAGGTTTGCGGTGGGGTCCATCTCGGTCTCCGGCGCCATCGTCGCTTCCGAGGTCGATGGGGCGGTGGTCTCCTCCGTGGTGCTGCCACTGGACATCGGCGAACATGCGCTCAGAGCGAGTGCGGCGGCGACGGCCAGGGGTCCGAGCAGGTACAGCTTCTTGCGGGACATCTTGTCCTCCTAGTTTTCGCGACGCCGGGGCGGCGCTGCAAGTCCAGTGGTGCTGTGGCCACTCGAGGCGGCCTACACGGTGTCTTCGGCGCCCTCGTCCGATCGGATGGGACCTTCCCGAGAACGCGGATGCCGCATCACGACGCGTGTGTCAACCCTCGCGTCGCGGGTGCTCGCGCGGAAGGCACTAGGGCATGCTGGTTGATGTGGTGATCGATGGTGTGGAGGTGCCCGAAGACGGGGCTGGCGCAGTCGACCTCGCCGGCGAGCTTCTGCTCCGTGTTGCAGACGGTGACCAGGCCGCGTTCGCCCGCCTCTACGACATGCTCTCCCCCCGCGCGTTCGGTCTTATCCTGCGCGTCCTGGTGGATCGCTCGCAGAGCGAGGAGGTCCTGCAGGAGGTCTTCTTCGAGATCTGGCAATCCGCCTCGCGATTCGCTCCGAACAAGGGACGGGGAAGATCGTGGGTACTCACAATCGCGCATCGACGGGCCGTGGATCGCGTGCGATCCGCTCAGGCGAGTACCGATCGTGATGTACGGGCGGGCTTGCGTGACATGGATGTCGCCCATGACGGCATCGCTGAAGAGGTGGAACTGCGGATCGAAGGGCAGCGCGTCTCCGAGGCGCTCGCGACCCTCCCCGATCTGCAGCGAGAAGCGATCATCCTCGCATATTTCGGGGGCTACAGTCAGAGCGAGATCGCGGCACTCGTCGGAGCTCCGCTCGGAACGATCAAGACGAGAATGCGGGACGGCCTGTCCCGCCTTCGGGTGGAGATGGGGGTGACATCGTGAATCAGCAGGAGTTCGCCGAACTGGCGGCCGGCCATGCGCTGCACGCGCTGTCGCCCGATGACGAGACAGCTTTCGAGACCGCGCGCCGGCAGCATCCGGAATGGGAGCATCACGTGGGAGCGGATGCCGAAACAGCTGCGCTGCTCGCCGACGATGTCGCGGACGCCGAGCCGCCGCCGGCACTTCGCAGCGCTCTGCTCGCGAGGATCGCAGCCGCCGGAACGGGCGTGGTCGACGGGACGGATGTCGATGCGGCCGCCGCCGATCCGGCGTCGGCAGGGCGCGCCGATCGCCGGAGCCCGATGCCCGAGCGCGAGACTGCGAATCCGCGCCGGTGGCGCGCGCGTTCCTGGTTCGCCCTGGCCGCTTCCCTCGCTCTGCTGGTCGGAGTCGGATGGGGTGCGGTGTCGGTGAGCGAACGGCTCAACGCGCCGGCATCCGTCGTCGCTCTCGACCAGATCCAATCGGCCGACGATGCGCAGTCCGAGACCGTGACGCTCTCGGACGGCGGTGAGGTCACGGCGTATTGGTCGAAGACGATCGGCAAGGCCGTGCTCGTCTCGGACGGCCTGCCCCCGCTCGCCGACGACGAGAGCTTCGAGCTGTGGGTCGTGCGTGACGGCGCGGCCGTTCCCGCCGGCACGTTCACCAGCGACGACGGTACCGCGACCGAGCTGCTCGAGGGATCCATCGAGTCGGGAGACGTGATCGCCATCACGGTCGAACCGGCCGGCGGATCGCCGACCGGTCAGCCGACGTCGGATCCGATCGTCGCCATCGAGACCGCCTGAGCGCTGCCGTTGCGCGGGTAGCCTGGAATGGTGAGCGACGATTCGAGGGAGTTCCACAAACCCGTCAGGCGGCCGGCCGAACTGTTCGATCGGCGCTTTGCCGCGGAGGATCCTGCGGAGGTCTCACGGGTCGCCCATTCCACCGCGCACGCCCTTCTGTCCCGGGCTCGCGAAGATCCGCAGGGTGAGATCGTCGACCGGCTGGTGTCCTTCACGGCCGAGCACGGCATCGATGACATCGCCGAACTCTGGTCGCGTGCGCCCGCGCGATCGCTGCCCGGCGCGCTCTGGCGGCTCTATCTGATCCAGCTCATGATCCACGACGATCCCCACACTGCCGCGCTGCTGTACGAGCGGGGGCGGGTCGAGATCGCATCGGTCGATCCGGTGGTCGCCGGGGCGCCGACCCCGGCGGGTCCGGACGAGCTGGTCGGCCTGGTCGACACGATCCTGCGAGGGCTCTTTCAGGGCGATTTCGCGGTCGCGCTCGAACGGGCGGCGGCATTCTGCCGGGTGCAGGCATCCGGTGCGAGCCATCTCGCCGACGACTACGAGGCCACCGCGCCTGATCGCGCCTCCGCTCTGACGACTCGTGCGCTGCGTCTCGCGGATTACGCGACCGACCTCAGCGCCTGCGCCGCCCTGTGGCGCCGCGAGTTCCTGACCTGAACCGGGCTGCAGTCCTCGAGCCTGTGGGCGTTTCGGGGCGCCGGGCCGCAGAACGCCTCTCGGCGCGGAGCCGCTCGCGGCGGCAGAAGATGGAGCCCGGGGTTACTGCGGCCCGGCTGTTCAATTGTAACCGAGCGCTGGGCGCAGGCAGTCCCCGAGCGTGCCTCGATAGGCTCATGGCATGGCCTGGTGCTTCGCCCTCATGATTGATCCCGCGGCAGCCGGTGACCCTCGCACCGACTTCGCCGCGACCTTCTCGCCCATCGATCCCGCGGCTCCCGCGCTCAGCGTCGGCGAGCTGAGCACGCAGCGCGGTGACGGAATCTTCGAATCCGTCGGCGTCGTCGACGGGCACGCCCAAGAGGTGCGGGCTCACCTCGACCGGCTCGCGCACTCGGCCGCGATCTGCGACCTGCCCATCCCGAACCTCGAGCAGTGGCGCGAGGCCGTGGCTCTCGCCGCCGAGCACTGCGGTCCTGGCGAGAACGTGATCAAGCTCATCCTCAGCCGCGGCGTCGAGCATGGTCCGGCGCCTACTGCGTGGGTCACCGCGGCGCCCGCGGCTGACTTCTCCGGCCCGCGCCGCCACGGAGTCAGAGTCGTCACCCTCGACCGCGGCTACGACAGCGGTGTGCCCGCGCGCGCTCCCTGGCTGCTGCTCGGAGCCAAGACGCTCTCGTATGCGGTCAACATGGCTGCGATCCGCGAGGCGAAGCGCCGCGGAGCCGACGACGCCGTGTTCGTCACGACCGACGGCTTCGTTCTCGAGGCGCCGACCGCCTCGCTCATCCTGCGCGTCGGTGACACCTACGTGACGCCTGCCCCCACCGGCGGCATCCTGCACGGCACCACTCAGGTGAGCGCGTTCGCGTGGTTCGAGGAGCAGGGGCTCACGACCGCGTATCGCCAGGTGGCGACCTCGGAGCTGCCTCGAGCGGATGCCGCATGGCTCGTGTCATCCGTGCGCCTGGCCGCGCCGATCAGCGAGATCGACGGCATCCCGATCCCCGTCGACTCCGCCCTCACGGCTCGTCTCAACGGATACCTGCTGAGCCCGCGCGACTGATCCGTGCGCACGAACGGCCCGTGCACACAGCCGGCCCGTGCGGACGGCCGGCCCGTCCCCGAATCTGTGCCCTGAGTCTCCCGTGTCGACTAGCCGAAGCGTCCAGAGACGTAGTCTTCGGTCGCCTGCTCGCTCGGAGAAGTGAAGATCGACCGCGTGTCGGCGTACTCGATGAGCTTGCCGGGCTTGCCGGTGCCGGCGATGTTGAAGAACGCGGTGCGGTCGGAGACGCGCGAGGCCTGCTGCATGTTGTGGGTCACGATCACGATCGTGTACTCGTTCTTCAGCTCGCCGATCAGCTCCTCGATCGCGTAGGTGGAGATCGGATCCAGGGCCGAGCACGGCTCGTCCATCAGCAGCACCTGCGGCGACACCGCTATCGCCCGGGCGATGCACAGGCGCTGCTGCTGACCGCCGGACAGGCCCGAGCCCGGCCGGTCGAGACGGTCCTTGACCTCGTTCCACAGGTTCGCGCCGGTGAGCGACTTCTCAACGAGGTCATCGGCGTCCGACCTGGAGATGCGCTTGTTGTTCAGCTTGACACCCGCCAGCACATTCTCCTTGATCGACATCGTGGGGAACGGGTTCGGGCGCTGGAAGACCATGCCCACCTGACGGCGCACCAGCACCGGATCGACGTTGGGTGCGTAGAGGTTGTCGCCGTCGAGGAGCACTTCGCCCTCGACCCGCGCTTTGGGGATGACCTCGTGCATACGGTTGAGCGTGCGCAGGAACGTGGACTTGCCGCATCCCGAAGGGCCGATGAAGGCGGTCACGCTGCGCGGCTCGATCGAGAGCGAGACGCCTTCCACGGCGAGGAATTCGTCGTAGTAGACGTTCAGATCGTTGACTTCGATGCTTTTCGACACTTCGTTCCTCTGAGATTCGGGTCGGGTCGGGGCAGCGTCAGCGGCCGAGTTTGGGGGCGAAGAGCTTCGCGACCAGTCGCGCGATGAGGTTGAGCGCCATGACGATGACGATCAGCACGAATGCCGCGGCCCAGGCGCGATCGATGTACGCCTGCGCCGGAATGCCCTGGTTCATGTACTGGGAGTAGGCGAACACCGGCAGGGTCATCATGCGACCCTCGAACAGGTTGAAGTTCATGGATGCCGTGACACCGGCGGTCAGCAGCAGCGGGGCGGTCTCGCCGATGACGCGCGAGACCGACAGCATGACGCCGGTGGTGATGCCGGCGATCGAGGTGGGCAGCACGACCTTGACGATCGTCAGCCACTTCGGAACGCCGAGGGCGAACGCCGCCTCGCGCAGTTCGTTCGGCACGAGGCGCAGCATCTCTTCGCTCGAGCGAACGACGACGGGGATCATCAGGACGGCCAGCGCGACCGAGCCCATGAACCCCATCCGGATGCCGGGACCGAGGAACAGCGCGAACAGCGCGTACGCGAACAGACCGGCCACGATCGACGGGATGCCGGTCATGACGTCGACGAGAAACGTGATGCCCTGCGCCAGACGCCTCCCTGCGCCGTATTCGACGAGGTAAATCGCGGTGAACAGGCCGATCGGGATGGAGATCACCGCCGCGACGAGCGTGATGAGCAGCGTTCCGACGATCGCGTGAAGCGCGCCGCCCCCTTCGCCGACGACGTTGCGCATCGAGCTCGTGAAGAACTCCGCCGAGAGCCCGGCGACACCGTTGACGACGACCGTCCACGCGACGGACACGAGGGGCACCATCGCCAGCAGGAATGCAGAGGTGACGACACCGGTGACGAGGCGGTCGACGCCCTTGCGACGGCCTTCGACCACGCTCGAGATGACGGTGATGAGCACGAGGTAGGCCAGCGCTGTGACGATCCCGAAGCCGGCGACGTTGAGAGCGGACCCCGACGCGACTGCCACCACGGCGAAGAAGCCGAACGTGACCGCGGCGCTGCCGCCGAGGATGCTCCACGGAGCCCACCGGGGAAGACGTCCGTTCGTGAGGCGCATCGCCGCCGGGCTCGGCGCCAGCGGGGCGGTCGGAGGAGCAGTGGTGATCGTCATGTCAGTTGGCTCCCGAGAATTCCTTGCGGCGACTGACGATCCAGCGGGCCAGCGCGTTGACGGCGAACGTGACGATGAACAGGATCAGGCCGGTCGCGATCAGCACGTTGATGTTCGTGCCGTAGGCCTCGGGGAAGGTGAGGGCGATGTTCGCCGGGATCGTGCTGGGGTTCGTGGACGTGAACAGCCGGAAGGTGATGACACCGCTCGCCGAGAGCACCAGCGCGACCGCCATCGTCTCTCCGAGTGCGCGACCGAGACCGAGCATCGCCGCCGATATGATGCCGCTGCGGCCGAAGGGGAACACTGCCATCTTGATCATCTCCCAGCGGGTGGCGCCGAGGGCGAGCGCGGCCTCCTCGTGCAGCACCGGCGTCTGCAGGAAGATCTCACGACAGATCGCGGTGATGATCGGTGTGACCATGACCGCAAGCACGATGGCCGCAGTGAAGATCGTGCGCCCCGTCGCCGAAGCTTCGCCTGCGAACAACGGGAACCAGCCCATGTTGGTCGTGAACCAGACGTAGACGGGCTGCACCGCGGGTGCGAGGACGAGGATGCCCCATAGGCCGAAGACGACCGAGGGAACCGCGGCGAGGAGGTCGACGATGTAGCCGAGGCTCTGAGCGAGCCGGCGCGGCGCGTAGTGGGAGATGAACAGGGCGACGCCGACGGACAGCGGCACAGCCATCAGCAACGCGAGCAATGATGCCCAGACCGTTCCGAAGGCGAGCGGCCACACGTAATCCCAGAAGTTCGTCGAGAGGATGGAGGCATCCTCGCTCGTGGCCGAAATGCCCGGGATCGACTGGATGATCAGGAAGATCGCGACGGCCGCGAGCGTCACGAGGATCATCGATCCTGCGGCCAGCGCCGTGCCCGAGAACCAGCGGTCTCCCGGCCGCTGCTTGACCTTGGCGGCCGGGGGAGCGGTGGTGGTCATCTCATCCTGATTCGGGTGTAGGCGGATGTGTCGCGGAGAGGTGCCCGGCCCGCAGCGGTCTGCGGGCCGGGCACCGGAGTCGCTACGGAACGACGATCAGATCGATCGCGGCCTGCATCGACTCACGCTGGGTGTCCGAGATCGGCGCGCTGCCGGCTGCCGCCGCTGCCGCGTCCTGGCCCTCGGGGCTGATCACATAGTTCAGGAAGCCCTTCACGAGAGGTGCGAGGTCGGCGTTCACGTACTCCTCGCACGCGATGCTGTATGTGACGAGCACGATGGGGTACGCGGCCTCATCGGGGGTGCGGTCCAGCTCGATCGCGAGGTCACCCGCGGTGCGTCCTTCTTCCAGCGGCGAAAGGTCGACGACCGCAGCGGCGGCCTCGGGCGAGAACGGCACGAACTCTTCGCCGATCTGCACTGCCACGGTGCCGAAGCCTTCGGCGCGCGATGCGTCGGCATAGGTGATCGTACCCTGGCCGCCCTCGACGGCGGCCACGACACCGGAGGTGCCCTGTGCAGCCTCGCCGGACTGGATCGGCCATTCGCCGTCAGCCTCGTAGGTCCACACCTCGGGGGCTGCCTGTGCGAGGTAGTCGGTGAAGTTCTCGGTCGTGCCCGAGTCGTCGGCGCGGTGCACCGGCGTGACGGCCAGGTCCGGCAGGGTGACGTCCGGGTTGAGCGCGGCGATCGCCGGGTCGTTCCAGTTGGTGATCGTGCCGGCGAACAGGCCCGCGATGGTCGCGGCGTCCATGTTCAGCGTGTCGATGCCCTCGATGTTGAAGATGACGGCGATCGGCGAGATGTAGGCCGGAAGCTCGATGATGTCGGTGCCCTCGACGCAGCCGTCGAACGGCCCTGCGGCGATCTCCTCGACCGTGAAGGCACGGTCGGAGCCTGCGTAGGGGAATGCGCCGGCCTGGAACGACTCGCGGCCTGCGCCGGAACCGGCCGGGTCATAGGTCACTGTGACGTCGGGGTTCGCGGTCTGGAAACCGGCCGCCCACGCCTGGACTGCGACCTCCTGAGCCGATGAGCCGCCACCGGCGAGTTCGCCGGAGAGGACGGGTGCGCTCGGGTCTGCGGAGGCGTCTGGCGCGCCACCCTCGTTCGAGGCGCAAGCGGAGAGTGCGAGGGCCGCGATCGCGCCGATGGCGCCGATCTTGGCAATTCGGGTGAGCTTCACTGTGAATCCTTCACGATTGTCAGGTTGCGTGCCCGGTGCGGGGCACGCACTGACCCTAGACATCGAGCCTTAAGAGACTGGGCGAATGCCGGTGAACGGCAGGTGAACGGGGGGGCAAGGCACGGCTGGGCAGATCTCGATACGTTCGCTGCTCGCTCATTCGTCGTCGGCGCCTCAACGCTGTTTGCGGCATCGACCCGGCGCGACTAGATCTTGGGAGTGTGCGTCTCGATCGCGACGATTCCGGAGCCGGGGTTGTCGATCGAGAGGTGCACGACCGAGAACGCGCCGGCCTCAAGTGCCGACGCGCTGCCCAGGTAGGAACCGCGCAGAGTGCCCGTGGCCAGAGCGATCTCGGTCAGGATCTCGGGAATCACCGGTCCGTGGCTGCACAGCACGGCGGGTTTTCGTGTCCTGACACGCTCGCCGACGATCGTGCGGGCATCCGATGTGCCGTTCTCCCACGCGTCCTGACTGATCAGCGAGGTCTTCTCGATCTTCCGGCCGAGCGCCGCCGACAGCGGTGCGACGGTCTTGACGCACCGTGTCGCAGAGCTGGAGACGATCTTTCGGGCGCCGAAGGCGAGGAGCGGACCGACGATGGAGTTCGCCTGCTTCTTACCGCGTGGGGCGAGCGGACGGGCGGCGTCCTTCCCGTCCCATTCCTCGCGCGAGACAGCCTTGGCGTGCCGCAGGGCGATGATCGGGAACGTCCGCAGCACTCCCTCATCGACCAGGCGCGTGAAGTGCTCGATGATCTCCATATCGACGGGGTAGCTCAGTCGCGCGGCCGCCTTCTTGAGCGGAACCCATTCGAGAGCCGCGATCTCCTTGTTGGGCACGAAGGCGGACGCGCGGATGGCGGCATCCGTCGCCTCGGCGGCCCAGTAGTGCACGATCTTCTGCAGTTTGTTCGGCATGAAGTACCGCGAGACGCCGACCGGGACTCCCAGGCTCACCCGGATTCCGGTCTCTTCGAAGATCTCGCGGGCGGCCGTCTCGGCGAGCATCTCGCCCGGATCGACCTTGCCCTTGGGGAGGGTGACGTCGCGGTACTGGGTGCGGTGTATCAGCAGCACGAGGAGCTTCTCCTCGAGGACGCGCCACAGCACACCGCCCGCCGCGTAGACGGCGGTCTCGGTCATCGTGCCGTCCGCGATCGACGACGGCGCTGGACGTCGGTCATCGTCCGATCCTGGATGTCGACCAGCGGCTTGCCGGCCTCATCCAGGCTGTGCCGCGTCCACGTGCCGTCGGAGCCGAGCCACCAAGAGCTGGTCGTGTCGCTCATCGCGAGTTCGAACAGATCGGAGAGCTCTGTGAGGTGCGGCGGTGCGATCACGCGCACGAGCGCCTCGACGCGGCGATCGAGGTTGCGGTGCATCATGTCGGCGCTGCCGATGTAGACCTGGGGGTAGCCGTCGTTGTGGAACATGAAGATGCGCGAGTGCTCGAGATAGCGCCCCAGGATGCTGCGCACCTTGATGTTCTCGCTGACGCCGGCCACGCCCGGCTTGAGAGAGCAGATGCCGCGCACCCACACCTCGACCGGAACGCCCGCCTGGCTCGCGCGGTAAAGCGCGTCGATGATCTGCTCGTCGACCATCGAGTTGACCTTGATGCGGATGCTGGAGGGCATGCCCGCGAGCGCGTTGCGGCGCTCATTCTCGATGAGCCGCAGAAGGCCCTTGCGTAGGTGCAGCGGCGCCACGAGCAGGCGCTTGAACTTCTTCTCGATCGCATAGCCGGACAGTTCGTTGAACAGGCGCGTGAGATCGCGGCCGACCTGGTCGTCGACCGTGAACAGGCCGAAGTCTTCGTAGATGCGACTGGTCTTGGGGTTGTAGTTGCCCGTGCCGACGTGGCTGTAGTGGCGTAGTCTGCCTTCTTCCTCGCGGATCACGAGGGCGAGCTTGCAGTGGGTCTTCAGGCCCACGAGCCCGTAGACGACGTGCACGCCCGCCTTCTCGAGCTTGCGAGCCCACACGATGTTGGCGGCTTCGTCGAAGCGGGCCTTCACCTCGACGAGGGCGAGCACCTGCTTGCCGGCCTCGGCCGCATCGATGAGCGACTGCACGATCGGGCTGTCGCCCGACGTGCGGTACAGCGTCTGCTTGATGGCCAGCACATGCGGGTCTTTGGCCGCCTGCTCGAGGAACGCCTGCACGCTCGTCGCGAACGACTCGTATGGGTGGTGGACGAGCACGTCGGCGCGCCGGATCGCGGCAAAGATGTCGGCTCGCTCGCTCTGCTCCCCTGGCTGGAAGGCGAGTGCCGTCGTGGGCACATGAGCCGGGTAGTGCAGCTCTGGCCGGTCGATCTTGGCGAGATCGAACAGACCGCGCAGGTCGAGCGAGCCGGGCAGGCGGTATACCTCCTGCGTGGTGATGTCGAGTTCGCTGATCAGCAGGTCGAGTGTGAGGTCGTCCATGTCGTCGCCGACCTCGAGCCGGATCGGAGGTCCGAACCGGCGGCGCAGGAGCTCGGCCTCGAGCGCTTGGATGAGGTTCTCGGTCTCGTCCTCCTCGATCACGACGTCCTCGTTGCGGGTGAGTCGGAACGCGTGATGATCGAGGATCTCCATGCCCGGGAACAGGTCTTCGAGGTGATTCGCGATGAGTTCTTCGAGCGGCAGATAGCGCACGGTGTCACCGTGGCGCGAAACGTCCACGAATCGGGGGAGCATCGGCGGCACCTTGAGCCGGGCGAACTCCTGACGTCCGGTCTTGGCATTGCGGATGCGGATCGCGAGGTTGAGCGAAAGTCCCGAGATGTACGGGAACGGGTGCGCAGGGTCCACGGCCAGCGGCATCAGGACGGGGAAGATCTGCCGCTGGAAGTAATCCGACACGCGCGTGCGCTCGTCGTCCTCCAGCTGATCCCACGAGATGACCTCGATGCCGGCATCCGCCAGCGCCGGTCGCACCTGCGAGGTCCACGCGTCCGCGTGCCTCAGCTGCAGGGCGTGCGCGTCGGCGGAGATGTCGGCGAGCACCTCCTGAGGGGAGCGGCCCACGTTCGTCGGCACGGCCAGCCCCGTGACGATGCGGCGCTTCAGGCCGGCCACCCGCACCATGAAGAATTCGTCGAGGTTGCTTGCGAAGATCGCCAGGAAGTTGGCGCGCTCCAGAACCGGCAGCGCCGGGTCCTCGGCGAGCTCGAGCACACGCTGGTTGAACGCGAGCCAGCTCAGTTCGCGGTCGAGATAGCGGTTGTCGGGCAGCTGCGAGTCGAAGACCTCGGACAGGTCGAAGTCGTCGTCGTCCCCGTCTCCGAGGCCCGCGTCGAGCACGTCGTGTTCGATCATCCCCTCATCATTGCAGGGGAAGGTGACGTGCGTGTGAACGCTCGGATCGCTGCGCCGGGCCTCGCTAAGCGCCGGTGCGTTCGCGAGGCGCCGGCAGCTGGTCATCCTCGTAGACGTTGAAGCGATAGCCGACGTTGCGCACGGTGCCGATCAGCTGCTCGAGGTCGCCGAGCTTCGCGCGCAGACGCCGCACGTGCACATCGACGGTGCGGGTGCCGCCGAAGTAGTCGTAGCCCCACACCTCGCTGAGCAGCTGCTCGCGGGTGAACACGCGCGAGGGATGCGTGGCGAAGAAGTGCAGGAGCTGGAATTCCTTGTAGGTCAGGTCGAGCGGCTTGCCGTGGACCTTCGCGGAGTACGAGGACTCGTCGATCGTGATGCCGGATGTCTGGATGCGCGTGGAGATCGCGTCCTTGGACATCCGGCCGATCGCCAGCCGGATGCGCGCATCGACCTCGGCCGGGCCTGCCGTGACCAGGATCACGTCGTCCACGCCCCAGTCCGTCGAGACCGCCGTCAGGCCGCCCTCGGTGACCACGAGCAGCAGCGGAGCGTCGAGCCCGGTGGTGTTGAGGATCTTGCAGAGCGATTTCGCCCCGACCAGGTCCAGTCGCGCGTCGATGAAGATGATGTCGGCACTCGGTGCGTTGACCAGTTGGGCAGGCTCGGCAGGGATCTGCCGGACTCGGTGGCTCAGGAGCTCCAGCGAGGGCAGGACCAGACCGTCTCCGGGGGCGGAGCTCAGAACGAGAAGCTGTGCCAAAAACGCCGTCCTCCCGGCGCAGGGAAGCGCCGTTGATCCAGTTTAGGGCTTGGCGGGCGGTCGATTCGATCCGGATGTCCTCCGGGGCGGCTCAGGACCGTCGATGCCGCCCATGCGCGCCCGAGTTGAGGGAGAATGGGCCCGTGACCACCCCGGAACTCGCTCCTCGCCGCACATTCGGCGGCGTGATCGCCGTCTGGGTGATCGCCGCCCTCATCGGCATCTCGATCGGCCTCTTCGTTCCGGAGGCGTGGCGGGCCGCGTGGCTCACGGTCGGCCTCGGCGGATGCCTGGTGCTCGCGTTCGCGATCCAGCTCTGGTTCGGCCGCTCGCAGGGCTTCATCGAGCGCGTCGCGGCCAGCGTCCTGGGTGCGCTGCTGGCGATGGGCGTCATCAGCCTCGGCTTCGGCTTGTCGGCGGTCGTTCCCGGGTAGACTGGCTGTATGGATCTCGTCGCGCTCGAACTGTTCTTCGTTGGGCTTCTCGCGCTCGCGTCGCTCGCGATCGTCTTCGTCTCCGGCGTCGTGATCAAGAACCTCTATCGCGGCCAGCGCTGACGGCGGTCGCGTCGTGTTCGACCTCCCCACGGACCTGCCCGCCGATCTCGTGCCACTGTCGTGGCTCATCGGCGTCTGGGAGGGCACCGGAGTCATCGACTACGAGGTCGGCGACCACCGATTCACGGGTGAGTTCATCCACCGCGTGAGCTTCAGCCACGACGGCGGCACGTATCTGAACTACGCCGCGAGTGCGTGGCTGCTCGACGACTCGCCGGCCTCCGACGAGGGCGAGCGGGCACGCACACCGCTCGTCTCCGAGATGGGCTACTGGCGCCTTTCCCGCACGGCCACCGACGCCGAAGCCGGCCCAGGGCTGCTTCCTCCGTTCGGCGCGCCGATCGCGCGGACCGCCGACGACGTCGAAGAGCTGCGCAATGCGGAAGGCGGCTTCGACATCGAGGTCTCGATCGTCCACTCCGACGGCATCAGCGAGCTGTACCTCGGCGCGATCCGCGGGCCGCGCATCGATATTGCCACCGACGCCGTCGTGCGCACGGCCGGCGCGAAGGTGTACGCGGCCGCCACACGCATGTACGGCCTGGTCGACGGACACCTGCTGTGGGCGTGGGACATCGCCGCGCTCGGCCGTGAGCTCTCCTCGCACGCCTCCGCACGCCTTCAGCGGGTCGACTGATGCCCGGTCCGTTCGCACGGGTCCCGGGCGCCGTCACCGACGAGTCCGGACTGCGCCACCTCGGCAACCCTCTCGGCGAGCAGCGGGCGCTCGCGGGCGGGGTGGCGGTCGCCCCTCTCGGCGATCGTGCCGTCCTCGCCGTCCCCGGCGAGGACCGGCTGTCGTGGCTCGACTCGCTCACCTCGCAGGCTCTCACCCTGCTCGTGCCGGGCGAGAGCACCGAGCTGCTCGTGCTGGATCCGCACGGGCATGTGGAGCACGCGGCATCCGTCCTCGACGACGGCGAGACGACCTGGCTCATCACCGATCGGGGGGATGCCGGCGGGCTGCTGTCGTGGCTGCGCAAGATGCGCTTCCGACTGCGGGTGAACCCCCGCGACGCGAGCGAGGAGTACGCCGTCATCGGCGGCACGCCGACCGCGCTCGCCGCACTCACTCCCGCCGCGCCCGACGGTGTGCCGCTCGTCTGGACGGATCCGTGGCCGCACGTGAGCGTCGGCGGCTACGCGTACGCGGCCGCCGAGCCGCACCCGGGCGCCGAGCGCAATTGGGCCGAGGCGATCGTGTCGCGGGCCGAGGAGGAGCGCATCGCGGATGCCGCCGCGTCGGGCGGACTCGCCCTGGCCGGGCTCGTCGCCGTTGACGCCCTGCGCATCGCGGCATGGCGCCCGCGCTGGGCGAACGAGGTCGACGACCGCGCGCTCCCGCACGAACTGGACTGGCTGCGCACTGCGGTACATCTCGAGAAAGGCTGCTACCGCGGCCAGGAGACGGTCGCGAAGGTGCACAATCTCGGTCACCCGCCCCGGCGCATCGTCGCCCTTCAGCTCGACGGGAGCGATTCCGTGCTCCCGTCGCGCGGCGACGAGGTGTTGCTCGGCGAGAGCGCCGTTGGGGTCATCACCTCTGCAGCCCGCCACTTCGAGGAGGGCCCGATCGCGCTCGCCGTCGTGCGACGCGGCACCGCAGTCGACGCGGAATTCATCGTCCGCACCGAGGAGGGCGAGATCGTCGCGGCGCAAGAGGTCATCGTCCCGCCCGAGGCGGGGGCGACGGCGAACATCCCCCGGCTGCCCCGGCTCGGACGACGATCCGGCTGAGGAGGAGCCCTGGACGGACCTCGGAGCCGACGACGGCGCCAGTGCCGCCTCCCACCGCTGCACGGACCGAAGGTGACCATTGCCAGGCCGGACAGCAGCCCTGCGCCGGGCTAGGCTCGCGTCGATCGCTATCATTGGCCCATGACCGCGCCCTACACGTTGATACTCCTCCGCCATGGCCAGAGCGTCTGGAACGAGCTCAACCTCTTCACCGGATGGGTCGATGTGAGACTCTCCGAGCGGGGCAAGTCCGAGGCCATCCGCGGCGGCGAGCTGCTCGCCGAAGCGGGACTGCTTCCCGACGTGCTGCATACCTCGGTGCTCAGCCGCGCGATCCAGACCGCGAACCTCGCCCTGGACGCAGCGGACCGTCTCTGGATCCCGGTGAAGCGCACCTGGCGCCTGAACGAGCGCCACTACGGCGCCCTCCAGGGCAAGGACAAGGCGCAGACCCTCGAAGAGTTCGGGCCCGAGCAGTTCATGCTGTGGCGCCGCTCGTTCGACGTGCCGCCCCCGCCCCTGGCCGACGATTCCGAGTTCAGCCAGGTGGGCGACCCGCGCTATGCCGGCATCGACGGCGAGGTCCCGCGCACCGAGTCGCTCAAGCTCGTGATCGACCGCTTCCTGCCCTACTGGGAGAGCGACATCGTTCCCGACCTGCGCGCCGGCAGGACCGTGCTCGTCACGGCTCACGGCAACTCGCTGCGCGGGCTCGTCAAGCACCTCGACGGCATCAGCGACGCCGATATCGCCGAGCTGAACATCCCCACCGGCATCCCGCTGGTCTACCGGCTCGACGAGAACCTCGAGCCGATCGGACCGGGGGAGTACCTCGACCCGGAGGCTGCCGCCGCAGGCGCCGCCGCAGTGGCGAGCCAGGGCAAGCAGTGATGCGGCCCTACGGCCGGGGCACTTCGATCGTCTCGGTGCCGACGGTCCAGTCGCCGGTCGAGAGGTAGACGACCTTCTTCGAGACCGAGACCGCGTGGTCGGCGAAGCGCTCGAGGTAGCGGCTCGCGAGAGTGGCATCGACCGTCGCCGAGGCCTCGCCCTTCCAGCTGTCGCTGAGCACCTTCTCGAACACGCTGAGGTGCAGGTCGTCGAGCTTGTCGTCGTCGTTGCGGATCTCGTCTGCGAGAGCCTTGTCCTCGTTGCGCAGCAGTTCAGTGAGCTTGCGCGCGACCTCCACGTCGAGTTGGC
>Ga0209066_10003499_pt1 | contig 17861 bp, 12 predicted proteins | sample All_14_2_FD_187198 | JGI IMG/M metagenome (GOLD analysis project Ga0209066, IMG submission 187198) | Freshwater microbial communities in response to fracking from Pennsylvania, USA - Allegheny Zone_MetaG_DW_15 (SPAdes) (version 2) ... | reverse complement strand
CCATCTCCGTCGAGGAGGCGTGTAATCTCTTGCAATAATCAGGTAAGTCCGATAATATTGCACTCCGCAGCAGAAGATCATGATCTTGAGGAGTACCCCAGGGGACGCCACCTTGCTTTGGGAACTTCACGGCATGATTGGAAAAGGCGGTCAAACCGGTCATCCGGTTCATCCCGAAACGAAAAGAAAAATACCGACTTCAAGATATCAACGAGCATCTTGCTTCAGGAGGATTTGTTGTGGCTCAGTCAGCAATAAAAAAAAGTGAAATAATCGAAAAATATAAAATCCATCCATCGGATACCGGTTCTTCCGTGGTGCAGATCGCCCTGCTCACCGACCGGATCAAGTATCTGACCGAGCACTTCAAGGTGCATGCCAAGGATCATCATTCCCGGCAGGGGCTGTTGAAGATGGTCGGGCAGCGTCGCAGCCTTCTCGATTATCTGAAGAAAAAGGATCTGCAGCAGTACCGCAGCCTGATTCAGGATCTTGGTCTGAGAAAATAGCCGCTGTCCCTGGTGTAGGGATCGAGTGGAGATGTACGTCAGTGCCATTGTGTTGCTCAGCCTGTTCCGGGATCGCCGGGACGGGCTGAGCTTTTTGTTGTTGAAGGCCATCGGATAAAAATAAGAGCATGCGGGGCTGGTGGATAATCCAGCCAGGAAAATGGCGCTTGGTCGTTCCCTGATGCTGAACATCTGGAGAAAACATGTATACAAAAGTTGAAGCCGAGATCTGTGGCAAGGTCATCTCCATCGAGACCGGCAAATTGGCGAAACAGGCGTCAGGATCCGTTGTCGTACGGTGCGGCGGCACCATGGTGCTGGTGACGGCGGTGGCGGCCAAGGAAAACCGGCCGGATGCCGGATTCCTGCCCCTGACCATCGAATACCAGGAGAAGCTGGCCTCGGTAGGGCGGATTCCCGGCAATTATTTTCGCCGCGAGATCGGACGGCCGAGCGACCACGAGGTCCTGACCTGCCGGATCATCGACCGGCCGATGCGCCCGCTCTTCGCCGCCGGATTCTGTGCCGAAACCCAGGTCATCGCCACGGTCCTCTCCGCTGATCAGCAGAACGATCCCGATGTCCTGGCGCTGACCGGGGCATCCTGTGCCCTGTCGCTCTCCGACATCCCCTTCGACGGGCCGGTTGCCGGCGGCCGGGTCGCCTATATCGACGGACAGTTCATCCTCAATCCGACCGCCAAGGAACTGGCCGGATCGGCGATGGACATGATTGTCGCCTGTACCCGCAACGCGGTGGTGATGGTCGAGGGGCGGACCGATGAACTGAGCGAGGATATTGTCCTGTCGGCCATCTTCTATGCCTTCGAACAGTTGCAGCCGTTGATCGACCTGCAGGAGAATCTGCGGCAGTCCAACGGTAAGGCCAAAAGGGCTGTGGCGCAGGTTACCGTCGACGAGACACTGCTGGCCAAGGTCAGGGAAGCCGCCGCCGGCATGGACACGGTCATCTCCACCGCCGACAAGATGGAACGGGGGCGGCTGTATGACGAGTTGAAGGCAACGGTGATCGCCCAGCTTGACGAGAGCGGCGAACGGGCCGGGGAGATCGGCGAGATGCTGTCCTCCTACAAGAAGGCCCTGATGCGGGCGATGATCGTCGACCGGCAGGTCCGCATCGATGGCCGGAAATTCGACCAGGTCCGCCCGATCAGCTGCGAGGTCGCCTATCTGCCGATGACCCACGGTTCGGCACTCTTCACCCGCGGCGAAACCCAGGCGCTGGTGTCCGCCACCCTCGGCAGCGAACGGGATCAGCAGCGGGTCGAGACCTTGACCGGCGAAGAGAGCAACCGCTTCATGCTGCACTACAATTTCCCCCCCTACTGCGTCGGAGAGGCCAGGCCCCTGCGCGGACCGAGCCGACGTGACATCGGCCACGGCAACCTGGCGATGCGCGGTCTTTCCGCCGTCCTGCCTTCGGCCGAGGATTTTCCGTATTCGATCCGGGTGGTCTCCGAGGTCCTCGAATCGAACGGCTCTTCGTCGATGGCGACCGTCTGCGGCGGCAGCATGGCCCTGATGGATGCTGGCGTCCCGGTCAAGGCGCCGGTATCGGGCATCGCCATGGGGTTGATCAAGGAAGAAGACAAGGTCGTCATCCTCTCCGATATCCTCGGCGATGAAGACCATCTCGGTGATATGGATTTCAAGGTGGTCGGCACCCGCCACGGGGTCACCTCGCTGCAGATGGACATCAAGATCGCCGGTGTTGACAAGGCGATCATGGCGTCGGCCCTGGAGCAGGCCAAGACCGGCCGAATTCATATCCTCGGGGAGATGGAGAAAGGGATCTCCCAGGCCCGGGAAGAGGTGGCCGAACACGCCCCGAAATATTTCGTCCACAAGATCAACCCGGATAAGATCCGCGACCTGATCGGCCCGGGCGGCAAGGTCATCAAGGAACTGTCGGCTGAATACGACGCCAAGATCGAGGTCGACGACTCGGGCCTGGTGAAGATGTTCACCATCAATGGCACCCTGGCCGAGGCCCTGATCAACCGGGTGCGCGAGATCACCGCCGAGGTCGAGATCGGTGCGGTCTACAAGGGAGTGGTCAAGACGATCAAGGACTTCGGCGCCTTCGTCGAGATCCTGCCCGGCACCGACGGCCTGATCCACATCTCGGAGCTCGATGTCAAGCGGGTGTCCAAGGTGACCGATGTCCTCAAGGAAGGGGATGAGGTCGAAGTCAAGGTCCTCGATGTCGACAACCGCGGCCGTATCCGATTGAGCCGCAAGGCGCTGATGGAATAGGTTCAGGATTTCGCAGTAATGTACGAGAAGATGCCGGCCCGTGTGAGCCGGCATTTTTTTTGAGGAGGTGTCCGATGGGGGCAGGAAATTCGAACGGAACAGAGGCGGTCGTCGTCGGATTGCGCTGGCTGCAGCCGCAGACGACGCAGGATCTCGAGCTGCCCCGGTACCATTCAGCGCTGGCGGCGGGCATGGATGTCCGGGCGGCGGTGGAGCAGGATGTCGAGATCGCTCCGGGGCGGATCGCCCTCGTGCCGACCGGCTTCGCCGTCGCCATTCCGCCGGGCTATGAAATGCAGGTCAGGCCGAGAAGCGGGTTGGCCCTGCGTCACGGTCTGACCCTGATCAACAGCCCCGGGACGATCGACAGCGATTATCGCGGCGAAGTCAAGATTGCCCTGATCAACCTTGGCGAGGCCCCGTTTCGTGTCCGCCGCGGCGACCGTATCGCCCAACTGGTGCTGGCGCCGATCGTCCGGGCGGAACTGCGGGTGGTCGAAACCCTTGACATCACCGACCGGGCCGCAGGCGGCTTCGGCCATAGCGGAATCTGAGATGCGGTTTTCGGTTCTCGGCAGCGGCAGCCGGGGGAACTGTGTCTACATCGAGAGCGGCGGGACCGCCATCCTGATCGACGGCGGCTTTTCCGGCAAGGAGATTGTCGCCAGGCTCAAGGGTATCGACAGGGAGGCCGCCGATCTTGACGCCATCTGCCTCACCCATGATCACAACGACCATATTGCCGGCGTCGGTGTCCTGTCGCGCCGCTGCAGCCTGCCGGTCCACGCCAATCCCGGGACCTTCGCCGGTGGTGAGAATAGGCTCAAGAAACTGTGGAAGCGACAGGAATTCGACACCGGCGACGAGTTTGCCGTCAACGGTCTGTCGATCCGCTCGTTTCGGATTTCCCACGATACCGCTGACCCCGTCGGTTACGTGATCAAGAGTGACCGGGCGACGATCGGTTACTGTACCGACACCGGCAGGACCAGTCTCTTGATGCGGCAGCGGCTTGCGGCCTGCGACGCCGTCATTCTCGAATTCAACCACAACCTGCAGCTGTTGAAAAACGGTCCCTATCCGCCGGTCCTGCAGCAGCGGGTCCGCTCATCCCAGGGGCATCTGGCCAACGAGGATGCCGCTGCCTTCCTGCAGACGCTTCTCCACGATCACCTGCGGGTGGTGGTGCTCGCCCATCTCAGTGAGATGAACAACACCCCGCAGCTGGCGATGGCTGCCGCCGGCGGGATACTTGCCGCTGAGCAGCGACCGCACCTGCTCCTCGCCAGCCAGGGTCGGGCCACCCCGCTCATCGATCTCGTTTGACCGCCGGGGCGGTTGCCCCTTGCCGCGCAACTGTCGCCAACAGGCGCGATGCTATAGCCACCGGCTCAGATTGGATAGGCAGCCAACCTGACAAGGCTGTGGGATCGGGACGGGTGGGACGCGATGAAGGCGGAAAGGCTTGGGTATCAACCCTTCGGCAGCACCAGCTGCTTGTCCTTCGCCAGTTCCGGATTGCTGCGGTAGAGAAGTACGGTCTTGCCGAGCAGTTGGACGAGGGTGCTCCGGGTCGCTGCGGCAAGGGTCGTGGCGGTTTCGTTCTTTTCGAGGCCGCTGTTATTGCCGATCCTGATCTTGATCAGCTCGTGCCGGGCCAGTTCGAGATCGGCCGCACCGATAAGCCGATCGCTCATCCCTTCCTTGCCGATCAGAATGACCGGGGCGAGGTCGTGCCCAAGGCCCTTGAGGAATTTTTTCTGTCGGGTGGTAAGGATGTGGCCGGATTGCTGTGCTGTTTCTTTCATATGGGGGAATAAGGATCAATAATCAGAATCAGAGGTGAGATCAGCCGACAAGATCGCTCAGGATCCTGTATCCGCCGACCCATGTGCCTAAGGCCGAGCCCAGGGTGGTCAGGAAGAAAACGAGAATGACCCGCAGGAACTTGTTGCGCCACCAGCCCTTGAGCGTGGTCATGTCGGTACCGGCGGTCTCGAATTCCCGAACGACCGGCGGACGCTGCATGACCTGGATGAAGGCGGTGACATAGCCTGCCCCGATCAGCGGAGTGAGACTGGTAAACGGGGCGGCGGAGAATGCGCCGATGGTCGTATAGGGATGGGCCAGGGCGATCATGGCCCCCAGCGCGGCCGGGATGCCGTGGGCCAGGACCCAGAACAGGAGGTTGGCGCCGGCCACCGACGCCCCTTTCTCGAGGCCGATGACGACGAGCGAGCCGATGATCAGGGCCGGGATGCCCCAACCGGCAAGTTTCCAGGCCGTGGATACCCGAGGGATAGTGCTGATGTCGGCGATCCGCTGCCGGTTATCGATGGCCAGCTCTCGTACAATGCCATTGATATGCCCGGCGCCGACAACGGCGACGAGGCGTCTTCCCGGCGAGCTCTTGATTTTTTCGGCGAGGTAGATGTCGCGCTCATCGATCAGGACGCGTTTGAGATCGGGCAGGGCCTCGCCCAGTTCGTCCATCAACTCGGCGAGGACGTCCTTCCTCTTGAGCTCGCTCAGTTTTTCCTCACTGATCTCGGTATCGTCAAAGATACTGGCGAGCAGCGAGGTCGCCAGGTAGCCCTTCTTCCAGAGGGAGGTTGATTTCCAGGCGCGGCGGAGAGTTATCCGGATATCCCGGTCACAGAGAGAAACCGGAATCTGCCTGTCTTTGGCCGCTTGATCGGCGGCGAGCAACTCCGCCCCAGGGGTGACCCCCAGCTTGCTGCCGAGCTTTTTCTGGTAAGAGGCCATGAACAGGCTGATCACCAGTGTCGACAGCTGCTTGTTCCGGATCACCGCTTTCAGATCAAGGGATTGCCATCGTTCTCTCTGGGTCAGGGCCTGGTATCTCTTGTCATCGAGTTCAAGACAGACACAGTCCGGTTGCGTCCGGTCGATGACCGTCCGCACGAGATCGACGGATTCCTGGGAGATATGGGCTGTACCGACCAGAAAGATCTCCCGATCCCCATGCCTGAGCAAGTGGACATCGGGGCCGTATTCGTGAGTTTCAGCAGTTGGGATCATGATTGGGCACAATACTCCGGCGGAGCGATATCTCTGCTCGCAAGCGATTATGATCGGAAGACGTTCGCTGAGAGGAATGTAAGACGTGTCCGGCGAAACGGAAGAGCAGGAGGTCCTGATTATCGCGCCATAGTGAAAAAAAGAGGTGATGAGTACATCAGGCCTTTTTGACTTTCAGTTGGCTTCCAGGGTGGATGACATTCGACTTCAGGTTGTTCCACTCCTTGATGAGGACGGAAGAGACATTGAATTTCTTGGAGATGGTCCACAGGGTATCCCCATCCTGCACCTGATACAAGCTGTAGCTGCTTTTTTGCTTGACGCTGGTGCCATTCATCCTCTTCTTGGTCGAATTGGCCATTACGGTCTTGCCTGAAGACAGAGGCCGGGACGCTTGAACGGATGATCTGTTTTTCTGCACCATATTTTTTTCCACCGTCTTGGCAGAAATGGCCTTGGCGGTGTCGAGGCGTGCTATCCTGACTCTTGTCTTATCCTGGGTGCGGGCGACGGCGCCATTCTTTCTGCTGGATGCCGAGGCGGTGTTCAGCTGGTCGGGCGCCATCCTTTTCTTTTTCGCGGTCAGCACCTTGACCGTATTGCCGTCGGCACGACGCGGAGAGGCGGTTCTGACCTCGTCATTCTCCATCGTGGCCGCCGTCAATTCACCCGGGACGGTCGTTATCGTCCTGTCGGCAGGGTACAGCGCCAGTTGCTGGCCGACGGTGAGCTTGTCGACACTGCGCAAGCCATTCCAGGAGGCGATCATCTGCGGAGTGACGTTGTACCTGGAGGCGATCCTCGATATGTGTTCGCCAGCCTTGACGCGGTGCAGGATCAGGTTGCTCTTGTTGGCGGCAAGGGCCATTTTGCTGCCCTCAGGCAGAATTTGATAGGACACCGTGTTATAGGGGATGCGGAGATACTGTCCACGGGTGAGTCTCTTGCTGCGGAGATTGTTGACCTTGAGGAGGGTGGTCTTGTTGATCCCGTAGGTACTGCAGATCGATGACAGTGTATCGCCGCGCTTGATCCGGTAGGATTTGAAGCCTGTGGTGACGACGCTGTGCAGTCGGGAGATATTCCTGCTGGCGATTTCCTGGGAGGCGACGGGAATTTTTGCCTCGTAATTGGGGTGATTCGGGGGTGTCTTGCCCTGACGCAGTTCCTGATTGAGAAATTTTATTTCCTTCACCGAGGTGTTGCAGACCACGGCGAGGGCATCAAGGCTGAGTCCCGGCGGCACTTTTAACGTGGCATATTCGAGAGGACGTGTTTTCTGCACATTGGTGAATCCGTACTTTTCCGGATTCTTCGCGATAATGATGGCGGCAATCAGTTTCGGGACATAGCGTTTTGTTTCCAGGGCAAGATAGTCTTCCCGGGCCAGTTGCCAGAAACTGGAAACATTGTATTTTTCAAGTCCCTTGCTGATCTTTCCCGGTCCGGCATTGTAGGCGGCGACCGCCAGATGCCAGTCGCCGAATTGCTGGTACAGTTCCGACAGGAAGGCGACTGCGGCCTTGGTCGATTTTTCGGCGTCCCGCCGTTCGTCAACAAAGGTATCGATATCGAGGTCATACTGTCTGGCGGTACCATCGATGAACTGCCACAGACCGACGGCGTTGGCTGGGGAGCAGGCGCGCTGATTGTATCCGCTTTCGATCATCGAGAGGTAGATGAGTTCCCGTGGCAGCCCGGCATACTTCAATTCCTTCTCCATAAGTGAGAGATAAATTGAGGATCGGGAAAGCCATGTTTCATAGATCTTACGATGTCGGGTCTGAAAGAGGTTGAGATACATCTCGACCTGCTTATTCATCACAAGCGGGAAGGTGGCGATTGATCTTTCCCGATCCCGTTGGGTGACGGGCGAGGTCTCGCTGTCCCACATCCCGGTCTGGCGCAGGGCTGCCAGTTCCTGATCGAGACTTCCCTTGGCCTCGACGTCTTCGAGGCTGAGGTCGGGATCCTCGTTTCCGCCTGCGGTTTGCCTGTCGGGCGACAGGGTGGACGGTGAATCCGAGAAGGGGTTTAAACGGCTCTCACTGGCGCAACCGGTGAGTGATAGAGCGAAGAGGAGGATGAGGAGGAGATGGAACTGTTCAAGGTGTTTGTAGAACATGCGTTGTCCCGTGTGTCTACAGCCTTTCGAGGAAGCGTGATCCGCGGTGTTTTCCTCTTCCAAAAGCTTATTGAGATATCTTAAGTTACCATGTACATTGCACATCTGCCGATTCGGCACTACACACGCTGAAGTAGTTAAAACCGATGTTATGAAGAATTGCAAGACATTATCCGCCCGGAAATAGTTTATTGACGTCATCCTGCCGTTGAGAACACACCAGGGGGAATTATCTTCCGGGGAACTCCTATGTTGAAGAAGCTCGTTTTCCTCACCCTGATCCTTATATGCTGCGCCATCGCCGGTCTTGCAGCGACCTACTACTGGTTGGTTGTCCTGCACCCAGGTGATCAGATAACAGTTGAAAATATTAAAAAAATTCTCAGCAAGGAGAGTGATGTCTATTACAACGACGGCGTCACCAAGCTGGGAGTTTTTTTCGACAGCGCCCACCGCCGGTACGTAGATTTCGAGCAGATGCCACAGGCCTTCGTCAATGCGATGGTGGCTTCGGAGGATAACCGGTTTTTCTCCCATGTCGGCTTCGATGTGGTCGGCATCATCCGTGCTGCTCTCAAAAATCTTCAGGCGGGAAAGGTGGTTCAGGGGGGCAGCAGCCTCACCCAGCAGACGGCCAAGAACCTTTTCAAGCGGACGGACCGGTCCCTGCAGGCCAAGTTCAAGGAACTGCTGTATGCGTTGCGGCTCGAATACCAGTATCCGAAGGAGAAGATTTTCGAATTCTATGCCAACCAGTTCTTCGTCAGCGGCAATGGCCACGGCCTGGGGGTGGCGGCCCGCTATTACTTCGACAAGAGGCCGGAAGAACTGACGCTGGTGGAGTGTGCGTTCATTGCCGGCAGTGTCAAACGGCCTAATTTCTACAATCCCTTCATCAAGAAGACGGATGAAGACGAGGCCGAGGCACGGCGGCAGGCGGAGATCCGGAAAAACTACGTGCTCGAACAGATGCTCGATTTGGGCATGATCAACGAGCCGACCTACAATCAGGCCCGTGAAGCCAAAATCCGGTTCAAGCAGGGGAAAGTCGGTTATTCCCTCGACTACGTCATGGAGATGGTCAGGGACGCAGTCTCCTCGGCCGAGGTCCAGGGGGCTCTGGCGGTCCACGGTATCGACAACATCGCCACCTCCGGCGTGCGGGTCATCACCACGGTGGACAAGCATCTGCAGGATCAAACGCTCTATGCCCTGCGGCGGGAACTGTCGCGGCTCGATGTCCGTCTCAGTGGCTATGAACGGGCTGAGGTCCAGGCCCGATTGAAGGATCTCGATTATCAGGGCGATGGCGTACTGAAGGAGGGGGCCTTCGTCTTCGGTGTGATCAGCAGGATCGCCGGCAAGGGCAAAGGGGTGGCGGTGGAGGTCACCCTCGACAACCGACTTGGGCGTGGCACCATCGATTATCCCGGTCTGTCCCGTATTGTCGAGGCTCGGGTCAAGTGGGCCCAGGATCTGTGGGCGGAACCGTCGACCAGGGATGCGGACCGTCTTCTGGCGCAGTTCAAGGTGGGCGACAGGGCCTGGGTCAGCATCCGCAAGGTCAACGATGATGGGACGGCGATTCTTGATCTGGAGAAATTCCCCGAGATCCAGGGCGGGGCGCTGGTCATGCAGGATGGCCGGATCCAGGCGATGGCCGGCGGCTCGGAGAACCGTTTTTTCAACCGGGCGATATATGCCCGCAGGACCATGGGTTCCTCGTTCAAGCCTTTCGTCTATGCCGCGGCGCTGCAGCTCGGATGGAATAGCGCCGATCTGCTCAGCAACAAGCGTGACATCTTCATCTTTCAGGGCACGCCGTATTTTCCCCGCCCTGATCACATCAGTCCCTTCGAGTCGGTATCGATGAGTTGGGCGGGGGTCCATTCGGAGAACCTCGCTTCGGTGTGGCTCACCGCCCATCTCTGCGATCACCTCAGTGCCCAGCAGTTCCGGGAGGTAGCCGAGAGGTTGGGCCTCGCCCCATACAGGACCGGAACCGCGGAGGAGCCGTACAAGACCTACCGGAGCAGGATTCGCGACAAACACGGCATCCACATCAGCGACGATGTCCTGCGTTCGGCCGCATATGCCAGCGCCGTCAACAGCCTCGAGGCCGATTTCATCTTCGAAGGGATGGTTGATGAGTACAGGGAGCTGAAGAAGTTGCATTATGGCCTTGGCTTCGAAAAGATCCGCGACAGCGTCTACCGGGAATTTGCCAGCGGACAGGCCGGGAATTTCACCGACGAACGCCGGGAGTTGGGGTTGCGGCAGAAGGTCCTGTCCGAGTCGTTTCTCGCCCTCGGCGATCTGCGCCGCAAGTTCCGGACCTATGTCCTGCAGGCGGAGACCCCCCTTGGCCCTTTTGAGCCGGATTCCTTCGGTTCCGGCGTAACTTCCGCCGACCTGTACTACGACCGGTCTACAGGGGAATATGACTTTCAGAGCATCACCTCCGCCCCGCCTTCCCTGCAGCGTGTCGGTCGGTCGGAGTTGCAGGCGATCCTGTTGAATCTTGGCGAGGAGGAACGGGGCAATTTCTTCAGCCGGGTGAAACTGAACGGGGTCCTGTCCGTTGCCGCCTATGACCTGGCCGAACGTCAGATCGAGGCGGAACTGCAGCGGCTGAAACAGCTGCCGCCCTATAGCTTCGAGGTCCTGTCGGTTGTCAGTGATTTCCGGACCCTGGTCGGCCTGCAGTATCTCATCGAGTTCGCCCGGCAACTGGGGGTGGGCAGTAACCTCGAACCGGTACTCTCCTTTCCGCTCGGCGCCAATGTCGTCACCCTGCTGGAAACGGTCAGGGTCTACGAGGGTCTGGTGACCGGGTCAGTCACCACCTATGGCTATGAAAACGAGGAGGACAAGGATGTCCTGGCGGTGCTCGACCGGATTGAGTCGGCCGGCGGCGAGATCCTGTACCGGCCGCACCGCCGGGTGAAGAAGGCGGTTGACCCCCGTACCAGCATCGCTCTTGGGCATATCCTCGAGAATGTGGTCAAATATGGCACCGGCAAGCAGGCGGACAAGGCTGTCAGGGCAGGCAGCAGGAATTCGCAGGGCAGCGACAGCGGCACCGGGAAAACGATCCCCCTACTGGGCAAGACAGGGACCGCCAATCGCTACACCAATGCCTCGTTTTTCGGCTATCTTCCCGGCCTGTCGACGACAGGGGGGGCGTTGACCTTGAAGGACGGCTACGCCGTCGGCGTCTATGTCGGCTATGACGACAACCACGTCATGCGCCGCGGCAGCACGAGGATAACCGGGGCCGCCGGAGCCCTGCCGGCATGGATCGATATCGTCAATATGCTGATCCGCGAGAAAGGATATGCGGACCGGCTGGGAGGGACGGATCAGACCGCGGGCGGTATCACCCTGGTGCGCGACGATCTCGGCCAGCTCAACTTCTCGGCCAATGCCGAGCGGGGCGGGGTGCTGAGCGAACCGCCGCGGGTGGTTGCCGCAGGCGACCGTTATCAGCCTTCGATCCTGACCTTCGGCCAACCAGGCGCAGACGGCGGACTGGTTCTCGGCCGCAACTACCAGCCTTTCTGGAGGAACAATGGTGAAGCCGGTTTTGTCGGCAATTGACCAAGGGCGTTCGTCGGCCGGCCTTTCGTCCAGGTGTCCGTCTTAGCCTTGGCGGCACGAGGTATTCTGTGGTAGATTCCTGACAGTTGTTGGCGTGGGGAAGGATTGGACGGGGGAATGTCGACGGGATATCCAGCTGATACCGGATCGTTTTCTGCCATTGTTATCTGAAATTTACTTAAAATATATTGATATCATTATGAATAAAAAGTTTATAGCGGTTGCGGCCCTGAGCAGCCTGCTGGCCATCGGCGGATGCACCCAAGCCGGCAGGCAGCCGGCTCCGCCGGTGGAGCCGACTGCTGGCCCGATTCAGGAACGGACGATCGGTGAACCTTTCGATGACCAGGCGGGGAAGCCGGCGGGTGGGGCGTCCTTCGATCGCTCAACCGGATCGCAGGATCTCGAAGAGGCCCTTCGTGATGAGGCCTCGGGGGCCTTGAAGCCACCGTCGATTGAGGCCATCACCGCCCGCATCGAGGCCTACGGCAGTAAATTCCGGCGCTGGAACGAACTCAATACCGGGGCCGGTCGGCAACTTACCCCGGAGCAGCGGGCCATGATGGGCAACTGTTATCAGCAGATGCAACGAATCCTTGCCGACTACAACACGATGCGCACCGCGGTCGAGGCCGGCGATCGCAGCGATGTGGCAGCCAACAGCGTCTACAGCGGTAAGATGCAGGTCCTGCAGCAGCGGGACCTGGAGTTTGTTGAAAGTGACTGCGGTCGGCTGGTTGGAGAAGTATCGACGGCCGCCTCCGGGGGGATGCAGGATCAGGCCGGGCAGTCCTTCGAGAGCCGGATCGCCGCTTTGTCCACAGAGAAGAAATACCGGGAGATCGAACAGGCCTGGCAGGGGCTGTCGCCTCAACAGCAGGAACAGACCGGTGTCGACGCGAAGATGCTGTATGCCGATGCCCTGGTGTACCTGCAGAAGGAGGAAGCGGCCGCCGACCTGTACCGGGGGATTGTCGGCAAGATGGAGGCGGAAGGCCGTTCTCCGGCCGAGCTCCTGCCGTTGCGGAAGATACTGGCCGATCTCTCCCTCGCCATCGGCCGGTACCAGGACGCCCAGGCCCAGTATGTCCAGATTACCAAGGATTATCTCGCTCTCGGCAGTGTCGACGCCTGGGCCAGGATGCACCTCCCCCTCCTCGGCGGCGACCAGCAGGCGAGCCTCGAACTCGCCGCCTATTCCGGCCTGGTGCGCAATTATCTGGGGTACATCCCGGCACAGGACGGCTACCGGATCGTCTGGGAGGCCGAGAAATATCTGGCCGATTATCCCCGGTCGGCGGTTGCCCCGAATGTCAAGGCGATCCGCGACGAGACGACCAAGGCGGCCGATGCCTGGTTCAACGGTATCGTCGCCGAAATCGAGCGCCTGGCCAAGGAAAGGAAGTACCAGGAGGCGGCGGCCATCATAAAGGCCCAGCGCGCCGATATGATCAACGACCAGCAGCGGGATCTGCTCAATGCCAAGAATGATGAGCTGGCCCTGACGGAAGCGGCCGAGCGGGAAACCTCCAAGATGGCCAAGGAGCAGGAGCTGGAGCAGCGGTGGAACAACGGTCTGCAGCTGGTCGACTCCGGCCGTTACGACGAGGCGATCAAGGTCTTCGACGGGATGATGGAAACCGAACTCGGGGCCAGGGCGGATGCCAAGATCGTCGAGATCTCATCGACGGCGGCCAAGGAAGACCGCCGGAAAGCCGCCGATCTCTTCATCCGGTTCACCAAGACCCAGGATGTCGAGGTCAGGAAAAATCTGCTGGTCGCATCCCGCCGCCTGCTCAAGGGTATTCTCGTCAAATATCCACGCGCCGACATCACCGACAAGGTCCTGGGCAATATCCAGCGGGTGGAGCAGGAGATGAACGCGATCGACCCCAATCTCATCGCCGAGGCCGACAGTCGGGACGCCGGCCGCCAATCCCGTGGCGGCAGCGGGGCGTCGGCCAACAGTGCGCTGGAAGATCCCTTCGGGGACCTGCCGCAGAATACTGGGATGCCGGCCGGGCAATAACAACGGGGATCCCACCGTCCCGTCGATGCGCAAGAGGCCCCCGGTAATGCTGCCGGGGGCCTCTTGCTGTTCCGTATCCCCAGTAGTCATGCCGCCGGTCGCGGAGGCTGGAGCCGGCCTTGCGGCCAACAGGAACCTCGATGCCTCTGTTTCTCGATATTCTGATCATCGTCCTGCCGGTCTTTCTGGTCATCGGTCTCGGATTCGGCCTGAAAATGGCGCACCTGATCGATGCCAGTTTCCTCTATCAACTCAACCGGCTGGTGTATTTTCTGGCGCTGCCGGCCCTCCTGTTTCACGAGATCGCCCGGGCCGATTTTTCCGCCAGTTTCAACGGCCTGCTGCTCGCCGGGATGCTGGCCGCCACCCTGTTGACCTTTTTCCTCGCTTACGGCTTCGCCGCCTGGCGCGGCTATCCCCCGGAGGCCTGCGGCAGTTTCTGTCAGGGCTCCTTCCGCGGCAATATCGCCTATATCGGCCTGGCGATCGTCTTCAACGCCTATGGTGGCGGGGGGCTGGCGTCCGCCGGCATCCTGCTCGGGTTCCTGGTGCCGTTTTACAATTTTTTCGGTATCGTCGCCCTGCTGCTGCCGCACCGGCAGCGGGGCCGGCAGTTCGGGCCCTGGTTCTGGATCCGCCAGGTCGGTGGCAATCCCCTGATCATCTCCTCCTTCGCCGGCATCCTGTGGAGTCTGCTCGGCATGCCGCTGCCGAAGGTGCTGGAGCGCAGTTTCGATATCGTCTCCGGCATGGCCCTGCCCCTGGCCCTGCTGTCCATCGGTGGTTCCTTTTCCCTGCAGCGGCTGCGTGGCGATATCTCGAAGTCGTTGATCGCCGCTGCGGTCAAGCTGGTCTGGATGCCCCTGATCACCGCCGGGATTCTGCTGGTGCTCGGCATACGCGGCCGGGAACTGGCTATCGGCGTGATCTTCGCCGGCACCCCGACTGCCACCGTCGCCTACATCATGGCCCAGCAGATGCGGGGTGACGCCGAGTTGTCCGGCTCGATCATCATGCTCTCCACCCTGCTGTCGCTGATCACCTATACGGTCGCCCTGGTGCTGCTGGAAGGATTGGGACTCTAGGATGGAGGAAATGCGCGGAGCGATACGGCGGCGGCTTCTCGCCTGGTTCCGCCGGGCGCAACGCGACCTGCCCTGGCGACGGGCCTACGATCCCTATCACGTCTGGATTTCCGAGATCATGCTGCAGCAGACCCAGATGGAAAGGGGAGTGGCCTATTTCCAGCGCTGGATTGCCCGCTTTCCCGATCTGGCGGCCGTTGCCGCGGCGACCGAACAGGAAATACTCAAATACTGGGAGGGGCTCGGATATTATGCCCGGGCCCGGAACCTGCACCGCGCCGCCCGACTGCTGATGGATCGCCATGACGGACAGATCCCGTGTGATTACATGATACTGCAGTCTCTGCCAGGGGTCGGCCCCTATACCGCCGCCGCCATCGCCAGCATCGCCTGCGGTCAGGATATCCCGGTGGTCGACGCCAATGTCGCGCGGATCCTGGCCCGTCTCTACGACCTGGAGGAACCGGTCAAAAGCGGCAGCTGCCGGCGGCGGATCGACACCCTGGCTGCGGACCTGCTGGTTCCCGGCAAGGCCCGGGCCTTCAACCAGGCGCTGATGGATTTCGGCGGTCTGATCTGCACTCCGAAGAACCCGGACTGCGACCATTGCCCGCTGGCGGAGGTCTGCCGGGCCCGGTTGCGCGGAACGGTGGCGGACCGGCCGGTCCCAGCCGGGCGCCGCGAGACCGTCCGGATCGAGATGGCGACGGCCGTCCTGGCCCATGAGGGGCGGGTGTTCATTCAGCAGCGGCTGGCGGACGATATCTGGGGCGGCTTGTGGGAATTTCCCGGCGGCCGGATGAAGGCGGGAGAGCGCCCGGAAGAGGCGGTGATCCGCGAATACCGGGAGGAGACCGGGTTCGAGGTGGAGATCTGTCGTCGCCTCACCACCGTCACCCATTTTTATACCCGCTACAAGGTGGTGCTGCACTGTTTTGCCTGCCGTCTGGTCGGCAGCGATACGGTTGCCCGGCTCGAGGCGGCCCAGGACTGCCGCTGGGTGACGGCCGACGAGCTGTCGGCGCATGGCTTTCCAGCCGGGCATCGCAAACTGCTGGACCACCTCGCCGTGGTGCGGCCGGATTTCTTTCTCGACCCCTGTGCATGAACGGGTGGATCGCAGCTGCAGGCAGGGGGTGGGGGAGACGGATTTCCCAATGGGCCGTCGCCGGGATGGCCCCGGGACCTGAAAAAGCGCTTGAAACGTGGAGTTGCGGCTCAAGCCAGAAAGTCGAGTTGCACCGGACAGTGGTCCGAGCCCATGATCTCCGGGAGGATGGCGGCATTCTGCACCTTGTCGCGGCTGGCCTGGTCGACGCAGAAGTAGTCGATGCGCCACCCGACGTTCTTGGCCCGGGCATTGAAGCGGTAACTCCACCAGGTGTACTGGTCCGGTTGCTGGTTGAATATCCTGAAGGTATCGACGAATCCGGCCTCGATGAACGCATCCATCCACGCCCGCTCTTCGGGGGTGAAGCCGGCGTTCTTGATGTTGGCGGCCGGGTTTTTCAGGTCGATCGGCTTGTGGGCGACATTGAAGTCGCCGCACAGGACCACCGCTTTGTCCCGGTTCAGGCGGCCGGCGAAATCGAGCAGCTCCCGGTTGAAGCGCAGCTTGTAGTCGAGGCGCTTCAACCCCTCGCCGCTGTTGGGGAAATAGATGTTGATGAGGTAGAACGAGGCGAACTCGAGGGTCAGCACCCGGCCTTCGCCGTCGAATTCGGGGTTGCCGATCCCGGTGATGACCTGCTCCGGCTGAAGCCGGCTGTAGGTCGCGACCCCGGAGTAGCCCTTGCGTTCGGCGCTGTGCCAGTAGGAGGTGTAGCCGTCGATGTCCTTCAGTTCGGGTGGCAGCTGATCGGGATGGGCCTTGGTCTCCTGGATGGCGATGATGTCGGCGTCGAAACCGGTCAGCGCCTCGGTGAACCCTTTCTGGGCCGCGGCCCGGATGCCGTTGACGTTCCAGGAGATGAAACGGAGGGGCTGTCGATTGCCGGTGGCCGATTTTTTCATGATCTTTCTCGGAGTGACGCCGCGTTGCGGACAGGGGCCAAGGAGGGGGCAGATATCGCAGTGGGGGCTGACGGGCCGGCAGACGGATTGGCCGAAGGCCACCAGCAGGGAATTGACCCTGAGCCAGTGCCGCTCCGGCAGGATCCGCCGCAGGGCCATCTCGGTCTGGAGCGGGGAATCGGTGTCGACGTATCCCCAGATGTTCATGATGCGGTGGACATGGGTGTCGACGCAGATCGCGGGCCTGCCGAAGGCCACACTGCGCACGAGATTGGCGGTTTTCCGGCCGACACCGGGCAGGGTGACCAGATCATCGATAACCGCCGGAACCTGACCGCCGAACCGCTGCAGCGCCTCGGGCAGCTGCCTGAGATACCCGGCCTTGCTTTTGTAGAAACCGACCGGGTAGATCAGTTGCGCGATCTCCGCCTCGGTCAGGCGGGCCAGTTTTTCGGCGGTATCGGCGAGGCGGAAGAGCCGGTCGGCAGCTATCGCGGTGACTTCATCCTTGGTGCGGGCGGAGAGGATGGTGGCGACCAGAATCCGGAAGGGGTCCCGGGTCTGCACGGCGATCAGGTCGACCACCGGTGTCCGGCTCCCGGCTATCGCCCGGGAAACCGCGGCGAGGAAGAAATCGATATCGATGGACATTGGATGGCGACAGCCGGGGCAGGGGTAACCCCGTCATGGGGGACATGACGGGGGCAGAGAGCGGACGGGGCGCTGCGTTACCAGCACCGGAACTGGCCGGTGTCGAGATGGAGGAAATCCGACTTGGCGTAATATCCGACTCCGCCGCAGCGGAGTTGCCTGGCAATATCACGCATTTCCCTCGTTTTTACATCGGTGAGGCGGACATCGATCGCCATCCCCTGCATGTGGAGGCTGTCCTTGGCCACCCTCGGGCTTCGCTGCCGCAGGTAGGCGTTGGTCTTGGGAGAACGGTAGCCGGAAATGACCTCGTAGACCCCGTCGCTGCCACTTATCCGCTGGATTCGGCTGAGTATCTCCATCAGGGTCGGGTCGATGACATGGGTGTCGCCGGTACGGTAATCACGGAGGAAGGTCTTGAGCTGTGATCTGGCCGTCTGAGGATATCTGCCGGGGATGTAGGTGATTTCCAGCTGCTCTCCGGTGTGGGTGTGAACGAACGAGAGCATGTGGGGATCGGTGGGGGTGGCG
>Ga0209066_10003498_pt1 | contig 17864 bp, 14 predicted proteins | sample All_14_2_FD_187198 | JGI IMG/M metagenome (GOLD analysis project Ga0209066, IMG submission 187198) | Freshwater microbial communities in response to fracking from Pennsylvania, USA - Allegheny Zone_MetaG_DW_15 (SPAdes) (version 2) ... | reverse complement strand
GGCCAGGTCAACCCCGGCGCCTCGCCGGGCAAGCTGAGCATCGGTGGCAACTACAGCCAGGCGCCTGGCGGCAGCCTGGTCATCGAGATCAACGGTGCAGACCAGGGCCTGAGCTATGACTGGCTGTCCATTGCCGGCACCGCCTCGCTGGCGGGCGACCTGTACCTGGACATTGGCTACGTTCCTGCAGATGGCACGTCCTTCACCTTCCTGACCTCGCTGCTGGGCGTCTCGGGCACCTTCGACCACATCTACGCCAACGGCTGGAATGTGATCACCACCTACGGCAGCAACGACGTATCGGTGACGGTGACCGCCGCCGTGCCAGAGCCCGAAAGCATCTTGCTGCTGCTGCTGGGCCTGGGCGTGCTGGGGGTGAAGTACGGCGCTCTTCGCCGTCGCAAGGCTTGACGCCAACCGGCGTGGCCACCCAACTTGCGCGGTCGGGCTGATAGCATCGGCACATGACCGCGCAAGCCACTCCTCCCTCATCCGCCAAACCCTGGGTCATCGCCACCCGTGAAAGCCGACTTGCCCTGTGGCAGGCCGAACACGTGCGTGACCTGTTGCAAAGCCGCTTTGCCCGCCGCGTTGACCTGCTGGGCATGACCACCAAGGGCGACCAGATCCTGGACCGCGCCCTGTCCAAAGTGGGCGGCAAAGGCCTGTTCGTGAAAGAGCTCGAAGTCGCGCTCGAAGAAGGCCATGCCGACCTGGCTGTGCATTCGCTCAAGGACGTGCCCATGGAGCTACCCGAAGGCTTCGTGCTGGCCGCCGTGCTGGAGCGCGAAGACCCCCGCGACGCGCTGGTGTCCAACCACCACGCCAGCCTGGCAGATTTGCCCCAAGGCGCCATCGTGGGCACCTCCAGCCTGCGCCGCATGGTGCAACTGCGTGCCCGCCGCCCTGACCTGCGCATTGACGCGCTGCGCGGCAACCTCGACACCCGCCTGCGCAAGCTCGACGAAGGCCAGTACGACGCCATCGTGCTGGCTGCGGCCGGCCTCAAGCGCCTGGGCCTTGGCGCGCGCATTCGCGAGCTGATCGCCACCGAAGACATGCTGCCCGCCGCCGGACAAGGCGCGCTGGGCCTGGAGATCCGCCAGGACCACGCCGAGCTGGCACCTGCCCTGCAAAGCCTGGCGCACGAACCGACCTGGCTGGCCACGCTGGCCGAACGCGCGGTGTCGCGCGCCATGGGTGGCAGCTGTTCCATGCCCCTGGCCGCCTTCGCACAGTGGCAGGACGCCCCCGGGCAGCCCCCCACGCTGTTGCTGCGCGCCCTGCTGGGCCACCCCGAGCAAAGCACCCTGGTCCAGGCGCGGGCCGAGGGCCGCCCGGCCACCCATGCCGAGGCCGAAGCACTGGGCCAGGCCGTTGCCCAGCAACTCAAGACCCAAGCGGGCCCGCAATGGCTCGCCGCCTTGTAAGCCCATAGGCCAGCCTGCCGGCCAACGCATGCAACTGATCGTCACCCGCCCGGAACCCCAGGCCAGCGCCTGGGCCGAAGCCTTGCGTGCTCAGGGTCTCGATGCCCAAGCCCTGCCGCTGATCGCCATCGATGGTCCGGCTGACCCCACCCCCGTCATCCGCACCTGGCACACGCTGGCTGACAAGCGCCTGCTGATGTTCGTCAGCCCCGCCGCCGTTGACTGGTTTTTCAAGCTGCGGCCGACCGCCGCAAACTGGCCGCACCACACGCTGGCCGCCGCGCCCGGCCCTGGCACGGCACGCACGCTCATCGCGCTGGGTGCACCCGCTGGCCTCCAGGCCGAGCAGGTGCTCAGCCCACATGATCAAGCCGAGCAATTCGACTCCGAAGCCCTGTGGCCCGTGCTGGCCCCGCTGGACTGGCAAGCGCAAACGGTGGCCATCATCAGCGGGGGTGACCAGCAAGAAGCCAAAGGCCGCGCCTGGCTGAGCCAGCAATGGCAAGGCCGCGGCGCCCGCACGGAATCGGTCCTGACCTACCAGCGCACGCCCGGCCACTGGACGCCCGCACAACAAAGCCTGGCCCGCCAGGCCTTGGGAGACCCGGACCAGCACCTCTGGCTGTTCAGCAGTTCGCAAGCAATCGACCACCTGCTCGAACACCATCTGCCGGAACTGGGCCAGGTGGCGCCCTCGGTCTGGTCCCGCATGCGGGTGCTGAGCACTCATCCGAAAATCGCCGAGCGCGCCCGCGCCCTGGGTGTCACCCGCATCACGCAGACCCGTCCCACGCTCGACGCGGTGGCGCAAGCAGTGGTGGAAGCACGACGATCGAGCGAGTAAGCCCCGCCCCCACGGCCGTCTTGCGCCGCACTGTCAACACGCATCGATACAATCGATTCACCGTGACCGATACCAGCGCCCCACCCACACCCTCCTCACTGCCCCTCGTCGAGCTGCCCGAGCCCGAGGCCGCTGGCGTGTCCCAGGCCCCGGCAGACTGGGTTCGCTGGGCAATTCTGATCCTGAGCGTGGCCGCGGCGGGCGCTGCCTACCTGGCATGGAACACCCAAAAGCGCGTGCAAAGCCTGGAGCAGGAACTGGTGCGCCGGCAAAGCGACAGCCAGCAACAGTCCGCCGAAGCCCGCGTGCTGGCCCACCAGGCGCAAGAGCTGTCCCGCGAGTCCGCCGCCCGCACCACCCTGCTGGAAACCCGTCTGGCCGAAGTGGCGCTGCAGCGCACCCAGGTGGAAGACCTCATCAAGACGCTCAGCCTCTCCCGAGACGAAAACCTCGTGGCCGACATCGAGGCCGGCCTGCGCGTGGCCAGCCAGCAGGCCGCGCTCACGGGCAGCGCCGAACCGCTGGTGGCCGCCCTGCAATCGGCCGATGACCGTCTGACCCGCGCGCGCCAACCCCGGCTGGACAACGTGCGGCGCGCCCTGGCCAAAGACCTGGACCGCGTCAAAGGCACCCGTGTGGCCGACCTCACCTCGCTGACGATCCGCCTGGACGAAGCCACACGGCTGGTCGACGAACTGCCCTTGCTGAACCAGCCTGAGTCCGTGATGCCCGCGCCGGCCCGCCCTGAGGCCCCCAAACCCAGCGCCAAGCCGACCACCAAGGGCAAAAGCACACCGACCTCCGTGGCCGCCGCACCAGCCAGCGACGCGCCATCAGCGCCAGACTGGGGCAGCCATGTGATGGACTGGACCCGTGGCGCCGCCTCGACCGTCTGGAACGAAACCCGGGCGCTCGTTCGCCTGACGCGCATTGCGCGCCCCGAGGCCATGCTGATCTCACCCGACCAGGGCTTCTTCCTGCGCGAGAACATCAAGCTGCGCCTGCTCAACGCGCGCCTGGCTTTGCTGAGCCGTCAAACCTCGGTGGCCATGGCCGACCTGCAAACCATCCAGGCGGCCGTGCCGCGCTACTTCGACACCCAATCGCGCAAGACCCAACTGCTCCAGTCGATGCTGACCGATGTGGCAGCCCAGGGCCAGCAGACCGCCGTTCCCCGCCCTGACGACACCCTGGCCGCGCTGTCGGCCGTGTCGGGTGGCCGCTAAGCCGAAGGACGAGCGCCTCCATGCGATCCATCGTCTGGCTCCTCTTGCTGGCCGCGGCAGCCGTCGTGGGTGCCACCGCGCTGGGCGGCAACGATGGCCTGGTCACCATCTTCTGGCTGGGCTGGCGGGCCGACATCTCGCTCAACCTCTTCCTGCTGGGCATGGTGCTGATCTTCCTGGCGGTTTACTCGCTGGTGCGCGGCCTGGACAGCCTGCTCGCCCTGCCCGAGCGTGCCAAGCGCTGGCGCATTGCCCAGCGTGACCGCCTGGCCCAGGCTGCGTTGCGCGAGGGCCTTGGGCTGTACATGGCGGGGCGCTACACCCGGGCGCACAAGGCCTGCCAGAAGGCCGTGTCCATTCAGGCTGACACACCCGAGCTGACGCTGGACGCCGAATTCACCGCACTGGCCCATCTGCTGTCGGCGGGCAGCCTGCACCGCCTGCAAGACCGCAAGCGACGTGACGAACACCTGCAGCGCGCCCTGGAGCTGTCTCGCCTGACCCGCAAGCCGCGCGCTACCGAAGAAGGCGCGCGCCTGCTCGCCGCCGAGTGCGCCCTCGATGACCGAGACGCACCGCGTGCCCTGCGTGACCTGGCCGAGCTGCCACCGGGCGTGGCGCGCCGCACCCAGGCGTTGAGACTGAAACTGCAGGCCACCCGCCTGGCGCGCCAGCCTGTTGAAGCCCTCAAAACCGCGCGTCTGCTGGCCAAACACCAGGGTTTCACGGCTTCTGCGGCCGAAGGCCTGTTGCGCACCCTGGCCACCGAAACCCTGGACGCGGCCCGCGACGCAGACCAGTTGCGAACCTTGTGGCAAAACCTGGACGCCTCGGACCGCCGCGACCCCTTGCTGGTGGCCCATGCCGCACGCCGCATGGCCGATCTGGGCGCACCGCTCGAAGCGCGTCAATGGCTGGCCCCCTTGTGGGATCGCCTGGGTCAGTTGCCTGCCGATGCCGTGGACGCCCTGGCCCACGCCTTGAGCCACAGCCTGCTCGGGCTGGAAGCCGATTGGTTGCCCCGACTGGACGCCAGCACCCAGGCCGCGCTGCGCAACCCTGGTCTGGCGCTGACCCTGGGCCTGGCGCTGTCAGAACGCCAGTTGTGGGGCAAGGCCCGAGGCATGCTGCTGTCGGCGGCCAATGACCTGCAGCTTGACCTGGATCGGCGCCGCCTGGCCTGGGCCAAACTGGGCCAACTGGCCGAGCGCGAGCACCGTGCCGAAGAGGCTGCCCGCTTCTACCGCCTGGCCGCTTTGCCCGAACGCGACTGAAGCTTTCTTTACAGGCATGGGAAAACCATGCTATAGTCTCGCTTCTCGGCGGCTGTAGCTCAGTTGGATAGAGTACTTGGCTACGAACCAAGGGGTCGTGGGTTCGAATCCTGCCAGCCGCACCAGTTTTCTTGCATCAGTGCCATGCATTCGTGCAAAAACAAAGAGATCGATTCATGTCGGTCTTTTTGCTTATGAGAGCCGGTAACCGAGAACACTTTCAGCGGCTGTAGCTCAGTTGGATAGAGTACTTGGCTACGAACCAAGGGGTCGTGGGTTCGAATCCTGCCAGCCGCACCAAAAGACAAGGGTCAGCAAGTCACAAACTTGTTGACCCTTTTGTCATTTCACGCTGGCACTTCAAGCCTCGTGGGCCTTGGCCCCACCCAGGCGCTTGCGCACCCACCAGAACACACCGATCACCAAAGCCACGCAGCCTGCCAGCGCGGCATAGCTGCTGGCGCTCGGCGACTGCCAGGCCGCAGACAAGCGGTCCATGAAAAAAGAAATCAGGACCGTACCTGGCAACAAGCCCAGGAAGGTCCCGAGCACATAGTCACGCAAGCGCACGCGCAGGGCCCCCGCCAGCATGTTGACCATGATGAACGGTGCCACCGGTAACATGCGCACGGCCATCACCGTGAGCAGACCCCTGTTCTGAAGGTGCCTGGACACCAGCGACAAGCGGCCCTTGGTCCATCGGTCCATGGTCTGGGCGCCCGTGAAACGACCGATCCCATAGGTCACGGTGGCACCCATCACCATGCCGCACAGGGCGTAAGCCATGCCGGGCCATGGACTGAAGATCAAGGCCCCCACGATGATCAGCACGATCACCGGCATGCCCAGCAACACCGCCAGCACATAACCGCCCATCACCGCCAGGGGCCCCAAGGGCATGGCCAGCAACAGCCGGCCCTTTTCACTCAGTGCCTGGGGATCCAGCCAATGACGCATGTCCGGCTCGCGCAATACCAGCGCCAAGGCCACCAACACTGCCACATAGATCGCCAGGACCAGCCAACGCCACCATTGCCCCTTGGCACCCACAGGCTTCACACGCACACCCCGCTCCATCAACCGGGGCGCCTGCCAACCCCACTCTTGCCACAGACTGCGGCATAGTGGGGCCGCGCGCGCGCGATGTCAGCCGGTGATTTCCTTGGTGTCTGCGTGCATCCCCCTGGACTCGGGGGGATGGATGGCCGGCAGCGTGATCCTCACCGTCGTGCCCTCGTTCAGCGCACTGATCACCTCCACCTCGCCTTGGTGCAGGCTCACGATCTCCTTGACCAGGCTCATGCCCAGGCCGGTGCCGGGGATGTTGCCGGATGGGTCGGCCCTGAAGAAGCGCTCGAAGACGCGGGCCAGTTGATCAGGCGACATGCCAATGCCCTGATCCTGCACCTCGATCACCAATTGAGCGTCATCAGCAGGGCAATACACACGCAACAGGATCTCGCCGCCCTTGGGCGAGTACTTGTACGCATTGGACAGGACGTTGAGCACCGCCTGCCCCAGCTTGTCCATGTCGGCTGACACCTGGATATCCTCGGCCTCCACCGACACCCTCACCTTGCGCCGGTCGCCGGGCACCTTCAAGCCCGACAGGGCTTGCTCGATGATCGGCCCGATCAACTGCGGACGCAGATTGAAATCCTTGCCCCGACGCGCCTCGATGCGTGCCAGGTCCAGCAACTCGTTGACCAGGTTGATCAGGATGCTGGCCTGCTTGTGGATGGTGCCCAGCATGTCCTGCCTGCGCTCGTCAGTGAAGGTGCGCTTGAGCAACAGCTCGGTGAAGCCAAAGATGCTGACCATGGGCGTGCGCAGTTCGTGTGCGGCCATAGCCAGAAACTCGCTCTTCATGCGGTCCACTTCCAGTTCATGGGTGATGTCGCGGAAGTACATGACGGTTTCGTTGTCCTGCGCCCCTTGCCGCACGCGCCTGACCAGCGTGCGCACGGTCGGCGTGTGCAGGTGCAGCAACTCGCGCGTCGATGGCAAGGTGCCGTCCAGTTCAGCATCCTGCTCGGCCATCACGGCGGCGACGGACTGGTCACCCACCTCAACGGACTTGCAGCGCGCCATCAGCGCCTCCTCAAAGGCGAAGTGCGACCGCCCGACCAGGTCGCCGGCCATCAGGCCCGTCATGCGCTCGAAAGCCGGGTTGACAATGCTGACCTCACCGCGGCGATCAAACACCACAAAGCCATCGGGGCTCAGATCGAACACGGCGTTCAAGCGCTCGGTGCGCACGCTCAGGGCCGCCTCGGCCGCAATGCGATCAGTGATGTCGTTTTGCACACCAACGTAGTGGGTGAGCACGCCTTCCGGGCTGAGCACAGGCGAGATCGCCAACTGGTTGTAGAACAGTTCGCCACCCTTTCGATAGTTGCGCAGCACGACCTGGCAACTGCGGCCGTGGCGAATCGCCTCCCGGATCACCTCGCTGCCAGGCTGGGCCAAGTCCTGGCCCAGCAAGAACTTGCAGTTACTGCCCAACACCTCGTCCGCCTCGTAGCCGGTGATGTGCTCGAACGCCCGGTTCACATAGATGATGGGCTGATTGGGCAAGGTCATGGAGGTGATGACGACGCCATCTGCCGACGACGCCAGGGCCCGATCGCGAAGGCTCAACTCCTGCTCGGCCCACTTGGCATCGGTGGTGTCGCGCACGATGAAGGTCTGGATCAGCTCGCCGTCCAGCTCCACGCGGCGGGCCGACATGGCCACCGGAAAGGCCGTGCCTTCGGCACGCACGCCCATGGCCTCGAACCCGATCACGCGATTGGAAAAGCCCCGGGTGGCAAACCACTCGTCGATGGCATCGTGCGCCAGCACCGGCAGAATCTCGCCAATGTCATGACCAGCCAGCCCATCCTGCTCTCGGCCGAAGAGGCTGGTGGTGGCCTGGTTGCACCAGCGCACCTTGCCCTGTCCGTCGGTCATGATGATCGCATCGGGCGCGGTGTCCATCACGGCCTGGTTGCGCGACTGCGTGAGATGCAAGGCACTCGACATCTCGCGGGCCATGTCTCGCGCCCGGCGCCGGGTCGAAATCAACATCAGGTAGACGTGCACGCCCAGCAGCGTGAACACCACCCCGGCACAGCCAGCCACCCACATACCCGTATGGCGAGACCAGCTGCCAAGCAAGGATGACTCGACCGGCCGGCCTGTCATCACCACCGGCAGCTCCGTTGTCGCCAACCGCACACGACCAAGCGCCTCGCGGGCCCCGCCGGTCTGGTACGGATGGGCGGTCCACTGCGCCGCACCCGATGTCATCAGGTTGGCATGTGCATGCCAATACACGCCATCATCCAATGTGGCGGCCAGATCGGCTTGCGTCAGTTGGGCCAGAACCCAGCCTGCACCGGGGCGGGAGACAGGCTCTGCGAGAAGCCACCGCTGCGCCACGCCTGGCGAGGCTGCAAGGCGACAGAGGCGGGCGCCTTGCACGGCGACCTTTGCATCCAGGCAGGACTGAAGGGCCGCTTGTTGCGCCTTGCTCAAACCCAGGCGCGAAGCGTTTTGCCCCACGTGCTGCCCGATCATGGCCAAGTCGCCCGAGCGCCAGTCCGGCTCTTCGCTCACCAACTGCCCACGGGCTGTCGCCCACGTTGCCAGGTGATGAAGCAAAGCGGCTCGCTGATCCAGGCGCTCCTGCATCATGACCTGCAGGCGCGCTGCCGTCGCCTCGAATGCCTGCTGCGAACGGTGTTGATCCGCCCACCAGATCAGGCTGAGTATGCAGGCGGTCAAAGTCAGCCCACCCATCACGATGGCCGCCATGGCCCGCGCAACCGGTATGCGGCCAGTCACCCGCTCAAGCCGCTGCAAGACCTTGAGCACGGCGTCGGGCAGATCGTCATTCGTCGCGCTGTCGCCCATGACCATCTCCACGTATCGAACTGATGGCTGTGGACACAGCCAGGCGCAGGAATCAGGCGATCAGCCCGGCCATGGTTTCCACCCGCTCGATCAACTCAAGCGGGCTGAACGGCTTGACCAGGTAAGCATCGGCTCCGGCGGCCTCACCGGCAGCCAGGTCTGTCGCCTGACCACGCGCCGTCAGCATCACCACTTGAATCTGTTTCAGATCCGGATCCTGCTTGATGCGGGTGCACACCTGATAGCCGTCGAGCAAGCCGGGCATCATCACGTCCAGCAACATCACATGAGGTTTGATGGCGCGGGCCATGTTCAACCCTGTTTCACCATCGTTGGCCTCGTGAATTTCGAAGTCACCAAACTCCAGCGTCATGCGGATGAGTTTGCAAATGTCAGGCTGGTCTTCGACGATCAAAATACGGTGTGTCATGAGGAACTCCTGTTCACCGGGCATGCACCCGGCTGCGATGTCGGTCCATACCGATCAGACCTCACGCCTTGTCCACACCCAGTGGTACCGGCGCGCTGTTGTTGTCATCCAGCTTGACCCGTTTGGCCATGCTGCGGGCCATCAACTGAGACATGTCCCTGGCATAGCGCTGAGCCTGCTCGACCGATAGCTGCGCGTCCTGCGAGGCGGGTGCACCAGCGGGGATTTCCAGCACGAAATCAACGCTGTCGAATTCATCTTCGATGCGTACAGAGCCACCGTGCTGCTCCAGAATCCGTTGCGCCAGCGCCAAGCCGATGCCCCGCCGCTTGTCCCCCGGCTTGGCCGAGTCGCCCACGCCAAAGGGCACAAAGGCATTGCGTCGCTCGTGGTTGGATACGAACAGACCCTGGTTGCGTGCGCGAACCATCACGCGGGTGCCAACGCTTTGAATCGACAGCTCGATCAAGCCGCCTGGTTGCGCGCTGCGGATGGATTGCTCCAGATATTCCGATGTGGCCTTGCTCAGCCAGTGCGAGCTGCCATACACGGCCGGCAACTCGCCATTCACGACCGCCATGACCACCGTGACATTGCGCGCGCTGGCCTGGGGCATCACTTCGGCCATGGCCTGCTGGAGCAGGTCGGGCAACATGATGCGTTCGTCGCGTTGCAACGCACTTTCACCAAACACCGAGACCAGGTCACGCAACTTGCCCAGTTTGATGGACAAGGCTGCGGCTTCCTGCACCATCACCTTGAGGTCACCCGCTGCGCCCTGCTGCTGTACCAGTTGAGCGGTCTTGGGCAGCTTCTGAGCCAAGGCCTCGATGGGCTGGGCCATCTCGGCCTCGACATAGCCGATCAGGTTTTCGAGGGCCTGCGAGTACCAGCGCTCCTCGGACACATTGTTCATCACCACCATCAGGTCCTGCCCCACAGGCGCGTTGATCACGGCGGCCCGAATGGTGTCGGGGTGCGCTTCCTGCGTGGTCAGCTCGAATGCAAACGGCAGCTTGAGCATGTTCTGCCCGGCGGCCTTCACGGTTCGCTCGGCAACCGGGTCCAGCAGGGCCTGGCCCAGTATCACGGGTGTCATTTGAACAGCCGCCTTGTTCGCATAGCGAACCACGCCATTGCGTTGCACCCAGATCACCCCGCTTTTGACCTGGTCAAACAGCATCCGAAAGGCTTCGTTCACGATGGTGCTCCTTTTCTATGAGGCGCGTTGCCCCAACAACCAACGGCCTACACGAACCGCCACGGCTTCGGCCGTCACGGGCAAGCGCAGCACCTCGGCCGATTGAGGCAAGCCGCCCCGCCGTGCGAGGTCGTGCTCGCTGCAATCGGTCAGGACCAGGATGCGCATGTTCGCGATCGACTCGCAGCGCTCCAGCGTCCTGAGCATCGCCATGCCATCCATGCCAGGCAATTCCAAATTGGTGATCAACAGATCAGGGGCCTGCTGGCCAATTTGCAGCAAAGCCAGGTAGCCGGTTTCGGCATAGCGCAACTTGACGGCTGAGCCGTAGGGCTGCATGGCCTGTGCGCATTGCGTTTGCCAATCTTGGTCGTCCGCCACCAGCAGCACCTCCAGCGGGCTGGCTGCACGCGCACCGGAGGCTGGCACCAGCTTGACCTGGGCTTGCGCACGCGCCACCTCGGTCTCCCGGCGATTCAGGCCCGATTGCCCCAAAGGCTCACCACCCAGGCCGGTGCTCAGCGCCAGCGCTTCGACGGCGTTGTAGGGAATACGGCGGTGTCCACCCGGCGTGCGCGCCGCAGGCAGGATGTCTGCCTCCACCCACAACTGCACGGTGCGCAAGGACACACCCAAACGCAGTGCGGCCTCGCGGGTGGTCAGCATGCGGGCCGCGGGGCCCAGAGGAATGACTTGAGACATCTCGCGCCTTTCACTATCTCGTCTGAATGAAGTCTTGCCTTGCTTATCGGCACTGATTTCATTTTTGCGAGTTTGAAAGCCGCGTGGCGAGCCTGCCCGCCAACAAAGGGCGGGGCCTCGTGAACAAATGGCGCTTTCCCAAGACCATCTGGATTGGGCACAATCGCCACCATGAGCAAAGCCTTCACCAAGGAACCCGACGGCGACGATGACGAGGACCTGTCATTGCCCCCACTGCCTGCGGGCGGCAAGAACTACATCACGCCGCACGGCTACCAGCGCCTGCGCATCGAGTTGCTCAACCTGATCGACGTCGAACGACCCAAGGTGGTCGAGATCGTGCATTGGGCGGCCTCCAATGGTGACCGGTCCGAAAACGGCGACTACATCTACGGCAAGAAGCGCCTGCGCGAAATCGACCGCCGCATCCGCTTCCTGACCAAAAGGCTGGACATCGCCGAGGTGGCTGACCCCACCCAGCACCATGGCAACGACCAGGTGTTCTTCGGCGCCACGGTCACCTACGAAACGCTGGCAGGTGTCTCCCGCACCATCACCATCAAGGGCATTGATGAAGTAGACAACCTGCAGGGCGAGGTCAGCTGGGTGTCGCCCATCGCGCGCGCCCTGCTCAAGGCACGCGAGGGTGACGAAGTCCAACTGATGACGCCGGGTGGCCTGGAGAGGCTGGAAATCCTCAAGGTGACCTACCCGGCACCCCAGGTAGGCCACTGACCGGCCTGCTGGCGATCAGGCCTGGCGCCGTGCGCCACGACGCAAGCCGCCGCCGACCAGCAGCAGACCGAGCACGGCCAGACTGACGCTGCTGGGCTCCGGCACGGTCGTGACCGTCAGCGGCGTCTGGGTGACGCCCACATTGCCAGCCTTGCCGAAGGTCAAACCCGTCACGAAAGCAACGGGGCTGGTTGGATCCAGCTCGGCTTCCTGCTCGATGTCGTTGATGCGGAACCGCCTCACGCCTTCACCGAAGGTGAAGATCGTGCCCGACGCGATGTTGTCACCCACCAGGTTGAACTGCGTGCCATCCCAGGCAAAGATGTCATACAGGCCATCGCCGACCACGGTATCAATCACCACGGAGGCGAAGCTCTGCTCGGGGTCCGTGCTGGACAAATCGTAGTCATAGCCCACCGCCACGACCGGATCGATCCAGACGCGCTGATCAAGCGCCACGTTGAACTCGAAGTTGAATGCGCCATCGATGATCACAGGCAACAGCGGGTTGCTGGCCGACTGGCCCGGGGTCTCCCCATTGCGAACAGCGAAGGTCCACAAGCCCGGGGTATCAGGGCTGACATTGCTGGTGTTGACCAGGTTGAGCACGTCGCCGCTCAAGGAGCCGGGCAAGGCGCTGTAGTGCGTACCCAGGCCATTGTCATAGCCGGCCTGGGCGGGGATGCCACCCAGCCCGTTGACGCCACCCGAAGAAGAGGCGCTGCCGGTTGTCCACTCCAGTTGCTTGTAGCGGAAGTCAAAGTCGAAATTGCCCGCACCGGTGTCAGCACGGTTGCGGATCACCAACTGGAAGTCGTTGATCTTGTTCGTCTCAGCGCGGTAGTAGCCCACCTTGTCCCAGGTGATCACCACGGTGTTGGCGTTGGGCGAGCCCACGTAGATGTTGTTCGTGCCGAGATAGGCCCCCGAGGCATTCAGGTGGGTGCCTCGCGTATCCACGTCCGCCCACCAGGGTGCGATTGCCGGTTGGTTGGCAATCGGGAAGGGGATGGGCGTGTAGCCCGACAGCGGCGAATTGAAGGTGATGTTGCCGTTGTTGTTGACGTAGAACTTGTCGTAGGTGTTGCCGAAAAAGTTGATCGCGAAGGGCAGGTTGAGCAGCGAGCTCGAACTGTCATCGTTGGGTTGCATGGCCAGTTCGCCATACACGCCATCGGCGCCAAAACCGGACAGCAGATCTGCCGCATGGCCAGACGACACCCCCACTGCGCAGCCCAAAGCTACCGCTAGCGACACCACATTGGGTCGGAAAAATTGCATGATCAATCCCTGAAAGAACTTCGTTACTGGTTTTTTGCGATGCGACTCACATCGCGGGAAAACCATAACGCTTTCAAGGTGATCTTTCAACAGCCTGGTACTCACGCCCCCGTGGATGGGGGGGGCAAGGCGCCTCCCCGCATGGTGACTCACGGCGTCTGCCGGGCCGCGTTCAAGGGCAAACGCGCTCGGCCTTGAGCACCACCGGACAGCGCTTGAGCGTGCGGATCACATCCGACAGGTGCTCGGTATCGCGTACCGACAGCGTCAGCTTCAGCTCGGCGGTTTCACCCAGGCGCTCGTCGCCCATCTCGATGTGGGTGATGTCTGTTTCGGCACTGCTGATGGCCGCAGCCACCTGTGCCAGCACACCCTTGCCATTGGCCACCAGCACGGTCACCACCGTCTCGAACAAGCGGGCGGGTTCGTCTGACCAGCTCACGTCGATCCAGCGCTCGCTGTCGCGCTCGAAAAGGCGCTTGCCCACACCGCAGGTCTGGGTGTGCACCACCAGGCCTTCACCACGACCCAGGTAGCCCGCGATCGGGTCTCCTGGCACCGGGCAACAGCATGGTGCCAATTGCACCGTGGCACCCTCGCTGCCATCGATGATCACCGTGCCTTGCGACGGTGCGTCATCGGCAAAACGACCCAGCGTCAGTGTCAAGGCGTCAGGGCGTTCGCCCGATTCGGCCCGCAGTTGCGCCAGGCGCTTGGCCACCATCGTGGCGATCTTGCGCCCCAGGCCGATGTCGATCAGCAACTCGCTGCGGCCACGGTTGCCGCCCCAACGAGCCAACGCCTGCCACAGCACGCCGGCATCACCCGGGCTCTCTTCATCGCCCACCGGCATGGTCAGGCCCTCGGAGCGCAAAGCCTGAACAAGCAGCTTCTCCCCCAGGTCCAGGGACTCTTCCGCCTCCATGTTCTTGAGGTAGTGGCGGATTTTGGAGCGAGCACGGCCCGTGCGCACAAAGTTCAACCAGCTTGGATTGGGCTTGGAACTCGGCGCCGTGATCACCTCGACCACATCGCCGCTGCGCAACTCGGTACGCAAGGCCACGGGCTCACCATTGACCTTGGCCGACACGCAGCGGTCGCCCACGCCCGAGTGGATCGCGTAGGCGAAGTCCACCGGCGTGGCCCCCTTGGGCAAGGCCACGATGCGCGACTTGGGCGTCAGCACGTACACCGACTCGGGGAACAAGTCGATCTTGAGGTGTTCGAGGAACTCGGCCGAGTCGCGCGTTTCGTGCTGGATGTCGATGAGCGACTGCAACCACACGGCGGCCTGCTGAGGCGAGGCGTCGTTGGCGGCGTCGTTTTCCTTGTACATCCAGTGCGCGGCAATGCCTTTTTCCGCCACGGCGTGCATGGCCTGCGATCGCACCTGGAACTCCACCGCCGTGCCCACCGGGTTGACCAACGTGGTGTGCAGCGACTGGTAACCGTTGGCCTTGGGGATCGCGATGTAGTCCTTGAAACGCCCGGGCAGGGGCTTGTAAAGCTGGTGCAGCACGCCCAGGGCACGGTAGCAATCGAGCAGCTCGCGCGCCACGATGCGGAAACCGAAGATGTCGCTCACCTGGGCAAAGCTCAGGCGCTTTTCGATCATCTTGTTGTAGATCGAGAAAATCGTCTTCTCGCGGCCATAAACCTCGACCTGCATGTCCGCGTCGTTGAAGGCCTGCTCCACCTCACGGCGGATGCGCTCGACCAGATCTCGCCGGTTGCCGCGCGTCTTCTTGACCGCCTTGGACAGTACCGAGTAGCGCCAGGGGTTGATGTACTGGAAGGACAGCTCCTGCAGCTCGCGGTAGGTCTGGTTCAGGCCCAGGCGGTGCGCGATGGGCACATAGATGTCCAGCGTCTCACGGGCGATGCGGGCCCGCTTGTGCGCCACCATGGCCGCCATGGTGCGCATGTTGTGCAGGCGGTCGGCCAGCTTGATCAGGATGACGCGCACATCGCGCGCCATGGCCAGCAGCATCTTGCGGAAGGACTCGGCCTGCGACTCTTCCTTGGTCGAAAAGTGCAGCTTGTCGAGTTTGGTCAGGCCATCGACCAGCTCGGCCGTGGGGGCACCAAAACGCTCGATCAGCTCGATCTTGGTGACGCCGCAGTCTTCCATGGCGTCGTGCATCAACGCGGCCATGATGGCCTGGGCGTCCAGCTTCCAGTCAGCGCACAAGCCGGCCACGGCAATGGGGTGCGTGATGTAGGGCTCACCGCTGGCACGGAACTGCCCCAGATGGGCCTCGTCGGCAAAGCGGTAGGCGTCACGGACGCGGCGAATGTCAGCCTCGTCCAGGTAGTCGAGCTTGTGGGTCAGGGCGGCAAACGAAGCCGCTGCTGCATCGGTAGCCAGGGTCATGTGGTGACTGTAGCGTGGTTGCAAGCCCCTGGGGCAGACTGGATCATGCAATCCGTTGAGGCAATGGCAAAGGCCCGTATCAAACGGGCCTTTTGCAACTTTCAGGCCGTGCTGTCAGGGACAGCCGGCACTGCGCTCACGCGACGATCAGGTCGGCACCTTGCGCAGCATTTCCAGGCCCACCTGGCCAGCAGCGATTTCGCGCAGCGCGGTCACACCGGGCTTGTTGCGCGATTCGATCTTGGGCGTGTGGCCTTGGCTCAGCATGCGGGCACGGTAGGTTGCTGCGAGCACCAGTTGGAAGCGGTTAGGGATTTTTTGCAGGCAATCTTCAACGGTGATGCGGGCCATGTGGGCGCTCCGGTAGGGTGTCTAAAGCCAATCAGACCAAATTCAGGGCACGGAACACGGCTGACTTGTTCCGGCGTTGAGCCGCGTATTTTAACCTCTGCGAGTGGACTATGGCTTTTAAATCGAACAAAGCCGATTCAAACAGCGCATTGACCACCACAAAATCGAAGAATTGCGCCTGTCCGACCTCGATACGGGCATTGGCCATGCGCACCTCGATCACGTCCGGCGTGTCCTCGCCTCGGCGGTTCAGGCGCTGCAGCAGCTCTTCGTAGCTGGGCGGCAAAATGAAAATCAGGATGGCGTTGGCAAAGATCTTCTTGATCTGCAGGGCGCCCTGCCAGTCGATCTCCAGCACCACGTCCTCGCCGCCCTTGATCCGCGCTTCAATCGCGTGACGCGAGGTGCCGTAGTGGTTGCCGTGCACCTCGGCATGCTCGAAAAAGTCCCCCCGCTCGACCATGTCCAGGAACTCTTCCTTGGCGGTAAACAGGTATTCACGGCCGTGCTGCTCCTGCCCACGCGGCAAGCGGGTCGTGTGTGAAATCGACACCTGCAGGCGCGAGTCCAGCTCCAGCAAGGCCTTGACCAGGCTGGATTTGCCCGTGCCACTCGGCGCCGAGACCACAAAAAGGTTGCCGGGATAGTCCATGTCGTTGTCTCCAGAGCAGGCCGACGAGGCATCGGCAGACAGAGGGGAGGTTTGGGAAGGGTTATCGGCAATCATCGGGCGTTCTGAACCTGAAACGCAGCGCCAAACCAGCGGGGGCATCTGCGTCGGGGGGGATGCAGCGAGTCTACCAGCCGGGACATCGGCGTCTTCCGCCCAGGCGCCTGCGCCTGAACTCGCCATCCGGGGGTAAACGCTGTTATCACATACCCCGCCAATGTCAGAACCTTGACAGTTCAGCCAAGGCCAAGTGGGCACGATGCGCGCATGCGTTGCGGTGCACCAGGTGCTGTAGCGCGTCAAAAGAACGCCAATTGACAACGCTTGGAGACACCATGCCCTTCCGCCCGACCAACCCGCGCCTGCTCTTGACGGCCGCCTCGACTGCCGTCGCCACACTCCTGATGCCGACCATCTCGAGCGCCGCCACCACCGCGCCGGATCCGTTTTTCCAGTACACAGACAGCACCCCGCTGTCCAGCTTCGCGCCTGGCACGGTCCTCAAGAGCCGCACGATTTCGGTCTACATCGCGGGCATCAAGACAACGCTCAAGGCCACTCAGCTGGTTTACCGCTCGACAGACGCCATGCTGCGACCCGCAGCCAACGTGACCACGGTGTTCACGCCCGATTGCAGCAAGGCCAGTTGCGAGAACAAGAACAAGGTGATTTCATACCAGTCGTTCTACGACTCGCTGAACCCGGAAGACGGGCCGTCGCGCGCCTACGCAGGCGGCAAGCGCCTGCCTGACTTGCTGCCGGCGGTCGAAACGGTCCTCTTCGGCACCTACGTGAAGAAGGGCTACACCGTTGTCATCTCCGACACCGAAGGTCAGAAGGCCAACTTCGCCGCCGGCCCGGAGTATGGCTACAACACGCTGGACTCGATCCGCGCCACCTTCAACGTCCCCCAGATCGGCCTGGCCAGGAGTGCCAAGGTGGTGATGATGGGTTACTCGGGCGGCGCCATCGCCACTGAATGGGCAGCCGAGCTGGCCCCGACCTACGCCCCCGACCTGAAACCCAACCTGATTGGCGCGGCCTTTGGCGGCACCCTGGTGAGCCCCGAGCACAACCTGACCTACGTCGAAGGCACGCCCATCTGGGGTGGCGTGATGCCGATGGCGGTTATTGGTGTGTCGCGCTCCTATGAGATCGACATCCAGAAGTACCTGACCCCGCGTGGTCTGGAGGTCTATGACAGGATCCAGAAAGCCTCTATCGCCTATGTGCTCGGCCAATACAGCAAGGCGACCTGGAAGGACCTCGTCAAGCCCGAGTTCCAGGATCGCACCAAGATTCCCGAGTACGTGGAAGCGGTGAACAAGGTCATCATGGGCACGGGCGGCACCCCCGAGATCCCGCTGCAGATCGGTCAAGGCACCGGCGGCATCTGGGAAGGCACCAAGCCCTCACCTGTCTGGGGCAAGGGCGATGGCGTGATGCTGG
>Ga0209066_10003497_pt1 | contig 17865 bp, 19 predicted proteins | sample All_14_2_FD_187198 | JGI IMG/M metagenome (GOLD analysis project Ga0209066, IMG submission 187198) | Freshwater microbial communities in response to fracking from Pennsylvania, USA - Allegheny Zone_MetaG_DW_15 (SPAdes) (version 2) ... | reverse complement strand
CTCGCGGTCAGAGCATCCCTCTCGGAACGCCCTATGTGCCCTCCTTCGATCTCGGAGAAAGCCCACCTGCCATCAACCTCCAGCCCGGTCAGCGCCTACACCTATCGGCTGTTCAGTTTTTTAAAGAGCGTGCTGCCGTGCAGCGAGAGGGGCGCATTATACGGACCGGAAACGATCGGTCAACACTTTCGGCATTTTTTTTAACGACCCTCGAAAACTGCGCGCCTTACGAAAGCGAAACCCGCGCGAACTTGCGCTTGCCTACCTGCAATACGACAGTCTCACCAGCCGCGAGTACCATGTTCTTGTTGGCAATTTTCTCGCCATTCGCGCGCACGCCACCGCCCTCGATCATGCGCAAGGCCTCGGATGTGCTGGCGACGAGTCCCGCCTGTTTAAGGACCTGAGCGATGCCAGCGGCAGGAACGGTCAGTTCCGGCATTTCGTCGGGCGTCGCACCGCGCTGAAAGCGGGCTTCGAAATCGGCGAGCGCGTCCTCGGCGGCCTCCTTCGAATGGAAGCGAGCGACGATCTCCTGCGCCAGCATGACTTTCACGTCGCGCGGATTACGGCCATCGATAACCTCCGCCTTCAACTGGGTAATCTCGTGGTTGCCACGGAAGGAGAGTAGATCGTAGTAGCGCCACATGAGGTCGTCGGAGATCGACATCAGCTTGCCGAAGATCTCCTTTGGCGGCTCGGCGATCCCCACATAGTTGCCGAGAGACTTCGACATCTTGTTGATGCCATCGAGCCCCTCGAGCAGCGGCATCATCAGGATGCACTGCGGCGACTGCCCGTAGTGCTTCTGCAATTCACGACCTACCAAAAGGTTGAATTTCTGGTCGGTGCCGCCCAGTTCCACGTCCGCCTTCATGGCGACGGAGTCGTATCCTTGGCAGAGCGGATACAGGAATTCATGGATGGCGATCGGCTGGCCTTTGGCGTAGCGTTTTGAAAAGTCGTCGCGCTCGAGCATCCGCGCCACAGTGTGCAGCGCTGCCAGTTTGATCATGCCTGCGGCACCGATCGGCTCGAACCACGTGGAGTTGAAGCAGACTTCGGTCTTCTGCGGATCGAGAATCTTGAATACTTGCTCACGATAGGTCTGAGCGTTCGTCAGTATCTGTTCGCGTGAGAGAGGGGGGCGTGTCGTGTTCTTTCCCGTAGGGTCGCCGATCATACCTGTGAAATCGCCGATCAGGAACATCACATGGTGGCCGAGGTCCTGGAAATGCCGCAGTTTGTTGATGAGGACGGTATGGCCGAGATGAAGATCGGGCGCCGTGGGGTCGAAGCCTGCCTTGACGCGAAGCGGCCTCCCCGTCTTGAGCCGATCGACGAGTTCCGCCTCGATCAGAAGTTCATCGGCGCCACGCTTGATTAGCGTCAGTTGGGATTCGATGTCGACCATGGCTGCATCCGGGTTTCGCTGGGGTAGTGATTTTTGCTACACTCGCCCGACTTCGTTGTCGGTAACCCCGCGTTGAACAAAGCAAAACGCCAAATTCTAGCGCAAGTCCTGCAGCATCGTTCCGCTCGCCCGGGCTCCTTCTTCGGAGCGATGGGCATTGCCGGCATTTCCCTCTTCGGCATGGTGGCAGCCTTCGGTACCGCTCCGACCACAGAAGAGATCAGGAGCTTCCAGCACATCGTCGTCGAACAACTGGCGCCCGTCGATGGCACGCCCGTTGACCTGTCGTCCGAGACGTTCGTGCGCGAAGGACGAATTCAGCGCGGTGACACTGTGGCGGCACTCCTCTCGCGCATGGGCATCCGTGAAGGCGGGGCTATCGACTATCTGCGCGGCAATGCGGGTACCCAGGCACTCTTCCGGCAATTGAGTCCAGGCAAGAACGTCTTGGCGCGTGTGGGCATTCAGGGTGAACTGCACAGCCTTGTTTTCCCACTCAACGGCGGCAAGGACATAGCGCTGACTGTCGAGCGCACCACCGATGGGTTCACTGCCACCGAACAGGCACTGAATCTGGAAACCCAGATTCTCATGAAATCGGCAGTCGTCCGGCACTCCCTGTTCGGGGCCGCAGACGCCGCCGGTATCCCCGACTCTGTCGCTACGCAGCTGGCCGACATCTTCGGGGGGGACATCGATTTCCACCGCGACCTGCGCAAGGGCGACCGCTTCTCCGTCGTCTTCGAGTCGATCCAGCATCTGGGCAAGCCCGTGCGGACGGGACGCATCCTCTCCGCCGAGTTCGTCAACGACGGCAAGAGCTATCGTGCGATCTGGTTTCAGGGCGAGGACGGCTCGGGCGGCTACTACACTGCGGACGGCAAGAACATCCGCAAGGCCTTCCTGCGCTCGCCACTCGAGTTCTCGCGCGTGACGTCAGGATTCTCAAGCGCCCGCTTTCACCCGGTGCTGCAGAAGTGGCGCGCGCACAAGGGGACCGATTACGGCGCGCCCGTCGGCACGCGTGTCAGGGCGACGGGGGACGCCATCGTCGAGTTCGTCGGCAATCAAGGCGGTTACGGCAAGGTGGTCGTGTTGCGCCACCAGACTCGCTACACGACACTCTATGCCCACCTGTCCGGTTTTGCGCCCGGCGTCAGAAAAGGAAGCCGCGTCTCGCAGGGCGACGTCATCGGATTCGTTGGTGCAACGGGCCTCGCCAGCGGCCCGCACCTCCACTACGAATTCCGCATCAATGGCGTGCACAAGAACCCGCTGGCCATCGCCTTGCCGAGCGCCCCGCCGCTTTCCGCGCGTGACCTTGTGCGGTTCCAGGAAATAGCCGCCGTTGAATCGGCACGCATCGATATGATTGGCCACAGCAATCTCGCCCTGCTCGACTGACTCCCGGCGATGAGCGACGAGCTTTTCGTCGGGCTCATGTCCGGTACCAGCCTCGACGGCATCGATGCCGCCTTGGTTGGATTCGATGGGGAGGCGCCCCGGTCCCTCGCCACGCACTTCAAACCTTTCCCGGCGACGCTGCGTGACGAAGCCCTCGCCCTGCAGCAACCAGGGCCGGATCAGTTGCGCCGCTCGCTCATCCTCGCCAATGCGCTCGCCGACCTCTACGCCGAAGCCACGGGCGAACTTCTCGTCAAGGCCGGGGTTTCGCGTGACGCTGTGCGCGCAGTGGGCTGCCACGGGCAGACACTGCTCCATTCCCCGACAGACGGCTACAGCCTGCAATTGAACAACCCAGCGCGGCTGGTAGAGAAGGTGGGGATCGCAGTGGTGGCCGACTTTCGCAACCGAGACATTGCTGCGGGCGGACAGGGAGCTCCGCTGGTGCCGGCCTTTCACGATACCGTGTTTCGGCGACCAGACGTCCATCGGGTCATTCTCAACCTCGGCGGCATCGCCAACCTGACGGATCTGCGGCCGGATGCACCTGCAAGCGGCTTCGACTGCGGCCCGGCAAACATGCTGCTCGATTCGTGGTGTGCCGAGCATACCGCCGCCCCCTACGACGAGGGCGGTGCTTTCGCACGCAAGGGCCAGGTTCTTCCCACGCTTCTTGCGAAGATGAGGAAGCATCCGTTCTACGACAAGGCGCCGCCGAAGAGTTGCGGACGCGAGGAATTCGGTCTTCCGACCCTGCGAGCCGCCCTGTCAGGCGACGAGTCTGCCGAGGACGTCCAGGCGACGCTGGTTGCCCTGACGGCGGGTGTCGCCGCCGAGGCGATAAAACGCTGGTGCGGGGACGCGAGGGAGCTCTACGTCTGCGGCGGTGGTTGCCACAACACCGCCCTGATGCAGGCACTGGCACAGGAACTCCCCGAAGTGCGTATTGCCAAGACGGATGTGCTCGGGCTTCCGGCTGACTGGGTCGAAGCGATTGCTTTCGCGTGGCTGGCCTGGCGACATGTCCATGCACTGCCGGGAAACCTGCCAGCAGCCACGGGCGCGGCAGGTCCGCGCATCCTTGGCGCCTATTACCCCGCGTGAAATGCAGAAGGGGCGCCGCAGCGCCCCTTCATCGAACCTGAATCGGACTCAGGCGGAGAACGACGAACCGCAACCGCAGGTGCTGGTAGCGTTCGGATTCTTGATCACGAACTGCGAGCCCTGGAGCCCTTCGGTGTAGTCGATTTCGGCACCAACCAGATACTGGTAGCTCATCGGATCGATGAGCAGCGTAACGCCGTTCTTTTCCATGGCCGTATCGTCATCGTTTGCGATTTCCTCGAACGTGAAACCGTACTGAAAACCCGAGCAGCCGCCGCCCGTGACGAAGACGCGCAGCTTGAGGTCGGTGTTGCCTTCCTCAAGAATCAACTCTTTCACCTTGTTCGCGGCGCTGTCGGTGAAGAGGATCGGGCTGGGCATGTCGGTCGGTGCGTTCATCATGTTTCTCCTGTGCGGAAAGTTGGGGTCATGCGATTATCGGCGCATCGTCGAGCACGGGTCAATTGCTCGATGCCAGCTTCAGCTCCACGCCTTTGGCCGCCACGACGCCCTGATGGATCAGGCGACCCTGGACGACCGCACCGAGGTGCATCTCGATGTTGTTGTACTCGACGTCCCCTGCGACCCTGGCTCGCGGCTGAAGTTCCAGGAACTCGGTGGCGTTCACTGGTCCGACCACGGTCCCGTTGATCACGAGATGGGAGACGGTTATCTCACCCTCGATGCGCGCATGCTCGCTGATAACAAGGGTACCCTCCTTGCCGTCTTCGACGCGCACGTTCCCGCGCACCTCGCCGTCGATGCGCATGCCGCCCGCGAAGGTGATGTTCCCCGCGATGACGGTACCGGCGCCGATCAGGCTGTCGATGCGACTATTCTGCGATTTGGCCGACTTGTTGAACATTGAGCCTCCTACAGGATGACATTCTCGACCGCCCGTACGGTTCCGTCCTGAACGACGCGGATCTCGAAACTCTTGGGTTTGACGCCAGCCGGCAGCGTGAATGCGCCGTCTATGCTGCGGAAGTGCTTGAAGACAAATGCGAAGCGCGCGGGGTCGGGGTCGTCGGCTTGCGGAAAGACCATAATAGCATCGGGACTCCCGGGAGGTAAGTGCGCGACGACCTGCACGCTGCCCTTGAACTCGCGGCCCCGGTTCTCGCCATTCTGCGCCACTAGGAACTGGTAGCGGTAACGTCCTGCGCCACCTTCCGGATACACACGCAGCCGGCTGAGGGTGATCTGGCTTTCGCGTCCGCCACTTCCCTGCGACAACCTCTCGAATACAGCATTTTCTTCTTTCAGCCGATTGTTCTCGGCTTCGAGCGACCTCACCTGGGCCGTCAGCTGCAACTGCGCCGTGCGTTCAATCTGGAGGCTGCTCTCGCTGGCGTTGTTGGCTGCCCGCAGTCTCGCCGCCTCCGCCTCGAGTTCGGCGACCCTTGCGCGCAGGCCGCCGATCTCTTGGGAAGATTCCGTACTGTCGTAGCCGGCGATACGGCGACCGGCGTCATATACCCAACCGGCCAACGCGATTCCCAGCGCGCCGAGGAAAACCAGACCCATGGCACGCCAGTACCAGGGAATGTAAGTCCGCACCGTCACGCGCGGTGCGGCAATGCCGAACCGGCTGCGCAGCCGGCGCAGCTTCAGGGCAAGAGGGGAACTTGGGTAAGGCCCGCGCATTCGTCGAAGCCGAACATGAGGTTCATGTTGTGCACAGCCTGTCCCGCCGCGCCCTTTACCAAATTGTCGATCACCGAAAGCACGACCAGCGTATCGCCGCCCTGCGGACGGTGAATCGCGATGCGGCAGGTGTTGGCGCCGCGAACCGAGCGCGTTTCGGGATGGGACCTTGGCGGCAGGACGTCAACGAACGGCTCTCCCGCGAAGCGCTTTTCGAACAGCGCCTGGAAGTCTTCCTCGCGCTTGATCCGCGCATAAAGAGTCGCGTGAATGCCGCGGATCATCGGCGTCAGATGGGGCACAAAAGTCAGTCCGACCTCGCTTCCGGCAGCCAGCGAAAGCCCCTGGCGGATTTCGGGTAAATGCCGGTGACCGGGCACTGCGTACGCCTTGAAATTGTCGCCTGCCTCAGCGAACAAGATGTGCGTCTCGGCTTTCCGCCCGGCGCCGGACACACCCGACTTGACGTCGGCAATCAGCCCTCCCAGTTCGATGCAGCCGGACTCGACCAACGGCAGGAAGCCGAGTTGGGTTGCGGTGGGGTAGCAGCCGGGGTTGGCCACGAGCCGCGCCGCGCGAATCGCCTCACGGTTCACTTCGGGGAGACCATAAACCGCCTCGGCGACCAGTTGCGGCGCCGCGTGAGTCATGCCGTACCACTTCTCCCAAAGTGACACGTCCTTGATGCGGAAGTCCGCTGCCAGATCGATGACGCGCACACCAGCGGAGAGCAGGTCCTCTGCCTGCTGCATCGCTATGCCGTTTGGAGTGGCGAAGAAGGCGACATCGCAGCTTGCGAGCGGCGCCTCCTTGGGGTCGCTGAAGCTAAGGCCGACGCGGCCACGAAGGCTCGGGAACATGTCCGCAACTGCGGTCCCAGCATCGCCGCGCGACGTGATGACGGCCAGCTCCACTTGCGGATGCTGCGCCAGCAATCGCAACAGTTCGACGCCTGTATAGCCGGTGCCGCCGACAATGCCAACCTTGATCATGCTCGTCCCTCAAGCCCAGAAGCCGTAATGGTAACGCGGAAGAAAAAAAGCCGCCTCGGAAGGCGGCTTTTTTGGTCCAACGTCTTTAGCGCTTCGAGAACTGCTTGCGGCGGCGGGCCTTGTGGAAGCCGACTTTCTTGCGCTCGACCTCGCGTGCATCGCGGGTGACGAAGCCAGCCTTCGACAGCGCCGACTTGAGCGTCTCGTCGTACTCGATCAAGGCGCGCGTGATGCCGTGGCGCACGGCCCCTGCTTGACCGGACTCACCGCCACCGGTGACGTTCACCATGATGTCGAAGGTGCCGACATGCTGGGTCAGCTCGAGGGGCTGACGCACAACCATGCGACCAGTCTCGCGGGAAAAGAACTCGTCGACCGGCTTGTCGTTCACGATGAACTTGCCGCTGCCGGACTTCATGAACACACGCGCCACTGCGGTCTTGCGACGGCCGGTGCCGTAGTAATAGTTGGCTGCCATTTCTCTTCCTGTCACAGTTCCAGGGATTTGGGCTGCTGCGCCGAGTGCGGGTGCTCCGCGCCGGCATAGCACTTCATCTTCTTGAGCATCGCGTAGCCGAGCGGACCCTTGGGCAGCATGCCCTTGACGGCCTTCTCGAGGACACGCTCAGGGAAGCGCTGCTGCAACTTCGTAAAGTTCGTCTCGTAGATGCCGCCCGGGAAGCCCGTGTGGCGGAAGTACTTCTTGTCCTGCGCTTTGTTGCCGGTCACGCGCAGCTTCTCCACGTTGACGACGACGATGTAATCGCCGGTATCGACGTGAGGCGTGAATTCGGGCTTGTGCTTGCCGCGCAGGCGGCGGGCAATCTCGGTAGCCATGCGGCCGAGGACCTTGTCCGTCGCGTCGACGACGAACCAGTCGCGCTTGACTTCATGCGGCTTGGCGGAAAAGGTTTTCATGGTGTTTCCCTGACTCGCTCGCCCGGCTGCAAATGAACCGGCGCTTAACGGAAAGCCGCGCACTCTATCAGGAATCTGCGCTGCGTGTCAAACACGCTTGCGATAAAGATGCGTAAAGACAAAAAAAAGCGCAAGCCGAGAGGCTTGCGCTGAATCCACACCAAAGGAGGAGGGTGGAGGAGACAACGGAGGAAACGCTGAAAACCGGATGTCAACAACGTTTCGATGGCGAAATTATTCCAGAACGAATTGTGCAGCGCAAGATTTTTCTCGGTGTCGCAAGAGATTTTTTTCATGATGGAATGTTCATCCACTTATGGTCCATGCCTTCAATGACTTACGTCGAACATTGCGTCGTCTCACTGCGGAGCGAAGATGAATACAATGGGCACTTTGCAGGAGTAACGCCATGGAATGTACCGTGCGCTGGCATCACGGCATGAGCTTCGTCGCCGAGACGGGTAGCGGTCACTTGGTCACAATGGACGGCGCTCCGGAGGCGGGCGGCCATGACCTTGCCCCGCGTCCAATGGAATTGATTCTGGCTGGAACCGGCGGCTGCACGGCCTTCGATGTCGTCATGATCTTGAAGAAGGGACGCCAGGAAGTCTCCGCCTGCGAGGTCAAGCTGACCGCCGAGCGCGCCCAGACGGACCCCAAGGTATTCACCCGGGTCAACTTCCATTACATCGTCAAGGGCAAGGACCTGAAGCCCGATTCCGTGGAGCGCGCAGTCCAGCTTTCATCGGAGAAATACTGTTCCGCCTCGATCATGCTGGGCAAGACAGCCACCATGACCCACACATGGGAAATTGTCGCCGCGTAAGGCGATCAGATCCGGTAAGCGCCGAACTTCATGACCCCGGCGACGGCGGCCATCGCCAGCCGCACGGCTCTTGGCAGGGGTGCGCCTCCAAGCTTCACGGCGGTATCGGCGTGCCGCGTTTCGTCTGCGCGCATCTGCACAAGTACGGCTCGTGAACGGGCATCTGCTGCGGGAAGACGCCCGAGGTGATCGGTCAAGTGTGCCTCGACCTGGCGCTCCGTTTCGGCCAGGAAGCCGAGATTCCACCGGTCGCCGAACGCGCCGGCCGCCATGCCCACTGTAAGCGAACCGACATACCAAAAGGGGTTCAGCAGACTTTTGCGTCCGCCCAGTTCCTCGATGCGGCGTTCCGTCCAATTCAGGTGCTCAGTCTCTTCGCGCGCAGCCGCATCCAGCACCGCGCGGGCCCCCTCCCCATATGACGTGATCGCCTGCCCCTGATACAGCGCCTGGGCGCAGACTTCGCCGCTGTGATTGACGCGCATCAGCGCCGCAGCACGCGCTCGATCGTCGAGGCCGAGTTCGGCTTCCGGGAGGTCGTCGCCGGGCAACGGTCGCCAAGTCTGCGCAGGCGCCCACACCGTCCTCAACGCCTTGTCGACACCAACAATCAGTGCATCGACGAAGGTCGGTTCACTTCGCATTCGGGTGCCCGCCACGACGCAGTGCGTCACGTCCCTCTTCAGCCGTAAGAATGGGCAGTCGGCTCGGACAGAGATAGTCGCGACTCAACGCCGCCTGCTGGCGATTCGTCACCGAGTTGGCCAACTCCTTCCAGTCGCCTTTTCGTGCCTGGACCCAGGTGCCGTCGCGGCGGCCCGTCGCATACAGCCGGTACTCGAGCGTCGCACAGCGAAGCCCCTCATAGGTGACGTTCGTGGCGCCGCCTGCCGTACGCACGACCAGCGCATAGCGCACGACACCATCCGCGCCAGGACTCAGTGTGGCGCCGTCGACGAAGAAGCGGTTCGTCGTCGTTGCACTCACGTAGAACTCGATCAGGTCGTCGTCCTTCGGAAAGGCCGGGAACGGCGCTTCGAGCTCCTGCCATTTCGGCTCGTCCGGGTCTTCCCACTCGCGAAAGCGGACTTCAAGGGCCGCTGCGGGAGCCGCCAGGGCCGCGAGCATGACGAGCGCCGAAACCCTGCGCATGGCTACCCCGGCTGGCTCGCCTGCCAGCGCGGTTTGCGCTCGACAGGATGCGCGAACATGTACCGCGCCAACTCGGTGAGGGCGAGTTCATACACCTCGCGCTTGAATTCGATCACGGCCTCGAGGGGGACCCAGTACTCGCTCCAGCGCCACGCGTCGAACTCAGGCTTGTCCGTCGCGCGCAGCGAAATGTCGGAGTCCCGCCCAACCAGACGCAGGAGGAACCAGATCTGCTTTTGTCCCTTGTAAGTGTTGCGCCACTCACGGCGGACCCAGTGCTTCGGCACGTCATAGCGCAGCCAGTCGCGGGTGCGGCCGAGAATGCGGACATGATCCGCCAACAACCCCGTCTCTTCCTCGAGTTCGCGGTACATGGCCTGCTCGGGCGTCTCGCCCTTCTTGATGCCCCCTTGCGGGAACTGCCAGGAATGTTCGCGAATCCGTTTGCCCCAGAAGACCTCGTTTCGGCTGTTGGCCAAGATGATGCCGACGTTCGGGCGATAGCCTTCACGGTCGAGCATGATGCAACCTTCAAATGTTTGACTACCTTCATTGTTCCATATCGGCGCAGCCGTGGAAAGCTGCGGCGCGAAGGTAAAATGCCGCGTTTTCCCCGTTCGGACATTGCCATGCGCGCCAGCCAGTTCTTCATTTCCACGCTCAAGGAAGCCCCAAGCGACGCCGAGGTCGTCTCGCAGCGCCTGATGCTGCGCGCGGGCATGATCCGTCGCCTCGCCGCCGGAATCTACAGCTGGATGCCGATGGGCCTGCGCGTGGTGCGCAAGGTGGAGGCCATCGTGCGCGACGAGATGAACCGCGCCGGCGCCATCGAACTGTTCATGCCGGCGGTGCAGCCGGCCGAGCTGTGGCAGGAATCGGGACGCTGGGAGAAGTACGGACCGGAACTTCTTCGCTTCAAGGACCGTCATCACCGCGAGTTCGTCATCGGCCCTACGCACGAAGAAGTCATCACCGACCTGGTGCGCCGCGAGATCAAGAGCTATCGTCAGTTGCCGAAGCACTTTTACCAGATCCAGACCAAGTTCCGCGACGAAATCCGCCCCCGCTTCGGCGTCATGCGCGGCCGCGAATTCACGATGAAGGACGGCTACTCGTTCCACGCCTCCTATGAGGACCTGGAGCGCGAATACCGCAACATGTACGAGACCTACAGCCGCATCTTCGCGCGCCTCGGCCTCGAGTTCCGCGCCGTGGCCGCCGATACCGGCTCCATAGGCGGCACCGGATCGCACGAGTTCCACGTGCTCGCCGATTCTGGCGAAGACGCGATCGCCTACTGCCCCGCCTCGGACTACGCCGCGAACGTCGAGCTCGCCGAGGCGCTGGCGCCGGAAGCGCCCCGTGGCGCGGCCCAGGAGACCCTGGAGAAAAAAACGACGCCGGGCAAGATCCGCTGCGAAGATGTGGCGGAGTTCCTCGGCACGACGCTGACGCGAACGGTCAAGGCGATCGCCGTCGTGCACGACGATGAATTCACGCTGCTGCTGATCCGCGGCGACCACAACCTCAACGAAATCAAGGCCGGCAAGCTGCCGGGGCTCGATCCGTTCCGCTTCGCCACCGACGAGGAAGTCGAGCGCTTCCTCGGCTGCCGTCCGGGTTACATCGGGCCGGTCGGCGTCGACCGCGAGCGCGTGCGCGTGATCGCCGACCGCACCGTCGCCGCGATGGACAACTTCGTCTGCGGCGCCAACGAGGCCGGCTTCCACCTGACCGGCGTCAATTGGGGCCGCGACCTGCCCGAGCCCGATTTCGTCGCCGACATCCGCAACGCCGTCGCCGGCGATCCCTCGCCCGACGCCAAGGGCGTCCTCGACATCTGCCGGGGCATCGAGGTCGGCCACATATTCCAGTTGCGCACCAAGTACGCCGAGGCGCTCAACTGCGCGTTCCTGAACGACCAGGGCAAGGAACAGGTGATGGAGATGGGTTGCTACGGCATCGGCATCACCCGCATCGTCGGCGCCGCGATCGAGCAGGGCAACGACGAGAAAGGCATCTTCTTCCCCGCTGCCATCGCACCCTTCGAGGCTGTCGTCGTGCCGATGGGCTGGGGCAAGTCGGAAGCCGTGCGCGGCGCTGCGACGCAGGTCTACGAACAGCTCAAGGCGGCCGGCGTCGACGTCATCCTCGACGACCGCGACGAACGCCCCGGTTCCATGCTCGCCGACTGGGAACTGATCGGCGTGCCGCACCGCGTCGTCGTCGGCGAGCGCGGGCTCAAGGAAGGCGTCGTCGAATACCAGGGCCGCCGCGACGCCGAGGCGACCAAGCTGCCGGTTGCCGACGTCGCCGGCACAGTGCGCACGAGGATATGCGGCTGAGGCACTGGCTCGCGATGGTCCTGCTCGCCGCCGCGGCGTCGAGCTGGGCCGGCAACCAGCAGTACGAACCGCTGGCGGCCAGCGTGCGCGCCGCCCTGCATGCGGCCATCGCCGACCGCGCCGCACCCGAACCCAAGTTCCCGAGCCTCGAAGAGAAGATTGCCTGGCTCAGCGAGATGTCGCGCCGCCTCGAGCGACGCATGCCCGATCGGCACGCGCGCCTGGAGTTCCTCAAGGCCGTCTACTATGAAGCGCAGCGCGCCGGGCTCGACCCGCGCATGGTGCTCGGCCTGATTCAAGTGGAGAGCGGCTTCCGCAAGTACGCCGTATCGTCGGCCGGCGCCCGCGGCTACATGCAGGTAATGCCGTTCTGGGTCAAGCTGATCGGCAGCAAGGATAACAACCTGTTCCATTTGCGCACCAACCTGCGCTACGGCTGCACGATCCTGCGCCACTACCTCGACATCGAGAAGGGCGACCTCTATCGCGCGCTTGGCCGCTACAACGGCAGCCTCGGCCGGCCGGAGTACCCGAACATGGTGCGCGGCGCTTGGGAAAAGCACTGGAACTGGGAGCCGAAGCTGGCTCAGGCCGAGGCCGTCAAGGCCGGCGCCTTGCGCTGAACGGTCAGCGCATGCCGGGCAGCATGCCCTTCATGCCGCGCATCATCTTCGCCATGCCGCCCTTGGAAAACTGCTTCATCATCTTCTGCGTCTGCTCGAACTGGTTGAGCAGACGATTCACATCCTGGACCTGGACGCCTGCACCAGCCGCGATGCGGCGCTTGCGGCTCGCCTTGATGATCTCCGGCTTCGTACGCTCCCCCGGCGTCATCGAGTCGATGATGCCCTCGATGCGGCGGATCGACTTCTCGTCGGCGCCGCCTCCAGCCTGCTGGGCCATGCCGGCAAATTGCGCCGGCAGCTTGTCGAGGAGCCCCGAGATGCCGCCCATCGCGCGCATCTGGCCGATCTGCGCCTTGAAATCATTGAAGTCGAAGCCCTTGCCCGACTTCATCTTCTGAACGAGGTCTTTGGCTTTCTCCTGGTCGACGCCCCGCTGCGCCTCTTCGACGAGGCCGAGGATGTCGCCCATGCCGAGGATGCGCGCCGCCATGCGCTCGGGGTGGAATTCCTCGATGCCGTTCAGCTTCTCGCCGATGCCGGCGAACTTGAGCGGCTTGCCGGTGACGTGGCGCACCGACAGTGCCGCACCGCCGCGTGCGTCGCCGTCGAGTTTGGTCAGGATGATGCCGGTCAGCGGCAGCGCCTCATTGAAAGCCTTGGCGGTATTAACGGCATCCTGGCCCAGCATCGCGTCCACGACGAACAGGCATTCGACCGGCTTCAGCTGCGCGTGCAGCGCCTTGATCTCGGCCATCATGGCCTCGTCGATCGCCAGCCGGCCGGCGGTGTCGACGAACAGCACGTCGAAGTAATGCTTTTTGGCGTGGTCCAGCGCGGCAGCGGCGATCTCGGCCGGCTTCTGGCCGGGCGACGACGGGAAGAACTCGATGCCGGCCTGCGCCGAGACGGTCTTCAGCTGCTCGATGGCGGCAGGCCGATAGACGTCGCAGGAAACCGCCAGGACCTTCTTCTTTTGGCGCTCCTTCAGCCACTTGCCGAGCTTGGCGGTGGTCGTCGTCTTGCCGGCGCCCTGCAGGCCGGACATCAGGATCACCGCCGGCGGCTGGGTCGCCAGGTCCAGCCCGGTCGCCTGCCCCCCCATGAGGTCGGCCAGTTCGCGATGGACGACGCCGACCAGCGCCTGCCCCGGCGTCAGCGAGCCAAGGACCTCCTGGCCGACGGCCTTCTCCTTCACGCGGGCAATGAAATCCTTGACGACGGGCAGTGCAACGTCCGCTTCCAGCAGCGCCATGCGCACCTCGCGCAGCATCTCCTGGATGTTTTCGTCGGTCAGGCGAGCCTGCCCGCGCAAGGTCTTGACGACCTTGGCGAGCCGCTGGGTCAGGTTATCGAGCATGGGGAAAAAGGCGAATGAGGTAGACTTGCCGGATGCCTTTGATTCTACTGCATCTCACCGCGGCGGCCCTGTACGCCGGCCTCGCGGCACACTTCTGGCGCACGCGCTGGCGCGGTCCAGCACTGGATCAGCCGGTACGCGGCATCGCCTCGTGGGAACGCGCATGGCTGCTGATGGCCTTGGCGCTGCACGGCATCACGCTGGCGGCCGAGATATTCCCCGACGACTCCATGCGCTTCGGCTTCTCGGTTGCGCTGTCGCTGATCCTCTGGCTGGCGATCGCGCTGTACTGGATCGAGAGCTTCTACGCGCGCATGGACGGTCTGCAGATGCTGGGCCTGCCGCTGGCAGCGGTCTGCGTCCTGTTGCCGCCCTTCTATCCGGGCCAGCACCTGCTGGCAAACGCCGCCTCCCCTGCCTTTCGCGCACACTTCCTGATGGCGATGATGGCCTACAGTCTGTTCACGCTGGCGGCACTGCATGCCGTGCTGATGGCAGTCGCAGAAAGGCGCCTCCACCGCGGACGGCTGACGCCGCTGTTCACCGGACTACCGCCGCTGCTGACCATGGAGGCTCTGCTGTTCCGGCTGATCAACATCGCCTTCGTGCTGCTGACGCTCACCTTGGCCTCGGGCGTGTTCTTTTCGGAAACGCTGTTCGGCAAGGCGCTCCCCTTCAACCACAAGACGGTGTTCGCGGTCCTGTCCTGGGTCATCTTCGCCGCGCTCCTCGCGGGGCGCCATCTGCGAGGTTGGCGCGGACGCACCGCACTGCGGTGGACCCTGGCCGGCTTCGCCACCCTGCTGCTCGCCTACGTCGGCAGCCGCTTCGTCCTGGAAGTGATCCTCGGCCGCAGCGGCTAGACCGACCGTCCCGACGGCGGTGAGGCTGTACCGTCCTCTCGCACAGGACTGATATTCTTTACAATCACCGCCAGTGATGAGTTGCGTGGCGCGATGCAGACAAGCGCCGTAACCGGGAAAACGACATGGCAGCGAAGCCTGACAGCAAGGCGAAGAAGGAAGCGACCTTCTCGTGGGAAGGCAAGGACAAGTCTGGCAAGGTCATGCGCGGCGAGATGCGCGCAGCAACCGAGACCGTCGTCAGCACGACGCTCAGGCGCCAGGGCATCCTCCCGGTCAAGATCAAGAAACAGTCGTTCAAGAGCGGCGGCAAGATTCAAGAGAAGGACATCACCCTTTTCACCCGTCAGCTGGCGACGATGATGAAGTCCGGCGTGCCGCTGCTGCAGTCGTTCGACATCGTCGGCAAGGGACACGCCAATCCTGCGGTCGGCAAGCTGCTGATGGACATCAAGACGGAGGTCGAGACCGGCTCCTCGCTGACGCAGGCCTTCCGAAAGTACCCGCTTTACTTCGATCCGCTGTTCTGCAACCTCGTCGCTGCCGGCGAACAGGCCGGTATTCTCGAGTCCCTGCTCGACAGGCTGGCGATGTACAAAGAAAAGTCGCTGGCCCTGAAGTCGAAGATCAAGAGTGCGCTGTTCTATCCGATCGCCGTACTGGTGGTGGCTTTCATCGTGACGGCCGTCATCATGATTTTCGTAGTGCCGCAGTTCAAGTCGGTCTTCGCCGGCTTCGGAGCCGACCTCCCGGCGCCGACGCTGATGGTCATCGCCATGTCCGAGTTCTTCGTCGCCTACTGGCACATCATCTTCGGCAGCATCGGTGGAGGCATCTACGCGTTCTTCTATACGCTGAAGCGCTCGGAGCCGATGCAAATTGCGATCGACAAGATGGTCCTCAAACTGCCGGTGTTCGGCGATCTGATCCGCAAGGCGGCCGTGGCGCGCTGGACACGCACCCTGTCGACGATGTTCGCTGCAGGCGTGCCGCTCGTCGAAGCCCTCGATTCCGTGGCGGGCGCCGCCGGAAACTACATCTACAAGACGGCGACCCAGCAGATCCAGGCCGAGGTCAGCACCGGCAACAGCCTGACGGCAGCAATGCAGAACGCCGGCGTCTTCCCGAGCATGGTGATCCAGATGGTGTCGATCGGCGAGGAGTCGGGTGCGCTCGACGGAATGCTGACCAAGGTCGCCGACTTCTTCGAGCAGGAGGTCGACGATGCCGTCGAGGCGCTTTCGAGCCTGATGGAGCCGATGATCATGGTCATCCTCGGCACTGTCATCGGCGGCATCGTCGTCGCCATGTATCTGCCAATCTTCAAGCTCGGCGCTGTCGCCGGCTGAGCCGAGCCTGTCTCCGTGCCCGCATTCCTCGCCGAATCCCTGATGCTCCCGATGGTGGCCGGCATCCTCGGCCTCGCGGTCGGCAGCTTCCTGAACGTCGTCATTCATCGCCTGCCGCTGATGATGCAACGCGAGTGGAGCGCCCAGTGTGCCGAGTTGCGCGGCGAGGCGCCGCCGGCGGACGCGCCGCTCGGGCTCGCGGTGCCGCGCTCGCGCTGCCCGCATTGCGGCCACGCCATCGGCGCGCTAGAGAACATTCCGCTGCTCAGTTACCTCGTACTGCGCGGCAAGTGCAGGGGTTGCGGTGCCGCCATCGGCATCCGCTATCCGGTCGTGGAGGCGATCGCCGGCCTGTTGTTCGCCTTCGCCGCCTTCAAGTTCGGTCCGGGCGTCAAGGCAGCGGGCGCCATGCTGTTCCTCGCCGCCGCGATTGCACTCACCTTCATCGATTTCGACACCCAACTCCTGCCGGACGACATCACTCTTCCGCTGCTTTGGTCCGGATTGCTGCTCAACGTCTTCGGCACCTTCACCGACCTGACGAGCGCCGTCGTCGGCGCTGCGGCAGGCTACCTGTCGCTCTGGTCGGTCTACTGGCTGTTCAAGCTCGTCACCGGCAAGGAGGGCATGGGCCACGGCGACTTCAAGCTCCTGGCGGCGATCGGCGCCTGGCTCGGCTGGCAGGTGCTGCCGATGACGATCCTCCTGTCGTCCTTCGTGGGTGCCGTGGTGGGGATCGTGCTGATTGTGCTGGCGCGCCAGGGCCGCAACGTGCCGATCCCCTTCGGTCCCTACCTTGCGGCAGCAGGCGTGATCGCCCTGTTCTGGGGTCGCCAGCTCAACGACGCCTACCTGCGCATGCTCTGACGCGCTTGAAAGCGCGGGCGCCGCCCTCATTTCTTTCCCGCCGAGTTGCGCCGCAAGTCCTTTTGGCTGAGGCGCTTACGTTATAATTGCCAGCTTTTCCGCGGAGGTACGCATGCCTATCTACGCCTATCGTTGCAGCAGTTGCGGTCACGAGAAGGACGTCCTGCAGAAGATCAGCGACACGCCGCTGACCGCCTGCCCCGAATGCAAGGCCGAAACTTTCGGCAAACAGCTGACCGCCCCCGGCTTCCAGCTCAAGGGCAGCGGCTGGTACGCGACCGACTTCAAGGGCGGCAACAAGCCTGCGCCCAAGCCCGAAAACCCGCCGCCCTGCCAAGGCGGCACGGGTTCGTGCGCCTGCAATTGAACGCCGCCTCTTGAAACGCTACTTCGTCACCGGCCTGCTGATCTGGGTGCCCCTGGCGATCACCGCCTGGGTGCTGGCGCTGATCGTCCGTACCATGGACCAGTCGCTGCTGCTGCTGCCGCGCACGCTCCATCCCGACACGCTGCTCGGCATTTATGTTCCTGGCATCGGTGCCGTCCTGACGCTTCTCGTCGTCTTCATCACCGGACTGATCACGACCAACATCATCGGCCAGAAGCTGGTGCGCTTCTGGGAAGGCGTGCTCGCGCGCATCCCGGTGGTCAAGTCCATCTACTACAGCGTCAAGCAGGTGTCGGACACGCTGTTCAACGGCAATGGCGAGGCTTTCCGCAAGGTGCTGCTGGTGCACTATCCGCACCCGGAAGCCTGGGCGGTGGCCTTCCAGACCGGCTCGCCGCCGCGCGAGGTATCGCAGCACAGCGACGACGAGATGGTCAGCGTCTTCATCCCGACCGCGCCCAGCCCGGTCAACGGCTTCTTCTTCTTCGTGCGCAAGCGCGACACGGTCGAACTCGACATCAGCGTCGACGACGCGCTCAAGTACATCGTCTCGATGGGCGTCGTGGCGCCCGCGCTACGCAGCAACCCGAACCTGCTGGGCATCGCCCAGAAC
>Ga0209066_10003495_pt1 | contig 17872 bp, 14 predicted proteins | sample All_14_2_FD_187198 | JGI IMG/M metagenome (GOLD analysis project Ga0209066, IMG submission 187198) | Freshwater microbial communities in response to fracking from Pennsylvania, USA - Allegheny Zone_MetaG_DW_15 (SPAdes) (version 2) ... | reverse complement strand
GACCGGTGTACGAGGTGTCCGTTCCCACCACCCCGCCGTTCCAGATGAGGCCGTTCGAGCTCTGAAGATCATTAAAGAAGAGGGTGTAGATCGTATTCGCAACGATCTCAGGCGTGCCCGGCGCAAAAAGGAAAGGCCCTCCGCGAAAACGGACTTGGTAGGCGGTCCCCCTCCGGTCATGCACCAGTTTGCCGAGTGTGACGCCCTCGCCGGGAGCGGTGATGATCCGATGGGCTGTCGGAACATTTGTGATGTAGGCGGCGGCCCCTTCTCCGCCCGCAACCATCCCGCCCTGCCAATTGCCGCTGTCCTGCCAGTTGCCGCCCGCCGTGTTCGTCCAGACGCCATCTGTCGCTGAAACCTGAAAACCCGTAAACACAGCCGTCACGAAAGCCGTTCTTAGAATAGACAAAAATCGCATGTCATGACCTCCCTGTCCTTCGCACCCTTCAGCCCACCGTGCAACCGTTTACCATTTATGACACTGTTGTACCGCTTAGGAGTCTTTCGTACAAGGCATAAACGCGCAAAAAATGTAGATCAATTGCGAAACAGGGAGAGGTGGTTCAATGGCCTGTGAATGGACCGGACGGACGGGCGAGGCGCTTGCAAAACCCCTCTGCGGCTCCATTGACATGGATAACTATGTGGATTATGATAGCTATAAAAATAGAGAGAGGTGACTGATGAGAACCGTGCAGATGACCCTCGACGAAGAGTTGGTAAAAACGGTGGACCGCTTGGCCAGTCGACTGCAAACGACCCGCTCCGCTTTTACGCGAGACGCGCTGCGTGAGGCGGTGGCTTCATATACCGTCAAACGACTCGAGCAGAAGCACCGCGCCGGATATGCGAAACATCCCGCAGTGCAAGACGAGTTCGGCGGTTGGGATGCGGAACAGGCGTGGGGTGACGAATGAAACGCGGCGAGATCCGGTGGTACACGTTTTCGCATCCTGACAAACGACGCCCCGTTCTGGTGCTGACGAGAGAATCGATCCTCGATTATCTGGGGGATGTCACCGTCGCCCCCGTTACCCGCACCATCCGCGACATCCCCTCCGAGGTCGTGCTCAACGGGGAAGACGGGATGCCGCATGCTTGTGCGGTGAACTGCGATCATCTGCAGACTGTCGCGAAAGGCCGGCTGGGTGCCCTGATCACCACCCTTCCGGCTGCGAAGTTGACTGCGGTTTCGCGCGCGGTTCGTTTCGCACTGAATCTGTAATGAAAAAAATGACACACAGCCTCCAGACGCGCATGCCGCGCGTGCTGCTCATTTTTCCGACGTCCATCATGGCCTGCCGCTGGATGCTGCGCGGCATTTTGCGCTATGTCCACCAGCATGGGCCTTGGGAGTTGCATATCATCGAGGACCGCGAAGGAGAGCAGAGGCTGAGGCAGAGCAAGGCGTGGGGCGGCACCGGCATCATCGGCTACGTTCACAACAAAGCCCACGCCGATGCCGTTCTCGCCTCGGGCGTACCCGCCGTGATCGTCGACCCGCTCAAAGAGTATCTCGTTCCCGGTCATCCTCTTTCGCGTCTCAGCCGCGTCTCGTGCGACAGCCGCGAGGTCGGACGCGTCGGCGCCAAGTATTTTCTGGAGCGGCGCTACACGAATTTCGCGTTTGTCGGCGAAATCAACGACATCCACTGGTCGCGCGACCGCGCGTCGGCCTTTTCGGCCTGTGTGGCGAAACACGGCTTCGCATGCCAAGTCTACCCCTCGCTCACGGCGCGCGAGCGCAACGATTTCGGCGTTGAGCAGCAACGCCTGTGTGCGTGGCTCAAGGCCCTGCCCAAACCCGTGGCGGTCATGGCCGCGTGGGATGTGCGGGGGCGGCAGGTGCTGGATGCCTGCATGAAAGCGGGGCTCGCCGTGCCGCATGAGGTGGCCCTGCTGAGCGTGGACAACGATGAGATCCTCTGCGAAACCACGAACCCGCCTATGTCCAGCATCGAAATGGGCGCGGAGGAAGCCTGCTATCAGGCCGCCCAAGTCCTCGACGGCCTGATGCGCGGCAAAGGCCACACGGGTAAACGGCTTATCCCTTACGGAGCGGTGCGCGTGGTGACCCGTCGCTCGACGGAGGCCATCCGGATCGGCGACCCGCTGGTCGTCAAAGCGCTGGAGTTCATCTGGCTCAACATCGGTGCACCGATGACCGTCGCCGACGTGGCCCGCCACCTGAGCGTCTCGCGCCGTCTGCTGGAGATGCACGCCCGCAAAGCGCTGGGACGAACGGTGCACGACGAGATCCTGCGCGTGCGCCTTGACCGTGTCCAGTCTCTGCTGCGGGACACCCGAATGACCATCAGCGAGATTGCGGACACCTGCGGTTTTGCCGGCCCCAGCCATCTCGGGCGCCGTTTTCAGGACGCGTTCGAGTTGACCCCCTCGGCCTTTCGCGCGGCCTGCCGCAAAAAGAACAGGGGCTCTGCATAACGGGGCGTGCGCTTGCCGCTGAGGAAAGACCAGCCGCGCGGGTCACGCGCAATGCGAGATCTAGGTCACAGGCGCTGTGATCTCAAAGCTCGCGGATGCGGAGAAAGCGGAAGCAGATCGAGGCGTTGCCGTGTTTGCCTTGAAGGCCGATGCGGCCTTTGGTCGGCAGCTCCGCCCACGGGCGGCTCAGCCACGGCGGAATGTCCGTCCCGTCGGGGTTCTTCTTGGCAGACGTCCACTGGGAAAGGTCCGTATCCACGGTGATCTCGCCGTTGACCGCGACCTTGATGTGTTTTCCTTGTGCGGTCACGGTCATGCGGTTCCACTCGCCAGCGGGCTTCACGTTGTTGACCTTCGGCGGCAGGTGACCGTAGAGCCCGCCGTTTTTGGTGAACGGCGCCTCTTTGCTCCAGTGCGGGTTGTTGTCGTCGAGGATCTGGATCTCGACGGTGTTCGGGATCCAGTTCGCCATATCGCTGCAGTAGATCAGCACGCCGCTGTTCGCGGCCGGGTCGCAGGTGTACTCCAGGTCGAGGACGAAATTCTCATAGTCGCGGGTTGTCCAGATCGCCTCGTCCTTGTTGGCGGTCAGGTCGCCCTTGTCGTTGATGAACCAGACGCCGGGAGTGAACACGGCGTTGTTCAGGTTGAGCGTGAAGAGCGGGCTCCAGTTACGCGAGTCGGGATGGACCGGCTCTTTGGCCAACACCGGACACGCCGCACACGCTGCGGCGTCTGCGCAGGCCTTGTCCGGACACGATTTGTCAGACGAGAGCAGGGCACATCCGGCTGTTGCCAACAAAAGTCCCGCGAGGGACGCCACCGATACGTTTCTCATTCTCTTCTCCTTGTTAGAGTCAACCTTTGGAAAAGCTTACGAAGCTGTTGCCCGAAACACAATCCAAAAGAGGGCTATTGGAAAGAGGGAGGACGATTCGCGCGCGCGGATCCCCAAGACGGATTCGGCTCCGGCCCCATGACGAAAGCCAACATGCCGCCTGCCGCGATCTCCGCATGCGTGATCCACGCCCGGTCCAGCGGCTGGCCGTTGAGGGTCGCGGATTGGATGAAGAGGTTCGCCTCCGAGTTGTTGTGCGCGGTTACGGTGAACGAGCCGCCCGGATAGTAGTTCGGATCAAGGCGCAGACTGACCTTCTGAAAGACGGGGCTAGTCAGAAGATAGACCGTGTCACCCGGACACACCGGGTGCAGGCCCATGGCGGACAAGACATACCAAGCCGACATCTGGCCGACGTCCTCGTTGCCGCAAAGCCCGCGGACACCGGTTCCGTAAGCCTTCTGGCAGATACGGCGCGTCCACTTCTGGGTGAGCCACGGCTTCCCCACATAGTTGAAAAGGAACGCGACGTGGTGACACGGTTCGTTGGGGTGGTTGTAATAATCGTTCCAGAGGAAATCATCTGGGGTCTTGTCGAAAAAGGCGGTGAGTTCCCGGATGAACGCCTCTTCACCCATCAGGTCGACCAGGCCATAGACATCATGGGGCACAAACCAGCCCTGCTGATAAGGGTTGCTCTCAACGGTCCCTTGGTTATGGCCGGTCTTCCCTTGCCAGGGCAGCCACACCATCGAGCCGTCCGCCGCATTCTTAAGGCGCGTGCGCAGCCAGTTCACCTCTTGGCTCCAGAGATTCGTGTAGGCGCGAGAACGGCCGTAATAGGTGCGCTGGTCATCGGTTTTCATCAAGCTTTTGGCGAACCTTCCCATGCACCAATCGGAATAGGCGTATTCCAGGGAAGCCGAGAGGCTGCCGGGAGAGAACCCGTCCGGACCGTTGCCGAATTTCTCGACCGTGTTCTTGCACTGCCGGTAGGCCTCTTCGACGTCGTAGCCGCGTATGCCTTTCTCGTGGGCGTCCACGATGACCGACACGGCGGGATTCCCCAGCATGCAACCCGAATACGCATTGAGCAGTTCCCAGCGTTCCAGGTAGTTGCGCTTGCTGAGCTGTGCCAGCTGGACCAGCGTGTTCACCTCGTCGTTCACCACATCGGGCCGGATCAAGGTCAGGAGCGGAAACTGACTGCGGAAAACATCCCAGCCGCTGAAGACCGACCGGTAGACGAATCCCTTTGCCCGGTGGGCCTGCCCGTCGGCGCCGAGATAGTGGCCGTCGCTGTCCGAGATGCTGCGCGGGTCGATCATGCAGTGATAGAGGGCGGTCGCGAAAATCTCGCGTTCCGCAGCGCTTCCGCCCTCGCAGGCGACACCGGCGAGCGCGTGGGCCCAGAGCGCCCTCGATTTTGCGCGCACGCCATCGAAATCCCAATCCGGGATATCGTGTGCGAGATTGGCTCGAGCCCCCTCCGCACTGACGTAAGAAAACCCAGCCCGCAGCAGAACCGGCTCCTCCTTCGCCGTGGCGAATTCCACAAAGAACCCCGTGTTCGTGCCCACATATGAGCGCTGACCTTCGAGGACGGTATCCTTATCCCACACGCCGAAGCGCCGGATCGGCTTGCTGAAAACGGCGCAGAAATACTGCGTGAAGTTGACGTTGCCCGCGCCGTGTCCCCAGCCGCCGTCTTTTGACGAGCAGGACATGAAGCCCTCGAGGGTGGTGTCGTCGACCACGCTGACCGACTGGCGGCTGTGCGTCAGCCAGCGTTCTTTCTGGCCGATCCGGCGGCCGAGGTCGATCTGAATGCGCGCATTTGCCGATTCGGGGAACGTGAAGCGGATGATGCCAGCCCGGGGGGCCGCAGTCAGTTCGGCCTTGATGCCGTACCGCAGCAGGTCGACGCTGTAGTAGGCGGCGGAGGCGGATTCGCGGTCGTGCGAGAACGGGGACTTCGCCAGATCGCGGTCCAGCAGGCGCGGGCCGGTCGCCGCCATCACCTGAAAGTTGCCGAGATCGCCATACCAGCCGATCCCGCTCATGTGCGTAAAGCTGAACCCCTCGATGGTCTCGTGGTGGTAGGAATAACCGGGCCCGTTGTCCCCGCCCGTGATCGTGTCCGGACTGAGCTGGATCATGCCGAAAGGCGTGGCTGCGCCCGGAAACGTTTTGCCGAGGCCGTGTCCGCCGTAACCGCTCAGGGTGATCGCGCCGATCATCGGATTGATCTGCGCCACGAGATCCTTGTCCTCGGCGTCAGCTGAGGACAACAGTCCCAGTGTCGCGCAGAGAACGGTGCGGCGGAGGGGTGCCAGTTGATGAGTGATCCGTGTCACGATAACTCCTTTCCGTCCGTTGGCGCGCCAGCGGTTTTTGCGTCGTCGCTGTCCGACCAGTGCGCCGCGCGTGAAACCGCCTTATGCCATCCGGCGAGCAGCCGCAGGCGCTGCGCGTCCGGCATGGAGGGCATGAAACAGGCCGCTGCCGGGCGCGAGCCCAAGCTTTCTAGCGTGTGCCAGCCGAGAGCGAGGGCGGCCAAGGAGGCGGCACCCAGTGCGGTGGTTTCCAAGCAGGAGGGACGCTCGATGCGGCAGTCGAGTATGTCGGCCTGGAACTGCATCAGAAAGAGGTCGGACGAGGCGCCGCCGTCCACACGCAGTGCGGCGGGCGGCTGGCCCATGTCGGCCTGCATGGCGGTCACGACGTCATAGGTTTGATAAGCGATGGCCTCGTTTGCGGCCCGCACGATCTGGCTGCGGCCCGTGCCGCGGGTCATGCCGACCAAGGCTCCGCGGGCGAACATGTCCCAGTGGGGCGCGCCCAGCCCCGCGAATGCGGGAACTAGGTAAACGCCCCCCGTGTCGGGGATTGAAGCGGAGAGGGGCCCTGCCTCGGAAGAGCGGGTCAGCAGGTGCAGCTCGTCGCGCAGCCATTGCATGACCGCGCCGCCTATGAACACGCTGCCTTCCAGTGCGTACGAGGGCGCTGACGGGCTGGTCTGGGCGTTGAGTGTGGTGAGCAGCCCCTGTTTTGACAGGATGCGCTGGTGGCCGGTATTCATGAGAAGGAAACAGCCGGTGCCATAGGTGTTTTTCATTTGGCCGGGGGCGAGACATCCCTGGCCGAAGAGGGCGGCCTGCTGATCGCCGGCCACTCCTGCGACGGGGGGTTCGTGAGGGCCGAACTCGGGCAGGCGGCACACGGCGGCCAGGCCCGAAGAGGGGACGACGTCCGGCAACATGGAGGAGGGAATGCCGAAGAGAGAAAGGAGTTCCTCATCCCAGCGCAGCGTCGAAATATTGAAAAGCTGTGTCCTCGATGCATTGGTGTAGTCCGTGACATGGGTTTTGCCGCCCGAGAGTTTCCAAAGCAGCCACGTGTCGACCGTGCCGCAGAGCAGGTCGCCGCGCCGCGCGGCGTCGCGTGCGCCGTCGACATGATCAAGGATCCAGCGGATTTTGGAGGCGGAGAAGTAGGCGTCGAGCACGAGGCCGGTCTTTTCGTACACGGTTTGTGCCGCGCCCTGCTTTTTCAGGTCGGAGCAAAAGGCGGCCGTGCGGCGGCACTGCCAGACGATCGCGTTGTAGACGGGCTGCCCCGTATGGCGGTCCCAGACCACGACGGTCTCGCGTTGATTGGCGAGCGCAAGTGCCGCGACGGCGGAGGGGGCGAGGCCGGCGCGCTGCAGCACCTCGCGCATCACGGCCCTTTGCGATTGCCAGAGTAGCTCGGGGTCATGCTCGACCCAGCCAGGGCGCGGATAGAGCTGGGGAATCTCCTGTTGGGCGATGGCAACGACTTGCAGGGCATGGTCGAAAAGGATCGCCCGCGAGCTGGTCGTTCCCTGGTCTAGGGCAAGGATATGTGAGGATCTCATGGAAGACTCCGGTTGGGTGCTGTAGTTATCGCTGCTCAGGTTCCGCATGAGAGGAAAGCAAGCGGAGAAAAGTGTCGGCGAGAGGGTCGTGATGCGGGTCGATCGCCCACCCGGCCTCGGTTTCGAGGACGAGGCTTCTCTGCTTCAACTTACGCAGGTGGCGGAACAAGGCGGCTTGCGAGATACGGCTTGTGCGCGCGAGAACGGCAGAGGAGGTCGGCCCGAATTTTTGCAGGAGCCGAAGAAGCTCGAGGCGCCTCGGGTGCGTGAAGGCGGTCAGGCAGAAGAGAATCTGAGCGCCGGGTTCCCCTTTCCGTCGCAGGCTTTGCCGGACGCCGTAAAGGATCGGTGCGGCGATGGGCACAAGGGGGTCCGGTTGCGGGGCATAGTGGACCCAACGGCTTTTACGGGTCGCGTGAAGGAGTCCGCGCGACTGGAGCGAACGAAGGCACAGGCTGGCCTGATCTTGTGGGAGGCGGACGGCGGCGGCAATTTGGCCAACCGTTTCGCCGGGGTTTGTCAGGACGGCTTTCAGGCAGGCCAGTCGACGGGAATTGGCCAGGACACGGCAGGTTCGCCAAAGGGTTGGATGATAGCTCATGTCTCCCACACCTTTCAATATGTGAGAATATCGCATATTGAAGAAACTCGTGTCAATGTTCCAAAAAGAGGGCCAGAGTCGAAAGTAATGGGCCCTGGCAATGCGTTGTTTTGCCAATGGTTAGAGAGGTAAACGGTTGTCATGACTTCGTCAAAGGGCCGGTGGGCTTTTCTCGAAGAGACCTTCTTGCCTGAAATTTAAAAATGAGACTGAGCCTGGATAAGGCGGGCCACGGCGATCCTTTGTGGTGAATTCAACAGGCAGGGACGAGCAATCCCTGACCAAGCCGCAAAAGGCAGCGGCTGGACACGATACCCAAACGCTATCAAGAGAGTTTTAAACGGCGGCCCGGAGGTGCTGTCGTCCGTGCTGAACTACACCATACTCGGCGCGCTGTAAGCAAGCCGACACCTCCTCGGCAAAAGGCTACGATCAAGTGTGCAGTGCTGAACGGGTAGGGCGCTCGCATCAAGCGTGCCGTCGGCTCATAAGGCCCGTCTGAACCAGAACGCCACCGCTTCCATGCGTTGCCATTTCAGGGCGGGGGGATCGTTCCGGGAATTTAACCGAAACGGAATGCAAGATAAACGAACCGCTTATGGAGGTTTCCTATAGTGGCCGCGTTTTCAAAGACGAGAAGGCCGGGACTCTACCGATTCTGCGCGTTTGCGAAAACACAGGTCAGAGAACAGTGAGCGGCTTTCCTACACTGTTCGTTGCCGTCCGCGTGGAGGGCGATTCGGTGCGGCGGATCCGTATCGGTGCGGAAAGCAAAAAGGGAGAAAAAATGAACGGTACAAGAAAAGTGTTCATAGGACTGATGTCCATGTGTGCGCTGATCGGCGGTACCCAAGCCGCGACGATTACGGTGACAGGCGACCAGAACCTCGGCGCAAAAGTCAACCGGATCACGTCGAGCCAGACGTGGACGGCCGACAACGAGTATAAGTTGGATGGACTGATCACCATCGGTTCAGGTGTGACCTTGACCATTCAGCCGGGCACCGTGATCCGCGGCATGAATGCGTACAACACCGGGGAACTATACCGTCCGGGCACGCTGATCGTCGAGAAGGGCGGCAAGCTCATCGCGAACGGGACAGCTTCGAATCCGATCGTGTTCACGGACGAGTGGGACGACCATTTCCCATGGAAGACCGGGGTGGCAGGAACCGCCAAAACGCGCACCTACATGTATCAGAAGGGTGCCGGCAATTGGCTGACGCTGAACCAGACGTATGACTACGGTAGAATCGGCGACCTTCACGGCGTGTGGGGTGGCGTTGTGGTCTGCGGCAAGGCGCTCCTGAATTATGACCAGAACGGTACGGCCTCGCCCTTCGGAGAGGCCACCATTACGGTTGAGGGAACCAGCTCGACGTTGGGCCTGAACGGCGGCGGCACCGACGACAACGACTCCAGCGGTGAGATTTCCTACGTCCAGATCCGCTACGGCGGCAGCGTGTTGACCGACGGCGGTGAGATCAACGGTCTGACGATGTACGGCGTAGGACGCGGCACCAAGCTGCACCATATCGAGGTCTACAACAATCAGGACGACATGTTTGAATTTTTCGGCGGCTGCGTGAACAGCAAATATCTGGTCGCCTGGGGTGCAGGCGATGACCTGTTCGACAGCGACAACGGCTACCGTGGGAAAAACCAGTTCCTGTTCGGCGTCCAGCGCGATATGGACGGCGCCAAAGTCGAGTCAGGCGCTTCCGACAAAGGCATGGAGATGGACGGCGGCGAGAAAGGGACAGCCGCGATGGTTCAGCTCTTCTCCGCCTCGGTGTGGGCGAACATCACGTTGATCGGCGATCAGTTCACGAGTCCTGCGGCCAGCGCGAGCACAACCCGCAATATCGCGATCTCCATGCGCGACAACGCTTCGCCGCGCATCTACAACTCCATTTTCATGGACTTCAGCAGCGTGGCGACAATGATTGAGAACCGCGAGGCGGATGCGGCCTGGACGGTGAACGGCATCACGCTGAGTCCCTCCCGGCGTTTCGCGACAGCCTCTACGGCCGCCAACCTGCCAGCCTCCACCTATAACGGCGGTGCGCTCGCCGGCATGGATGCGGCAGCGGCACGGAACTACCTTTATGGCGATGGCGTCCTTGCCGATGACTATCAAGCCTGCATCCGGGGCTGCTACTTCTGGAATTTCAACAAGGACAACGTGGGAGCCTCGTCCGACGGGCGTTATCCGACGGTGACGGGGTCGAGCTGGACCACGACCTACCCGTGGACCAGTTCGGGCGTGGGCAGCGGACCCTATGTGTCCGGTTCAGCCGACACGGCTTACCAAGGGTGGACCTCCAGCGCGAACCGTAACATTAACCAATGGAACAAAAACACGTCTGGAGAGACCGTCACGGCTGACACAAGCAACATGATGCCGATCCAGTACCGGCATCGCGTCTCGCAGACCCGAACGGCGACAACCGCTTTCAACCTGAGTCATGTCAACCCGTGCGCAGCCAACACGGCGGTAAGCAACGCGACCGCCGTCGCCGACGCATGGCTGACTCCAGTGCGGTTCATGGGCGCGTTCGCGTCGGACAAGAACTGGGCCAAAGGGTGGACCACAATCGGCACGTTGAAATCGAAAGATGCCGCCAACGCCGACATCTTCGGCGTGTTCGGGGCGACGTCTCTGGCGAGCGCTCTTGTGGTCGAAGGCGATGTCGTGGTCGGCGGCAGCGTTTCGGCCGCGCCCGCCGGAGGGAGCACGACCTACATCACCAACACGGTTACGGAGCATGTCACCAACACAGTCACGACGGTGATCACCAACGGCGTCAACGGCATCGTCTATCAGGACACGTCGACGGCGGTTGTCGACGGCGGAAACAACAGTGTTGCGGCGGCGGGCCTTCAGACCAGCCCTGTGGTGACCTACCATCTTACGAGCGCGGGCACCTATCAGTTGCAGACCACGCCCAGCCTGACCACACCGGAGTGGACCATCGTCAAGACGTTCACAGTCGCGTCTGCCTCCGAGGGTTCACCGGTGACCGTCAATCTGACAGACATCATCGGCGAGACACCGCCCAACGGCGGCGATTCCAGGTTCTACAAGCTGCTCAAACAGTAAGTGACCGGCACCATCCGGATGCGAGATCCTGAGCCCTGCGGCCATCAACGGCCGCAGGGTTTTTTCGTGCCTGTCTAACAGAAGAAAAACACCGCGCACATACGTCGATAACGGACTCCACGCAAAATGCACGCACAAAAGACAAGAAGAAGACCTTCACATGACCGCACACAAATCAAACAGTCCCGTCTCGAGGGCGGCACGCTCTCCCAACAGGCTTCCCGGTCCTTTCATTGTCGGGCTGACGGCACTCATGATTATTCTGTCCTCTTGTCCCGTCCTATCTCAAGAGGTCGGGGCGATCCGCGTAAGGGTGTTGGACCAGGACTGGGAAGTTCCCGTCAATGAGGCCCAGGTGGCGTTGCTTGAAAAGAATCTTCGCAAGCCGACCGCCGCAGACGGGCAAGTGCTTTTCGAGAATGTGGAGGCCGGCCTCTACACCCTGTCGATCGGCGCAACGGGCTTTGAGCGCACATTGGTGAAGGAGGTGGCGGTGTTGGCAGGGCAGGTCAAACTGGTGGAGTGCAAGATCCAGGCCGCCTACACCGATATGGAGGAATTTGTCATCAAAGATACGGATTTGGCAGCGGCCGGCAGCGACATTCAACTTTTGGACATTCGTTCGCAGAGTCCGCGCCTGATCGACGCCATCGGGGCCGACATGCTCTCGAAGGCAGGGGCAAGCACGGCGGCGGGAGCCTTGAAGTTGGTCACAGGCGCTACCATTCAAGAAGGCAAATACGCCGTCATCCGTGGCTTGGGCGACCGCTACACCTCCACGTCCATCAACTCGGTGCGGCTGCCCAATGCAGATCGGGACAAACGGGCGGTCTCTCTCGATCAGTTCCCTTCCGCGTTGATCGAGAGCGTGCAGGTCTCCAAAACTTTTCTTCCCGATCAGCAGGGCGATGCCACGGGCGGCATCAACATCATGACCAAGGGTGTGCCAGATAAACCATTCTTGCAGGCGAATTACTCGACGGAACACGATTCGAATGCGACAGGGAACAAACAGTTCAAGACGTATCGCGGCGGCGGCAATAACTTCGGCGGCCGGCGCGACACGACGCGCCTTTCCTTTTGGGACGACGACGTCACCGATTATCCGAGAGGCGGCAAATACAGCACGCGGCTGGAAAGTAAGGAACCGCCTCTCAACGACGGGTTCAAACTGGCTGCCGGCGACTTCTTCGACTGGGGCGACTGGCGGCTGGGCGGAACGGTCTTGGGCTCCCACAGCCAGAAATACAAGTACTGGGAGGGCGTGCAGCACGGCCTTGATGCCGACCGTTCAAAGGTGGACAAGATCAAGCTCGACCCCGTCGAAGCAGAGCGATTTGAAAACTCCCAGGACGAACAGTTATGGAGCGCCGGCATGGTCCTGGGGGCCAAGAACGAACACAACACGCTCAAGGCTACGACGTTGTATACGCACCAAAGCAAGGACTCGGTCGTCCTCCGGTTTGGCCAGCCGAGGGAGGTCACGAGCTCGCTGAACGCCAACGACACCCGCTACGAGGAGTGGGAGAACCCGGACTCGGGAGAGTGGGAGTTCAGAGAGGTCAACATTCCACGCAGGCAGGGCGAACGCCAGCGAAGCGACCAAGAGTTTGAACTTCAGGAGCGCTATGTGGAGAACGCCAACGCGACGGTCCAGCTTGCAGGCGAACACGTTTTCTCCTTTCTCAACGACAGCGTTTTGGATTGGAACGTCGCCTACAATATGGCCGAGAGCATTGAGCCTGACCGGCGCAAGATCAGGGGCACCTACACAACGATCAGCGAATCTTGGCAGGACAATGTCGGGGGAGGTGAGTCACCGGTCTGGGGCGACACACAGACCACCTCATCGACCAACATGCAGTCCGAGAGCGCCAGCCGTCGTTGGCAGGACACGCGGGAGGACGGCGTGCAGTGGCAGGCCAACTACAAGCAGCCCTTCAGCATCCGCGATGGATGGGACGGCTACCTCAAGACCGGCTACTTCATGGACAGGGTAGAACGCTCGTACCGGAACCGCTCCTACACCGGTTTGCAGAACGTGAGCGCGCCCGTTACATCGCCCCTCGACTTTACGGCGCTGGGCTGCGGGTTAGACAAGATCGATTACAACTTCAACATCGAGAGCATCCAGTACGACGGCAAACAGGATATTGACGCCTATTACCTGATGGGCAAAGTGCCGCTGCCCGAATGGCTAGAGCTGATCGGCGGCGTGCGCGCGGAGAGCACGTTTCTCTCAACGCGGGTGAGTCGCTCGCCCAGCGGGAGTGAGGAGAGCGAGCCCGTCGAAACCATTAAGATCTATGAGAAAATCGACGACCGCTTCATTGATCGCGCGATTGAGGAACAGATCAACAATCCGGCTTTCGACGTCGGTGCTCTGGAACAGAGGCGCGGCCTGATCGGCTTCACGACGCGCAAGATCGGCGACGGCGACGCGGAGATAGACCAGCTCGACTTGCTGCCTGCGGCCACTGTGGCGATCCGGCCCATTGAAGAGGTCACGGTGCGTTTCGGTTATGCGCAGACGATCGCGCGTCCGATCTTCAAGGAGATAACGCCGATCATCTATGAGGACTACGACGACAACCGCGTCTTTCTGGGCAATCCGAATCTCAAAATATCCAAGCTGGACAACTATGACCTGCGCGTTGAATGGCGTCCTGACCCGAAGGGGGCCGATGTCATCGCGGGCAGCCTTTTCTATAAAACGATCACAGACCCGATCCAATACTCGATCCGCCTTGAGGCCGATAACGTCTCGTCGCCGGACTACATCTATCCCGAAAACTACGGCGCTGCCGAGATCAAGGGGTTTGAGGTTGAGGCGCGTAAACATTTGGGTTTCATCTCGGACTACCTGAAGGATTTGTCCGTCGGCGGCAATCTGACCATGCAGGAATCCGAAGTCGAATATATGGCGGACTTGCGTGAAGCGCTGAAAGAGAAGGGGGTCAAAAGCCCGACTCGTCCAATGGACGGACAGTCCGACGTGTTGGCCAACGTGAACATTGTCTTCGACAACGAGTACACCGGCTTGAGCTGCGGGCTGTTCTACAACTGGCGCGGCGAAACCTATGTGGCGGGCGACACCGCCAACTCGTTCTCCTACGTTCCTGCGATCATCGAAAATCCGGTCGCAACGCTCGACCTTCTGATCGGTTTCAGATTCGATACGGACGAGAATCCATATACTCCTCAGTGGAAGATCGGGTTGGAGTTCAAGAATCTGTTGGACCCGCTGATCGAGACGGCTTACCGGACGCCCGATGCCGATTTGCCCCGCACGAGTTACAAGATGGGCCGCGTGTACGGGGTGTCGTTGGGGTGCAACTGGTAAGCGTGCCGCACGCGGGACGGAAAGCAAAGACAGGCAAACGATTTAGAGCGCGGGTTGAGAGGTGAACGCTCGGGTTATCGACAAGGAGAGACAGAACACATGAAGATGAAACGAGGACGATGGATGAGTGCGCTTCTGGCGCTTACAGCAAGTGTCGCATGGGCACAGGACGGACGTGAAGAAGCTCGACAGCATTTGGAGAAGTGGCTGGAGACACAGCGTCTGGTCTCGAAAGAGGAACAGGACTGGCGGGTCGGCAAGGAGCTGTTGCAGGAGCGCATCGACCTGATCCGCCGGGAGACCGACGCGCTTGCGGAGAAGATTGAGCAGACGAAGAAAGAGTCATCCGAAGCGGCCGCCAAGGTGGTTGAGCTCAAGGCGCAGAACGAGACGCTCAAAAGCGGGATGAAGCCGCTGCAGCAGGACATCAAGCAGCTCGAACTGCGCACGCTCGCGATCTTGCCGTGGACGCCCGAACCTGTGCGGCAACGGGTGGCGCCGCTCAGCCAGCGCATACCGGCGAATCCGGCAGAGAGCAAGCTGACCCTCTCCGAGCGCTATCAGAACATCATCGGCACGCTGAACGAACTCAACAAGGCAGCGCGGGAGCTCTCGGTATCCGGCGAGGTGCGCAAGCTCGCTGACGGCCGCCAGGTGGAGGCTACGGTATTTTACATCGGGCTGTCTCAGGCGTACTACGTCAACGAGAAGAGCGGCGTCGCGGGGCTCGGGAAGCTGGGTCCGAAGGGGACCTGGGAGTGGGAAGAGCAGAACAGTCTGGTGATGCCTGTCTCACAGGTGTTGGGCATTTATCGCAGCGAAAAGCCGGCTGCGTATGTGGCGCTGCCGGTGAGCGTGAAGTGAGGCCGGGCGAGAAAGCCATTGAGCGGAGGAAGGAGACATCCATGAAATTTCTGTTGGGAGTGGTCGCGGCGTGTGCTGCAGCGGTTGCGGGGGTTGCTGAAGAGTCCGTCACGAACGCGGTCGTCGGCGTGGCCGCAGCGGCGGAACTGCGGGGACGCGTTGAGGCCTCGGCGCGGCGGTTGTCCGAGTTGCGCGTGCGGATCGCGGACGAGAAGATTCCGCTGAATCAGAAGCTTGCGAAGGCGGAGCAGACACTGAGCGAGCTGCGCACGGCGTACGACGCGGTCAGACGGCAGGCGGACGGCAGCACGCTGGAGATGGCGGCGTTGCGCAACGAGATCAAGCAGCGGGAAACGGAGCGGAACTATCTGAGCAGCCTGTTTGGCGAGTATGCGCGGAATTTCGAGACGCGGTTGCACATTGCCGAACTGGAGCAATACAAGGAGGCGCTCGCCAGCGCGAGGTCCGCGCAGGAACGTCTGTTGGACGACCCGTCTGGAGCCTTCGGCGACGAGCTGTGCCTGATTCTTGTGAGTCTGGCACGGCTGGAGGAGATGGCAGGCGGCTTGACCTTCAAGGGGCGTGCGTCGGGAGAGGACGGGCTTGTCAAAGAGGGCAAGTTCCTGCTTTTCGGGCCTGTCGCGTATTTCGTCTCCGACGATGCGGCGCTGGTCGGCGTGGCGAGTCAGCGGGTCGGCTCCCTGTTCCCGGTCGTGGAGCCGTACGTCGAGCCCGCGATGACCGAACTGGTGCGGAAAGTGGTGACGGAGGGAGAGGGGCAGATTCCGTTCGACGCCTCCCTCGGAAATGCCCGCAAGATCGAAGAACTGAAGGAGACGGTCGTCGAGCACTTTCTGAAGGGCGGCACAGTGATGTGGCCGATTCTGTTGCTGTTCGGCTGCGCCATGATGGTCGTCACGCTGAAATGGCTGTCGCTGCTGTTCGTGAGCTTGCCGCGGGCGAAGCGATTGGCGGAGCTTCTGGCTGCTGTCCGGCAAAAGGACCAGGAACGTGCGAAGGCACTTGCCACGACGATGAGGGGAATGGCCGGACGCATGCTGAAGGCCGGGGTAGAGGTGCTCGACCAGCCGCGCGAGCTGGTCGAGGAGGCGATGTTTGAAAAGATGCTGGATGCCAAGACCCGGCTCAATCGGTTCATCCCTTTCGTGGCGGTGGCGGCGGCGTGTGCGCCCCTGCTCGGACTGCTGGGCACGGTGACCGGCATCATCTCCACCTTCAACCTGATGACGGTCTTCGGTTCAGGCGACATCAAGATGCTCTCATCGGGCATTTCGGAGGCGCTGATCACCACGGAATACGGCCTATACGTGGCCATCCCGTGCGTGCTGGCGCATTCGTTCCTCTCGCGCAAGGCGAAAAGCGTTGCGGACAAGATGGAGCAAGTTGCCGTGCGGTTCATGTGCGAGGTCGGTAAAGTTTAGCATAAGCGGGGTGGTCCTCTGATGGACATGGAATTCATCAGACTGTTTGTCATGCGGCATCTGCCGGACCTGGCCAAGCCATGGGTTGAACAGGCTTGGCCGATCTGGATCTCCGGCGGGTGGGCCATGATGCCGCTGGCTCTGACCGGGCTGATCATGTATCCGCTCGGGCTGAGCACAATGCTGCAGCTCGTGTTGCAGGGGGCGAGAACTTCGCCGCAGCGGGCGTGGCGCAACTGGCAGAAGCGGCCAGGGCGGCCAAGAGGCCCCGTTCAGCGCATGATCGCGGAGGCCATGCAGTGCCAGACACTGCATGAGATGGAGGCCTACTTCGCCCTGTTCCAGTCGGGGGTGATCGGGCCTTTCACGCGCAACCTCCAGATCATGAAGGTGTGTGTGGCCACGGCACCGTTGCTGGGGTTGCTGGGCACGGTGACCGGCATGCTGGTCACCTTTAATGGCTTGGCGCGGGGCGGCGGAGGCGATCAGACCATGGGGATCATCTCCAAGGGCATCTCCGAGGCCTTGATCACGACGGAGACCGGACTCGTCTTGGCGTTGACGGGGGTCTTCATCCAGTTTTTTCTGGTGCGCCAGCACCAGCGGTTCGAGGTCGTCGTGACACATGTGGAGACGCTGTGCATGCGCGAGTTTCAAGAGCGCACGGGTAAAACGGGAAAAGGGGAGGGTCAAGCGTGAGCAGATTCAGAAATTCGGGTGGTGACGACGGCGACTCGGCGGGAATCGACATGTCGCCGCTGATCGACTGTGTGTTCATTCTGCTGATTTTCTTTATCGTGACAACGACCTTTGTCGACGAGACCGGGGTGGAGGTCGACAAGCCGCAAGCGGCAGCCTCCGTCAGTCTCGAGAAGAACAGCGTTCTGTTGGCGATCACTGAAAAAGGTGCGGTCGTGTATGGCGGCCAAGAGATCGGCGTCGGCGGCGTGCAGATGATCGTGAAGCGCATGCTTGAGAAAGAGGCGTTGCCCGTCATCATTCAGGCCGATCAGAGTGTGCCGTCCGGTCTGCTGGTGCGGGTCATCGACGAGGCCAAGCTGGGCGGTGCCGTGAAGGTGAGTCTGGCCACGCGCAAGGAGGCGTCCGGGTCATGAGGTTCGGGCAGGAAAAGAGGCGCAAGAGCGGGGTGTTGGCGCAGTTCTTGGCATCGGGTGGAACCTTGATTCTGGGCGTTGCGCTGACCGTCGTCCTCTTCTTGTTGCTGCCCGTGCTTCAGGACATCGGCAAGCAGAAGATCGACACGGACACTTTGCTCACGAGCGTCGACACGGTCGAGGCTCCCCCCCCGCCGCCGGAGGTGAAGGAGCAGAAGCC
>Ga0209066_10003494_pt1 | contig 17875 bp, 14 predicted proteins | sample All_14_2_FD_187198 | JGI IMG/M metagenome (GOLD analysis project Ga0209066, IMG submission 187198) | Freshwater microbial communities in response to fracking from Pennsylvania, USA - Allegheny Zone_MetaG_DW_15 (SPAdes) (version 2) ... | reverse complement strand
ACCATGTCCAGGCCTTTTCCGGCGATATTTCGGAAGCCAAGGGCTTCGTCGACTCCGGCGATATCAAGGTTCTGGCCATCCTGGCGCCCGAGCGCCTGCCCGGTGAGTTCGGCCGGTTCCCGACCGCCAAGGAACAGGGCGTGGATGTGGTCGGTGCCAATTGGCGTGGCTTCTATGCCCCGGGCAAGATGTCGGGTGAGGCTTACACCTACTGGTCCGACGCCGTGAAGAAGGTCTACGCCTCCGACGAATGGAAGAAGATCATGGCCGAAAGCGGCATGATGCCGCTGGAACTGTCCGGCGCGGCCTTCGAAAAATTCGTGGCCGACCAGATCGCCCAGATCGAAGCGCTGTCGCGTGAGATCGGCATCATCAAGTAAGGTTCCGGTAACGGACATCCTGTCTGGGATGCGCAAGCAGGCACACACCGTTTGCGCATCCCCATTCCTCGAAGCGGTCGGTTCGGCCCGCATCGCGCGGGCGGTTCCAATGGGGGAGGTTCATCACCCAATGAGCGATCGTATTTTCGGCGCGGTCTGCGTGCTCTTGTCCATTTTCTACATCTGGGTGGCAACCGGCATCGACCTGCCCTTCCTGGCGGACCCGGTCGGCCCGCGGGCTTTTCCCTATATCATCGGTGCGATGCTGCTGGTCGGCGGCGCCTATCCGATCATCCGTCCGGATGACGAGCCGCACTGGCCCAATCTGCGCGCCTGGATGGAGATCCTGTTCGCGGTCGCGATCATGGTAGCCTATGCCATGGTGCTGCGCGATCTGGGCTTCGTCGCCTCCACCGCCATCGCATCGGCCCTGCTCAGCTGGCGCCTTGGTGCCACGCCGATCAGGGCTGCGCTGGCCGGTATCGGCATCGCGGTCGGCATCTATGTCTGTTTCCACCTGATTCTGGGTCTGTCGCTGGCGCGCGGCCCGTGGGGGTTCTGAGCCATGGAAACCATCGACTCCCTTCTCTACGGCTTCTCCGTCGCGTTGACGTTCCAGAATCTGCTGCTGGCCTTGCTCGGCTGCTTTCTGGGCACGATCATCGGCGCTCTGCCGGGCCTGGGGCCCTCCAACGGCGTGGCGATCCTGATTCCGGTCGCCTTCTCGCTCGGCCTGCCGGCAACACCTGCGCTGATCCTGTTGACCAGCGTCTATTATGGCGCGATGTATGGCGGGCGCATCTCTTCCATCCTGTTGAACATCCCCGGTGATGAACCGGCGCTGATGACGACGTTGGACGGCTATCCGATGGCCCGCAAGGGGCAGGCCGGCGAAGCGTTGGCGCTGTCGGGCATCGCATCCTTCGTCGGCGCCTTTTTCGCCACGGTCGGGCTGGTGCTGCTGGCCCCGCTGCTGGTCAAGGTGGCCCTTCTGTTCGGGCCGGCGGAATATTTCGCCCTGTTCACGGTTGCCTTCGCCACGCTGGGCGGCATTGCCGCGAAAAACCAGGCCAAGGCGGCCATCGCCGCCGCCATTGGTCTGGCCATTTCCACCATTGGCATCGATGTGATTTCCGGCTCGACCCGCTTCACCTTCAACGAGGTGCATCTCTATGACGGGATCGACTTCCTGGTGGTGATCGTCGGCCTGTTTGCCCTGTCGGAAGTGTTCCTGTTCCTGGAACATCGTGGCGAGGGCAGCTCCTCCGTCGATGCGATCAAGGTCGGCCGGGTCACCGTGCCCTGGAAGATGCTGAAGGAAAGCGCACCCACCATGGCCCGCGGAACGGTCATCGGCTTCCTGGCGGGCGTCCTGCCCGGCGCGGGGGCATCGCTCGGCTCCTTCCTGGCCTATTCCGTCGAAAAGCGGATCGGGGACAAGGACAAGACCTTCGGCAAGGGCGATCCGCGTGGCGTCGCCGCACCGGAAGCCGGCAACAATGCCGCGGCGGGTGGCGCGCTGGTGCCGATGCTGTCCCTGGGTGTGCCGGGTTCCGGCACCACGGCGGTGCTGCTGGCCATGCTGCTGGCGCTCAACATCACCCCCGGCCCGCTGTTGTTCCAGAAGAACCCCGAAGTGGTCTGGGGCCTGATCGCGGCCCTGTTCATCGGCAATATCATGCTCCTGCTGCTGAACCTGCCGATGGTGTCGATCTTCGTGCGGATTCTGCAGATTCCGCCGAAATATCTGATGCCTGCCGTCGCCATGATCTGCTTCGTCGGCATCTATGGCATCTCCGGCTCGACCTTCGATCTGATGGTCATGGTGGTGTTCGGGGTGATGGGCTATTTCCTGCGCAAGCTCGACATTCCGCTGGTGCCGGTGATCCTGGGCACGCTGCTGGGATCGGAAATGGAAAAAAGCCTGCGCCGCGCGATGCAGATTTCCGATGGCGACTGGACAACCCTGGTCGGATCGCCGCTTGCCATCGGGCTCTGGATATTCGCCATCGTCGGCTTCGTGGCGCCGATGATCTTCGGGCGGATCGTGCGCGCCCGTCAGGCCCGCACCATCACCAGCGAGGCGAATGACCAGGATTGATCACCTGGTCTGATTGCCCATGAGTGCGGAGACATGATCGACCCGGTCAATCTCGCGGCGGAAAACGTCGTAGAGGGCCGGGTCGAAATGCATGCGCTGCCCTTCCATCACGGCAAAGGCCTCGGCACGCGACAGGCCGGGCCGGTAGGGCCGATCAAAGCGCAGCGCGTCGAACACGTCGCAGATCCGCGCCATCCGGGCGATTTCCGGCAGATCGCCTCCCTTCAGCCCGTGCGGGTAGCCGCTGCCATCCTGATTTTCATGGTGAAAACGGATCGCATCGGCGCTGAATTCGGCACAGCTGCTGCTCATATAGTCCACGCAGGTCAGCCCCTCCAGCACATGGGCTTCGACCACTTCGCGTTCCTCGGCATCCAGCCTGCCCGGCTTGTCCAGAATTCCGCGCGGGATGGCGATCTTGCCGATATCGTGCAGGCAGCAGCTCAGCCCCATCCGGGCCGCATCCCGCGGCGCATGGCCCAGCGCCTCGGCAAAGCCGGCCACATGCAGCCCAACGCGGATCGAATGTTCCGCGCTCCATTCCGAGAAGGAGTGGAAGACATCATGCAGCGTGCGCACTATACCATGCTCCACCGCCGTTGCCCCGGCATTGGCAGCAAGCGTGTCGATCGCCTCGCGGCACAGAGCCGGCCCCAGGCAACGCAGCGCAGGTACTCGTATCATCTCATCGCGATCAACCATGGATCGCCCTCCCGGTACTCGGGCCAAAACATTCTGCACGCCGCGCTTGAAATCCACAGCGACCCGCATGGCCGGCCCTACGGCGAACTGCCGATCCGACGAGCCACACGGCAGCGACGATGCCAGCCCCCCGATCCGAAACCCATTCAAGGCATCGGGCCGCATGCGAGGTCAGGCGTATTGGTGTCAGCCTGTATACTACCCTATCGGGCAGAACAGATTCCACCGCTATTGCACCCTACGGTGCAAAAATAGGGAAAAGCGGCATCAGGATAGGTCGCGGCTGCCAAATGCGCTCATCCGGGACAGCCAACGCGCATGCCCGGCCTCGCCCAGCGTATCGACCGAGCCGATCAGGCTGCGCCGAATGGGGGTAAAGCCAATGAACCCCAATATATTGCGCTCGAGCATCCGGATTCCCGGCATGCCGTACCAATAGCGATAGAGCAAGGCCGGCATGCCCATGGTGACGATGATGCGAGCGGAGCGCCCCTTCAGCTTGCGTGCGAAGGGCGAGCGGCCCGGATCGAAGGCGAAGCCGCCCCGACAGGTCTGTTCCAGCAGGGCCTTCAGCAGGGCCGGCATCCCACCCAGCCAGAGCGGGTGGAAAATCGCCAGATGCGCGCTGTCACCGATGGCCGCCTGGAACTGCGCCACGATGCTGCCGGCGGGCGCCTCGCTCTCGAAATCCTCCCGGCCGCGCAGCATCGGAAAATCCATCCGCGCCAGATCGAACAGCTGCACCTGCCTGCCCGCTGCGCGCGCGCCGGAGGCATAGGCCTGGGCCAGCTTCCGCACAAGGCGGTCCGGATCGGGATCGGGATGCCCGATCAGAACCGTTATGGCGTTTTTATCCATCTACCCATCCCCCGTTACATGGATTGAAACGGCGTTGCATAAACGATCAGTGGGTTATCCGCCTTGATCTGGATCGTCCCGTCATGAATACGTCACGGATGGTGCCTACAGCGACAGACAGGTGCATGCTGCCGGATTGGCAGCATGCAGTGGCATGGACGAGAGCGGAATTGCAGATGACAGGCCTGAGCCTGGACAAGGTAACCAAACGTTTCGGCAGCTCGGTCGCGGTGGATTCCGCCAGTTTCGAGATTCCCGAGGGGGAGTTCTGGGCCCTGCTCGGTCCGTCGGGCTGCGGCAAAACCACCATCCTGCGGATGGCGGCCGGCTTCGAGGAAGTCAGCGAGGGCCGGATCGCCATCGGCGACGAAACCATGTCCGAGGCCGGGTTGCATGTCCCGCCGGAGCGGCGCCGGATCGGCATCGTGTTCCAGTCCTATGCGCTGTGGCCGCATATGACGGTGGCGGAGAATGTCGGCTACCCCCTGGCCGTCGCGCGTATTGCGACCACGGACAGGACCAGACGCATCCGTGATGCGCTGGCCAGTGTCGGCCTGTCGGAATATGAGGCGCGGCGCCCGGCGGAACTGTCAGGCGGGCAGCAGCAGCGCGTGGCGCTGGCGCGCTGTCTGGTGATGCGCCCGCGCGTCATGCTGTTCGACGAGCCGCTGGCCAATCTGGATGTGCATCTGCGCGCCAGCATGGAGGAGGAGTTTCTGCGCCTGCACAAGGCGCTCGGCGCCACCATCCTGTACATCACGCATGATCAGGCGGAAGCCATGGCGATGGCCGACCGCATCGTGGTGATGGATAAGGGCCGAATCCGCCAGATCGCCGAACCGCGCCGCCTGTACCGGGAACCAGCCACCCCGATGGTGGCGGGCTTCATCGGCCAGGGTGGCCTGCTGCCGGTCGACGTCCTGTCCCGGCCGGAGCAGGGCCGGGCTATGGTGCGGATCGAAGGCATGGAGGTCACCCTGCGCGCGGCGGACGGACAGCTGCCGGGTCCCGCCCGCGCCAGCCTGCGGCCGGAGGATCTGGAGGCGGTAGAGCCCGGGCAGGGCCATCTTTCGGCGATGGTGCTGCGTTCCACCTATCAGGGCCGGCATGACCGGGTCGATGTGGCGACCGAAGCCGGTGGCAGGCTGGTACTGCATCTGGACGGCCATGCCAGGGCCGGAAGCCCGATCGGCATCCGCATCCGCGATGGCTGGGTCATCCCGATGGAGGATTGACGCCGTCCTGCACCGCGTCGAAAACGTTGTCATGCGCCGGTCACACAAGGCGTCTAGCAGAGAGGGAGGAAGGGCGGCCCCTCACGCGCCTGCGAAGGCCTGCAGGCCCACGGTCGGGCCGGCCCCCTTCGAAGCCTCAAGGAAAGGAACCTGACGCGATGAAAGCTATTCTGTCCGCCGCCACCCTGCTGGCCATCGGATTCGGTGCAAGCGGCGCGCTGGCTGCTTCCGGCAAGCTGGTCGTCTATACCAGCCAGCCCAATGCCGATGCCCAGACGACCGTGGATGCCTTCAAGGCCGCCAATCCGGGCGTCGACGTGGAATGGGTCCGCGACGGCACCACCAAGATCATGGCCAAGGTCCGGGCGGAAATCGCCGCCGGCCAGCCGGTCGCCGACGTGCTGTTCATCGCCGATACGGTGACGATGGAAGGGCTGCGCCAGGAAGGCCGCCTGCTCGCCCATGAAGCCGCCGATGTGAAGGGCTTCGACGCCGGCCTGTATGATGCGGGCAAGACCTATTTCTCGACCAAGCTGATCACCACCGGCATCGTCTACAACACCAATGCGCCGATGAAGCCGAAATCCTGGAAGGATCTGGCGAATGCAGCGGCCAAGGGCCAGATTTCGATGCCGAGCCCGCTGACCTCCGGCGCGGCGCTGATCCATGCGGCGGCGCTGAGCGAAAATCCCGATTTCGGCTGGAAGTATTTCGAAGCGCTGGCCGACAACCAGGCCCAGGCCCAGGGCGGCAATGGCGGCGTGCTGAAGGCGGTTGCCGGCGGCGAAAAGATGTATGGCATCATCGTCGACTTCCTGCCGATCCGCGAAAAGGCCAAAGGCGCCCCGGTGGAATTCGTCTTCCCCGAGGAAGGCGTGACCTATGTGACCGAGCCGGTGGCGATCCTGAACACCGCGAAGAACGTCGAAGCCGCCAAGGCCTTCGTCGACTTCCTGATTTCCGATGCCGGTCAGAAGGTTGCCGTCGATATGGGCTATCTGCCCGCCAAGGCCGGTATTGCCACCCCGGCCGGCTTCCCGAAGCTGGAAGACATCAAGCTGATGGGCTTCAATGCCGCCTCCGCGCTGGCCAATGAGGAAGCCAACAAGAAGAAGTTCGCCGAGATTTTCGGCATGTAAGGCGTTGCGTTTGAGGGAGATCCCGGGTCGGGCTTCACGGAAGCCCGCCCGGGATGACACCGAAAACTGTCACCCCGGCCGAGGCGCAAGCGCCGAGAGCCGGGGTCTTGCTTTAAAAGTGGCATATGCCTTTGGCCGAGATCGCCTCCCCCGACGGACCCGCCCCACGTGCCGCGCCCTTGGCCGGCCCAGACAGTGAACGCCTGCTGCTCTGGTTCCTGATGGCGCTGGTCTTCGCGCTCAGCGTCGTGCCGATGGCCCGGCTGCTGTGGGAGGGCATCGCCCCCGGCGGTGTCCCCGATCCGGCGCGGCTGGGGGAGATTCTGTCCAGCCGGTCCACCTGGCGGGCGACGCGCGGCACATTGGAAACGGCACTGACCGGCACGCTGGTGTCGATCCTGCTGGGTGGCGGCTTCGCGCTGATCGTGGCGCTGACCGATATCCGGGGCAAGGCGCCGCTGGTCTGGTGCTTCCTGTTGCCGATGATGATCCCGCCGCAAGTAACCGCCCTGGCCTGGGCACAGTTGTTCGGCCCCTCCTCCGCCCTGCTCAACGCCTTGGGCATCGCCCCGCCGCAGGGCGCGCCCAACCCGATGTATTCGCGTGAAGGCATCGCCCTGCTCTTGGGCGTGCAGCATGCGCCGTTGGTTTTCCTGGCCCTGCGGGCGGGGCTGCGCGGCCTGCCGCGCGAGATGATCGAGGCCGCACGGGCCGCCGGGGCGGGACAGGCGCGCATCCTCGCAACCGTGATCCTGCCATTGATGACACCATCACTGGTGGCGGGGGGCGCGCTGGCCTTTGTGTCCGCCGTCGGCAATTTCGGCATCCCCGCTTTGCTGGGCATCCCGGCCAACTACACCGTGCTGCCGACGCTGATCTATATGCGCCTGTCCAGCTTCGGCCCCTCGGTGATCGGCGATGTGGCCGTGCTGTCGATCCTGGTCGGGCTGATCGCCTTCGCCGGTGTGATGGTGCAGGCGGTGATGCTGCGCCGCGCGGATTATCGCACGCTGGGCACCACCTCCCGCCCGCTCGCCTTCCGGCTGGGGCGGGCAAGGCCCTGGCTGGAAGCCGGCGCCTGGGCGGTGATCGCGGTGGTGCTGATCGCCCCGCTTACCGCGCTGGGCGCCACCTCCCTCGTTTCGGCCTATGGCGTGGCGCTGAACGCGGACACGGCGACGCTGGCCAATTATACCGAGGTGCTGCTGCGCCAGGACGTGACCATCCGGGCCTTCCGCAACTCCTTCCTGCTGGCCGGCGGGGCGGCGGCGGTCCTTCTGGTGATCGCCTGCCCGCTAGCCTATTTCCTGGCCTGGCGCCGCGGCCCGCTGCTGCGCTTTCTGGATATGGCGGCGGAAATGCCCTATGCCCTGCCCGGCGTGGTGCTGGCGATCGCCTGTATCCTGATCTTCCTGAAGCCCCTGCCGCTGATCGGAATTTCGATCTATGGCACCGGCTGGATCATTTTCATCGCCTATTTGGCCCGCTTTCTGACGCTCAGCCTGCGCCCCGTGGTCGGTGCCTTCCAGCAATTGGATCCCAGGTTGGAGGAAGCGGCCCGCATGTGCGGGGCGGGCTTCCTGTACCGCTTCCGCACGGCGCTGCTGCCTTTGGTCGCACCCAGCGCCGGGGCCGGGGCGATCCTTGTGTTCCTGACGGCCTTCAACGAGCTGACCGTCTCGGCCCTGCTCTGGTCGTCGGGTACCGAGACGGTGGGCGTGCTGGTCTTCAACCTGGACGATGGCGGGTCAACCACGCTCGCCTCCGCCATGGCGATGGTAACGATAGCCGTGATCGCCCTGGTGATGGGCCTGCTGGAAGGCGTTGGCCGCCACCTTCCGCGCGGCGTACTGCCCTGGCGGGATTAACCAAAACTTACGTCCCGAAAGGGCTGTTCAGGCGCGTCCTTCTTGCATACAGTCCATGCAATCCATCGCTGAAATAGCCGATGGGCCTGCATTCCAAGAAAAAGACGATCAAGACCATAAACGCATGAACAGGAGGAGACGCGTATGAAACTGTCCACCATTCTGACCGTGGCTGGCACCGCCATCGCCTTGACCGCGGGCGCCGCATCCGCGCAGGACCGCACCGGCTGGCCGGCCAGCTTCACGGTTGGCACCGCTTCGCAGGGCGGCACATTCTTCGTCTATGGCTCGGGCTATGCCAATCTGATCTCCGAACAGCTGGGCATTCCGGGCGCGGGTGAGGTGACCGGCGGGCCGATGCAGAACATGGCGCTGGTGCATACCGGCGACGCGGCCTTCGGCATGACCACTATGGGTCCGGCGCGCGAATCCATGGATGGTAAGAACCCGATCGCGCCCGGCTTGCAGATGACCAATGCCTGCGCCATGTTCCCGATGTATCAGACGCCCTTCTCTGTCACGGCCATGGCGTCGTCCAACATCGCCAAGATCGCTGATATTCCGGCCGGGGCTAAGATCGGCTTCGGACCAGCCGGTTCCAGCTCCGACACCTATTTCCCGAAGATGCTGGAAACACTGGGCGTCAAGTTCGAGCGTCGCACCGGCGGTTGGGACGATCTGGGCGGCCAGATGCAGGATGGCGTGATCAATGTGATCGCCTTTGCCGCCGGCGTGCCAATCCCTACCGTCAGCCAGCTTGAAGTGCAGACCAAGATCAACATCATCGAATTCTCGCCGGAAGAGCAGAAGAAGATCATCGACGCCTTCCCGGTTTCCGCCTTCGAGATTCCGGCAGGCACCTACAAGACCCTGACCGGCCCGGCCCGCTCTGTTGCGATGTGGAACTTCGCCATCGCCAATTGCGACCTGCCGGAAAGCTTCGTCTATGAAGCGACCAAAGTGGTGATGGGCGACCATGCCCGCATGGTGCGCATCCACAAGGCCGCAACGGAAACCACGGTCGACAATTGGGACAAGAACACTTTCATGCCCTGGCATAAGGGTGCGGCCAAATGGTTCAATGAGAACGGGGCGAAGATCCCGGCCAATCTCATCCACGGCTGATCGTCACACGCGTCACCTGCGATAACGGGCCGCGCCTCCAGACCGGGGCGCGGCCCCAAAACCCATAAGGCACAGCCCCGGCCACACCAACATAAGGGGCAAGCGAACAGGGGAATTCAGGTCATGGTCGAACAGAATGCCAATTCGGATGGGCCAATTCTTGCGCAGGGGGTCGATGAGGAGCCGGTGGAAAGCAATCGCCGGCTGTTTGAAGGGCGCAACCTCCTGTTCATCAGCGCCCTGGCGGCGATCTATGCCTTCTTCCATATGGCGGCGCTGAACGGGCTGTCGATCCGCGACATGACCGGCGGGCTGGTGAACCTGCCCTTCCTGCCGGCCTTTCCGCTGGAGACCTGGAATTTCCGTATCGTCCATGTGGCCGGCGCGCTCACCATCGGCTTCCTGCTCTATGCCGGGGCATCCTTTCCCGTCGGCGACAAGGCGGAGACGCCCGCGCTGGGCTGGATCGGTGTCGCCCTCATGCTGCCTGCCCTGTTTTCCCTGGGAGCCGCGTTCTGGTTCGCCAGCGACATTGCCGGCGGCACGATGTGGAACGGCATCGACAAGACCATCCGCTTCAACGAGACATGGCTGTTCGGCACACCACTGCTGGCCGCGACCGTGGGCACCATCCTGCTATCCTGGTTCCATCGCCGCCGCCGGAACGGCTTTGCCCTGCCCGATATCGTGCTGGTGATCTGCGGCTTTGCGGTGGCGGTCTATCTGATCACCATCTTCAGCACGTTGATGCGCAATTCCACCGGCACGCCTTTCGCGCCGATCGGCATGTCGCTGGCCGCCCTGGCCGGCGTGCTGCTGATCATGGAACTGACGCGCCGGATGACGGGGCTCGCACTGGTCGTCATCTCGCTGGTCTTTCTGATCTATGTCTTTGTCGGCCATCTGATGCCGAGCTTCCTGAATTCGCCGGAGATCACCTGGCAGCGCTTCTTCAGCCAGATCTATACCGATGTCGGCATTCTGGGGCCCACCACGGCGGTGTCTTCCACCTATATCATCCTGTTCATTATCTTCGCGGCGTTCCTGCAGGCCTCCAAGGTCGGCGATTACTTCGTGAACTTCGCCTTCGCCGCGGCCGGTCGGTCGCGCGGCGGTCCGGCCAAGGTCGCCATCTTCGCATCGGGCCTGATGGGCATGATCAACGGCACCTCCGCCGGCAATGTGGTGGCCACGGGCTCGCTCACCATCCCGCTGATGAAGAAGATCGGCTATCACCGCACCACGGCCGGCGCGGTGGAAGCAGCAGCCTCCACCGGCGGGCAGATCATGCCCCCGATCATGGGCGCTGGCGCCTTCATCATGGCGGAGATCACCGGCATTCCCTATACTGACATAGCCATCGCGGCGGTGATCCCGGCGATCCTGTATTTCGCTTCGGTCTATTTCATGGTCGACCTGGAAGCGGCCAAGCTCGGCATGCGTGGCATGCGCGAGGACGAGTTGCCGAAGTTCCGCACCATGGTGAAGCGGGTCTTCCTGTTCCTGCCGATCATCATCCTGATCGTGGCGCTGTTCATGGGCTATTCCGTGATCCGGGCCGGCACGCTGGCAACGATTTCCGCGGCCGTCGTAAGCTGGCTGACGCCCTACCGGATGAATCTGAAATCCGTCGTCAAGGCGTTCGAAATCGCCGGCATGATGTCGATCCAGATCATCGCGGTCTGCGCCTGCGCCGGCATCATCGTCGGCGTGATCTCGCTGACCGGTGTGGGTGCGCGCTTCTCCAACCTGTTGCTGGGACTGGCCGACCAGTCGCAGCTGATTGCGCTGTTCTTCGCCATGTGCATCGCCATCCTCTTGGGCATGGGCATGCCCACCACGGCGGCCTATGCGGTGGCGGCCTCGGTCGTGGCGCCGGGCTTGATCAATCTGGGTATCGATCCGCTGACGGCGCATTTCTTCGTCTTCTACTATGCCGTGGTCTCGGCCATCACGCCACCGGTCGCGCTCGCCTCCTATGCGGCGGCGGGAATATCGGGCGCCAATGCGATGGAAACCTCCGTTGCCTCCTTCAAGATCGGGCTGTCGGCCTTCATCGTGCCCTTCATGTTCTTCTACAGCGCGCCTTTGCTGATGCAGGGCGAATGGACTGAAATCCTGCAGGGCTTCGTGACGGCTTCCGTCGGCATCTATCTCTTGTCCTGCAGCATCCAGGGCTGGTTCATGGGCGGGCGAAGTGTATGGTTCCTGCGGGTGGCGTTGTTCGTCGCGGCGCTGTTCATGATCGATGGTGGCTGGATGACCGATATGATCGGCGTCGGCATCGCGATTGCCTGCTATGTCGTGCAACGCGTGGTGAAACCCGACCCGGGGGCGACCATCCCGGTCAAGGGCATGGACTGAGAGCACGGCAGAGGCTGGCGTTCCCCGCGCCGGCCTTTCCCCTGCACCGGCATTGGCGGGGATCGAAATATGGAAAACCCCCGGGCCGTGACCCGGGGGTTTTCTCATGAAGGCCGAAGTGTGGACAAGGCCACCTGCACTGTAACGGGGGATCGGGCAGATAGAGCTGTTTCGCGGTCATGCAGACCGCACAACGTACCCGTCCACACTTCGGTCAAGCGACCCGATACTGCGCGCCCTGAACCCGGGCCATCCGATCGCTTGACGTCTTCCAAGTCGCCCCACAGCCTGCCGGTTCGGCAGAAATGGGGAAGTGTCGAAGAGTGGACGAGGCCACCTGCACTGTAACGGGGGATCGGGCAGATAGAGCTGTTTCACAGTCTGATGACTGCATCACGCACCCGTCCACTCTTCGGCCAAGAGAACCCGTGTTTTGCTTTGTCTTGCGACCCACCGCCTCGCTTGGCAGTTCCATTAAACGCAAGCCATGTGCCAGCTCGAAAAATCTTCCTAACATATTGAAAAACAATAAATACACCCTATACGAGCTCGTGCCAGGCCGATGCAATCCTTTCATTTTGCAACGGCTGGCATTGCGCTCTGCAATATATGACGCGATCCGCATCGCCGGATTGCATCGAACGCGCCCCATGCCAGTGCCCCGCCCAGGCGGTAAAATGGGAGTGCAACGGACAACTGTCCCAAGAACCGCGTCCATCTGGTCCTTGTATGACATCAGGCCCGCGCCGACCATTCCCCGCTGGTTTGCTGCGCTGCATTCACAGGAGTGTTGACCCTGGGCATGAGGCGTTCGCATACTGGTCGCCTCGATTTGAGGCAGCCGGCCTGAAGGGGATTGAGGGGGACGGCATGTGACCGAACCCATGTTTTCCTCAGGGGTATGGCCGGACAATCGGCAGGGAGAACAAGGTAAGATGAACAGCAAGACTCCGTCCGCGGCATCCTCCGCGAAGACTCAGGCTGCGGCCAAGCGTTTCACGCGCCGCACCGTTTTGAAGGCCAGCGTCGGCGCCGGCGCAGCCGGGCTGGTGTTTCCGGGCATCGTGAAGGATGCCTTCTCCTCCTCCGGCAGCGTCAACATCATGATGTGGTCGGACTATCTGCCGCCGGATTTCGTGGCGGGCTTTGAAAAGACCACCGGCATCAAGATCAACTTCACCGGCATCGGTTCGAATGAGGAGATCCTGAATAAGCTGAAAGCCACGCGCGGCCGGGGCTTCGATCTCGTCACGCCGACCAACAACCGCTCGCTGCAATATGTCGATGCCGGCCTGCTGCAGCCCCTCGACATGAAAAAGATTCCGAATATCGGCAATGTCAACCCGGCCATGCTGAAGGTCGGCGAGACGGAGTGGAATTTCGGCGGCAAGGGTTCGCACTGGCTGCCGCATCTGTGGGGCACCGAGGCGATTGCCTGGCGTACCGACAAATGGAAGCCCGAAGGCGGCGTGCCGAGCTATGGCGCAGTCTGGGACAAGGCCAATGCCGGCATGACCATGGGCCGGCCGCATTCCATGATGCTGGGCGCGGGCCTGTATATGGAAACCGCCGGCGAGCTGGCACCCGGTTCGGTCTGGGCCGCGTATGAGAGTGAAGACAAGATGCGCCCGACCTGGGAAAAGATCACGGCCTGGTGCATCGCACGCAAGCCGCAGATCAAGATCCTGTGGAACGACGCCGATACCCAGAAGAATGGCCTGTTGAACGAAGGCATCGTGGTCGGCCAGACCTGGGACGGCCCGGTGCTGGCCCTGAAGACGGCCGGCGAACCGGTCGCCTATCAAGCACCGAAGGAAGGCGCGCTGGCCTGGGTGGACGGTCTGTCCATCCCGACCGGGGCAGAGAATTTCGACCAGCTCTATGCCTTCCTCGAATACGCCTTCCGACCGGAACCAGCGGGCAAGGCCATCGACACGCATGGCTATAACTCTGCCGTTCTGGGTGCCGACAAATTCGCCGGCGCGGCCTATGCGAAGAATTTCGCGGAAGCCTATCCGGGCGATGCGCTGGCCAAGCTCCTGCCCTGGCCGAAGGAGCCGGTCTGGTACGCCGACATTCGTACCGAATACGCCAACAAGTTCCAGAGCGCCTGACGCGCTGGAACTTGCCGGGACTGGCCGGGCGATTTCCCTCGCCCGGCCTACCCGCTTTCTTTCCTGAATTGATTGGCGACGCCCGCCGCACCGGGCGCGCGGGAGCATGCATATATGAGCGCGGATGTAGAGCTGGACGGCGTTTGGGTCACCTTCGGCGATTTCGTGGCCGTAAGGGACGCCGATATCACCATCCGCAGCGGTGAGTTTTTCAGCTTCCTTGGACCGTCCGGCTGCGGCAAGACCACGCTCTTGCGCGTAATTTCGGGATTTCTGGAACCAAGCGATGGCGCGGTGCGCATCGGCGGGCAGGACATGGCGGGTATCGGGCCGAACAAGCGGCCGACCGCGCTGATCTTCCAGAACCTCGCCCTCTTCCCCCTGATGAAAGTGTGGGAGAACATCGCCTTCGGGCTGGAGGTGCGAGGCGTACCCAAGGCCGAGCGGCGCCGACGGGCAGAGGAATTGCTGGATCTGATCGCGCTCACCGGCCAGGCGGACAAGCTGGTATCGGAACTGTCGGGCGGCCAGCGCCAGCGCGTCGCCATTGCCCGTGCCCTGGCGGTGGAACCCAATGTGCTGCTGCTGGATGAGCCGCTTTCGGCGCTCGACCTCAAACTGCGCCAGCATATGCGTACCGAGCTGAGGGCCATCCAGAAGCGGGTCGGCATCACCTTCATCTACATCACCCATGACCAGGGCGAAGCGCTGACCATGTCCGACCGCGTCGCGGTGATGCGCGAAGGCGTGATCGAGCAGGTGACCGATCCAGCCACCATCTACAACCAGCCGGCCACGGCCTTCGTGGCCTCCTTCGTGGGCGAGAACAACGCCTTCAAAGGGAGGATCAGCGCCCGCAGCGGCAATGCCGTCAGCGTTGAAACGGGGTTAGGGCCGATGCAGGCCCGGCTGACCGAAGGCCCCGCCCAGGCATTGCAGGTGGGCGATGAGACGCTGGTCTTCATCCGGCCGGAATCGCTCAAGCGGCTGGCGAACGAGACCGACCCGGGCGTGCGGATTGCCGCCCGGCTGGTGCAGGAAGAATTCGAAGGTACCATCCGGCATCTGGTGCTGCACGGCCAGGATGGTACGCACATCAAGATGTCGGTGATGAATGACGGCAATGATCCCGGCCTGAAACTGGGCGATGATGTGCTGATCGGCTGCCGCGCCGAACTGGCCGTGGCGCTGCCCCCGGGCGGCCTGGCGAAGGAAATCTGAGCCATGGCAGCCGCACGCAAACTGCCATTATCGGGCTTCATGCAGAAGAACGGCCCGATCCTGGGAACGGGCCTGCTGGTCGCGGTCGGATTCTGGGTCGCGGCCATGATCGTGCTGCCGCAGTTCTTCATGCTGGATTTTTCCTTCCGCTACAACCTGCCGCTGCCGCAGCAGGGCGGGCCGAACGACGTCTATACCCTGGAAAACTACCGCTTCTTCCTGTTCGGCAGCCCGACCAATCCGGACCCGTTCAACATCCTGGATCTGGCTGTTTTCCTGCGCACCATCCTGTCGGCGGTGCTGGTGACCCTGTTCAATCTGATGCTGTGCTATCCCATCGCCTTCTATCTGGCCCAGATGGCGCGCGGAGGCTTCGCCCGGCTTCTGGTCCTGGCCCTGATCATCCCCTTCTGGGTGAACGAGATTCTGCGGGCCTTTGCCTTCCGCATCCTGTTCGGCGCCACCGGCATGGTGAACACGTTCGGCCTGTCTCTCGGCCTGTGGGATCAGCCCATAGACTTCGTCCGCGCCGATATCGCGCTCTATGCCGGCCTTGGCTATGCCTATGTGCTGCTGATGATCTTCCCGCTGTATAATGCGATCGAAAGCCTGGACCGCAACCAGCTGGAAGCCGCGCGCGATCTGGGCGCGCCCTGGTGGCGCATCCATTGGCGGGTGGTCATTCCCCATGCCAAGCCCGGTATAGCCTCGGGCTGCACCATGGTCTTCATGCTGGCGGCGGGCGCCCTTGCCGCGCCACAGATCCTGGGCGGTCCGTCCAGCCTGTGGTTCACCCAGATCATCTATCAATGGTTCAACGACGGCGGAAACTGGCCGCGCGGCGCGGCCTATGCCATCGTGCTGATGACAGCCTGCATCGGGTTCGTGCTGACCGTGATGCGCATTTTCCGCGTGAATATCGGAGCGATCGGGCGATGAGTGCAGCGGCGACGCGCGGCGGCCGCTGGCCCGTCTATTTCTACCTGCTGGTCTTCTTCCTTTATCTGTTCGGCCCGTTGGTCATCATGGCGATCACGGCCTTCAACTCCGCCTCCTTCCCGCGCGTCTCGCCCTGGGAATGCTTCACGACGGAATGGTTCGTGAAACTGGCCGAGGACCAGCGGCTGATGGAAGGTCTCAGCCACAGCCTGGTGATCGGGCTGGGCGTGGTGGCGCTGGCAGTGCCGCTGGGCCTGGCCGGAGCGCTGGTACTGACCCAGGCCAAGCAGCGGGTGCGATCCATCCTCTATACGGTGCTGATTTCGCCTGTCCTGATGCCTGGCGTGGTGATCGGTATTTCGACCCTGCTGTTCTGGGACCGGCTGGGTATGATGATGAATGCCGGGGTCAACACCGTCTTTTATGACAGCACGGCCCTGACCATCATCGGTCAGGCCTCCTTCATCTCCGCCTATTCCATGCTGGTCTTCCTGGCGCGGCTACAGCGTTTCGACTCCGCGCAGGAAGAAGCCGCCCTGGATCTGGGTGCCACGCATTGGCAGACCTTCCGGCGCATCCTGCTGCCCTTCCTGGCCCCGGCCATCGGATCGGCCGCCGTGCTGGCTTTCCTGGCCTCCTTCGAGAATTACAACACCACCGTCTTCACCATCCTGGCGGATTCCACCCTGACCACGGTGCTGGCGGGCAAGGTGCGCCTGGGGATCGATCCGTCGATCAGTGCCCTGGCGGTGATCATCGTCGCGGTCACCCTGGTGGGTGCCGTCCTGCACGAGATCTGGACGCGCCGCCAGGCGGCCAAGGCCCGCGCCCGCGCATTGGAAGGCATCACCATGACCCGGGCGGAACGCGCCGCCAGGGCTGCCAACCCCATGGTCATCATGGGTGTGATGATCGCCATCGCCACGGTGGCCACCATCTCGCTGGCCGCCAGCTTCGATACCGATGCCTGCAAGGTCCAGGTGGAGGAGGAGAAGCGCCTGCGCCTGGAAAGCATCTTGCCGACCTCCCCGGCACCTGCCTCGCCGCAGACCACACCGGCCCCCGGGGCAACTCCCACGCCCACGTCGCCGGGCAGTGCGCCTTTCGGCAATGTCTTCAATCCCGGTAATCTGGGACCGCAGGGCGCAACGCCGGCACCGGTAGCACCGCAGCCAACCTCGCCGGGCAGCGCGCCTTTCGGCAATGTCTTCAATCCCGGTAATCTGGGACCGCAGGGCGCAACGCCGGCACCGGTAGCACCGCAGCCAACCTCGCCGGGCAGCGCGCCCTTCGGCAATGTCTTCAATCCCGGCAATCTGGGGCCGCAGGGGAGCGGGCAATAATCAGCCGGCCGGGGTCCAGCGTGCCGGAAGGGTGAGTGGCCCCCGAAAGGAAATATTGGCCGGGAAGTCGTAATCCCCATCCTGGGCCAGGGTCAGGTCGGGGAAGCGATCCAGGAGTTGGTTGAGCAGGATTCCGCTTTCGATACGCGCCAGCGGCACGCCCAGGCAGTAATGAACGCCCTTGCCGAAGGACAGATGGTCTTCCGGACGATGGCGGGCAATATCGAAGCGGTCGGGGTCGGGGAATTTCGCCGGGTCCCGGTTTGCCGCCGCCAGGGACAGCATCAGCTTCGCGCCGGCGGGGATGGCCACCCCGCCGATCTCGCAATCCTGTCGCGCCACGCGCCGCCAGGCGGTGACGGAGGAATCGAAGCGCAAGGTCTCCTCCACCGCGGCCGGGATCAGGGTGCGGTCAGCGCGGATGACCTCCCACAGCCCGTTCTCCTGAATGCGGCGGATGGCATTCGCCGCATGGTTCGTCGTGGT
>Ga0209066_10003493_pt1 | contig 17884 bp, 16 predicted proteins | sample All_14_2_FD_187198 | JGI IMG/M metagenome (GOLD analysis project Ga0209066, IMG submission 187198) | Freshwater microbial communities in response to fracking from Pennsylvania, USA - Allegheny Zone_MetaG_DW_15 (SPAdes) (version 2) ... | reverse complement strand
TCTATATTGTCTGCCGATTTTTCGAAATTAGGGCACGAGGTTCGCGCTATTGATGCTGCGGGGGCTGACTATATCCATATTGATGTAATGGATGGACATTTTGTTCCCAATTTGACGATTGGTCCCGCCGTTGTGAAGGCGCTTCGCCCTCATACGAACAAGACTTTCGATGTCCATCTTATGATTTCCCCGATTGATTCGTTCCTTAAGGACTTTGCGGATGCGGGGGCTGACATTATTACTGTTCATCCCGAGGCGGGGCCACATTTGCACCGCACAATACAAACTATTAAATCCTTGGGCAAAAAAGCAGGGGTTTCATTAAACCCTGCAACACCGCTTTCGGCTATCACCCACATCATGGATATGGTCGATTTGATTTTGATTATGACGGTTAATCCGGGTTTTGGTGGACAATCCTTTATCCCGCTTCTGGATAAAATAACTGAGGCACGTCGCATGATTGCGGCAACAGGACGGCACATTGATTTGGAAATTGACGGCGGCGTGAACCCTGTGACCGCAAAAGATGCGATTGCTGCGGGCGCAAATGTTCTGGTTGCCGGAACTGCGGTCTTTAAGGGTGGCGAAGAAGAATATGCCACAAATATTCAGGCGATCCGCGGGGAGAAATAATATCCGTGGTTACACTCACCAAAAAACCTATCGGATTATTCGGAAATGTAAGACGTCAGGCTGAATCTGCGGCCTGCGGTACAGGTTTTTATAACTGGCTTTTATCAAAAGGCCAGACGCCCAATCAGCTCAATATTAAACTGACAGACCCATGGCCGGGGCAGGTTGATGTCGGACGGATGATGAATCATGGCGTCCTGATGCAATCGGGTATGAGCTTGAAAATAGACAATCGTTTTTGGAAAAATGCAGATAGCCATGAAGCATGGAGTGATATTGTCCACGGCTTTGCATGGTTGCGTGATTTACGTGCCGCAGGTGGCGACGCTTCCCGAAAATTAGCGCGCCAATTGGTCAGCGAATGGTTGGATCTGTATGACAGGTGGGACCCGAATATCTGGCGTGCCGATATTATGGGACAACGGATTTCAATGTGGATTTCATTTTATGATTTCTTTTGCGGAAGTGCTGATGAAGAATTTCAAAAAAGATATTTCTCAAGCCTGACAAGACAAGCCCGCCATCTGGCACGAAGCCTGTCTTCTAATTTATCAGGCATTCCTTTGTTGCTCGCGGCAGAGGGTCTGATCTATGCGGGGCTTTCATTATCCGAGGAAGATAATTGGACGTTGCGTGGGTTCGAAATTATCCTTCGTGAAGTTCCAAAGCAGATTAAAAAAGACGGGTCACATATTTCGGGTAGTCCCGAAAATATTCTAAAGACCACACAAATTTTATTGGACTTAAGATATGCTTTAAATCGTGCCAGCTTGCCTGTGCCGCGTATTATTCAAGACTCGCTCGAACGGATGGGAACAGCGCTTCGCTTCTTCTCATACCCAGATCATAAACTTGCCTTGTTCCATGGCGGGCAAGAGGCTGAACCACAAATTATTGACACGGCACTCTCTCAAATCAGGAATACCAAACGCCCTGCAAAGGACACCGTCATCGGTGGGTTTGAACGTATCATGCAGGGACGATCTGTGTTGATGATTGATACGGGTGTCGTGCCAGATGCGCCTTATAATAAATCGTATCACTCGGCACCACTCGCCTTTGAATTTGCCTATGGTCGTGACCGTATTTTTACGAATTGCGGTGGCCATCCGTTTAATGCAGATTGGCAACAGGGTCTACGCCATACGGCGGCACATAATACGTTGTGTATGAATGATAAACCCGTGCATGATTTTTTGCCAAGCGGTGAAATTATAAAACCTCACGGCCCGATCTGCAGTGTACGCCGCGAGACAAAAGAAGCCTGTCTGATCGATATGTCCCATGATGCGTATCGTGCCAGTCACGGCATCGACCATAAACGCCGTTTTTATTTATCCAATCAGGGGAATGATTTAAGGGGCGAAGATTCTTTGTTGTCACGCGTGCCGTTGTCTAAACCGATGCCTGTTTCCATTCGTTTCCATTTGCATCCCCGTGTCCAAATTCTGGGGGCAGAAGAAAACGGCGATATTCTTTTTACCCTGCCAAGCGGTACAACTTGGAAATTCTGCGCTGTTGGCGCGACGCCGCTGCTTGAGAACTCCGTTTTTCTTGGAAATGGTGTCAAACCCGCTAAAACCCGCCAAATCGTACTGTCCGGCGATATGACGGGTGACGAATATGTTGTGAAATGGGCGTTACAACGGCAATAGCCCACCCCTATTAAGCGTAATATTATTGCTTTTATGGCCGATCATCTTTATTATTTCTTGCTAATAGACATATAAATAAGATAAATTTTCATATTATCAAAATGCAGGGCATTTGAGTTTAGGGCATGAGTAGAGCTATTACTATAGTTGACTTTTTCACAATGCAGGCAAAGCGCATGCGTTTTGATGAGGAAGCCTTTGTCCATCTTTTACTTCTTGATGACCACCATAAATTGCCAGAACTTGAAATGCTTGCCCGTCCTCTGGGTATCGCCACGGGTCATTTTTTTGATGAAGCGCGCAAGTATAATCGCGTTATAGAGATTGATTTGATGACGTTTGAAAGAGCAGTCGTAGCCAATCTTCATTCAGCTAAGCGCGCCAGTATCAATTTAAATGCTGAAACATTTTTCAGTGATCGCTTATGGGCTAAATTAGATGAAATCAGTTTGAAATATCCAGCTTTCAATCCGAATAATATTTGTCTGGAAATCACAGAACAGGGCGGTATCCCTGAAAATTTTGATCCACAGGCTCTCCTTGCGCTTAAGGCGAGGGGTTTTTCTCTGGCTCTTGATGATTTTGATCACCGTGATCCTAAGGAGTGGGATCGTCTTACTTTGTTCGCCTCGCATGTTGATATTGTGAAATTCCCCTATCAGGTTATGGAGACCGTTCGTGAGGGGAGTTTAACTGACTCAGTGACTTTTGCGGAAGATGTGAAGAGGATTAAAATCATCTATCCTCATCTAAAATTGGTCATGGAAGGGGTGCGCTCATCAGATAGTGATCTCTATACTACTCTGGAAAAAATAGGGTTTCATATTGTCCAGCCAACCAGTTATGTGACAGATCCAAAAGCTGATCGGGGTCAGAAGGTTGCGTTTCCTGTCTCCTCTTTAGAGCTTGCTCAACCCGCTTAATCTGCTAGTCTTGGCGCATGGCCAAAACAAAAACATCCTATATTTGTCAATCTTGCGGTTCTGTCTATTCTCAATGGGCAGGAAAATGCGAAGCATGCGGTGAATGGAATTCATTGCAGGTTGAGACAAGCGAGGCTGGCCCCCCGAAAGGTTTGGGCAGTGTCAAAAAAGGCAAATCACTTGATCTGCATGGCCTTCAATTTTCTGAAGAAAAACCTCTTATCCGTCATACAACTGGTCTCAATGAATTTGACCGTGTGACGGGTGGTGGGCTTGTACCTGGTTGTGCGATTTTGCTGGGCGGAGATCCGGGGATCGGGAAATCGACTTTGTTGTTACAGGCCGTTTGCGCTTTGGCCAATAAAGGTCTGACCTGCGTTTATATCTCGGGTGAGGAAGCGGTGGATCAGGTTCGTCTGCGCGCCAAACGTCTGGGGCTTGATAAAGCCCCGGTTGCGCTTGCCTCTGCCACTAATGTCCGTGAGATTGCGGCGACAATTGAGGCTAGTGATATTGATGTTCTGGTCATCGATTCCATTCAAACCATGTATGTCGATACGGTTGAGGCCGCCCCGGGAACAGTGACCCAAGTCCGCACGGCGGCACAGGAACTAACCCGTCTTGCCAAAAAAACAGGCACGGCCATTTTCTTTGTGGGGCATGTGACCAAGGACGGACAGATTGCAGGCCCTCGCGTTCTGGAACATATGGTCGATACTGTTTTGTATTTCGAAGGCGACAGAGGGCATCAATTCAGGATTCTCCGCACCGTCAAAAACCGTTTCGGCCCCACCGATGAAATCGGCGTCTTTGAAATGGGCGAGCTGGGCTTGTCCGAAGTTGCCAACCCCTCCGCTTTATTCCTCTCCCAACGCCAGTCCGATGTGACAGGCAGTGCGGTCTTTGCGGGGATGGAGGGAACGCGCCCGATTTTGGTCGAGGTTCAGGCTCTTGTTGCCCCCGCCCCTTATGGCGCTCCGCGCCGTTCTGTAATCGGGTGGGATCAAAACCGTCTCTCCATGATTTTGGCAGTTCTGGAATCCAGATGTGGTCTGGCTTTCTCAGGAAGCGAAGTTTATCTCAATATGGCAGGGGGGATTAGAATTACTGAACCCGCCGCAGATTTGGCGGTCGCCGCTGCATTAATATCGGCACTTCAAGGTCGCCCTGTTCCTGCTGAAACCGTGTTTTTCGGGGAAGTTGGCCTTTCAGGTGAAATTCGTGCCGTGTCCCAACCCGACCAAAGACTGAAAGAAGCCGCGAAACTAGGCTTTACCGAAGCCTGTATCATGGCGCGTACCAGTCAGAAAAAGAAACAGGTCGTAATCGAAGGCATGGATATTAAGGAATTGGGGCATCTGGACGATTTAATAACCTTACTGCGCGAAAGTAATTTTTCGGCGTCGAAATCCGCCAGAAAAGCCTAAAATAGACTCATTCATCTTGCAATAATCTCTGTTTTCCCCTATCACTTCCTTTCATTCCACAGGTAGGGCTATAGATTTATGGATATTTCCGTTTTGGTCGATATAGGTGTCATCGTTATCCTTTTGATTTCTGCAGGGGTATCGTTTTTCCGCGGCCTTATTCGTGAAGTTCTGACCATTGTTGGCGTATTGGGTGGCGGTTTTGCCGCCCTCACTTTCGGTCCCGCTGTTATTCCCCTGACTTCCAAATGGTTCGGTATCGAAGAAGGTCATAAGGCAGGAAAACTGTTCGACCTCATCCCGATGGAACTGGCGGCACAAATCGCGGCCTATGCCGGAATTTTCATTATCGTTTTCATCATCCTTCAATTGGCTAGTCATTTGATTTCCAGTGCGGCGCAAGCGATTGGTTTGGGTCCTGTTGACCGCACGCTTGGTATCTTCTTTGGTCTTGCTCGGGGATTGCTTCTTCTGGGGGTTCTTTATTTGCCGTTTCACCTTATTTTACCGGAAGACAGTAAAAAAGAATGGTTTGAAAAATCACAAACCATGGTCTTCGTTCAGGGTACAACCAAGTGGTTGATCTCGTTCGTGCCACAGGAAAAATCATCATCCGAAATCGTTGATGAAACCCGCAGCAAGTTAAATGCCATTGATATATTGGGCGATAAAAGAATAACCAAAGATACTGGAGATAAATCACAGGCAAAACCTGTTGAGCCAAAAGGCTATTCCGATAAGGATCGCAAAACTCTTGAAAATTTAATCGACGGCAAAAAAGACAACACAGGAAAACCTACAAATGAATGAGATCACACAAAATCCATTTACCTACGAAGATGACAAATTCCATGATGAATGTGGAGTCTTTGGCGTTTTTAATCATGAAGAAGCCGCAACCTTGGTGGCTCTCGGTCTTCACGCCCTACAACATCGTGGGCAAGAGGCAACAGGGATTGTATCTGTTGACGGCAAACAATATTTTGCTCATCGTGGTTTGGGTTTGGTTGATGATATTTTCAACGATGCAGCAACCATTGCCAATCTGAAAGGGAATGCTGCTGTCGGTCATAATCGTTATGCAACAACAGGCGGCGCTGGGCTTCGTAACGTCCAACCTTTATATGCTGATCTGTCCTTTGGTGGGTTTACGGTTGCGCATAATGGTGATTTGACCAACGCATCCAAATTGCGCAAAGAATTAACCGCGCAAGGATCAATTTTCCAATCAACCGGTGACACCGAAACCATCATTCACTTGGTGGCACTATCCCGCAAGGCCAACGTTTTTGACCGTGTGGTCGATGCGTTGAAACAGATCGAAGGTGCTTACTCCCTCATCATCCATGCCGAAGGCAAAATGATGGGTGTGCGTGACCCGAACGGTTTCCGCCCGTTGGTTTTGGGAAGATTGGATTCGGCTTATATCCTCGCGTCCGAGACCTGTGCATTGGATATTATCGGTGCAGAATTTGTGCGTGATATTGAACCGGGTGAGTTGGTTGTTATTACCGAACAAGGGATTCAAAGCCACCGTCCATTGGTCGCCGCAAACCACAGTTTCTGCATTTTCGAATATATTTATTTCGCCCGTCCTGACAGTATTATCGAAGGCAAATCGGTTTACGATAAACGCAAAAATATCGGTGTGGTGTTGGCTGAGGAAGCCCCATGTGATGTTGATCTGGTTGTGCCAGTTCCAGATAGTGGCGTTCCCGCCGCAATCGGATATGCGCAAGCAACTGGCATCCCGTTTGAACTCGGCATCATCCGTAACCACTATGTCGGACGTACCTTTATTGAACCAACACAGAAAATCCGCCATCTGGGCGTAAAGCGCAAACACAATGCCAACCGCGGTCTTGTTGACGGAAAACGCATTGTATTGGTGGACGATTCCATCGTACGCGGCACAACATCCAAAAAGATTGTTGAAATGATGCGGGCTGCGGGTGCTAAAGAAGTCCACATGCGTATTGCATGCCCTCCGACCAAACATAGCTGTTACTACGGTATTGATACCCCAACCTCTGCCGAATTATTGGCATCCACTCATACCATTGAAGAAATGGCAAAATTCATCGGTGTCGATAGCCTGTCCTTTATTTCAGAGGACGGTTTATACCGCGCCATGGGTGAAGACGGACGGAACGCGAAAACACCACAATATTGTGATGCGTGCTTTACAGGTGACTACCCCGTTGCCCTGACCGACCAAGCCATGAAGAAAGCTGGATAATTGATGAAGCCACCCAAAAGATTAGAAGGCCGTGTTGCTCTTGTCACCGGCGCATCCCGTGGGATCGGCGCTGCTGCTGCGAAATCTCTGGCGGCAGAAGGGGCTCATGTTATTCTTCTGGCGCGCAATAAAACGGGGTTAGAAGAAACCTACGACATCATCAACGAAAATGGCGGCACATCGACCATCATGCCGTTTGATTTAACTCGCCTTGATGAACTCGAAGCTTTGGGCCCGACAATTCTGGAACGCTTTAAACGTCTGGATATCTGGGTGGCCAATGCGGGAAAACTCGGGACACTCACACCTGTATCGCACTCCAAAATGAAAGACTGGCGTGATGTTTATACGCTCAATGTTCTCTCGAATGTGCAAATGATCCGCACGCTTGAACCATTATTAAAAGCATCTGACGCAGGTCGCGCTATCTTCGTCGGCTCTGGCATGGGGATTGATCCTTATCCGTTCTATGGTGAATATGGCGTCAGCAAAGCCGCCGTGATGTTCCTCGCCAAAACATGGGCGGAAGAAACCAAACACACCAATATCAAAATCAATATTGTGCGCCCTGGTGCAGTTGATACTGAATTGCTGGCCGAAGCTTTCCCAGGTGGTTATCACGCCCCAGACCTTCGTATGCCAGAAGATATCGCATCGATGTTTGTGGAACTGTCTCTCCCATCCTGCATGCGCCATGGTGAGACTTTGAAGCCTGAAGATTTTGGTCTTTAAAGTTTCTAATTATTGCTTCGTATCAGATGGTGTTTCTGGTTCAACGACAGCTTCGATTTTTTCTTCAGTGACGTCTTCAGGTGCATGAATTTCCGCCGCCTCTGCCAAAGTTTCCGCATAGATATTGCGGCCTTTGTTGTATTTGATCATGCTTTGGCGGCACACCCATGACCATGCGCCGAGGCAGAATGACCCGAGGAGCAGAATAATTGCCCATGTGTTGGTCATTGATCCGATATCGAATTGTCTGTCTTCAACCTCGTCATGGACGCATTCGGACAATTCGCGTCCGTTGAGGTCGATATAGGCTTTGGTGGCATCCAGTTGAACGCCCACGCGGTTGCCTGTAATCGGGTTATCAAAATGAAGGGCATCGGTGGTTTGTAACCATGATCCGATCTGGGCTTGTTTACAGCCTTCCAATAAATCCCTCTCAAGAGAATTGCTCGGGGAATCGCCGTAATATTTGGCGTAATTTGTAATCGGTTGTTCGTACTTGCCTTTCAGGGAATCAAGGCGACCAATCTGGTATTGCCCTGTGATCCAAGTGCCGACAGAGGCCACAAGCGTAAAAAAGGAAAACAATGCCCACAGTTTCCAACGACCAGTCGGACTTGCTTCTAAATTCAGAAAAGACGGAAATTGCATTGATTTCATATCTAAGGTGTAGCATGGGTTTCATCAGAAATGTAGGTTTTTTTAAAACTTTCCTTGCACTTTTTTATGAAGGGACTTATGAGAAGGAATGACCCATTCTGCACAACTTATTGATGGAAAATCAATCTCCGCCGCCGTCATGGACGATATTGCGGCACAGGTTGCCAAGCTCGACAAAAAACCGACTTTGGCAGTTATTCTGGTGGGCGATGACCCAGCCAGCCATGTCTATGTCGGGAACAAGATCAAGGCCTGCGCTAAAACAGGTATCCAATCCATTGAAAAACGTCTATCCGAAACAGCAACCAATGATGATATTGCGGCGGTCATTACAGACCTGAACGCCAATCCGGATGTCCATGGCATTTTGTTGCAACTTCCTTTGCCACAGGGTTTGGATTCGGATCGTTTGATCCAGATGATTTCCCCCGACAAAGACGTGGACGGACTGACCATCCTCAATGTCGGAAAATTGGTGGCTGGCTTAGACGGCATGGTTCCTTGCACACCGCAAGGGTCATTGATGCTGATTAAATCCGTGAAGCAAGATTTGTCTGGCCTGCATGCTGTGGTCATCGGGCGTTCCTTATTATTTGGAAAGCCTATGGCGCAACTCCTCCTCTCTGAAAACTGTACTGTCACCACCGCGCATTCCAAAACCCGCAATCTGGCCGAGGTTTGTAAAGCGGCAGATATCGTTGTCGCCGCTGTTGGGCGCCCCAAAATGGTAAAGGGTGATTGGATCAAGGAAGGCGCTATCGTCATAGATGTGGGTATCAACCGCCTCGATACCGGCAAACTCTGCGGCGACGTCGATTTTAATGAAGTATCCGAGGTCGCTGGATATATCACCCCTGTCCCCGGTGGAGTTGGGCCGATGACGATTGCGTGTCTCATGGTCAATACATTGAAAGCTTATAATTCTTTTCATAAATCTTGACGTGCATGCTTGTTTTTGTTTAGATATGACTAATTCACAAAAATAAAGCAGGGTTTATTTTCTATGCCACATTCACGTTCCACATTCGGATCAGGTTTCCACAAACATGCTCGCGTTCAATATCCCGACCTTGGCGAAGTCAGACGGAGGCCAGCCGCTGGTCTAAGTTTTGATGTTCGCAAAAGTTTCGTTGAGGATATTATCACTGAAGACGGCGTCGGTGTTGTGGGTTGGAGTTTTACCCAGAATGGTCTGAACTATGGTTGCCGTATTAAAGATGAAAAAAACAATGATGTTTATGGCTTTGGCTTAGAAATCCCAAAAGGGCAACTCTATCTTCACCGCTCACCAGAGATGGGTATTGCCGAGAAGGCTCATATCTTAGCGATGATTGAGCAGATCTTATCACCAGATAAAAGACAGCAACATCGGAATGCATTCTATGAATTGGAAAAGAAATGCTTTGATCCTGCATCGGGCATCGTGAAAGAGGGGGCACCAGCCGTTCCAAAAAATCTTTTTTCCAAAGGCCATTTAACGGGATATTGCGGCCTTTTGTTTGCAAATGATGCAGAGTTTTTAAAACCCGCCGAGCCAGCTGTTCTGGCGTTGGAATGGGAAATGGACGGCAAAAAATACTTTATCGATTGTTCAGGTCCTATCCCCAGCTTTAAAATGGGATATGTGTCAAACCCCCGTAATGCACCGATGTATAATATGACGCGGTCAGAGGCCAAGGACGCTGTGGCTTATGCTCAGGCTAAAATCAATATGACCGATGTTCAATTGTCTAGATTATGCGGCATTACAGGCCTATGGAGTCGCTTGGAAGTCACGGCAGAACGGCTGTCGATGGTGCGCCAGCCATCCCAGCCTTAAAATATAGCTTTCCTCTTTCTCGTTTGACGGACTGGTGCTAAAATCCTCGCCAACAAAGGATTTTATCATGACCGCCAAACCTGTCGCCAAACCACATTGCCCTCATTTTTCCTCTGGCCCTTGTGCCAAACGTCCGGGGTGGACGTTGGACGTTTTGAAAGGCGCGTTTGTCGGACGTTCCCACCGTGCGGCGGGCGGGAAGGCAAAACTCAAAGAGGTGATTGACCTTCACCGTAAGACACTCAATATTCCTGATGACTATCTGATGGCGATTGTTCCGGCGTCTGACACGGGTGCTATTGAAATGGCGATGTGGTCGATGCTGGGGGAACGTGGTGTTGATGTTCTGGTTTGGGAGAATTTCTCCAATGACTGGCTCACCGATGTTGCAAATCAATTGAAAATTGCCGATGTCCGTAAATTTGTGGTGGATTATGGTCAGATGCCTGACCTCACACAAATTGATACTGACCGCGATGTGGTCTTTGTCTGGAACGGGACGACATCGGGCGTGCGCCTTCCGCACACCGACTGGATCAAGGCTGATAGGAAAGGTTTAACCTTCTGTGATGCGACCTCTGCCGTTTATGCTTACCCGATGGATTGGGCAAAACTGGATGTGACCACATGGTCATGGCAAAAAGTTCTGGGTGGTGAGGCGGCTCACGGGATGTTGGTTCTCTCGCCCCGCGCCGTTGCCCGTTTGACCAGTTTCAAACCTGACCGTGCCTTGCCTAAAATCTTCCGCATGACCAAAAAATCGGAATTGAACGAAGGCTTGTTCAAGGGTGAGACCATTAATACGCCTTCGTTATTGGCTGTTGAAGATTGTCTCGACGCCCTGAAATGGGTTGACGCGATGGGCGGCTGGGCGGCGACCGAAAAACGCTGCCTCGCCAACCTCAAAGTCGTTGAAGACTGGGTTGCCAAAACCGACTGGGCTGAATTTTTACCAGCAACCGCAGATATTCGTTCCCGTACATCCATCTGCATTAAAATTGTTGATCCATGGTTCAATGCTTTCGATGAAGACACCCAAAAATCCATGATCAAAGATATGACCAAATTGATCGATAAAGAAGGTGCTGGGTACGACCTCGCCCATTACGCAACTGCCCCTGCAGGCTTCAGACTCTGGGGCGGCGCAACGGTTGAAGCGTCCGATATGGAAGCTGTTCTTCCGTGGATTGATTGGGCGTATCGTGAGGTAAAGGCGACTAAGGCTTAAGCCTTAGTCTGTGCCGATAAAAGGCTCAACCCATAAAACACAGCCGTTTCAGCCCGCAGAATACGAGGGCCGAGGGAGACTGGTTTGATGAAAGCTTTGCTATTTAATAGTTCGATTTCTTCAGGAGTGATGCCGCCCTCTGGCCCTATCAGGAGGGCGGATTGAGCGGATGGATTGGTTTGTGCGGCGGTTAATAAAGGCATCGCACCGCTGCGCTCAATCCCTGCGTAGAGGGGGATATCCTTGTTCCATTCTCCCAATAATTTTTTGAGGTCTTTGAGCGGTGAGAGTTTGGGGAGCGACAATCTTTCGCATTGCTCAGCCGCCTCCATCATCTGTGCTTCAATCCGTTCGGCCTTTATATCGCGGACAATGGTGCGGGCGAAGAGGACAGGGTGCAAATGGGTGACACCCAATTCAACCGCCTTTTCAATCACCATATCATTACGGTCTTTTTTGATGGGCGAGAAGATGAGATGGATTTCGGAATGATTGGTTTCCGCCTGTCTGATTTGTTCGGCAATGGTGAGAGTGACCGACTTTTTACTCTCGGTTGAAATATGGCCGACCCATTCCCCGTTCTGTTCGTTAAACAGGCGGACGCTGTCACCCACTGTCTTTCTCAGGACGTTTCTTAAATAATGTGACTGGTCTTCCGGTAAATTTAACAAGGTGCCCTTGCCCAAATTCTGGGGGCAGTAGAGGCGTGGAAGATTATGATGTTTATGATTCATAATGGCACTTTACCCCAATTTGATAACTTGAAAACCCTGTTTTTTGAGGGGGCAAAAAACCGTCTCCAAAAATCTAACTCATTGATTCTATTAGGGGGTCTATTAGTTCGTTCCCAGAAATTTGAAATGCGAGGGACGCGAATTTTGACCCCGAAAACAAAAGCAACAACTTCGCCCGCAATGGTGGGCGGGTGTGTGAAGGGGTGATTGGCCTGTTTGTATAATAGGAATAAATACCTTATTTGTCAAGATGAATTCGAAACGGCATCCCCCTCACCCAACCCTCTCCCCGTGGGGGAGAGGGTTGAGAAGGCTTAGGGCGCAAGCCCTTAGCTGCAGCTGGGTGAGGGGGAATGTTTGTTTTAATATGATACAAGAAAAAAGCCCGCAATCTGCGGGCTTTTTCAGTAAAAAAGGCCTGACTAAGCAGACAGGCCAATTATCACTATGCTTTTACAGCTACGACTGGAGCTGCTGCCGCTTTTTTAGCTGCCGGAGCTTTTTTCACAGCAGGCTTTTTAGCCGCTGGTTTTTTCGCTGCTGGAGCTTTTTTCACAGCTGCTTTTTTAACCGCTGGTTTTTTAGCTACAGTTGCTTTTTTCACAGCAGGCTTTTTAGCCGCTGGTTTTTTAGCAACAACAGCTTTTTTCACTGCTGGTTTTTTAGCAACAACGGCTTTTTTCACAGCAGGCTTTTTGGCCGCTGGTTTTTTAGCTACTACTGCTTTTTTTACTGCTGGTTTTTTAGCTGCTGGTTTTTTAGCTGCTGGTTTTTTAGCTGCCGCTGGTTTCTTAGGTGCGGCTGGCTTTTTAGCAACTACTTTTTTTGCGGCTGGTTTTTTGACTGCCGCTTTTTTTGCTACTGCCATGTTATATTTTCTCCTGTTTGAGGTTAGAACATGATTCGCAACAGTGTAACGCGAAAATCGAAAAACTCAAAACACGAAATGCAATGTGAAGTTTTTCACTCCACATTGTGACATCTTCATCACAGATAAATTTACAAATTGTTGACGATTACGCCGTCAATTTACTGACCCAATCAGCGAATTGAGTCTTCGACATGCCACCGACTTTTGTCTCCACTGCTTCACCATTTTTGAAAACGATGAAGGTCGGAATGCCGCGGATACCGTACTGTGTGGGCACGTTCGGATTTTCGTCGATATTGATTTTGACGACTTTCACTTTGCCTTTTAAAGACTCGGATGCTTCGTCAACAATCGGTGACATCATCTTGCATGGGCCACACCATTCAGCCCAAAAATCGACGATGACTGGCTCTGCAGATTCTAAGACTTCAGTCTGAAAATTTTGGTCGGTGACGGATACAGTCATGATTTTATCTTTCTTCTCGCGTAAATGATTCGGTATATAAAGAGTATCGTTTGAAGGGACTCAAAATCAAGTTACCTGATGAAAATATATCCAGAAAACATCTTTTTAAATCGAGACAGGCATCAAAAGCGGCTGATCCGTCCAGAGCAGGGCGCATAAAATCTCCCGATCCGGAAAAATACGGAGCATGGCTGTTTTGTAGGCTCTCAACTGGTTTTTATAGGCCTCGGGGATGGCATTTTGATCGCGTGGGGACGGGCGATTGGTTTTAAAATCGACAATCAGGATTTTATTATGTCCTATCACCAAGCGGTCGATCTGACCCGAGATCATGCGCCCATCACCCAGATCACCAGATACAGGAACTTCGGCCAAGGATTGTTCGCCGAACACATCTGCAAAGACAGGGTCGTTCAATATTCTTAATGTTTCGTCAATAATTTCTGCCCGTACAGCCTCGGGCAATTCTTTGCCCATGCGGGCGAGGAAAGATTGGGCGGCACGTTCGCGCCCCGCGACAGGAAGGTCGGGCAAGATTTGGAAAAGCTTGTGGGTGAGTGTTCCGCGTTTAAAACGGTTTGCTGCCTGATCGTCCAGCGGGGATTTGGCGCGGTCATCCTCTATGCCCATCCGTGATGGCTGAATGGTTAGAAGCTTTTGCGCTCGATCATCTTCTACACTCTCGAAAATCCAGTCAGGAAGCGGGGCTTTGATGATCTCCGGCTTCACATCGTCTTTTTTGTCCGTGCCGTTCGTCTGGGTGGTTTCATAGCGCAGGCCATGCTCAACCCGCGTATGCGGTAATTTCTGGAAGGCACTATAGATATGAAGATACCAGCAATGGTCTTTCAGCTTTAATGTACTGGTTTCCCCCATCACATAAAGCCTATCCCGCGGGCGGGTGAGGGCGACATAGAGGAGGCGCATATGTTCAGACAGGGTGCGGTCATAGGTCGCGTCTTTGAGCGTTCTATAGGCGGCACAGCCATCCCCTGTTTTAGCCGCCCATAACGGAGTGTCAGGGGCATTGCCTTTCGTTTTAATCCATTGCAAGGCGTCAATTTTGCCTTTGCTGGGGACGCCCATCGTGTCTGGCAGGAAGACAATCGGGGCTTCTAATCCTTTGGAGGCATGGACGGTCATAATCCGCACTTGGTTGAGGCTGTCTTTATCGCCGTCCTCGGTATCGCGTTTAATTTCAATCTCGCTGGCTTGTAAGAGCATCATCAGTTCTTCGAGCGAGAACACGCCGTCTGCTTCTTTCGATAGGCAATAAGATAAGAATTCATCCAGCGGGTCGATACAATCTGCCCCAAGGCAGGACGCAAAGGCATGCCACCCCGATTTTGTTTTATCAAATGGGCAAACGCCGTTCAGCATGTCATCAAAGAAATCAAACGGCTTTTCGGTATGTGAACGGATGATGGCGCGGCGCAGCCATTCAACACTGTTTTTATCGCATTTTTCCTGAACGGAATCCCATAATGTTCCTGCTCTGCCAAGCGCACAGTCCATCAATTGGTCTTCGGTGAGGCGAATGAAGGGGGAGCGCAGGAGGCAGGCCAAGGATAAATCATCCTCGGGGAATCTTGCGAATTTGGCTAAAGCCAGACAATCCAGCACCGCGATCTGGTCGGTCAGTTTCATGCGGTCAATGCCGCTCACCGGCACGCCACGGAGTTTGAGTTGGCGCACCAGATCAGGCACAAAGCTTGTACGCGTACGCACAAGGATTAAAATATCGCGTGGTTCGATCTTTCTGTTTTCGGATGCCAGCATCTCTCCGTTTTTCAGCCAGCCTGAAATGGTGTTGGCGATTTTGCCGGCCAAGGGGGATGTGGTACTGACCTCACCCTCCTGACCTTGGCGGTTGGTTGAGAGGGGCGGGATTTTCCATTCAATCGATTGGTTGCGTGTGTCGGGTTTATCAATGACCTCTGGATCCCAAATTTCCACCAGTCCTGCGGCCTCGTTACGGTAGGCAAAGTGAACCAGATTCTGGGTCGGGGGAATACCGATTCTTCCCGCGAGTTCGCGGTTTTCAAAGACAGCATCGACAAGTTGCAACACGGGCAAAGCGGAACGGAAAGAGGTCTCTAACGGGATTTTTTTGAAATGACGCTCGGCGGTGGTTGACCGTGCTTCGAAAAAATCGCGCATGGTGTTAAAGGCTTCAGGGTCGGCGCCGTGGAAACTGAAAATCGATTGTTTCTCATCACCCACGACAAATAAACTGCGTAACCGTGTGTCATCACCCTGACCCGAGAGGAATTCATCACTTAAATGACGGATGATTTCCCATTGGTGGATATTGGTGTCTTGCGCCTCGTCCACCAGAATATGGTCGATCCCTTCATCCAGTTTGAATTGCACCCAATCCATATTTTCCGATTCCAGAAGCGTACGGGTTTTAAGGATCAGGTCATTAAAATCCAGCGCGTTCAGCTCTTTTTTACGCGCCGCATAACGCGACATACAAAAATCAACAATCTGGAGGAGGTCTGATGTCTGCTCGACCTGCCGTGCAATGGCCAGATTATCCAGATAGGTGTCAATCTGTTCTAAGGCCGCATTCCGCATCACATCCACTTCGGGATGGTTATCCGCCACCGCTTTAGTAAGTTTGAACGGCGTTTTTTCGCTCTTGGTCAAAAATGCGTTTTGGAGCATATCTAGTTTTGATAGTTGGTCTTCGGCATTTAAGGCCAACCAATCGGCAATTGCTTGCCCGTAACCTTTTTCTTTTGCACCACCCTTATCCGTGAAAATGCGGGCGATATGGAGGAGGTGGTCTTTATTGAGTTGCGGGGTGAAATTCGGTTTATAATCCAGTTCTTTCAGTAATTGCGTTTCAACTGACGCATTACCGCTCATAAATTCCGTAATCTCACGCGCTTTGGACATCATGTTGAGGAGCGCGTCTCGCAAGCTGTCTAAATCCATATAGGTCGCGATGCGGGTAAAGGCATTTTTGATCGCGGGATTTTTATTTTGTTCAACTTCGGTAATCAGATGGTCAACGATGTGGCGCAAAATATCATTGGCGCGGGATTCTTCTAAAACTGTAAAGCCGGGGGTCACGCCTGCCTCAATCGCAAAGCGGCCAAGGGTGGATTGGCAGAAGGCATGGATGGTCATAATCGACATGCCGCCAGTGGTATCCAGAACCGTTGAAAATAATTTCCGTGCAGCTTTAATGACGTCTTCGGACGGAGGCGTATCTAAAAGTTTCGTGAGTTCTGCGGTGAGTTTTACTTCATCCATCACCGCCCATTCGCCCAATTTATTTTGGACACGCAGAGCCATAAGAGCCGCCGCTGCCTTGGTAAAAGTGATACAGAGAATTTTATGCGGCGCAGCCCCGCCCCACCTTCCCGCAGGATCAGGGAGGAGGAGGCGTAAGACACGGTCGGTCAGAACCTTGGTTTTACCAGACCCAGCAGAGGCCGACACCCACACATCATGTTCAGGGATCGTGGCCTGTCTTTGCGGGATATTGGGGTTCGGGGATTGCGGAAGGGGGGTGGCAAGGTTTGTGGTGGTCATTATTCGTTGCCCCCGTTATCTGCATCATCTTCCTCACGCTCACCGCTCGACCATTCGGAGGTGCGGGCAAGGTGGGCATAGGCGCGTTCGTCATCATAGAGTCTGCCACCTGAGGCACGCGCGATATAAGGTGTTTCAGGGTTTTCAAATGCCCGAACAAGCGTGATTAAACCGTCTTCTGTCGCAGGAACGATTTCAGACATATCAAGCTGATGCAGGGGTTTCACCTCGCCCGCTTTGGAATGTGAACCCGATAATTTCCAATAGACCATCAGTTTTGGATCTAATGCAGTGTCTTTATATCCACCTTGACCCAGAATAAAACTTTCAATCGGCAACTGCGGTGCTGTTCCGTTTTTGATTTTATAGAGGGACGGGATGGTGCCTGTTTTATAATCCATGACTGCCGCGCCGCCCGCTTTGATGCGATCAATACGGTCGGCCTTGGCGGTGATGATAAAATGACGACCTGTGACAGGGTTTGTATAAATTTCAACTTGCCCTGTTTCTTCCTGAATCCAAGGGGTTGCGTCTCTCCGCCATTTGGTTTCTTCGTCCACGAACCATGCAACCAACCGTTCGAACCGAGGCCACCAATAATGCCAATGGGTCGCGATATTTTCGAGTTCCGATAATTTGCGTTTGCCGATTTGAAGAATAATATCCGTTGCGTTGTCGGGCATGTCGTGCGGGTAGGTCTGCACAAATTCCAGCAACACATCATGCACAAAACTTCCGCGTTCGGCGTGCAAAGTATCTTGGTCAACGGGGTCGAGAAGGCGCAGATTTAAAATCTTTTCGGCATAGACGCGGTACGGATTTTTCATCCATTTCTCAACCCATGTGGCAGATAGTTTTTGTGGACGATTGTGAAGGGGTGGTTTTGGTTCAGGGATCGCGGCATATAAGGGGGTTGCGGACGCGGGGCTATCAATCTGCATCACCCATTGC
>Ga0209066_10003492_pt1 | contig 17889 bp, 18 predicted proteins | sample All_14_2_FD_187198 | JGI IMG/M metagenome (GOLD analysis project Ga0209066, IMG submission 187198) | Freshwater microbial communities in response to fracking from Pennsylvania, USA - Allegheny Zone_MetaG_DW_15 (SPAdes) (version 2) ... | reverse complement strand
CTGCTGTCGGGTGCAGTGAGGGCCGCGACCAGGTCGGCGGCGTTCTGAAATGAGCGGGCCTGTGGGCCCACGGCCTGCGCGGTGTGGCGACACAAATCGCCGGCCGTCCAGACATGTTCGATGCCGCGCTGCAAGGCATGGCGACCCACCTCGTCATGGAAAGCCGGGCCGTGCGTGCCGACTTCGCCCATGTCGCCCAACACCAGCCAGCGCGGACCGGGCAGGCCGGCCAGCATGTCGATGGCGGCGCGCACGGAATCGGGATTGGCGTTGTAGCTGTCGTCGATCAGGGTGACGGTGCGGCCTGCGCGCTGCAAGGTCATCAGGGCCGAGCGTCCTTTGACGGGCACAAACTCCTGCAGCCCCTGCATCAAGGCCGACAAGGGCGCACCTGCACCCAAGGCAGCGGCAGCCGAGGCCAGCGCATTGCGAACGTTGTGCTCACCAGCCATGTGCAGCGAGACCTCGACCGAGCCCGCGGGCGTGTGCATCTGGATCACCCAGTGCGGACGGGCTTGGCCTGAGGCCGCATCCACCCAGCGGGCGGTACCGGTCACCGCAGCCTGAACGCCGGGCTCGAACGCAAAGTCCATGACCTGACGGCCTGCCGACAACTCGCGCCAGATGGCGGTGTGTTCGGCATCGTCGGCCGGGAAGACGGCCACACCGGTGCGAGACAGGCTGGCCAGCGCGCTGCCGTTCTCGCGGGCCACGGCCTCCACGGTGTGCATGAACTCCTGGTGCTCGCGCTGCGCATTGTTGACCAGGGCCACCGAAGGCGCGGTCAGCGCCGCCAGTTGCTCGATCTCGCCAGGATGGTTCATGCCCAGCTCAACCACCGCGCAACGGTGCAGGCCCTCGCGCAAACGCAGCAGGGTCAGTGGCACCCCGATGTCGTTGTTGAAGTTGCCCAGGGTGGCCAGGGCCGCATCGGCCGTGTGGGTCTGCGCCATCCAGGCGCGCAGGATGGCCGCCACCATCTGGGTGACGGTGGTCTTGCCATTGCTGCCCGTGATCGCAATCAGCGGGATGCTGAAGCGCGAACGCCAGCCTGAGGCCAGCCAGCCCAGCGCCGCACGGGTGTCGCTCACGATCAGACCCGGCAGGCCCGACTCCGTCACACCACGCTGCCCCATCACGGCCACCGCACCACTGGCAGCGGCCTGCGACAGGAAGTCATGCGCATCAAAGCGCTCACCCTGCAGGGCCACAAAGAAGTCGCCCGCCTGCAAGGTGCGGGTGTCGGTGTGCACGCGCAGCAGGGGCGTGGTCGGATCGCCGACCAGGATCGAGCCCGGCAGGAGCTGGTGGGCCAGGCCCAAGGTCATCATGGGGGTGGTGCTCATGCAGGCCTCCGGGCACGCAGGGCGGTCATGGACTCCTCGACATCCGAGAACGGCGTCTTGATGCCATCGACTTCCTGGGTTTCTTCATGGCCTTTGCCGGCAATCAGGACCACATCACGAGCATCGGCCTGAGCGATGGCGTGGGCGATCGCATCGCGTCGGTTCTCGATCACGGCCACTCGGTCGCTGCGCGTCACACCAGTCAGGATCTGGGACAGGATGTAGGCAGGGGCCTCACCGCGGGGGTTGTCACTGGTCAGGACCACCTCGTCGGCATGCTGATCAGCCATGGCGCCCATCAGGGGGCGCTTGAGGGCATCGCGGTTGCCGCCGCACCCAAACACACACCACAGGCGACCACCGCGGGCACGCGTCATGGAACGCAAGGCGGCCAAGGCCTTGTGCAAGGCATCTGGGGTGTGAGCGTAGTCCACCACCACCAGCGGAGACGCCAGCGCATCAGACGTCAAATCATCCGGCAGCCGCACCTGCTGCATGCGACCGGGCACGCTGCTCAAGGTGGCACACACCCTGGCGGCATCGGACAAGGAGATGCCCAGCGCACGCAGAGCACCGATCACGGCCAGCAGGTTGGAGACATTGAACTCGCCGATCAGGTGGGTGTCGATCTCGACCACGTCCAGCACCCGCTTCAAAGCAGGATCGCGCTCGGCCACACACACGGTCAGGCCGTCGGCGTGGGCGCTCATGTCGCGCGCCTGCAATCGGGCGGGCGCCTGCAGGCCGTAGGTCCAGACCGCCAGGCCACGTGACTGACACAGCGGCACCAGCAACTCACCCTGCAGGTCGTCCACGTTGATCACGGCCGCCTGCAAGGTGGGCCACTCGAACAAGGCCCGCTTGGCCTCCCAGTAGGCCTGCATGTCACCGTGGTAATCCAGGTGGTCCTGCGTGAAATTGGTGAACTGCGCCACCGCGATGCGCGTGGCATCCAGGCGCCGCTCGACGATGCCGATGGACGAGGCCTCGATGGCCGCAGCGCACAGGCCCTGTCCCAGGAACTGGCGGAAGGTCGCGTGCAGGGTGACCGGATCGGGCGTGGTCAGGCCAGTGGGCACAAAACTGCCTGCCCCCGGTTGCCCCACACCCAGGGTTCCGATGACCCCGCAAGGCCGCCCCAACTGGCTCAAGGCCTGAGCCGTCCACCAGGCCGTGCTGGTCTTGCCGTTGGTGCCCGTGACCGCCACCACATCCAGCTGCTCGCTGGGGTGGCCATGGAACACGTGGGCGATCTCGGCCAGCATGGCCTTGAGGCCCGGCACAGCCAGGATGCGTTCGTCGTCAAAGGCAAAGGGGCTCACGCCTTCGGCCTCGACCAGGCAAGCCACCGCACCATCGCTCAGACACTGCGCCACAAAAGCACGGCCATCACGGGCTGCACCCGGCCAGGCCATGAAACCCACGGCCTGGCCTTGGGCCACACGGGCGGCCACGTCGCGACTGTTGACGGTCAGGGCCGTCACGCCATGCGACTGGAGCCAGGCCAAGACATCGCCCAGGCGATTGAGGGTTTGCAGGCGGGCCATCAGAAGCTCTCCTCCACACCCTGCTGGGCCACGATCTGTGGCTGCACTTCCAGGTCGGGCATCACACCCAGGCGGGTCAGGGTCTGCTGCACCACCTGGCTGAAGACAGGGCCGGCCACGCTGCCACCGAAGTACACCCCGTTGCCGGGCTCATCGACCATCACGGCCACCACAATGCGCGGGTTGCTGATGGGCGCGATGCCGACAAACCAGGAACGGTACTTGTTGCCCGCATAGCCCTTGCCTTCTTGCTTGTGCGCCGTGCCGGTCTTGCCGCCCACGCTGTAGCCCACGGTCTGGGCCTGGGGCGCGGTGCCTTCCGGGCTGCACACCATGCCCAGCATTTTGCGCACGGCACGCGCCGTCTCAGGAGAAAACACACGCACACCCTGCACCTGCGCGATCGTCTCGGCCGGCGCACCGGCATCACGAACCGCGCCTTTGAAGGCCAAGGCCATGCGGGGGCGAGCCTCTTCAGGCGCCTCGCGTGGGATGTCGCGGCGGATCAAGGTGATCGGGACCATGTCCCCATCGCGCGCAAACACGGTGTAGGCACGCGCCAGTTGCAACAGGCTGGCCGACAGACCGTAGCCATAGCTCATGGTGGCCTGCTCAATGCGGCGCCAGCTCTTGTAGGGACGCAGGCGACCGGTGACCACCCCCGGAAAGCCCAACTGGGGTTTTTGCCCCATGCCAACAGCGGTGTACAGCTCCCACATCTCGCGAGGCTGCATCTGCATGGCCAGCTTGACGGTGCCCACGTTGCTCGATTTCTGGATCACTTCTTCGACCGTCAGGTCGCCATGGGGGTGTGAGTCACTGATGGTCGAGCCATCGATCTGGATGCGACCTGGCGCCGTGGGGATGATGGTGTCGGGGTGAACACGCCCGGTCTCCAACGCCCAGCCCGCGATCAGGGGCTTCATGGTCGAGCCTGGCTCGAAGGTGTCGGTCAGGGCACGGTTGCGCAGTTGCGCGCCCGTCAGGTTGCGACGGTCACCGGGCGTGTAGCTGGGCACGTTGGCCAGCGCCAGAATCTCACCGGACTGCGCGTCAAGCACCACCACGCTGCCGGCCTTGGCCTTGTGAAACGCCACCGCATCACGGATGCGCTGGTAAGCATTGGCCTGGACCTTGGCATCGATGGACAGGTGGATCTCGCGACCGTCGTTGGCCGGCACCAGGTCACCCAGGCTCTCGACCACACGGCCCAGGCGGTCCTTGATGACGTGACGCTCACCGTCGCGGCCGGACAGGTCTTTTTCGTACGCCAGCTCGATGCCTTCCTGACCTTTGTCCTCCACATTGGTGAAGCCCACAATGTGGGCCGCCGCTTCGCCTTCAGGGTACTGGCGGCGCGATTCCTTGAGGTCATGGATGCCCTTGAGATCCAGGGCCATGACCTGCTGCGCCACGGTGTCATCCACCTGGCGACGCAGCCACACAAAATTGGGGTTGTTGCCCAGGCGCTTGCGCAACTCCTGCTGCGTCATGCCCAACAGACGGGCCAACTCCTTGCGCTGCGACGGCGTGGCCTCGAAATCCTTGGGGATGGCCCACAGCGAGGGCGCCGGCACGCTGGAGGCCAGCAACTCGCCATTGCGATCCAGGATGCGACCGCGGTTGGCCGGCAAGTCAATGCGGCGCTCGTAGCGGTTGGAGCCCTGCTTGAGGTAAAAATCATTGTGGATGATCTGAATCCACGCGGCGCGACCCAGCAACACCGCAAAGGCCAACCCGATCACTCCCGTCAACAACTTGACACGCCAGGTGGGCGTCTTGGAAGCCAACAAGGGGCTGGTGGCATAGCGCACGGCGGGCATGGGCGCAGCCGCCTGCTTGCGCGAGCCGCGCAAGCGACGCATCAGGGCTTGCCAGCGGCCGGTCATGGACGAGCCCCCGAGGTCGAAGCAGACGCAGCCGATGGCGCGATGACCGAACGGGCCGACACCGGCACGTCGGTCACATAGTGGGTGACACTGGGATTGGTGGCAAACATGCGCAGCCTGTTGCGCACCGCCTCCTCAACCACCAAGGGGGTGGCCGCAGTGCGGCGGTCCACCTTGAGGCGGTCGTGCTCCACCGACAGTTCCTGAGCCTGGGCGCCAGCGCGCTCAAGCTGCACAAACAGGCTTCGGGCCTCATAACTGACGCGCACAAGCCAAAAGCTGCTCAACAGCAGCGCCACGACCAGGAACAAGTTGAGACGCGCCATCAACGACGCCCCCCTGCACGAGGCTTGCCCTTGCGGGACTCTGGCGCCACGCCAGCCAGTTGCGTCGACCAGGGCACCTCGGTGCGCTCTGCCACACGCAACACCGCCGAGCGGGCACGGGGGTTCGCGCTGATTTCAGCGTCGGATGGTTTGACGCGACCGACCGAACGCAACAGCAAGGGCTCGGGCTCAGCAAAGGGCACGCGCCGGTCAAACGACTCGCGGCTGTGCTTGGCGATGAAGGTCTTGACGATGCGGTCTTCCAGGGAATGGAAACTGATCACCGACAGACGCCCGCCAGGCGCCAGCATTTTCAGGGCTGCCTCCAGTGCGGCTTGAAGTTCGTCGAGTTCGCCGTTGACTTGAATCCGAAGAGCTTGAAAGGTCCGGGTGGCGGGGTTTTGCCCAGCTTCACGGGTTTTGACCGCACCAGCCACGACGCTGGACAACTCCCCCGTGGTGCGTACAGGCTGTCCGGCCTCGCGGCGAGCCACAAGCGCCTTTGCAATCGCGCGAGCAAACCGTTCTTCGCCATATGTATGGATGACATGGGTGAGTTCATCGACGTCAGCGCGAGCCAGGTAGTCGGCCGCACTCTCTCCTTGTGTCGTGTCCATGCGCATGTCCAGCGGCGCATCAAAGCGAAAGCTGAACCCGCGCTCGGGGTTGTCGATCTGAGGCGACGAGACGCCGATGTCCATCAGCAAACCATCGACCGGGGTCATGCCCAGGTCGGCTGCCACCTGAGCCCACGACGAAAACGCCGCGTGCTCGATGCGAAAACGGGGATCCAACACGGCATGCTCACCACTGACCGCGTGCGCAATCGCATCCGGATCGCGATCCAAGGCCAGCAGGCGAGCCCCTTGAGGCAGACGCGACAGGATCAGGCGCGAGTGACCACCCCGGCCAAAGGTCGCATCCACATAGACACCTTCGGGGCGCGGCCCTTCTTCGGCGTCCCACAAGGCCTCAACGGCTTCGTGCAGCAAGACGGTCGTGTGCTGCGAGGAGGGGGTGGCTGCCTGCATGGCGCTAGAAGGAGAAGTCCGCCAGCACATCGGGCATGGGCTGAGCCATGACCTCGGCTTCGTGGGCAGCGTAACGCTCGGCATCCCACAACTCAAAGTGACTGCCCATACCCAGCAGCATCACATCCTTGCCCAGACCAGCCGCAGCGCGCAGCTCAGGCGAGACCAGCACGCGGGCGTTGTTGTCGACCTCGACGTCCATGGCATTGCCCATGAAGACGCGCTTCCAGCCGGCCGCCGACATGGGCAAGGCCGCCACCTTGTCACGGAAGGTCTCCCAGGCTGGACGAGGAAAGACCATCAGACAACCATCGGGGTGACGGGTGATGGTGAGTTGACCGGTGCAAAGAGCTTGCAGGGCGTCGCGATGGCGCGCAGGAACGGCGAACCGACCCTTGGCGTCCAGCGACAGCGCTGATGCTCCTTGAAAAACCAGACTCACCACAAAACCCCACTAAAGTGCACTTTTCAACACTTTAAACCATGGACACCCCTGAAACAAGGGGCTAAAACAAAAAAATCCTGAATGAAATCAAAGACTTACAAGCGCTTTTAAACACAAGCTCGCACCAAAAAGTCGTTCAAAAAGAAGCACTTGCACGGGTGTATGCAAGTGAATGTTGAGGACCCGCCCCGGCGCAGCACCCCACCCACACCGCATGGTGGAAGCCCTCGAGCCCCTGTCGTCCCGCACCCCCTGCCGTGCGTTGACACATCCACTCACCTGGATGGACGGTCACGGTTGCATGCTCCAATCCTGGTTGACGATGGAGCCCACCTTGAAGACCTTGTCTCGCCCTGCCCGCCCCCACGCCTGGCTGCTTGCTGCCGCGCTTTGTCTGTTCGGCCTCAGCGCCGCGCAGGCGGGTCCCCTGATGGACCGGATCAAGAACCGACTGGCCCCCGCCCGCCCGCCGGTCGAATCGATCAAGGATGTGACCTACGGCTCGGACGAGGCGCAGCGCTTTGATGTGTATCGCGCCAAAGACGCCGAGGACGCGCCCGTGATCTTCATGGTCCACGGCGGCGCCTGGCGCCTGGGCAACAAGGACGCCAGCAGGGTGGTGGACCACAAGGTCGACCGCTGGGTGCCCAAGGGCTTCATCGTGGTGTCCGTCAACTACCGCCTGCTGCCCGACGCCGACCCACTGGAGCAGGCGCGCGATGTGGCCCAGGCGCTGACCACCGCGCAGGCGCAGGCCGCCGACTGGGGCGGCGATCCTGCCAAATTCATCCTGATGGGCCACTCCGCGGGCGCGCACCTGGTGGCACTGATCCACGCCTCGCCCGTGCTGGCCACCGGCCTGGGGGCCAAACCCTGGCTGGGGGCCGTCCTGCTGGACAGCGCTGCGCTGGATGTGGTGCGCATCATGGAAGCCAAGCATCCCAAGCTCTACGACCGCGCCTTTGGTCGGGACCCAGGCTTCTGGCAAGCCACCTCCCCCTGGCATCAGATGAGCAAAGGAGCGGCGCCCGTGCTGGCCGTGTGCTCGACCCAGCGGGAAGACGCCTGTCGGCAGGCCGATCGGTACCGCGACAAGGCGGCCAGCATGGGCACACGTGCCAGCGTGTTGCGGCAGGACCTGAGCCACGGCGACATCAACGCGCAACTGGGGGAGCCCGGCGCGTACACCCGATCGGTGGAGCAATTCATGACGCGACTGGACCCCGTGGTCGCCACTCGCCTGCGGCACCCCTGATTGCGGATGGCAGACGCCGGGCGGTCGCGTTACGATGGGCCCCATGATGTCGGCCGAAAGAATCCTGGCAGGGTTGATCACCCTGGTTTGCCTGGTGTTCCTGGTTCGCCTGGTGCTGAACCCGGTGCGCCAGGCGCGCTTTGACGCCCTTCTGCGAGGCGTCTGGCAAGGCCTGAAGCAGGCTTTTTTTCAACTGCGTCACTGGCGCCAGAACCGACGTCGACAGCAACTGGCGCAGGACCAGGCGGCCAAGGTTGCACAAGAGGCCATCAATCGGGCTCGCCACGGTGTGGAGCGCGACGGCAATGTGATCCGCCCCAAGGCGTTCAAATCCAAGGATGACGAGTCCGGCACCCGCCATTGACCCAGGTCAATGGATCATCATTGCGAATGGTTTTCATTTGCAATAAAATCCATCCATGCCACACGCCACCGCCCCATCTGGTACGACCACCCTGGATCGCCTGCCCACCCATGTGCGGGCCGTGATCCGGCATGTCCATGCCCCCACGGCACAGGCCCAGTCGCTGCAGCGACGATTGCAGGAATTGGGCTTTGTGCCCGGCGCCCGAGTGGAGGTGCTGCGACGTTTGTTGCTCGGTCGTGGCCCCATGGCCGTGCGCATTGGCGGCACCACCTTTGCCATGCGGCCCTTTGAATCCGCCTTGATCGAGGTGACCCCGGCCTGAGCCCTGCTGCCATGACCCGCTCATCGCCCACCCTGATTGCCCTGGTGGGCAACCCCAATTGCGGCAAGACCGCCTTGTTCAACCGCCTGACCGGTGCGCGGCAGAAGGTGGGCAACTACGCGGGCGTGACGGTCGAGCGCAAGGAAGGGCACTTCACCAGCCCGGCCGGCCACGCCTGGCGCCTGCTGGACCTGCCGGGGGCCTACAGCCTGCTGGCCACCACCCCCGATGAAGCCGTCACCCGCGACGTGATCCTGGGCATCCGCCCGGATGAGACGCCGCCCCAGGCCCTGGTCTGCGTGGCCGATGCCTCCAACCTGGCCTTGCACCTGCGCATGGTGCTGGAGATGCGCAGCCTGGGCCTGCCCATGGTGCTGGTGCTCAACATGATGGACCAGGCCCGCGAGCGTGGCCTGGTCATCGACACCCGGCAACTGGCCCACGACCTGGGCATCCCGGTGGTCGGCGCCGTGGCCGTTCAATCGGGCGCACACTGGCCAGCATCGAGGCCATGTCCGTGATCGACACCCACCAGCAGGTGCAGGAGATCCTGAGCCGTTGCGTGACTCAGAACCCAGGCAGCGTCACCCACCGCCTGACCCAGCAACTGGACCATCACGCCCTGCACCCTGTGCGGGGCCCGATCATCCTGGCCGTGCTGATGTTCCTGGTGTTCCAGGCCGTCTTCAGTTGGGCCAGCCTGCCCATGGCATGGATCGACAGCGGCGTCGGCCTGCTCGGGGCATGGGTTCAGGGCCACATGGCCGAGGGCATGTTGCGCGGCCTGCTGGTCGAGGGCGTGATCGGAGGCGCCGGCAGCGTGCTGATCTTCCTGCCTCAGATCCTGATCCTGTTTGCCTTCATCCTGGCGCTGGAAGACTCGGGCTACCTGCCACGGGCCGCTTTTTTGCTGGACCGAGTCATGGGCGGCGTGGGGCTGTCCGGCCGGGCCTTCATCCCCTTGTTGTCCAGCTTTGCCTGCGCCATCCCGGGCATCATGGCGGCACGCACCATTGGTGACCCCAGGGACCGGCTGGTCACCATCTTGATCGCTCCCTTGATGACCTGTTCGGCGCGCCTGCCGGTCTACGCTTTGCTGATCGCGGCCTTCATCCCGGATCGATCCGTGTGGGGGTTGCTCAACCTGCAGGGCCTGGTGCTGTTTGCGCTGTATGCGGCCGGCATTGTCTCGGCCATGGTGGTGGCTTACGTGCTCAAGTGGGTGATGCACCGCTCGGGCCCGCAGCCCTTGCTGATGGCACTGCCGGACTACCACTGGCCCCATGCACGCAACCTCCTGCTGGGCCTGTGGGAGCGGGCTCGCATCTTTGTGCAGCGGGTGGGCACCATCATCCTGTCGTTGATGGTCGTGCTGTGGTTCCTATCGAACTTTCCCGGCGCGCCCGCAGGGGCCACCGACGCCCCCATTCACTACAGCATCGCGGGTCAATTGGGCCGTGCGCTGGAGGTGGTGTTCGCGCCCATTGGCTTCAACTGGCAGATCTGCATCGCCTTGGTGCCCGGCATGGCCGCCCGCGAGGTGGCCGTCAGCGCCCTGGGCACGGTCTACGCCATGTCGCAAACGGGCGATGCGCTGTCCGGCGCGCTGACCACGCTGATCGGACAGGCCTGGTCCCTGCCCACGGCCCTGTCGCTGATGACGTGGTTTGTGTTTGCACCCCAATGCCTGTCGACCCTGATCGTGGTCAAGCGCGAGACCAACGGCTGGCGCACGCCGCTGATCATGATGACCTATCTGTTCGCACTGGCCTACGGCGCCAGTTGGGTGGTGTACCGCCTGGCCCTGGCATGGGGAGGCTGACCCGTGAAACTGACCGCATCCTGGCAAGACATCGCTGCGATGACCGTGGGCGTGCTGGCCGTGATGCACCTGGCCTGGCGCTGGTGGCCCAAGTCGGCCCGCCAGAAGCAAGTCGCGGCCGCCTGCAGCCACTGCGATCAGGGGTGCCAGGCCAAAGCCTGCCCCACCGTGCGGCCGACCGAAGCCCCCATCAGGGTCATCCCTGCCTCACCAAAACCCTGAGGCTTTTGACATGGGGGTGTCATCGGCTCGTAGCAAATGACACACATGATGCACTTGACCCCCAATGTTCGGGATCCACAAGGGGTGGGCTCAGGCCTAAACTGGGACCATCGCATCTCGGAACTCCACACGGTTTTCATCGACACCATGCGTCCTGTATTTGCCATCGCACCCCTGGCCCTGGCCATGGCTCTGTGGGGTCCGGCCTCGCAGGCCCGAACCGGCGATCAGTCGTGGACGGCTGCTTTCATCGAGTGGGTGTTTGCACGCCACACGATCACTTCGCTGCCAGCCAAGGCCGCGTCCAGCCCAACGTTTGAAGCGCCGTTTCAGAACCGCTGACCCCCCGCTTTCAGTGGTGATCGTGCGCAGGGCGATCGATAAAATGGCTCCCACATACCCAAGGGAGCCTCATGAAAAAGATCGTCATTGCCGCTGCCGCGCTGGTTGCACTGCCCGCATTTGCCTGGCCTGACCTGACCGTCACCTACCTCGAGCCAGAGATCACTGTCACGCCTACCCAGGACATTCAGGTCTGGGTGCATGTTGAAAGCAGCGCGCCGATCGATGGCGACCTGGGTGCACCCTTTGGCTTTGATCCCCAGGACCTGCCCAAGACGACCACCCTGTTTGGCAGCAACACCCCCATCTCGTTTGCCAGCTACACCGGGCTGTCCGTGATGCCGGGCTGGGGTTGCACGCCCAGTTGTGACATCGCTGGCTATGACCGCCTGGACTGGTTCCCAGGCAACACCAACCCCCTCTTTGGCAACCTGGCCGGGAGCCGGGTGGTCAACGGCGACTACATGGTGGCCATCTACCGCCCCAAGGCAGATCAGCCCCCGTCGGGCACCTTCACCGTGCCATTGATCCCCAGTCTTCAATTCAATGTGACAGGAGTGTCTGCGGCGGGCACCGTCCTGAACGCCTACCTGGGCCCCAGCGGCGGGTTCGCGGCTTGCAGTTACAACACCCTCGACACCTGCGGCATGAAGGTCACGGTCTCGGCCATCCCCGAGCCCTCCGCGTGGGCGCTGATGGCCCTGGGCCTGGGTGTCCTGCTGGTCGGCACACGCCGTCAACGCATGGTCTGAAGCGGGGTTTCGAGAAGCAACACTCGACATCACCAGAGCAAGGCCTATACTGGCGCCTTGCTCCGGGGTGTGCCTGCGTGTCCAACGACATGCGATGGCGCTGAGATGGAATTTTTCCGAACCCGCTGAACTTGATCCGGCTCATACCGGCGAAAGAAGAGCTGTCCCTGCCACCCGTCCCAGGTCCGTGTCGACCTGAGGTCTGATGGCCAAGCCACCCAACATGGGTGGACTGTGGGCACCCCTCGGAGCAACGTGAATCCACATCCGTTGCCCAGGAGAGTTGCCCATGAATGCCCCCGATCCCGCTGTTGCCCTGCACACGCTGAGCGAGCTCACTCGCCTGACCCGTGAGCCGCTGCCGGCCTCCCGCAAGGTCTATGTCGAGGGGGAGCACAGCGGCGTGCGCGTCCCCATGCGCGAGGTGTTGCTGACCAACGGCGAGAGTGTCACGCTGTACGACTGCTCGGGGCCCTACACCGACCCCAACGTCACCATCGATGTCACCCAGGGCCTGCCACCCGTGCGTGAAGCGGCCATCGTGGCCCGTGGCGACACCGAGACCTACGAGGGACGCTCCATCCAGGCGGTGGACGATGGCCTCAAACCCGATGAGCGCCATGACGAGCGCATGACCGCCTTGCGCCTGGCTGCTGCGGGCCTGCAACGCACCCCACGCCGAGCCAAGGCCGGCCGCAACGTCACGCAGATGCACTACGCACGCCAGGGCATCATCACGCCCGAGATGGAGTTTGTGGCCCTGCGCGAGAACCAGCGGCGCAAGGACCTGGCCGATGGCTCACCGGACTGGCGTGCGGCCTACAGCCAGGATGCCGAGCGCGAAGCCCGCTTGCGTGGCAACCCGATGGGTGCGCAAATCCCCCGCTTCATCACACCGGAGTTTGTGCGCCAGGAGGTGGCCCGTGGCCGCGCCATCATCCCCGCCAACATCAACCACACCGAGCTGGAGCCCATGGCCATTGGCCGCAACTTCCTGGTCAAGATCAACGCCAACATCGGCAACTCGGCCGTGACCTCGTCGATCGAAGAAGAGGTTGAAAAGCTCGTGTGGGCCATCCGCTGGGGTGCCGACAACGTGATGGACCTGTCCACAGGCAAACACATCCACACCACGCGCGACTGGATCGTGCGCAACAGCCCTGTGCCCATTGGCACCGTGCCCATCTACCAGGCACTGGAAAAGGTGGGCGGCATCGCCGAGGACCTGACCTGGGAGGTCTACCGCGACACACTGATCGAGCAGGCCGAGCAGGGGGTGGACTACTTCACCATCCACGCGGGCGTGCGCCTTGCCTACATCCACCTGACCGCGGGGCGCCGCACGGGCATCGTCTCGCGTGGGGGCTCGATCCTGGCCAAGTGGTGCATCTCGCACCACAAAGAGAACTTCCTGTACACGCACTTCGAAGAGATCTGCGAGATCATGAAGACGTATGACGTGAGCTTCTCGCTGGGCGATGGCCTGCGTCCGGGCTCTCTGTCGGACGCCAATGACGAGGCCCAGTTTGCCGAGCTCCGGACCCTGGGCGAGCTGACACAGATCGCCTGGAAGCACGATGTGCAGACCATGATCGAAGGCCCAGGGCACGTGCCCATGCACCTGATTCAGGCCAACATGGACGAGCAGCTCAAGACCTGTCATGAAGCGCCGTTCTATACGCTGGGCCCACTGACGATTGACATCGCGCCGGGCTACGACCACATCGCCAGCGCCATCGGTGCCGCCATGATTGGCTGGATGGGCACGGCCATGCTGTGTTACGTGACCCCCAAGGAGCACCTGGGCCTGCCCAACCGCGACGATGTCAAACAAGGCCTGATCGCGTACAAGATTGCCGCGCACGCAGCCGATGTGGCCAAGGGCCATCCGGGCTCAAGGGCCCGTGACGATGCGCTGTCGCAGGCCCGGTTTGACTTTCGCTGGCAGGACCAGTTCAACCTGGGTCTGGACCCGGAAACTGCACGTGACTTCCACGACGAGACGCTGCCCAAGGATGCCTCCAAGGTGGCGCACTTTTGCTCGATGTGCGGCCCCAAGTTCTGCTCCATGAAGATCACGCAGGAGGTGCGGGAGTTTGCCGCCGCGCAGGGTGTGGCCGACGGTGATGCCATCGCCCGGGGCATGGCCTCCAAGTCCGAGGAGTTCAAGCAGGTCGGGGGCGAGCTGTACATCCCCATTCGGCCAGCATGACCACACTGCGCATCGGCATTGCGGGTGCCGGCCTGTTGGGCCGACTGGCCGCCTGGACGCTGGCTCGCCAAGGACATCAGGTGTCGGTGTTCGACCCGGCGCCCGATGCCGGGCCCCGGCATGACGGGCAAGGCGCGGCGGGCTTCACGGCCGCCGGCATGCTCAGCCCGGTGGCAGAAAGGGAGACGGCCACAGCCGCGCTGGCCGACCTGGGCTGGACCTCGATCGCACACTGGGGCCGGGTGGCGCAACACCTGGATGCCACCACGCAGCTGATCCACACCCGTGGCAGCTTGCTGGTGGCGCATGGCACGGACCTGGGCGCAGCGCGGCGTGTGCTGGCTCGACTGAACCCCAGCCCCGGATCGCAAGAGGCACCACCACGGCATGCGCCACAGGCCTTGGATGGCCAGGCCTTGGGCCACCTGGAGCCTGCCTTGCACAGCAGCGGCGGGCCCCTGCACGCCTGGCTGCTGCCGGGCGAGGCCCACATCGACACCGTGCGAACCCTCGTCGCCCTGCAGGCACAGGCGCGCGGCGTGCACTGGCATTGGGGGCAGCGGGTGATTGGGCTGACCGCAGGCGCCCTGACCACCCAGGCGGCGGACCACAGGGGCCACGAGCAGCCCAAGCGTCACACCTTCGATCTGGTGTGGGACCTGCGCGGCACGGGTGCCAAGGAGGCCTGTGAGGTGCGTGGCGTTCGGGGTGAGCTGGTGTGGCTGCAGGCACCGGGCCTGGGCCTTCAACGCCCGATTCGGCTGCTGCATCCACGACACCGTGTCTACATCGTGCCCCGCCCTGACGATGTCGTGCTGGTGGGCGCCAGCGAGGTCGAGACCGAGGATCGATCCCCCATGTCGCTGCGCAGTGCGGTCGAACTCATGGCCGCCGCGCACAGTGTGCTGCCCGCCCTGGCCGAAGCCCGCATCCTCAAGCTGGACGTGAACCTGCGCCCCGCCCTGCCCGATCACCACCCGCAAGTCCAGGTCGAACCTGGCCTGATCCGCATCAATGGCCTGTACCGACATGGCTGGTTGCTGGCCCCGGCCCTGCTGTCGCGAGCGCTGCGACAGGCGGGCTTGAACAGCCTGCTGAACGAGACCACTCCATGACCATCACCATCCAGACCGACCGCGGCCCCTTGGAACTGCCACACGGCAGCACCGTGGCGCAGGCCCTGGCCATCCTCCTGAACGAACCGAGCGACACCGATGCCATGGCCACCGCGCTGAACGGGCAGTTCGTGCCGCGCCGCGAACGCGAGCAGGTGCTGCTGAACGAAGGCGACACCTTGCTGTGTTTTGCCGCCATCACCGGAGGTTGACCCATGACCGCTACGGCCGACACCACCAACACCCCCTGGCAACTGGGCGACGTCACGCTGCACAGCCGCTTCCTGCTGGGCACGGCGCAATACCCGTCCCCTCAGGTGCTGCAAGAGGCCATCGAGGCCTCAGGGGCTCAGGTCCTGACGCTGGGCCTCAAGCGCACGCTGGCCGTGCCCGGCGGCGGCGACAACGGGTTTGTCGAGATCATCCGCCGCTGTGCGCAGGCCCAAGGGGCCCACCTGCTGCCCAACACCGCCGGGTGCCGCAGCGCGCGCGAGGCCATCACGCTGGCGCACATGGCGCGCGAGTTGCTGAACACGCACTGGATCAAGCTCGAGGTGGTCGGTGATGAACAAACCTTGCAGCCCGACCCCATCGAGCTGATCGAGGCCGCGCGCCAACTGGTCAGCGATGGCTTTGAGGTACTGCCCTATTGCACCGACGACCTGGTCACCTGCCTGCGTCTGGTCGACGCGGGTTGCCGCGTGCTCATGCCCTGGGGCGCGCCCATTGGCTCCGGCCTGGGCCTGCTCAACCCCTGGGCCCTGCGCACCTTGCGCGCGCGCCTGCCCCACACCACCCTGATCGTGGACGCCGGCCTGGGGGCGCCCTCGCACGCCACGGCGGCCATGGAGCTGGGCATGGATGCGGTGCTGCTCAATTCGGCCGTCTCGCAATCGGGTGACCCGGTGCGCATGGCGCGTGCTTTCCGCCACGCCATCGAAGGTGGTCGTGCCGGTTTTGAGGCGGGGCTGATGCCCACCTGTGATGTCGCCGTGGCCACCACCCCCGTGGGCGGACAACCCTTTGTGCTGATCTGATGCGCAACCAACCACCCATCCTCTGGAGCATTGCTGGGCACGACACGGCCGGTGGTGCCGGCCTGAGTGCCGACCAGCGAGCCGCCGACGCCCTGGGCGTGCACCTGTGCCCGGTGGTGGCCTGCGTGACTGCGCAGCATTCGCAGGGCGTGACCGCCGTGTTCCCGCTGCCCGCGGACCAGTTGGAAGCGCAGTTGCAGGCCCTGGCTCTGGACCTGCCCCCTCGGGCCATCAAGACGGGTTTGCTGGGCAGTGTCGAGGCCGTGCTGACGGTGGCCCGTTGGGTCGACCGACTGCGCGAGGCCACCCCGGTCGGTCAGGACCCCCACCAGCAACTGGCCCTGGTGGTCGACCCCGTGCTGCGCGCCACGGCTGGTGGCTCGGCATTCAGCAGCGAGGCCGTGGTCCAGGCCTACCGTACGCACCTGCTGCCCCGCGCCACGGTGATCACCCCCAACCGGGCCGAGGCCTGCCGCCTGCTGGCCAGCCACCCAGCCGACCCGCCGCCCGGGTTCAATGACACCCCTGCCCTGGCTGACGCGCTGTTGGCACTGGGCGTACGCGCCGCCTTGATCACGGGCGGTGACGTGGTCGTGGATGCGGGCATCCACATCACCGACGCGGACCAATCCCACAGCCTGGACTGGCTGCAGACGCCCCATGCCAGCGGCTGGCTGACCGCCCCTCGGGTGCAAACATCGGATCACCACGGCACGGGCTGCACCCTGGCCAGTGGCGTGGCGGCCGCGCTGGCGCTGGGCCATGTGGAGGCCGATGCCTGTGTGCTGGGCAAGATGCTCACCCACCAGGCGTTGATGAACGGCCACGCGGCCGGACGAGGGGCTGGTCCGGTGATGGCCCAACCGGGTTTTGCCGGGGGCCCGGCCTGGCACGGCGCGCCTCTGCCCCGCCTGGGCCTGGGCCGTTCGTTGCCATGGAGCATGGCAGGCGACACGCCCCTGTTCCGACCCTTTCACGCGCCGGCCGATGGCCTGTACGGCATCCTGGCCACCAGCGATCAGATCGATTCAGCCCTGCAGGCCGGCCTGCGCTGCCTGCAGTTGCGACACAAGGCCCTGGAGGGCCTGGACGCCAACCTCTCGCGCAGCATCGCGCTGTGTGCGGCAGCGGGTGCCCAGCTGTTCATCAACGATCACTGGCGGGAGGCCTTGTCCTGGCAAGCCCATCGCTCTGGCCACACGCCACCTGCGCCGGGTTTTCAGCTGGGCCTGCACCTGGGCCAGGAAGACCTGCTCGCCCTGAGCGATGCCGACCGGCGCACCTTGCTGGACGCGCGCTCGCACGTCATGCTGGGACTGAGCTCTCACAGCCTGTGGGAGCTGGCCCGGGCGGCGGGCTGTGGCGCCAGCGCCATTGCCTGTGGCCCGGTCCTGCCCACCACCACCAAGGACATGCCCTGGCTGCCACAAGGCAGCGACAACCTGAGCTGGTGGATCCGGCACAGCCCCAGCCCGGTCCTGGCCATCGGAGGGTTGCTGAGCCCGCAGGACCTGTGCCCGGTGGCCGCCTGCCGTCCTGCGGCGCTGTGTGTGGTCCGGGGCCTGGGGAGCACGCTGAACGACATGCAGCAGGCCGTGCCCCAGCTGGAGCAAGCCGTGTCGCAGGGCCGGGCCCACCCAATGCCCACGGCGCCATCGCTGCCGCACCCAGTCCTTGCCAAGACGTGATTCCGCACGCTCCGCAGTTGCTGGAGTTGACACGCCCCCCCTTCGATTGTCTACACTGAGCCTCATAAATTCAACCGATTGCTGAGGCAGACACGCATGGAAGGGCATCCCCGACAGGCACCATGGCGTTTTCACGCCAGCGTTCTGGCGCCCTCCCTGACCATGGTCGTG
>Ga0209066_10003491_pt1 | contig 17890 bp, 17 predicted proteins | sample All_14_2_FD_187198 | JGI IMG/M metagenome (GOLD analysis project Ga0209066, IMG submission 187198) | Freshwater microbial communities in response to fracking from Pennsylvania, USA - Allegheny Zone_MetaG_DW_15 (SPAdes) (version 2) ... | reverse complement strand
CCGCATCCCGTCCCCAGACCGCTACAAGCAGGCTGTTCTTTGCATCCTTAAGGGCCTTGGCATGGACCTTGGCCACTTTTCCGTACCCGATCAGGGCATATCGTATCGTACTCACTACAAGCCTCTTTCTTCTCAGGGAACCAGGACAACCTTCAGCAGGTTATCCTCTCGGTTGTACAGTTTGTCGAACCAGATCTTGCCTTCCTTCAGGGGGGCAACCTTGCTGATCAAGTCGGTGACGTCAAGCTTCTTGTCCGCCATCATCTTCAGTACGGTCGGATACTCGCCGTTGATGGCACACGAGCCCTGCAGCCTGACCTGCCGGGTTACCACACTCTGCAACGGCAGCTCGATCGTCGGGGTGATGTTTCCCACCAGGACCACCGTCCCCCCTTTTCGTACCAGCGTTATGGCTGTGTTGATCGGGCTGCTCGCTCCAACCGCCTCGTAGACAAGGGGAAGCATTTCGCCGTTTGTGATGGTTCCAACCTTTGCAAGCAATTGGGGATCGCCGGGATCGAGGGCGACATCGGCGCCAATCTCGAGTGCTTTCTTTCTTCGTTGTTCATCCATCTCGATGGCGATGATGGTGCCGCTGGTCATGGTTCTGAGCAGCTTGATGACAAGCAGGCCGATCAAGCCGGCCCCTACAACCGCCACATCCTCTCCAAGCTTCGGTTCTGCCAAGCTGATGGCATGAGCCGCCACTCCTGCAGGCTCTGCCATGGCGGCCTCCTCGAAGGAGAGGCCGTCGGGAAGGTGGAAGAGCACGCGCTCTTCAATGAGGGCGTACTCGGCAAAAATTCCATCCTGATGATAATCACTGCAGCTCACTCCGAGTACCCTGCGGTTATTGCACAAGTTGAACAAGCCCTGCTTGCAGAATGAGCAAGTCCCGCAGTAGATGGTCGAGTCGAAGGTCACCCGGTCGCCGACCTTGAAATTGGTTACCAGTGAGCCCGTTTGCTCGATAATTCCGCTACCCTCATGGCCCATGATGACCGGCGGCCTGCGCCTGCCCGTAGACCCATCATAGCCATGCACATCGCTGCCGCAGATCGAGGCGGCCTTGATGCGCACCAAAACCTGCGTGGGGGAGAGCAGTTCGGGTTTTGCTACCTCCTGCATCTCCAGATTCTTATATGCCGTCAACACGAGTGCCTGCATGCTTTACCTCTGTATACGGGCACTGCCGCCTTGGGCCAGTGCTTCGACCTGAGAGAGGGTCGCCATGGTGGTATCCCCTGGGTAACTGGTCAAGAGTGCCCCATGAGCCCAGCCGAGCCTGAGAGCCTCTTCAGGTTCCTTGCCTTCCAGAAGGCCGTAGATCAGGCCGCTGGCAAAACCGTCGCCGCCTCCGACGCGGTCATACACGTCGAGTTCACAGGTAGGTGCCTGATAGCCTTTTCCATCAAGATAGAGCACTGCGCTCCAACGGTGTCGATTGGTCGACTGGACCTCCCGCATCGTCGTGGCGACAGCCTTGATGGAAGGAAAGCGCTTTTGCACCGACTCCATCATACTGTAGAAGGAGGAAGGGTCGAGCTTGTCGGTCTTCACCACCTCAGGACCTTTCAATCCAAGTCCAAGTTGCAGATCCTCTTCGTTTCCGATCAAGACATCAACGTGCTCGACGATGGAGGAGAGGACCTTTTGTGCATGCTCCTGAGGTTTGTCGGAGAGCGATTTCCAGAGCTTTTCACGGTAGTTGAGGTCGAAGGAGACCACCGCCCCCTGCTGTTTTGCTTTGTTCATCGCCTTGATGATCAAGGCAGGAGTGGAAGGGGAGAGCGCGGAGAAAATACCTCCGCTGTGAAACCAGCGGACGCCGCCTGCAAGCAGGGCGTCCCAGTCGAAGCTTTTTTCGTCCAACAGGGCTGCTGCTTCATTGCTCCGGTTGTAGAACACGACCGGGGCCCTCAGACCTTGTCCTCGGTCGCTGTAGACGTGAGCCATATTCGGACCACGTACTCCATCGTGGGCAAAGCGTTTGTAGAAGGAAGCAACCCCCATTCGACGTACCTCTGCTTCAATCTTCAATCCGATGGGGTAGTCGACCATCGCACTGGCGATGGCCGTACGCTGACCGAACGCCCTGCTGAGGTTCGCAGCTACGTTGAACTCCCCGCCGGAGACATGAAGATCAAACTGGGAAGCATATTCGAACGGAATGACTCCCGGGTCCAAACGGACCACCAGAGCTCCAAGAGAGAGTAAATCCAGATGGGCATGCTCCTTGGGCATGAGTGCAAGCTGAGCCATAACAACCTCCTCAGGTCAAATGCTGTACGTAGTGGAAGCTGTATTGCCTCCACGGCCGGTCCAATTGGTATGGAAGAACTGTCCTCGCGGACTGTCGACCCGTTCATAGGTGTGAGCCCCAAAGTAGTCTCGCTGAGCCTGCAGCAGGTTGGCCGGCAGGTTCTCGGTCCGATAGCTGTCGAACCAGGAGAGTGCTGCGCCAAGCGACGGGGTTGGGATACCGTTGAGGGCGGCTGCTGCAACCACTTCGCGCAATTGCTGCTGGGTTTCGGTCAGGATTCTGGAGAAGTAGGGGTCCAGGATGAGGTTCTTCAGTGAAGGATCCTTGCTGAAGGCCTGACTGATCTTATCCAGGAAGGCCGAGCGGATGATGCATCCACCCCTCCACAGAAGCGCAATGCCTCCCAGGTTCAGATTCCATTTGTTCTCCTCTCCTGCAGTCTTGATCAGGGAGAAACCTTGGGCGTAACTGATGATCTTCGCCGCATACAATGCAGAGCGCAGTGCCTCGATGAAATCCTTCCTATCTGCAACAGGAGCTGATGGATTGAAGTCGAATACCTTGCTTGCCGCAACGCGCTCTTCCTTCTGGCTTGAGACGCTGCGGGCAAAAACCGATTCAACGATCAAGGTAAGAGGAACACCGGCATGCAAGGCGCTGATGCCGGTCCATTTACCGGTACCCTTCTGTCCGGCGGTATCGAGGATCTTATCCAAAAGAGCCGAACCGTCCTCCTCGCGGTACCCCAGGATGTCACGCGTGATTTCTATAAGGTAGGAGTCGAGCTCACCCTTGTTCCACTCCGAGAAGACAGCCTGCATTTCGTCGTTGGAGAGCTTGAGAAGCCTTCTCATCAGGTCATAGACCTCTCCGATAAGCTGCATGTCACCGTATTCGATGCCGTTGTGCACCATTTTTACAAAGTGACCCGCTCCGCCGCTTCCAATCCAATCGCAGCAGGGAATTCCATCAACGTGGGCGGAAATGCTCTGCAGGATCGGTTTTACCTGCTCCCAGGCTTCAACTGAACCTCCTGGCATGATGGACGGACCCTTCAAGGCTCCTTCTTCTCCACCGGACACACCGGTTCCAATATACCAAAGGCCTTGGTTTTCCACATAGGCCATCCGTCTCTGGCTGTCCTCGTAGTTGGAGTTCCCTCCATCGATGATGATGTCACCCTTGTCCAGCAGTGGCAGCAACGTCTCGATGGTGTCGTCCACCGCCTGGCCTGCCTTGACCATCATCATCACCTTGCGCGGTGTCTGAAGTGCCTCGACGAGCTGGCGGAGGCTATGGGTGCCGATGATCTGCTTTCCATTCGCCCTGCCGGCGATGAAGGAATCTACTTTGTCGATGCTTCGGTTGTATACTGCAACACTGAATCCCTTGCTCTCGAGGTTGAGTACAAGGTTCTCCCCCATTACTGCGAGGCCGATCAGTCCGATGGTTGCTTTCATGATAATTCTCCTCTAGATGCGTCGTTTTGCGATGACACTTCTCATTTTATTTAAATTCTCGACCCCGGTCTCTCCAATGTGCTCAAGCACCTCCACATAGAGGACGTCGATGAGCACAAGACTGGTGATTCTTGCAGAAAAGGACTCGGCCACCACCGATGAGGTGGGGTTGCTGACACTGAGCACCAGATTCCCCAGCTTTGCCAGCGGAGAACGAATGTTGCTGGTCAGGATAATCAAAAAGCAGCCGTTATTGCGAAGCTCCTCGGCAAGGGCCAGGGTGTCGTGGCCTGCTCCCGTGTGTGAGATGAGCAGGGCCGCATCGCCTTCACCTGCCTGGCTTGCAAGCATCAGCTGCATATGGTAGTCGGAGGCGTACTGGCAGTTCAGCCCGGTTCTGATGAGCTTGTGATAGGCATCCTGTGCCAGGATGTTCGATCCACCGAGGCCCATCAGAAAGAGGGTGTGGGAGAGTGCAAACCGCTTGGCCGCCTCCTTGAGGACGTTGCGGTCAAGCTTGGCGTAGGTCTCTTCGAGGTTTTTTCTTGCATTGGCAAAGACCATGTCGGCGGGATCCTCTCCTTCCGATACTTCCGTCTCGAAGAGTTGTTCGCTTGATGGGATGGTCTCACGTGCCAGGGCGATGCGGAAGCGTTGGTATCCGGTATACCCGAGTTTTCTGGCAAAGCGCACCATCGTCGATTCGCTGATGCCGATACGCTCGGCCAGCTCCTCGATGCTTGGGTTCACCGACTCCTTGGGATGCTCGAGGATGAAGTCGGCGATCTTCTTCTCCTTGGCGCTGAGTGTTGCATACTTGGTGCGAATGGTGTAGATGGCACTGACTTCCTGCATCGGCTTCCCCTTGTATCACAGTATAGTATGAAAAAAATATTCAGGCAATCAGAAATAAATATTCATTTATCGCTTCACTTCTGGAAAAAACGGGGTATACTAAGAGAAAGGTTGTACAATTCAAAAGGAGTGTAGAGTAGTATGAAAACGAGAAACGTACTGGTTGTAATGGCACTGGTATTCTGCTTGGCTTTCCCCCTGTTCGCACAGGGCACTGCTGAGGCAGCGCCGAAGCAGGAGATTCGCGTTCTCTTGGCGAACCATCCGTATGGCGAGCTCTTGAAGACCAAGATCCCTGAATTCGAGGCAAAGACCGGCATCAAGGTCAACTATGAGAGTCTGCAGGAGAGCCAGCTGACCAACAAGCTCACCACCGAGTTTGCGACCAAGAGCTCGACTGTTGATGTATTCATGACCCGTCCGTTGCAGGAAGGCCTGATGTTCATCAAGAACGGTTGGTATGAAGGTTTGGACAGTTACAACTTTGCAGACTATCCGTCCAACTCGGTTGATATTGGTAGAAAGGGCGGCAAAGCCTACATCGTACCGCTGGTAACCGAATGGCAGGTGCTCTACTATCGCAAGGACCTGTTCAAGAAAGCCGGTCTCTCTGTTCCCACCAACTTCACCGAGCTCGAAGCCGCCGCCAAAGCCCTGAACAAGGATGGCGTTGCTGGTTTTGCCTCCCGCGGAAAGGGAGCGGCTGCAGTCACCCAGCTTTCCAGCTATGTGTATAACTTTGGCGGCAGGTACCTGGACGGCGGAAAGGCTGTATTCGACAGCCCCGAAGCTCTTGAGGCCATCCGCTACTACGGCAGACTTTTGGGTAATTATGGACCTCAGGGTGTGACCAGCATGTCTTGGGAAAATGTCATGCCTGTCTTCCAGGCCGGCAAGGTAGCCATGTGGACTGATGCTTCAGTCTTCTACGGCCAGATCGTCGATCCCGCCAAGACGCAGATTCCTGCCGCCGACATCGGTGTTGCACAGCTTCCCAGAGGCCCGAAGGGCGACAGTCCGTTCATCGTAGTCTCCTGGGGTATGGCTATGTCCTCTGCTTCCAAGAACAAGGATGCTGCCAAGCAGTTCCTCGATTGGGCGACCAGCAAGGAACTTGCCATCGAAGGTATGCTTTCCAATATCACCATGGCCCGCGACAGTGCTTGGGCTGATGCTGAAGTCCGCAAGATCATGAACCCCGGTTTGGTTGAGACCCAGGCACACGCAGCAAAGAACGGCTATCCGTACGACCGTCCGTTCATGAGCTCCGTCGGCCAGGCCCGCGACCTTATCGGTGAAGTGATCATCGAGTCCATCAATACGAAGGGTACCAGTGCCAAGCTCGCTTCGCTTGCACAAGAGAAAGTGAAGGCGGTTGACGAGCTGCTTAAGACCGACGGTGAGTACGGTCTCTAGACCTGGATGAGATGTATTTGGCCGACCGAGTAGATCGGTCGGCCACTTGTGCTACAAGGAGCTTTCTATGGTTCGACAAGGATTCTTCGAGAAAAACCTACGGTATATTTTCCCGCTTCCGGCAGTCCTGTTTGTAGTTGTCCTGATGGTATTTCCTGTGGCATATACCTTCTTTCTCAGCTTTACGGATTGGACGCTCACCAGCGGCAGGCCGCTGTCGGTAGTCGGCCTGAAAAGTTATCTGCAGGTTCTGAAGGAGCCTCGGTTCCTGGAAGCCTTGGGTAGAACCTTCTATTTCACCTTCGGCTCGGTAATCGTTGAGATGTTGCTGGGCACTGCCCTGGCTTTGATCCTCAATCGCTCGTTCAAGGGCAAGGGCGTGGTCAAGACGCTGCTTCTGCTTCCCTTGGTCGCCACGCCGGTTGCGATCGGCATTGTGTGGAACCTGTTTTATGACCCGACCATTGGTATCCTCAACTATGTTTTGAGCGTACTCAAACTTCCCCAAAGCGGCTGGGTCAGTGATGCAAAGTCGGTAATGCCGTCGCTGATTATTGTTGATATCTGGCAATGGACCCCGATGATCACCATTATCGTGCTTGCCGGTCTTGCGGGTCTTTCCTCCGAGCCGTATGAATCGGCCATGGTGGATGGGGCCAGTGCCCGTCAAGTGTTGTTTCACATCACCCTTCCCATGTTGATGCCCACCATCCTTACAGCCGTTATCCTTAGGGCCATCGATGCCCTCAAGACCTACGACATCATTTACTCGATGACCGGGGGAGGGCCCGGCTATGCTTCGGAGAACCTCAATGTGCTTGCCTTCAAGTACAGTTTTGAATATTTCAGGATGGGACAGAGTGCAGTAATGCTTGTCTTCCTCTTCATCATCGTCCTGCTCTTCAGCCTCTTGGTCATGCGGCTGCGTCGAGCCTTTGAGTTGTAGGGGAGGAGAGAGTATGAAAGAGAAACGCATAACAACCATTTTGTACGGCATCGTTCTGGCTTTGATCATCATCCCGATACTTTTCCCCTTCATTTGGATGCTGATGAGCTCGTTCAAGACACAAGTGGATATCATCAGCTGGCCTCCGAAGTTCGTCTTCAAGCCGGTGATGCAGAACTATAACCGGGTGTTCGTCGAGCAGAACTTTCTGCAGTACATGCAGAACTCCCTGATCGTCTCCACTGTCAGTGTTTTCTTCTCCCTCCTGCTCGGCCTTCCGGCCGCTTATTCCATCGCCCGCTACAAGCAGAAGAAGCTTTCGGTCTTCATTCTGGTCGCCCGCCTGATGCCGGGTATCTCATTTCTGATGCCTTGGTATATCGTATTCTCGAGACTAAGGTTGATGGACAGCTACATTGCCTTGATTCTCAGCCACATGCTCATCGCCTTGCCGCTCGTAGTCTGGGTCATGTCCCCGTACTTCGACTCGGTACCCAGGGAATTGGAGGAAGCCGCCATGGTTGACGGTCTTACCCAGCAGTCGGCATTTCTAAAAATCCTGCTTCCACTCTCCGGCCCGGGTGTTGTTACTGCTACTACGCTTAGCTTCATCTTCAGTTGGAACAACTTTATGTTCAGCCAGGTCCTGAGTCAGCAGAAGACGCGCACCCTTCCCATCGCCGTCTACAACTTTCTCTCCTACGTCGAGGTTGACTGGGGGGCTGTGATGGCAGCGGCAGTGACCATTATGGCACCGGCAATCATTCTTACGATGTTCTTCCAGAAGTACGTGGTCAAGGGCCTTACCATGGGAGCGGTCAAGGGGTGATGACTGAAACTTATGTATAGTTGTGCTTGAGTACCAAATCGCGCATGGCCCCGCCGACATGCTGCATGATCACCTCGCATTTGATGATGAAGAGGAAGAAGATCGGCCCTTGCTCATCAGAGAGTGCTTCGAAGTTGCCTTGTCCCTTGCTGATGACCATATCCGCTTCCCGATACAATTGTAGAAAAGCCGGATCGGCTTGGGAGAGCACCAAGCCCGGGGTCTTGCTTCCACTGGAAATGATTGTTGCAACAGAGTCGAGTCCGCATTCAATGGCATCTTCGGGCAGTACGTCATTGAGTATGGGTAACCCTCTGGTGACCAAGTACAGTTCAGTTTCGGGGAACATGGATGCAATGGTTTCCAGCAGGACCCGGTCGAAGACGATTTCTCCGGCATTGTCGGCGATATACATCACCCGCTTTGCTTTCTTGAGCGCTTCATGAAAAGCGGTGAATTCGAATAGGGGGGAGTCTGCAACCGTGCTCATGCCTTGGTTTTGCATGATTTTTGAGATTTCCGCCTGTACGTCGATACCGCTGGGAAATGCTCCGTAATCGATGATGTTCCCTGCACAGGCCAGTTGCACTGCGGTTTTCAAGGGAGTCTGTGATTCCTTAATCATGGCCCGCAGGTCATCGATTACTGCAAGCGCTTCATTGTTGCTCAACATTTTTACATCGAGATACGGGTCTTCCTTACCGGAATGCTCTGCAAACAGGCGTTGCATATGATATGCCATTTCAGGTGGGCTCATTTCCAAGGGGAAGTGTTTGAGCTCATCGCCTATCTCATCCATGATGTGCTTTATCGATGCCGGAGGTAAGTCCAGCATTCTTCCCGCTTCCAGGACTTGCTTGAAAAAACATGGGAGACAATCAAGTGAGGTATTCATGCGCCTGAATATAGCATAGGTGTTCATTGTTGTAGTAGTCGTTATCTCCATGGTAGCCAAAGGCTGGCGTCCTCCACCACCCTCTGCTATACTATACAAAAGGGTGGTAGCGGTATGAGAATAGTCGGCATACACTACACCAGATGGGCTTCTCCGGCCGAAGCGGATATCGCTTCCTTGGTCCAGAAGGCCAAGCATCTGCTATACGATCAACTCGAAGTGGATGGGATCATCATGCAACAGATGAGCCCGTGGGGGCGTAAGCGCCTCGGCTTTGAGGCGAGAAACCACCAGATAGATATCTCCTACAGTATTGTCCCTCCACCCGAGTACGACTTGTCCTCTCCTGACGAGGATGTGCGCAGGCATGCCCTCTCCCAATTTCAGGATCTTATCCGAACCATCGGGGAGATGGGCGGCGGAAGCCTCAACGGTCCGCTGTACACAAGCTTTCCCGGGAACCGGGAAATGCAGCACGATAGGCAGAAACTACTCGAACAGAGCGTAAAGAGTCTGAGATCGCTTACCCCGCTTGCCCAGGATGAGGACGTGGTATTGAACATCAGGCCGGTCAACCGGTATGAACATTTCCTCATTCCTACAGCCGGTGATGCTCTCTCGTATGTGCATGCAGTCAATCACCCGAACTGCGGCATCGATCTCGATACCTTTGAGATGAACCTTGAAGAGGACGACATGAAGGCCGCAATCCTAGAGGCCGGCATCTACCTGCACTGCCTGCATGTGCGGGAGAACAACCAGAAGATGGTGGGTCTTGGAGCTCTCGATTGGTCTGCTGTCCGCAGTGCTCTGGATGCAATCTATTACAAGGGCCCTTTGGTACACATGCCCGCTTCAGGCGAGAGAGATCGGGAAGACCCTGCAGAGAGCCGAAGAATCCGCAATCTGCTGTGTAGCGACACTCCTCTTTAACCGTAGGGAGGCTTGCCAAGCAGCGGTATGACAACCAAGTAATTAATCACTGAGAGCAGGGTTTTTCCGCTCTTGCCTGTATCTTCGCTTCTGAGTACTTTGAAAGGAGATAGGAGGCAGCAATGCACAGTACATTTTATCTTCCAACCAGAATCATATTCGGCTCACATTCGCTTCAAAAGCTTTCAGAGCAGAAGCTTCCCGGAAAACGAGCCTTGATCGTTATTTCCAGCGGGAAATCCACCCGTTCGTTTGGATACCTTGAACAAGTTGAGAAACAACTCGATGCAGCAAAGGTCTCGTATGAGATTTATGACAAGATTCTTCCCAATCCCATCCTTACCCATGTTACAGAAGGGGCCCAGCTTGCAAGAGAGAAGGGCTGTGACTTTGTCATCGGCCTCGGCGGAGGCTCGGTCATCGACTCGGCAAAAGCCATAGCCATTATGGCAACCAATGAAGGCAATCTCTGGGACTATATCCATGGCGGCAGCGGCAAAGGAAGGCCGATGACCAAAAAGCCTCTTCCCATTGTTGCCATCACCACCACTGCCGGCACAGGCACCGAAGCCGATCCCTGGCTTGTCATCACCAAGGAGGAGACCAACGAGAAAATCGGGTACGGTAATGACGATACCTTCCCTGTGCTCAGCATCGTCGATCCCACCCTGATGGTCTCGGTTCCTCCTCACCTCACCGCCTACCAAGGCTTCGATGCCCTGTTCCACAGCACCGAAGGGTATCTGAACAAAATTGCCAATACCTTCAGCGACCAGTACAGCCTTGAGGCGATCAGGCTCATCGGTAAGAGCCTGCCTGAGGCGGTGAAGAATGGCAAGAATCTGAAGGCACGCGAGGATGTGGCCATGGCCAACACCCTGGCCGGCATGGTGGAAACCTTCAGTGGGTGTATCAGCGAGCATTCGCTTGAGCACGCTATGAGTGCGTTTCACCCCGAGCTTCCCCACGGGGCGGGCTTGATTATGATCAGCAAAGCCTACTACACCCACATCGCTGATCACCACATCGCCGACGAGCGGATGATTGCCATGGCGAAGGCCTTGGGAAAAAGTGATGCCACCCAAGCGATGGACTTCGTACATGCCCTTGTCGACCTGCAAAAGGCCTGCGCTGTGGATGAGCTGAAGATGAGCGACTATGGGATCAAGGAAACAGAGCTTGATGCAATGGTGAAAAACGCCCGGGAGAACATGGGAGGCCTCTTTGGTGTCGATCCCATGACGCTGACCGATGAGGATTGCCTGAGTATCTACAAAAAGTCATTCAAATAACCGAACATATCAAAACACAATACCCGCAACCAGGACGGCTAGTACGACCAAGGGGGCGGGTATTTTCTTTGTTGCAAGCACCACGATGGTAAGGCCCACCACCGTCAGGTGCTCTCCTGTGATCCCGCTCTTTTGCAGCAGCAGGATTGCCGCTGCCGTAATAAGACCGCCGGCAACCGCATTGATACCCTTCAGCGATACCTTCACCGCCTGTATCTGCTTGAGTTCCTCCCAGACAGGGTAGATGAAGAAAATGAGCAGCGTACCAGGCAGGAAAATTCCCACTCCTGAAAGAAGGGATGCGAGGACCTGGATGAAAGCACCCTCACCTCTTGCAGCCATGCCTCCGGCATAGGCGCTGAAGCTGAACATGGGACCTGGAAGTCCCTGTACCAGGCCGTATCCAGTTAAAAACTCCTCGTTCGTCATATACGCTTTGGTTTCCACCAACTCTGCTATCATGACAGGCACCACCACCTGTCCGCCTCCGAAAACCAGATAGCCATAGCGGTAGAAAGCCTCAAAGAGGGTGACCAGAAGATTGTGGGTGATTAGAGAAAGCAGCAGGGTGCCCAGAGCGAAGAGGGCGAAGAGTACCAGATACCTGTACGGTGCCCGTATGGTGATTCTGTTGAACAGGTTCTTTTCGTTGCCCGAGAGAATGGAGATTGCTCCCCCCATCAGCAACACAGTGGGGAAAATCCAGGGAGAGCGAATGAAATAGGTGGAGAGCGCTCCAAAGAGAAAGAGTGCAATGGTCAGCCCATCGGTAAGTACTTTCCTGCCGATTCTGAATGCAGCGAGGAAAATGAACCCGACTGCCATGGGGCCGATAAAGCGCAGGATATCCTCCGAGATTTGATGGTCCTTGAGAAACTGATAGAGGAAGGAGAGGGTGGTCATCACCAGAACCGGGGGAAGGGCCCAGACGAGCAGGGTGAGGAAGGCCAGTAGGGGGCCTCCCATCCGGTAGCCGACTGCGGTAATGGTCTGGGTGCTGGTAGGTCCGGGCAGAATGCTGGTCAAGGCAAGCAGTTCAACCAGCTCTTCTTCGCTCAGATAGTGTTTCTTGCTCACCAAGTGGTCGAGAAACACACCAAAATGAGCCTCCGGCCCTCCATAGGCACCAAGTGAACAGATAAGGACATCCTTGAGGAAGTGTCTGTACGGTACATTGTGCATGGCAACTCCTATGCAATGATACTACGGAATTGCCTAATCTTGCTCAAGAAGGCTGGGGTTCACCCTCTCAGAGGTGTACACTTGTCTGGATCGGAGGAGAAATCATGCTGCCAAAAGAAATTCTCGATGGTTGGAAGGAACGGGAGAAAGCCGTCGTGCTCACCACGGTGTCGTTGGATGGAATGCCCAACAGCATATGGGCAACCTGTGCTGATATGTATAACGGAGAAGCGGTGGTTGTGGCGGACAACTATTTTGCCAAGACCAAGCAGAACATAGCAGCTGGTACGCCTGCAAGCGTTCTGTTTCTGACCAAGGACAGAACGTCGTACCAACTCAATGGTAAAGTCAGCTACCCTACCGAGGGCCCGTATTTCGCCTTCATGAAGGCGTTCAATCCAGCTCAGCATCCTGGACATGGAGCCTACAGCGGGGCGAAAAAACTGCTTTAGGAGATGAGAAGCGAGGTGGTGGCAAGCGTCTCGGTCATCTTGAGCTTCAGGTTCTCCACCTGCAGAGCTGCACGATTATATTGGGCTCTTATTGCTTTCACCATCTCGGATTTAAGCGGGAAGGCAAGCAAGGCCTCTTCGTACCGTTTTGCAAGATCTTTCACCTGGTTCTCCGCCTTTGCATACTCGGCTTTCAATGTGGACAGCTTGGCAAGCACCCGTTCGAGATTTACCCGTACGGCGCTCTGGTACCCTCGTTCAAGTTCTGCAACCAAAGATTGTACCGGAACTATCTTCTTGACCCGGTACCCATTGGTGCCTACGAATACAAACCCGCTCTGCAAAAGGCCTCTGCGGGCATTGTTGAGTGCGATGGAGATGCAATAGTTTGCTTCTTGGGCTTTACAGGAGGAGAGGCACTTCCATGCACACTTGAACGACGGGCGCTTGCCCTGCTCGCTGTCGGTGATGAAGGTATTGCGAATTGCCCTTCCCGGCATTCCCACCGGGCTCTTGATCAGGCCTATCTGCTCTTTGGTGCAATTGACGTACGCCTCTTTGAATCGTCTGTCTGCGTCGCATTCATCGGTTGCAACAAAGCGTGTGGCCATTTGGACAGCCGATGCACCGAGGCTGAGAACCTTGTACACATCCCTGCCGCTGTAGACTCCGCCGCCTGCGATCAGGGGGATCTTGCAGCCCTTGCTCTCCTCGAAGGGTTTCAGTGCCTCGACAATCCGGGGAACAATTGCTTCCAATTGGAAGGCTGGATCTTCAAGCTGTTCTTCGCTGAATCCCAGGTGCCCCCCGGCCTTGGGGCCTTCGAAAACCACGGCGTCGGGCATGTCATTATAGAGTTTGGTCCACATGCGGAAGATCATGTCGACTGCACGGGCCGAGCTGACGATCGGAGCTACTTTCACATTGGCCTTTCGCAGTGCCTCGACGGGCATGTTCTTGATCGGAAGTCCTGCTCCCATGAAAACAATATCCACCTTTTCTTCAATCGCTACGTCCAGCAACTGGTGGAAATCATTGACTGCGACCATGATGTTGACTCCGATGGCCCCCGAGCTCAGCTGTCGGGCTTTGCGGATCTCGCGCCTGAAGGCCCTCAGGTTTGCTGCCTGGCCATCCTCATAGTAGTCGGGTTCCAACAATCCGATGCCGTTTGCGGCAATGACCCCGATGCCTCCGTTGTTCGCAACGGCACCGGCAAGGGAGGAGAGAGAGATGCCGACACCCATGCCGCCTTGGACGATGGGAGTGGGAGCGACCAGGTCACCGATTTTCAATGCAGGCCAGGTGGTTCTTGATCCGAGAATCCGCTGGATTGTCCGCTCGATGGGAAGGTAGGCTTTGCAAGCTTGTACTTCTTCTTTGATGCGGTTCACTATGGTTGAGAGAGATGCTGATTTCATTGCTGTTCCTTGGGGACGTGCAAGTCCTTGGTCTTAATTTAACATAAATACAGAAAATGTCAAAGTGTATAGTATAACTATCTGCATGCTCACTGAAGCTCTTCTCATACACCTAAGCTCTGAGTTAGTATCGAAGTACCGGGGGAGAAGAAATGGAACCTGTTACCGACACAGAACGCAGGCATTCGATTGCCTCGCTCGACTCAAGCATCCGAAAATTAGAGAAAACACTCACTAGTGTAGAGCGAAAAGGCTCTCCGACCACCGTGGTTTCAAAGAGGCTGAAGGCCCTCAGGATTGGTCTTGCCGCTCTACAGGCTGTGTGGGAAAACCAAGCCTACCCGTATTCAGGGCAGGAGACCGTCGATGCCAAGGAAATCCTGGCAAGCCTGTTTCCTTCACTCCATGCCATGGCTGTCAAGTTCAAACCCGGCAGCAGTCAAGCCACATTGCTGGCACGAAGAGTCCGTTCGCTGGAACTTGCCCTGCAAGCCCTAGGCGAGCTGTGAGCCGTATACCCGCTGAAGAATTTCGGTATAGGCTTTGTGTAGATCTGCCTCATCGACCGTGGTACACGTTCCATCCTCAATCACAAACTTCCCGTCGACCATCACCGAATCGATGAGGTCGGCCCTGGTATGCATCAGGGTGTTGTAGGCGATATTGGAAAATCCTTGGGTCTGCAGCAGCGGTGAAAGCTCCAGTGCATTGCGTACAAACACCAAGTCGGCACGCTTGCCCACTTCGATCCGGCCGTCGTAGATGGCAGGGCAGGGAGAGGTTGTTGCAAGCTTCCAGACAGTTTTTGCGTCATAGCGTTCGGCTTTGTTGCTCTGTTTGAACTCAGCGTACGTGGCTCTCATCACCTCCCACATATCGTGGCTTAGAAAGTCCGTGCCAAGTCCTATGCGGGCTCCTTTATCCAGCAGATCAGTGAGGGCCATCTCATGGGCGCCAGAGATTCGGTTGGAAATCGGGCAATGGACGAGCAGGGCCTTGCTTGAGGCAAGCAGGACACGGTCTTTGTCTGTGGTTTCAATGCAGTGAAAGAGAATGGTCTGTTCATTGAGCAGGTTGTGCAAGGCAAGTAATTCGACGGTAGAGAGGCCGAACTTTCGGAGAGTCTCCTTTCGTCTGAACTCGGTCTCGAGGCAGTGGGTCATCAAAGGCCAACCGGTCCTCTGTACCCGTTCGATCGCCTTTACAAGGCTGTCCTGTTCAAGGTCCTCTTCCTCGGGAAGGTGGGTGCCGCGCATAAGGCCTGTTGTTGCTGTTTCTTGGGTTGGTACTTCGTCATACCAATCAACCAAGGCCTTGATGCCGATTCTGCTGGCGCACTTCTCCAAGGCTTGGCTGCTCTCATCGGCTTGCCCGGTTTCTACAATGCAGGCAACTCCGGCTTTGAGGTACTGCAGGTAGGCATAGAGGACAAGGATGTGAAAGTCGGAGGTGGAAACTGCTTGGTCGGTATAGTCGAAGAGTTGTTGCTGCAGCTTGCCTTGGGCGGTGTCGTCACACCATGCGTGAAGTGGTTTGTCACTGAACAGCCCTCGAAAGAGGGTGTCGGGAGTGTGGGTATGACAGTCGGCGAGGGCAGGGTAGATGAGATGGGAAGAGCAATCGATGACTTTCTCGCCTGCAAGTGGCTTGAGGTTTTTCTCAATGGCGACAATGAGTGACCCCTCGATTCTGATGTCTGCCTGATGGAGTGCGAAATCGCTTCCAAGGTAACGGGTATTGGATAATAACATAGTGGTAGCATAGCATGTCTTGCGTTCAAAGTAATGTTGGAAATGTTGAAGGAATTGAGGTAGTGCGACCTGCACACAGCAATGATGGTGTGCAGGACGCTTTAATCTGCTATTCCTTGCTCTTTTTGATCGGCATCCAAACCTCAAAACTCTGGTTGGTTGGATCGGCATCAAGGTATACTTCCATATCGACACCATTGGCAAACTCATAGCCGCTGGAGGGAAGCCAGTCGGTGACGATGCGTCTCTCCACCTCCTGGATGGTCTGGGGCATGGGGCCGCGTCCGGGGAAGATCGCCCACAGGGCAGCATCGACAACCTGGCTTTCCAGGCCCTCCGGTGTCCCCTCTTCCATGGCGATACCGATGGTGTAGACCCAGTAATCCTTCTCATCGCCGTTGGTACACAGCCCTAGAAGTCCCTGCCCGGGTTTCATATAGGAACAGATCCTGGCAATCGTGCCATCCTGTGCTTTCTTGTTCCAGAATACAGGCACTTCTCTCATATTCTGTTCCATGTCCTTTTCCAGCTTGAGTGTAACACCCACTACGCGGAAAGCCTCTTTCCTTTCAATTCGATACTCCATCTCTTGTTCTCCTTTGATGGTCAGGCTGAAGCTGATCTTGGGGAACGCTTTCAGGGACATCCCTTCCTTCTTCGCCTGCGACGGTGTCAAGCCGTGAAGAGCCTGAAACGCACGGGTAAAAGAGGTAGGAGAGTCGTATCCGTAGAGAAGCGCTACATCCAAGACCTTTTGCCCCTGTTGCAGTGCAAGGGCTGCCTTGGTGAGCCTTCTGCGGCGGATGTACTCGCCCAGCGGAATTCCTGCTACATAGGTGAACATCCTCTGGAAGTGATAGGTTGAGCAGTTTGCCAGCTGTCCCGCCTTCTCGTATGAGATACTTCCTTCCAGGTTGTCTTCAATGTAGAGCAGTGCCTCATTCAAGCGTTCGATCCATTGCATTTCGTCTGACCTCACAAGGGAGTATGGAGTAGTAACCAAAAAGGTTCCTCTCAATTGATGCACAATGTTGAGAGGTTTGCAAGAATACCGTGGAGTTATTCAGCCTGTTGAATGGCTCCACGAGTATAAAAACTTTGTGCCTGGACTCTTGGATTCTTGCAGCCCATGCGATTACGTACACGATAGCGTATGGATTTCCATCTCAAGTATGCTCAATCCTTCCATGATGCAGTCAAAACTTGGGATTTCCTTGAAAAGCATATCTCTCATAGATTCATAATCTGCGCGTAATGAAGGAATTCTATAGTTGGGAGGTATCAGCTTCAGTGTTTTGGGGATGGCAGTCTCATAACTTGCCCAAGCTCTGGGATAGAATCTCATCTTAAAATTCACCACCTTTACAAGCAGGGCAAGGTTGGAAAATGATGTATCTTTAACCGGTGTTGTCGACATTCGATAGAGATCATAATAGTGTCGTGAATAACGACTTGGTAGATTGAGATTAGTAGGTCGGTGAGCTTCATGGTGAAGGATTGTAGCTTTCTCCCAGAACGTTCTCTCTGGGGCTACCGTTACTATGGCTGTATCTTTCCGTTCAAATACTGCAGGATACATTGTGGATGCATATGATTCAATTTCGGTAATGGTTATAGGATTCCATGCCGCCAAGGCTCCGAATTCCAGACGAATCACTTGAGAGATAGCAGTCTGTACACATACATGCGGGTAGTTAAAGCGTACTGTTTGTTTTTCAATTCCATCTATGTAAATGTCAGCCTCCCGCCCTAGTTCCCGACATATTTCTGATTGCATAGTCGGGCAGAGAACATCAGCAAGAAACATCTCTGTGCGAATAGTCGCTTCTTTATTGAAGATTGTTTGTTTCGTATTTGAACGGTTGGCCCAAGGTTCATATGTTCGATATCCTAACATACGCCAATCCAAGACCAAATCGATATCTTCGGAGAATCGATTGATGAGGTGGAAAGCTTTTGAAAGACTTGTACCGCCCTTAAATGCGAGGGCATTCTTCCATGATGATCGATGGAAGAGATACTCCAACATATAACAACCCCAAAAATCCTTCTCTACAATTGAATCATGTAATTGCATCCGATCTGCAGTATTTCTAAAAAGATCAGCCCTATCATCATTCGAGAGTCTCGCTACTTTTCTCATCACTCACCCTATCTGTCATGCACATGGACTGGATCGTCCTATATATCCAGTC
>Ga0209066_10003490_pt1 | contig 17895 bp, 19 predicted proteins | sample All_14_2_FD_187198 | JGI IMG/M metagenome (GOLD analysis project Ga0209066, IMG submission 187198) | Freshwater microbial communities in response to fracking from Pennsylvania, USA - Allegheny Zone_MetaG_DW_15 (SPAdes) (version 2) ... | reverse complement strand
CAGGCAACTCCCGCACGCGTGACGAAGTGATTCGCCGCGAATTCCGCCAGTTTGAGGCGGCCTGGTACGACGGCCAGAAGATCAAGCTGTCGCGTGACCGGGTTGACCGTCTGGGCTACTTCAAGGCTGTGGACATTGAAACCGTGGAAGTGCCGGGCACCGCCGACCAGGTGGACCTGACCATTTCGGTCGAAGAAAAGCCCACCGGCAACCTGATGCTGGGCGCGGGCTTTTCGAGCGCCGAAAAGTTCACGCTGACGGCTTCTGTCAAGCAGGACAACGTGTTCGGCACCGGCAACTACCTGGGCATTGACCTGAACACCAGCAAGTACAACCGCACCATCGTGGTCAGCACGGTGGACCCGTACTTCACAGACGATGGCGTGTCGCGCTCGTATGACCTGTACTACCGCACGTCGCGGCCGCTGAACACCCAGGGTGGGGACTACAAGATTGTGACCCCCGGTGGGGCCGTACGTTTCGGTGTGCCGTTCACCGAGTACGACACCGTGTTTTTTGGCGCCGGTGTGGAGCAGACATCGATCAAGGGTGACACGGGGCTGCCAGTGATCTATCGCCTGTACCGTGACACTTTCGGTGAAACCAGTCTGTCGGTGCCGCTGACGGTGGGCTGGTCGCGCGACGCACGCGACAGCCTGATTGCGCCGACCCGTGGCCGCTACCAGCGCTTGAACCTGGAGTTGGGCGTGGCGGGCGACACCCGTTATGTGCGCGGCGACTATCAGTTCCAGCAGTTCATCCCCTTGTCCAATCGCTTCACGCTGGGCCTCAACACCGAAATCGGTTACGGCAAGGGACTGTCCGGCAGGCCGTACCCGGTGTTCAAGTATTTTTATGGCGGCGGTCTGGGCACGGTGCGAGGTTTTGAGCAGAATTCCCTGGGCCCTCTCGACATCGAAGGCTCTTATGTGGGTGGCAACCGTCGCGCCAACGTGAACGCCGAGTTGTATGTGCCATTCCCTGGCGCCGGCAATGACCGCACGCTGCGCCTGTTCGGTTACATGGATGCGGGCAACGTCTGGGGCGAGAAGGAATCCATGAGCTTCAGCGACGTGCGCGCCTCGGTCGGGGTCGGCATCAGCTGGGTCTCACCGGTGGGGCCGCTCAAGTTGAGCTACGGCAAGCCTTTCCGCTTCCAGGACCAAGATAAAATCCAACGTCTTCAGTTCCAGATCGGGACGGCATTCTGACCATGACTTCGCACCTCAAGAACCTTCTGGTGGCCAGCCTGCTGTGTGGTTCGGCCCTGCTCGCGCATGGCCAGGAGCTCAAAATTGGTTACGTCAACCTCGACCGGGTGCTGCGTGATGCATCTCCGGCCAAGGCGGCACAGGCCAAGCTGGAAGGCGAGTTCACCCGGCGCGAGAAAGACCTGACCGATACGGCGTCGCGGCTCAAAAGCGCCACGGAGCGCTTCGAAAAGGACGCCCCCACGCTGGGTGAGTCCGAGCGCAGCCGTCGCCAGCGCGACCTGGTGGAGCAGGACCGGGAGTTGCAGCGCAAGCGCCGCGAGTTTCAGGAGGACCTGAACCAGCGCAAGAACGAAGAGCTGGCTGCGGTGCTGGACCGTGCGCAGCGCGTCGTCAAGCAAATCTTTGATCAGGAAAAGTACGACCTGATCTTGCAGGAAGCGGTGTTTTTCAGCCCTCGCGTCGACATCACCGACAAGGTCATCAAGGCCATGAACGGCGGATCGGGCAAGTGACCGCGATGTCCGTGCATGTGACGCTCGGCCAGTTGGTGGCCGAGCTGGGCGGCACCTTGATCGGTGACCCGGGCACCGTGATCCAGCAGATCGGCCCCCTGGACAGCGACGCGTCGCACGCCATTGCCTTCCTGTCGAACCCGAAGTATCGTGCGCAGCTGACCACGACCAAGGCCGCTTGTGTCATTGTCAGCCCGGCGGTTCAGGATGAGGCCACGGCGCGCGGGGCGGTCATCGTCACCGACGATCCTTACCTGTACTTCGCGCGCCTGACGCAGTGGTGGTCGCAGCAGGTGCGACCGCGTCCGGCAGCCGGCATCCACCCCTCGGCCGTGGTGGACCCGACCGCGGTGATCGGTCCCGACGTCACCATCGGCCCCCTGGCCGTGATCGAGGCCGGCGCCATCGTCGAAGCTGGTGCCCAGGTCGGCGCGCAATGCTTTGTGGGCGCGCGGGCCCGCGTTGGCGAACACACCCGCCTGGCGCCGCAGGTGACGCTGGGATTTGACTGCGTGGTCGGCGCGCGTTGCATTTTGCACAGCGGTGTGGTGATTGGCGCCGACGGTTTCGGCTTCGCGCCCAAGCAGGGCCGCTGGGAAAAGATCGAGCAACTCGGTGCGGTGCGCATTGGCGATGACGTGGAGCTGGGTGCGAACACCTGTGTGGACCGTGGCGCGCTGGATGACACCGTGATCGAAAACGGCGTCAAGCTCGACAACCTGGTTCAAATTGCCCACAACGTCCACATTGGCGAGCATGCGGCCATGGCCGGTTGTGTCGGCGTGGCTGGCAGCGCCCGCATCGGCAAGCATTGCACGGTGGGCGGTGCGGGCATGATCCTGGGGCACCTCACATTGGCGGACAATGTGCATGTGTCATCCGGCACCCTGATTTCTCGCTCTGTGCTCAAGCCTGGCTTGTACAGTGGCGCCTTCCCCTTTGACGAGAACGCATCGTGGGAGAAGAACGCAGCGACCCTGCGTCAACTCCACGCCTTGCGTGACCGTATCCGAACCCTAGAAAAGCAAGTGAAAAGCTGATGGACATCCATAAGATTCTTCAAAAGCTCCCGCACCGCTACCCCTTCCTGTTGGTGGACCGTGTGCTGGAAGTCGAAAAGAACGTTCGCATTCGTGCCTTGAAGAACGTGACGATCAACGAGCCTTTCTTCCAGGGCCACTTCCCCACCCGCCCGGTGATGCCTGGCGTGTTGATGCTGGAAGCGCTGGCGCAGACGGCCGCGTTGCTCGCTTTCGAGACCCAAGGTGAAGGCGTGGACGAGAACTCCGTCTATTACTTTGTGGGCATCGACGGTGCGCGTTTCAAGCGCCCGGTGGAGCCGGGTGACCAGCTCTTCCTGGATGTGCAGATGGACCGCAACAAGGGCGGCATCTACAAGTTCAATGCTCAGGCCCTGGTGGGTGAGGAGCTGGCGGTGTCGGCACAACTGATGTGCACCGTGCGCAAGGTGTCCTGAGGCGCAGATGGCGAACATCCATCCCAGCGCCATCGTCGACCCCGCAGCGCAACTGGCCGACTCGGTCACGGTGGGGCCCTTCACCACGATCGGGCCAAACGTCCGCATTGGTGAAGGCTGCAGCATCGGTGCGCACTGCGTGATCGAGGGGCACACCACGATTGGCCGCGACAACAAGATTTTCCAGTTCGCCTCCTTGGGGGCCGACCCGCAAGACAAGAAGTACAAGGGTGAGCCCACCCAGTTGATCATTGGCGACCGCAACACCATCCGCGAGTTCACCACCTTCAACACGGGCACCGTTCAGGATAAGGGTGTCACGCAGATCGGCGATGACAACTGGATCATGGCCTATGTGCATGTGGCCCATGACTGTGTCATCGGTGACCACAATGTGATCGCCAACTCGGTGCAGTTTGCCGGCCACGTGACCGTGGGCAGCTACACCTTGATCGGTGGCATCAGCGGCATCCACCAGTTTGTGCGCATTGGTGACTTTGCCATGCTGGGCTTTCAGACCCGCTTGTCGCAAGACCTGCCACCGTTTGTCGTGGCGGCGGGCAACCCCGCCGAAGCGCAGAACGTGCACCAGGAAGGCCCGCGTCGCCGCGGCTTTTCGCCTGAGCGTCTGACCATGCTCAAGCAGATGTACCGAGCGCTGTATCGCAAGGGCTTGACGCTGGAGGCCGCCAAGGCCGAGATCGACCAGTTGCGCGGTCAGGCGCCGGACGCGGATGCCGACATCGACAAGATGCTGGCTTTCCTGGCAGGTGCCGAACGCGGCATCGTGCGCTGAGCGATGGCCTCTCTTGATCCGCGCGTGGCCATGGTGGCCGGCGAAACCTCGGGCGATCTGCTGTCTGGTTTGCTGCTGGGCGGCTTGAAGGCGCGCTGGCCGGGTCTGTCTTCCTGCGGCATTGGTGGCCCCCGCATGGCCGAGCATGGGTTTGAGGCCTGGTGGCCTTACCAGAAGCTGGCGGTGCATGGTTTCAACATGGAGGTGCTGCGGCGCTTTCGTGAAATCTGGACCATCCGCCGTGACCTGGGTGACCGCCTGCTGGCGGATCGTCCCGATGTGTTTGTCGGGGTCGATGCGCCGGACTTCAATCTGGGTCTGGAGGCCCGCCTGAAGGCCGAGGGCATCAAGACGGTGCATTTCGTCAGCCCCTCCATCTGGGCCTGGCGCGGCGGGCGCATCCACAAGATCCATCGCTCGGTGGACCACATTCTGTGCCTGTTCCCCTTTGAGCCCAAGCTGTACCACGATCACGGCATCGCGGCGACGTTCGTCGGGCACCCGCTGGCGGACACCATTCCGCTGGAAGTGCCGCGTGCCCAGGCCCGCGCCAGCCTGGGCCTGGATGAGCAGACGCCGGTGGTCGCCATCTTGCCGGGCAGCCGTCGCGGTGAGGTGCTGCACAACACGCCGGCTTTCTTGCAGACCGTGGCACTGCTGAGCCGGCAACGGCCGGATTTGCGCTTTGTGCTGCCGGTGGTGCCAGGCTTGCGCGACATGGTGGAGCCCATGGTGCGCGAGCACGCGCCTGACGCCCCGTTGACGCTGCTCGATGGCCGCTCGCATGAAGCCTTGGCGGCCTGTGATGTCACCTTGATCGCCAGCGGCACCGCCACGCTGGAGGCGGCACTGTTCAAGCGTCCCATGGTGATCGCCTACAAGATCAGTGGTTTGAGCTGGCAGATCATGAAGCGCATGGCCTATCTGCCATGGGTGGGCCTGCCCAACATCCTGCTGTCGGACTCGGTGGTGCCCGAGCGCCTGCAGGATGAGGCCAATCCCGCCCAACTTGCGGCCGATGTGCTGGCGTGGCTGGACCAGCCCGCGCGTGCAGCCTCTGTGCAGCAGCGCTTCCTTGAACTTCACCACCAGCTGAAACAGGATACGGCTCGCGCCGCCAGTGATGCCATCGCCCAAGTCCTCGAAACGCGCTGACCTTGCCAAGGCCACAGAAGCGCCTTTTCAGCTCGACCTGCTGTGGCCGGTGGATGCCGTGGGTCTGATGGCCGGCGTGGACGAGGCCGGGCGTGGCCCCCTGGCGGGGCCGGTGGTGGCGGCAGCGGTGATCCTGGATGACCAACAGCCGATCACGGGGCTGGCGGATTCGAAGAAGCTAACGGCCCGTCGCCGTGACAGCCTGTACGACGAAATTCGCGCCAAGGCCCTGTGCTGCTGCATTGCCGAAGCCAGCGTCGAGGAGATCGATGCGCTCAACATTTTGCAGGCCACGATGCTGGCCATGCGGCGCGCGGTGGAGGGCCTGCGTCTCAAACCCGCCATGGTGCTGGTGGATGGCAACCGCATCCCGGTGTTGAACGTGCCCGCGCAGGCCATCGTCAAGGGCGATGCCAAGGTGCAGGCGATTTCGGCCGCATCCATCCTGGCCAAGGTACACCGCGACCGCCTGTGCACGCAACTGCACGAGGCGCATCCGCAGTATGGGTTCGACGTTCACAAAGGCTATCCCACTGCGGCACATTTGACGGCGCTGCGCGAGCACGGCGCCACACCGGCACACCGTCGCACCTTCGGTCCCGTCAAGGTGGTACTGGCCAGCGCCGCAAACCCATTGGCTGCGCCGTTGCGTTGACCTGCATTTTGTTGCCATGACCGATTCTGTCCTTCAACGTCCCGCGCGCCTGCGCAGCACCCAGTTGGTCACCTCGCGTGACAACCCGCTGGTGCAGCGCTTGCGTCGTCTCAGCCAGGACCCGGTGGCCTACCGCAAGCAAGGTGAGGTCTGGCTGGAGGGCGATCACCTGTGCGAAGCCTGCCTACAGCGCGGCATCGAAGTGGGCTTGGCCGTGGTGGCCGAGAGCGCCTGGTTGGGTGAACATGGCGTGGCAGCCGGTGGCGACGCACAGGCGGTGCGTCTGAGTGCCTTGGCGCGACAGGCCGAGAAGGTCGTGGTGGTGCCTGAGGCCTTGTGGAAGACCTTCACCGGCCTGGAGTCACCTGCGCGGATCGGCTTTGTGTTGACCCGCCCCGCGGCCGATGCGGCCGAGAGTGCGTTGCGTGCCGGTGTGCCCACCGTGGTGCTGGACCGGGTGCAGGATGCGGGCAATGTGGGCAGCATCTTGCGCAGTGCGTCGGCCATGGGCGTGGCACAGGTGGTGGCGCTCAAGGGGACGGCCGGCTTGTGGTCGCCCAAGGTGCTGCGTGCGGGCATGGGCGCGCATTTCGCCTTGCATCTGGTGGAGCAGGTTGTGCCAGAGGCCTTGTCTGAGCTGAAGGTGCCCCTGGTGGCCACGAGTTCCCACACCGAGCATCAATTGCCGACCGTGGCCCTGCCTGAGCCTTGCGCCTGGGTCATGGGGCATGAAGGGCAGGGGGTGGGCGAGGCTGTCATGAGCCAGTGCGCCTTGAAGGTGGCCATTCCCCAACCCGGTGGGGAGGAGTCGCTCAACGTGGCGGCCGCCGCAGCCGTCTGCCTGTATGAGTCGATGCGACGGCGGCTGTGAACCAGCGGTGTCGAGCCCGACTCGATGCCCTGTGTGCGGCATGGGTTTGATGGGCGAACGTTCTCGGCGGTCGCCCTACAATGTGGTGAAAACTGACACGCCCTCTGCGTGACGCCATCGGGCGCGTCGGCATGGTGAACATGGAGGATGCATGGACCGTTCAATGAAACCCCTGGATGTGGTGTATGGCTCGGCTGCGGCCGGTGACCGTCAGCGCGTGCTGCGCAACACCTATGCGCTCTTGGCCTTGTCGATGCTGCCCACGGTGCTCGGCGCCTGGCTCGGTGTGGCCATGGGCTTCAGCTTTTTCGCGGGCAGCCCCTTCATCGGCCTGATGGTCTTCATGGGGGTGGCCTTCGGGTTCTTCTTTGCCATCGAGAAGTTCAAGAACTCTGGTTTGGGCGTCGTGCTGCTGCTGGGCTTCACCTTTTTCATGGGCCTGATGCTCTCGCGCATGCTGGGCCATGTGCTGGGGTTGTCCAACGGGGCCTCGCTGATCGCCACGGCGTTTGGCGGCACGGCCTTGGTGTTCGGTGGCATGGCCACCCTGGCATCGACCATGAAGCGGGACGTGTCCAGCCTGGGCAAGTGGCTGTTCGTGGGCTTGATGGTCATGATCGTGGCCGCCGTGGCCAACATCTGGTTGCAGATGCCCGCGCTCTATCTGGCTCTGTCGGCCATGGGCGTGGTGATTTTCTCGGCCTTCATCCTGTATGACCTCAAGCGCATCATCGATGGCGGCGAAACCAACTACGTCACGGCCACGCTGTCGGTGTACCTGAGCGTGTACAACCTGTTCTCGTCGTTGCTGCACCTGCTGACAGCGCTGGGTGGTGGTGACGACTGAGTCGCGTCAACCTCTCTGAAATGAGCCCGCCCTGGCTTGCAGCCCCGGCGGGCTTGTTTTTGGGTGATTGGATACCATGTGGGGTAGAACATTCCCACGCAGGAGATCTCATGAGCGAGTCTGTCGAACTGGTCTGTCCGCACTGTCAGGCCATCAACCGCGTACCGGCGGCACGCCTGGGCGACGCGCCGCAATGCGGTCAGTGCCACCAGCCGGTTTTGCCGCCACACCCGGTTGAGCTCACCCAACCCGGTTTCGAGCGCTTCATCACGCGCAATCAACTGCCTGTGCTGGTCGATTTCTGGGCGCCCTGGTGTGGGCCGTGCAAGATGTTTGCCCCGGTGTTTGCCCAGATGGCAGGCACCTATGCCAGTCGTGTGCGCTTTGCCAAGGTCAATACCGAGGTGGAGCAGGGCATTGCCGCCACTTACCAGATCCGCAGCATCCCCACTCTGGCTTTGTTCAAGCAGGGCAAGGAAGTGGACCGGGTGTCCGGCGCATTGCCGCCGGCCCAGTTACAGGCCTGGCTGGCGCGTCACGGACTTTGATCCCCAGGGTCAGTACTGGTCACCTTCGCCGAGGTAGGTGCCGGGGGCCAGGTTCTCGAAGCGGGTGTTGGACTTCAGGAAAGCCAGGTGCAGGCTGCCCACCGGGCCGTTACGCTGCTTGCCGATGATGATCTCGGCGATGCCAGGCACCTTGGATTCCTTGTTGTAGTACTCGTCGCGGTAGATGAACATGATCACGTCCGCATCCTGCTCGATGGCGCCCGATTCCCGCAGGTCGGACATCATGGGACGCTTGTCCGGTCGTGTTTCCACCGAACGATTGAGCTGGGACAGGGCGATCACCGGGCACTGCAGCTCCTTCGCCAGGGCTTTCAGACCCCGCGAGATTTCACCGATCACGGTGGCGCGGTTTTCTTCGTTGCCGCCCGAGCCGCTCATCAGCTGCAGGTAGTCGACGATGATCAGGCCCAGCGTGCCGCCAAACTGGCGGGCCAGACGCCGCGCCCGCGCGCGCAACTCGTTGGGTGACAGACCGGGTGTCTCGTCGATGAAGACGTTGGCGGTCCGCAGCTTCTCCACCGTTTCACTCAGGCGGCCCCATTCGTCGTCGGTGAGGCGGCCGGTGCGCAGGTTCTGCTGGTTGATACGGCCAATCGAGCCGACCATCCGCAGCGCCAGTTGCGAGGCGCCCATTTCCATGGAGAACACCGCGACGGGCAAGCCCTCGTTGACGGCCACGTTCTCGCCAATGTTCAGCGCGAAAGCGGTTTTACCCATCGACGGGCGGGCGGCCAGGATGATCAGGTCGCCCTTTTGCAGCCCGGCGGTCATCTTGTCCATGTCGATGAAGCCGGTGCGCACGCCGGTCACGTCCTCGGCGCCGTTGTCGGCCAGTTCGGTGACGCGGTCCAGCAGATCGACCACCAGCCCGTCCATCGAGAAGAAGCCTTGCTTGTTGCGGCTGCCTTCCTCGCCGATCTTCATGATCTTGGCTTCGGCCTCGTCCAGCATGTCGGAGACGCTTCTGCCCTGAGGGTTGAAGGCGTTTGTGGCGATCTCGTTGCTGGCCGTGACCAGTTTGCGCAGCACGGCACGCTCGCGCACGATCTCGGCGTAGCGGCGCATGTTGGCCGCACTGGGCACCGACTGCGCCAAGGCGTTCAGATAGCCCAGGCCGCCCACTTCCGCGCCCTTGCCCTGCATCTGCAACTGCTCGAACACCGTGATCACGTCGGCCGGCTTGGAGGCACTGACCAGTTGCTCGATCGCCTTGAAGATCAACTGGTGCTCATGGCGGTAGAAGTCACCATCGTGCAGCAGGTCTGAAGCGCGGTCCCAGGCGCTGTTGTCAAGCAGCAAGCCACCCAGCACGCTCTGCTCGGCCTCGATGGAGTGCGGAGGAACGCGGAGCTTGGCGACTTCGTCACTGCTGAGTGAGTCGGTCACGTCTCGGGCGGAGAAGGGTGTGGGGAATGCAGCGGCCATGGCTCAATGATAAAAGCGGAGCGGTGCTCAGCCTGTGGACAAGTCTGTGGGCAGCCTTGGGAAATGCTGGGGACTTTGCGGGATAAGTCCGGGCCACAAACAACAAAGCCGGCGGTGAGGCCGGCTTTGGGTGAAACCGGCCGAAACCGGATTCAGGCGATGGTGTGAATCGCGTGAAAGGTGAAACCTTAAGCGGCTTCGCCAACCACGGCGACGGTCACGTCCACAACCACGTCGGTGTGCAGGGACACCGACACAGCGTGCTCGCCCGTGGTCTTCAGGGGACCGTGGGGCAGGCGGATCTGGTGCTTGGCCACTTCGAAGCCGGCAGCCTTCAGGCCATCAGCGATGTCGTGGTTGGTCACGGAACCGAACAGGCGGCCGTCAACGCCAGCCTTTTGGCTCACGGTGATGGTCTTGCCGTTCAGCTTCTCACCAACTGCTTGCGCAGCGGCCAGCTTCTCGGCTTGAGCCTTTTCCAGCTCGGCACGACGGGCTTCGAATTCGGCGATGGCCTTTTCGGTGGCACGACGAGCTTGACGGGTCGGGATCAGGAAGTTACGGGCGTAGCCGTCCTTGACCTTGACCACATCACCCAGGTTGCCCAGGTTGGCGACTTTTTCGAGGAGGATGATTTGCATGACGAGGACTCCTTAGACGCGGTGCTGGTCGCTGTACGGCAGCAGAGCCAGGAAGCGAGCACGCTTGATGGCGTTGGTCAGCTGACGTTGGTAGATCGCGCGGGTGCCGGTCAGGCGTGCGGGGATGATCTTGCCGTTTTCAGCGATGAAGTCGCGCAGCGTGTCAACGTCCTTGTAGTCGATCTGTTCGACGTTGGCGACGGTGAAGCGGCAGAAGCGCTTGCGGCGGAACAGCAGGGATTGCGTGTTGCGCTTGCCCTTGCGGTCTTTGGAGAACTTGCCGTTCTTGGAGCGTGGAGCAGCCATGAGAACCTCTCAGTATCCGATTGGATGTGTTTAAACGATGTCGTTGAGTTCGGTGATGTGCAGAAGCACGCCACGTCCGGTGCGCGGAGCCCCGAGAAAACCAGCCAACCCGAAGGTCAAGCCAATTTCTTGCCGATTCAGCTTCTCGGCCATGGGGCCAAGGGCAACTGCCTTGATGTCCAGCTTGACCTTGCGGTTTTGCTGGGCCTCGGTCACCTCGGATTCGTGCTGTAGCACAAGGTCGAGGGCGGGCAGGCCGGCGGGGGTGTATCTCAGCGCTTTGCGTTCAATGATCTGTGCAGACAGCAGGACGCGGTTCATGCAGTCAATCGGTGAACGGGTGGACGCGGTGCCTGGACGCCTTGCGGCATCAATCAGGCAGCGGCTTGGTCCTGCTGGGCCTTGCGGGCCTCTTCACGCTCAACTTGCTTCATCATCACGGAAGGAGCGGTCTCAGCCTTGTCCTTCAGCACGGTCAGGTGACGCAGCACGGCGTCATTGAACTTGAAGCCGGTTTCGATTTCAGCCAGGGTGTCCTTGCTGATTTCGACGTTCAGGCACAGGTAGTGGGCCTTGGCGAGCTTGTTGATCTGGTAAGCCAGTTGACGGCGGCCCCAGTCTTCAACACGGTGAACCTGGCCACCGGTGGTGGTGATCAGGGTCTTGTAGCGCTCGAGCATGGCCGGCACTTGTTCGCTTTGATCCGGGTGGATCAGCACGATGATTTCGTAGTGACGCATGGAAACTCCTTGTGGATTCCAGTTGATGGAAGCCGTCGCGAAGCGTCAAACCCGCAAACGGCAAGGGCTGCCCCTGGCTTTGAATCCCTGGGCAACATTCAGGTAACCCGCGATTATAGCAATGAAAACGCCACCCGTGGGTGGCGTGCGTGTGAGTCAGCTCAAATGGCGCCTCCCAAGGGGAAGCGCCTTCGTGGATTCAAGGCTTACTTGGCGGCAAGGCGCTGCCAGGTTTCGACGACCGTGTCAGGGTTCAGCGAGATCGAGACGATGCCTTCAGCAGCCAGCCATTCGGCGAAGTCAGGATGGTCGCTGGGACCCTGGCCACAGATGCCGATGTACTTGCCTTGGGCGCGGCAGGCAGCAATGGCACGCGAGATCATGGCCTTGACGGCCGGATCACGTTCGTCGAAATCAGCGGCCAGCAACTCCAGCCCGGAGTCACGGTCCAGGCCCAGTGTCAGCTGGGTCAGGTCGTTGGAGCCGATCGACATGCCGTCAAAGAACTCCAGGAACTGGTCAGCCAGGATGGCGTTGGAAGGCACTTCGCACATCATGATGATGCGCAGGTCGTCCTTGCCGCCCTTGGAGGCGCGCACCAGGCCGTGGTCGGCCAGCATGTTGGTCACGCGCTCGGCTTGCTTGAGGGTGCGCACGAAGGGCACCATGATCTCGACGTTGGTCAGGCCCATGTCGTTGCGCACGCGCTTGAGCGCCTCGCATTCCATGGCAAAGGCCTCGCCGAATTCTTTGCTGATGTAGCGCGAAGCGCCACGGAAGCCCAGCATCGGGTTTTCTTCTTCCGGCTCGTAGCGCGAGCCGCCGATCAGCTTCTTGTACTCATTGGACTTGAAGTCCGAGAGGCGCACGATGACGGGCTTGGGCCAGAAGGCGGCGGCAATGGTGGCAATGCCTTCGGCCAGCTTGTCGACGTAGAAGGCGCGGGGCGAAGCGTGGCCACGGGCCACCGACTCGACGGCCTTCTTCAGGTCATTGTCGATGTTGGGGTAGTCGAGGATCGCCTTGGGGTGGACGCCGATGTTGTTGTTGATGATGAACTCGAGGCGAGCCAGGCCCACGCCGTTGTTGGGCATCTGGGCGAAGTCAAATGCCAACTGCGGGTTGCCGACGTTCATCATGATCTTCAGGCCGATGTGGGGCATCTCGCCGCGGGTCACTTCGGTGATTTCGGTTTCCAGCAGACCCTCGTAGATGTAGCCGGTGTCGCCTTCGGAGCAGGCCACGGTCACCAGGGTGCCGTCGGTCAGCCGCTCGGTGGCGTTGCCGCAACCGACCACGGCGGGGATGCCCAGTTCACGCGCGATGATGGCCGCGTGGCAGGTGCGGCCACCGCGGTTGGTCACGATGGCGCTGGCGCGCTTCATGACGGGTTCCCAGTTGGGGTCGGTCATGTCGGTGACGAGCACATCACCGGGCTTGACGGTGCCCATGTCGGCGATGTTGTGCACGATGCGCACAGGGCCGGTGCCGATCTTTTGACCAATGGCGCGGCCTTCGGCCAGCACGGTGCCGGTGCCCTTGAGCTTGTAGCGTTGCTCGGCCTTGCCTTGCTGCTGGCTCTTCACGGTTTCAGGGCGAGCCTGCAGGATGTAGAGCTTGCCGTCGGTGCCGTCCTTGCCCCACTCGATGTCCATCGGGCGACCGTAGTGCTCTTCGATGATGACGGCGTAGCGGCCCAGTTCGGTCACGTCCTCATTGGTCAGGCTGTAGCGGTTGCGTGCTTCAACGGTGGTGTCGACCGTGCGCACCAGCTTGCCGGAGGCAGCCTTTTCTTCAGCCGAGGCAAACTCCATTTTGATCAGCTTGGAGCCCAGGTTGCGGCGGATGACCGCCTGCTTGCCAGCCTTCAGGGCGGGCTTGTGGACGTAGAACTCGTCGGGGTTGACGGCGCCTTGCACCACGGTCTCACCCAGGCCATAGCTGGAGGTGATGAAGACCACATCCTGGAATCCCGATTCGGTGTCGATGGTGAACATCACGCCGGCAGCGCCCAGGTCAGAGCGCACCATGCGCTGCACGCCGGCCGACAGGGCCACCACGTCGTGGGCGAAGCCCTTGTGCACGCGGTAGGAGATGGCGCGGTCGTTGTACAGCGAGGCGAACACTTCCTTCATCTTGTGGAGGATGTCTTCGATGCCGACGACGTTCAGGAAGGTTTCCTGCTGACCGGCGAACGAGGCGTCGGGCAGGTCTTCGGCGGTGGCCGATGAACGCACGGCAAACGAGGCGTCAGGGTTGTCGCCGGCCAGTTTGGCGTAGGCGGTGCGGATGGCCTGCTCCAGATCGGCAGGGAAGGGTTGGGCTTCGACCCAGCCGCGGATTTCGGCGCCGGCTTCGGCCAGGGCGCGCACGTCTTCGGTGTCGAGGGCGGCCAGTCGCTTGCTGATGCGGTCAGCCAGGCCATCGTGCTGGAGGAACTGGCGGAAAGCGTGGGCTGTGGTAGCAAAGCCGGTGGGGACGCGCACGCCGTTAGGCAGCTGAGAAATCATCTCGCCGAGGCTGGCGTTCTTGCCGCCGACGACTTCAACGTCCTCGTTGCGCAATTGCTCGAAAGGCACGACCAGGGCGGTCGGCTCAAAGCGGTTGGTCATAGAAAAGCTCCAGGATGGTGAAAAAATCTGGCGTTGCCTTGTCCGATGTCGCAAAGAGGCCTGGAGTTCTATTTGTATGGCCTGGGTGCGAAAGAGCTGGGGCAGGGCATCAATGTGCGACATTGTACGGTCAGGCCTATGATCCGGCTTTGTCTGTTTCCAATTCCAGGGCTCGCAACTCGGTGGTGACCTTGAGGTGTGTTTCGCACCCCCGTCACTGTTTAGTGCCCCACCAATTCATGTCCGACCGCACCGTTTTCTTCATCTCCGATGGCACCGGCATCACCGCCGAAACCATGGGCAACTCCATCCTGGCGCAGTTCGCCATCAAGCCGCGTCACATCCGTCGCCCCTTCATCGATTCGGTGGACAAGGCCTACCAGGTGGTGCGCGAGATCAATGCCACCGGCGTGCGCGAGGGCAAGCGTCCCATTGTGTTCATCACCATGGCCAACGACGACGTGATGCCCATCCTCAAGACCTGCGAGGGCAAGGTCTTCGACGTGATCCAGACCTTCGTGATCCCGCTCGAAGAAGAGTTCAACATGAAGTCCAACCACCGGGTGGGGCGTTTCAGTGATCCGAGCCAGGACCGGGGGTACAACGATCGCATCGAGGCGATCAACTTTGCCCTGGAGCACGACGACGGCCAGTCGGCGCGCAGCCTGGACACCGCCGATGTGGTGCTGGTGGGGGTGAGCCGTTGCGGCAAGACGCCCACGTCGCTCTACCTGGCCATGCAGCATGGGGTCAAGGCCGCCAACGTGCCCCTGATTCCCGAAGACTTTGACCGCGGTTTTCTGCCGACGATGCTCAAGCCCTACAAGAAGAAGTGCTTCGGTTTGACCATCGACCCGCAGCGCTTGAGCCAGATCCGCAACGAACGGCGCCCGAACAGCAAATATGCCAGCCTGGAAAACTGCCGGTTCGAGGTGAACCAGGCCGAGGCGATGATGCGCCGCGAGGGCATTGACTGGCTGTCGTCCACCCACAAGTCCATTGAAGAAATTGCAACCACCATTTTGCGTGACATCCGTCCAGATCGGTTGATGTACTGATGAACCAAGCTAACAAACCACCGGTGTCGGACACGACCCTGCCATCCCCCGTCGTCGAGCAGGACGGGGATTCGGTCATCCTGAGCTTTGATGAGGTCAGCGTTCAGAGTCGCATGCGGCTGGATGACCCGACCGCGCTGGACTTGGATTACAGCCGGGTGATGATGGCGTTCTTGCTGATTCAACCCCAGCCAGCATCGATTTTGATGATCGGTCTGGGGGGCGGGTCTTTGGCGAAGTATTGCCATCGGCATTTGCCGCAGGCGCGGATCACCGTGGTGGAAATCAACCCCGAGGTGATGGCTGCCCGCGACACCTTCCAGGTGCCTGCCGACGGTGAGCTGTTCTCCGTCGTTCAGGGTGACGGTGCTGCTTTCCTGGCGACGACGCCCCGTGACAGCTACGACGTCATCCTGGTCGATGGCTTTGGCCCTGAGGGTGAGCAACCCGAGGACCTGTGCAGCCTGGCTTTTTACAAGTCGTGCCGTGCCGCCTTGCGCCCGTCCGGTGTCCTGATGGTGAATTTGCAGGACAAAGAGCCGCAGTGCAGCCGCTTGATCGGGCGAATCTGGCAAATGTTCGGGGAGCCGGTTCTGCCGCTGGAGGTGGTGTGCGGCGGGAACCTGGTGGTGCTGGCCAGCGATGACGCTGCGTTCAAGGCGTGCGCCGGCAGTCTGCGTCGGCGATGGCGTGAGTTGGATGCCGTGCATCAAGGCACGCTGGAGGATGTGCTGCCTGGCTTGGAGGAGGAACTGAAGCCTTGGTGGACGGCACCTGTGAGGGCGAAACCCGCTGCAGCCCATGATGCGGAGGCGGTGGTGCGCAAGCCTAAAGCGGCGGCGAAACCTGTCGCGGCAAAGAGTGACGTGAAGAAGGCGTCCGTTCAGCGCAAGCGCTCGGGCGGCAAGCGCTGAGCTGACTTGGCTCTGAAAGCACCTGTAACTGGAGCTCGGGTCGTCCCAGTCACATCTTTCGCTGGGTAATCCGGTGTGTGCGTGGTCAAAATTGGGATACCTGCCGTTACAAGCGAGCCCCTCTTTGGTGGGAGTATGTGTTCAGCAGAACACCATCAGTGCGCTCATTGCGTCTGTCAGCCACCGGCCTTAGTGCCGGGCGTTGAGTTGTTCATCAGGATGGTTGACCTTAAGCCGACGGACGGAGCGTGTGATGAGCCTGGAAGTGATCAAGCGGGAGTCCGGCTTGTCTGGCTTTGTCGCTCGCGAATTGAACCCTTCGCGTGACCTTGCTTCGATGCGGAAGGTGCATGAGCTGAGGTTTCAGATTTATTGTCTCGAGCAGGGGTTCCTTGATGCTGTCGATTACCCCGAGGGCTGCGAGGCCGATGAGCATGACGCCCGGTCCTATCACTTTGCCAGTTGGGGGGACCAAGGTGATGTGGCAGGTTATGTGCGCCTGGTTCGTCCGGACGCGATCGGCACTTTTCCGTTCCAGAACCACTGCCTGACGCTGGAGGCGGGGGTGAATTCACCCCCGGCTCATCTGTCCGCGGAAATCAGCCGTTTGATGGTGGCCGCCGACTACCGACGTCAGCCTGACCGGTCTCCCGCGATTTTGTGCAATCTGTTCATGCAGATGCATGCCTGCAGTGTGCGTGACGGTGTCCGATATTGGTATGCCGCGATGGAGCGTTCGCTTGTTCGCGTGTTGCAGCGCATGCTGGGCATTGAGTTTCAGCAGATTGGGCCGGTGACAGATTACTACGGCCCGGTGGCGCCTTATCTCATCGACCTGCGTGAAGTCGAAGTGCGAATCAGGCAGCGACGTCCGGACTTGCTCGGGGCCTTGCGCGAACCAGAGATTTGCTGAGAAGGCGTTTTTCGGTGTTGTTCGTGACAAATTTGCTTTACATTGAGACATGAACGTGATGAACACATGCCGTTACATTTCTGTCGCCTGCAGGGTGAGATGATCGTCCATGCGGGGTAGGTGTCTGGAAATGTGAGGGGCGCTACCACCGGGATAGCCAGTGGCCTATCGAATTCACTGGTCCACTTCCTTCACCTGAAAGCCGTTGTGCCATGAGTGCATCTACTGCAGAGCCTGTGAATTTTGCGCCTTACTTCACTGGCCGAGAGGTTCGCCCCGTGGAAGACGCCGCCTTGATGGATCGGGCCTACCAACTTCGCCATCAGGTGTATTGCCTTGAATGCAAGTATCTGGAGGCATCGGAGTACCCCGATGGTCGCGAGCGCGATGACTGTGATGCCCATTCATCCCATTTTGTCTCGCTGAACCTGCAAGACGAAATCGCGGGTTATGTGCGACTGGTGCGTCCGGACGCCATCCAGACCTTTCCATTTCAGACCCATTGTGTGCAGTTGCTGGACGGTGTGACGTTGTCGCCCTCCGACCAATCGGCCGAGATCAGCCGCTTGATGGTGTCATCGCGTTACCGCCGTCGTCATGGGGACAAGCTCGCGGGCGTGAATGTGGACGAAGACCACCTGTCTGACCATGAGCGCCGGGTCAGCTCGCCGCAGATCCTGCTGTGCATGTACCGTCAGATGTACCAGTACAGCCTGAAGCACGACATCCGCTACTGGTATGCCGCCATGGAGCGCTACCTGGCCAAAGCGCTGATGGGCATGAACTTTGGTTTCCAGCAAATCGGGCCTTACACCGACTACTACGGACCGGTGGCGCCGTTCCTGGGGGACCTGCGTCAGCTCGAGGATGGTTTGAGCAAGTCAGCGCCGGTTTTGCTGGAGTGGATGCGCAGCGAGGTTTGACGTTGGTCATGCCACGCAGATGCCGTCGACTTTTTTTACACGGCCGCTCCAAAAATTGATCTGACATATCTAACTTGTTGATTTCAGAGTGATTTTTAATCTGGCACGGTAGATGCTTGAGAGTTGAACAGATTGCGCGCTGTCAGGCCGGTCTAACTCTTACCATCAGGCCCAAGGGGATTGAAATGAAAGCACTGAAAAAGACACTCGTGGCGGTTGCAGCCACCGCAATGCTGAGCATCGGCTCTGTCGCTCACGCTGGCATCA
>Ga0209066_10003487_pt1 | contig 17906 bp, 9 predicted proteins | sample All_14_2_FD_187198 | JGI IMG/M metagenome (GOLD analysis project Ga0209066, IMG submission 187198) | Freshwater microbial communities in response to fracking from Pennsylvania, USA - Allegheny Zone_MetaG_DW_15 (SPAdes) (version 2) ... | reverse complement strand
GCAGCGGAACGCGGTGACACCGAAGGCGCCAAACGCATCATGGTGGAGTTCGCCGCCGAGATGGTGGCCTCCGAGGTCGCGGGCAAAGTCGCGGGCGGCATTGCATTGGTGGGCGTGGCGGCGGCGGCCGTGGTCGGCGTGGCCATCAGTGCGCCTGTGGCGGGTGCGCTGGTGCTGGGCTCTGCGCTGCTGGGCGGCTACTTTGGCGGTGAAGCCGTCAAGCCATGGCTGGAATACCTCAAAGACCGTGACGACAGCGGACGGCTGGACGCGCTGGAGGCGATGGGCAACCTGATCTTCGGTGCCGACTACACCACCTTGCAGGCACCGCCTCAGCCGCTGCTGCAAAACCTGCTGACCCTGCAATCGGGTTACATCAGCAGCGCGCTGGGGCCGCAGACCTCACGGGAAGACATGGTGGAGCAGGCCAAGGTCAACATTGCCTGGCGCTACGCGCTGCGCGAACTCAATGCGTTCGTGATCGAAGGCGTGGACTACGCGCCCTACAACACCGACGGCAGCCTCGACCTGTACGACCCGGCCACGGGCCAGGGCGCGATGAGCGATGCCTACTTGGCCGACCGGGCTGCCATGCTGACCTGGAAAATCCGTTTCGACCGGGGCATGCGCGACGACAACGATCTGCCGCGTCAAGGCCCCAAGCCCTACACCGAAGACTGGGACACCAACGCCGTGCAAGGCAACTGGGACTTCGTGGACCTGGGCACGCGGCTACCCGGTGGCGACCCACTGACGCTGCAGATCGACGGCCAGGGCATCACGCTTCACGACCACCAAGTGGTGTTTGGCAGCAACGCCAACGAAACCATCGAAGGAGCGGGAGACAGTGACCGCCTCTACGGCGGCGCCGGCAACGACAGCATCCTGGGCCTGGACGGAGCCGACTACCTCGAAGGCAATGCAGGCGATGACACCCTCATTGGCGGCGAAGGCAACGACACCCTCCTGGGCGGTGCGGGCAACGACCGCTACGAATTCAGCGGCAGCTTTGGATCAGATACCGTCCTGGACGCAGATGGTCAAGGGAGCATCTGGGTAAGCGGTGTCCAGCTCACCGGCGGCGAGAAGCTGGGCGCCAATGTCTGGACCGACAAGCAATGGACCTACTACCTCACCGCCACCGGCGACCTGATCATCAGCAAGGCCGACAGCAGTGACCGCCTCATCGTGCGCGGCTGGCAGTCCAAGGCTGCCAAACTTGGCATCGACTTGAAAGACGCCGCAGCCGCGCCGCCTCCCCCGACGAGCAACACCGTCACCGGCACCCAAGATGCCGACACCATCGCCGGCACCGCAGCCAACGACCTCATCCAGGGTTTTGCCGACGACGACTGGATCGACGCCAGCCAGGGCGGCAACGATCTCATCGAGGCCGGTGCCGGTCGCGACTTCGTGGGTGCGGGCCCCGGGAACGACACCATCATCGGCGGCACCGGGCGCGACGTGCTGTTCGGTCGCGGCGGGGAGGACGAGATCTGGGGAGGCGACAAGACCGACTTCGACACCGTCCACAACCAGACCGAGGCCGCCGCGGACGATGAAGCAAACCTGTTGGGCGGATACGACGGCGCCGACACGCTGTATGGGGGGGCGGGGAACGACGCCCTCTTTGGCGGCAGTGGCGGCGACTTCATCGTCGCCGGGGCCGGGAACGACAACATTCTGGCGGACTACCACGCCGGCACCACCAACGTCCTGAGCTGGCAGCTGGAGCGCGGAATCGAGGTCGAGTCCGATGGCTCTAGCAGCTTCGTCCTGACCTTCCTGAACACCAACGCCCTGTACAGCCCGGAACCGGGCAATGACATCATTTTTGCCGGCGCCGGTGACGACTGGGTGCTCGCCGGCGCTGGGGACGACATAGTGGAGGGCGGGGGAGACAACGACGCGGTCTGGGGCATGGCCGGAAACGATGTGATTGACGGCGGAGAGGGCAATGACCGCCTACAGGGCGACGGCACATTCCACAACATGTCCTCGCTCGACTACACGCCGCTGGCTCAACATGGCAACGATAGCCTCTATGGCGGCCGCGGTAACGACACGCTCTTTGGCGACGGCGGTGATGACTACCTCGACGGCGAGCAGGATAACGACACCCTCATCGGCGACGGGGGTGACGACACGCTTTTCGGCGGCACCGGAGGCGATCTTCTGGAGGGCGATGCCAACGCTGACCGGCTGGCGGGGCAGTACCACGGCGCCGACTACCTCGACGGCGAGGATGGCAACGACACGCTCATCGGAGGCGGTGGCAACGACACGCTGTACGGCGGAATCGGCAACGATTTGATGGCCGGCGACGCTTCCGACCTGGACGGGCAATACCACGGCGCCGACTACCTCGACGGCGAGGATGGCGACGACACGCTCGCCGGAGGCGGTGGCAACGACACGCTGTACGGCGGAATCGGCAACGATTTGATGGCTGGCGACGCTTCCGACCTGGAAGGGCAGTACCACGGCCATGACTACCTCAACGGCGAGGATGGCACCGACACGCTCATCGGAGGCGGCGGCAACGACACGCTGTACGGCGGAATCGGCAACGATCTGATGGCTGGCGACGCTTCCGAGCTGGACGGACAACACCACGGCGACGACTACCTCGACGGCGAGGATGGCAACGACACACTCATCGGAGGCGGCGGCAACGACACGCTGTACGGCGGAATCGGCAACGATGTGATGGCTGGCGACGCTTCCGAGCTGGACGGACAACACCACGGCGACGACTACCTGAACGGAGGAGAAGGCGACGATGAAATCCAAGGCAATGGCGGGGACGATACCCTGCTCGGAGGCGATGGCAACGACATACTGTTTGGAGACGACTCCGTACTCACAGCTGGGTCTCATGGCAACGATTACCTGGACGGCGAGGCAGGCAACGACACCCTTGTGGGTGGTGCTGGTAGCGATACCCTGATGGGTGGCGATGGCGATGACGTGCTGTACGGCGACGCCGACGGCCTGACCTCAGGCGGGGACGATCGAATCTACGGCGGTGCAGGCAACGATCAGATGCGTGGCCATCAAGGGAATGACACGCTCGACGGCGGGAGCGGATCGGACATGCTCCTCGGTGACGAAGGCGACGATGTGCTCACAGGAGGGACAGGCGATGACGAGCTGCAGGGCGGAACCGGTGCTGACTTGCTGTTCGGGGAGGAAGGGATCGATACCCTGCTGGGCGGAGCCGATGACGACCGTCTGTACGGAGGGGCCGACGACGACTGGTTGCAAGGGGACTCGGGTAACGACCATCTTGACGGCGGAGACGGCGACGACTGGTTGCAAGGGGACTCGGGTAACGACCATCTTGACGGCGGAGACGGCGACGACACGCTGTTGGGAGGGGACGGTGACGACACACTGGTCGGCGGTAGGGGTTTTGACCAACTGTTCGGCGGAGCGGGTAACGATACCTACGTCTTCGATGCAAACGACACGAGCAGTGATCTCGCACTGGCGGAGTTCGTGAATGACACCGTCGGCATCAATCATGTGGTGTTGAACGGGATGTCGATCTCGTCGATGAGTCTGACCCCATTCGCCGGATTTGGTGGGAACGATTACATCCTCGAGACGGGTCAGAGCAGCATCTTGATCCGTGGCCTGTCCACCGGCGCTATCGGGACAGTTTCCGTGTCCGGCGTGACTTATACATCCGACCAGTTTTTCGGAAAAACGTACGCCTGGTCGGCGGATCAGAGCACATCAACGTCTGGCGCGACGCTACAAGGCGGCAAGTCATCCGACAGTCTGACGGCGACCGGAGGCAACAGCACCTTGGCGGGGGGTCTTGGAGACGACCTCCTCAGCGGCGCCAGCGGGAACAATACGTACCTGTACGATGCTGGCGACGGACACGACGTTATTGACGACACCAGCAGCGCTGCGCAAAAGGGCACGCTGCGCTTCGGCAGCGGTATCAACGCCGACCAGCTACAGCTGTCCTACAGTGGGGATCGACTGATCATCACTTTCGGAGCAGAGCTTGCCGGGTCCGTCGAGATCACCGGTTTCAATCCAGACAGCGCAGCCGCGTCTGGCGGTATTGCTCGCTTCGAATTCAAGGACGGCACGGTCTTCACTCGGGAGCAGTTGGTCGGTCGAGGTTTCGACCTGGTCGGTAGCTCGGCAAGCGAAACCGTTACCGGCACGAACGTGTCGGACCGTATCACGGGCGGGGGTGGAGACGACCTTCTCGTGGGCAAGGGTGGTGCCGATACGTATGTCTTCAACATCGGGGACGGGGCCGACATCATTGCCGATAGCGATACGGCTGCTGGCAGCGGCGACATTCTGCGCTTCGGTGAAGGCATCGAGACGGGATCGGTGAACGCCCTGCGCAATGGCAATGACGTCATCTTCGTGATTGGTTCGGACCAGCTCACCTTGCGCAACTACTTCGCCACGGGTGCGGATACGGTTGAGCGCATCCTCTTCGCTGATGGAACCGAGTGGTCACAGGCGAACGTGAACGCGGTGATCGCAGCGAGCGCTTCGCTGAATTTCACCCTCGTTGGCACAGAGGGCGACAACACACTGCGAGCACTGGCTGGTAACGACTTGCTGGATGGCCGCGGCGGCAATGACACCCTGTTCGGCGGAGCCGGCAACGACACGTTGATCGGCGGTTCTGGCTACGACTGGCTCTACGGCCAGGCCGGCAGCGACACCTACATCGTGCGCCCCGGTGATCAAACTGAGACCATCAGCGAGACCGGCAGCAACGACCCGAACGGAATCGACGTTGTGCGCTTCGAGGGCATCAACCGGCAGGACGTTGTGATTGCCCGCAGCGGCGAGTCACTGCATGTGTACTCGCTCAACGGACAACAGTTCGAAGCCTTCGTTCTGGACCAGTTTTCTACTGAAGACCCTGCAGGCCGAGTAGAGCGTCTTGAGTTCGCAGACGGCACTGTGTTGGACGCGAATCAGATCAAAGCGGAGATTCTGAAGGCCAGCAACGGCGCCGACACCCTGTTTGGCTTCGGGGGGAGCGATGTCGTCGATGGCGGATGGGGAGCAGACCAGATCTATGGTCGGGCGGGTAACGACACCCTGCAGGGGAGCCAGGGCGACGACAGGCTGTACGGAGAAGCCGGCGACGACCTGCTGCTCGGCGGGGCGGACCACGACTATCTTTCAGGCGGCGACGGTCATGACACGCTGGAGGGAGGTGCCGGCTGGGACACGATGGACGGAGGGGCCGGTAACGACACCTACAGCTTCGGAGTAGGCGCTGGTATGGACATCATCCAGTCCGATGCCTCTGGCACCGACCAGGTCCTGCTGAAGGCTGGCATCGCGGCCGCCAATGTCACGTTGCATAGAGTGTCGTCGCCTCCTTCAGGTGACATCCCGTTCAATGGCGATTCACTGGTCATCCAGCTAAACGGCGGCAATGATCAACTCTGGATCGCGAACTATTTTGCAACAGGAACTCAAGGTTACATCGAGACCATACGCTTCCAAGATGGCACAACATGGGACTACGCCGCCGTGGCCTCGCGGCTGGTTTCACAAGGTGGCACGGTCAACTCGATGGTTGGCACCACGAAGGCCAACACGTTCACTGTGGATCATTGGAATGATACGGTCACGGACTCAACGTCGAATGATGCCGATCTGATCAATGCAGCCGTGAGTTACCGTCTTCCGAACACCGCCGTGTGGAACCTGACACTCACCGGTGGACTGAATCTTTTTACGGCCGGCAACGATGGCAGCAACATCCTGCGAGGCAATAGCGGCGACAATTGGTTCAACTTCAGCGGTCTTGCTGCGTATCCTGATCAAGTGTACGGCGGGCGTGGGGATGACGTTTATGTGATGGCGTCAGAACGCCAGAGCGTCGAATCCAACGCGCCACTTACAACATTTGCCACGATCAGTGAATTGCCAGGAGAAGGCAATGACACCCTGGTAACGGGTGTGTGGTCATTGAAGCTTCCAGACAACATTGAGAACCTGGTGTTGGGGCAACCCAACCCTCTCGACGAACTCATATACTCGGCGGGCGCAAGCAACGACTTCACACACCGGCTGCACGGTAACGCTGCCAACAACATAATCGACACAACCCTTTACGAGCGACAGGCAAGTTCGCAGGGTTGGTACCAATTCCGAAACCGACCGAACTTCAACGGCATGCTGGACTTCCAGCTGGATGGAGGCACGGGCGCGGACACCCTGATTGGTGGTCAGTGGAACAACATCTACGTGGTCGACAACCTGGCGGATGTTGTCATCGAAACCGGGGTTTCCAGTGGCGGTTTTGACATCTCGAACGACACTGTGCAAACCCCCTTTGAAACGTCACTGCTCACCCAATACCAGTACATAGAGAACATCACCCTCACCGGTAACCAAGCGGTACGCGCCACTGGCAACGCACGCGGAAATAGGCTGGACGGCTCCCAAAACACGGCTGTCAACATATTGGAAGGCGGCGACGGCGACGACACTTATGTCGTCGGTGTGGGCGACGTTGTGATCGAGACTGGCACCGGAACTGACACATTCATCGCCGGGTCCGGGCCGACGGGCACGACCTTCAGCATGGCCGCTCTCGGGAATATCGAAAACGGACGGGTGAACCGCGGAGCTGGTGCGCTCAACCTCGAAGGCAACGACCTGGACAATTGGCTCACCGGAAACGAATCGGACAATACGATCTGGGGAGGCGATGGCAACGACACCATCTCAGACCAGCTACTCGCCGACATCCTCTACACCGGGAAAAACAACGCTGTAGAGATCAAGCCTGCATTCGATTCAGATCTGCTGATTGGAGGCAATGGGAACGACGTCATCACCAGCTTTGGCGGCAACGACACCTTGGATGGGGGAGCAGGCGACGACAGTCTCATTGCACTCTACAACACACCCCGCACGCTCGAAATTCGATTCGGAACCGATTACGGACGAGACATTTTCTCGGCAGATGTTGCACAGACCATCAATGTCAACATGAAGAGCGTCAATCTGCGCGATGTGACGCTGCAGCGAAACAACGGCATGCTGACGATCGAAACTGGGGATGGCTCTACGCTCAAGATTCCCGACTTCCACACCATCGGTGGCATCTGGTTCTCGGGCGGGATTGTGCTCAGCGGTAGCCAAATTGATGCTGTCATCGCGAACCCGAACCGCAGCGTCGCCACGGAAGGCAGCGATCTCTTGGTCGGGACGTCTGGTACGGACCAGATTGCAGCACTGGGAGGGTTCGACGCGGTATACGGTCTTGAAGGATCCGACGAATTATTCGGTGGACACGGAAACGATTCTCTTTTTGGCGGAGCGGGCGACGACACGCTGGATGGAGGCAGCGGTGACGACATATTGGCAGGCGGCGCAGGGTCGGATATCTACCGCTTCGGTCGCGGATACGGCTGGGATTACGCTGACGACATCCTCTTGAGCGCACAGGGCGGCCTGGGCGTGGACGATGGAGCCTTCGACTTGGTGCAATTTGATGCGTCGGTGGCGAGTGCAGACGTCAGGGTCTTGCGTCAAGTACGCGGTACAGCCGCCTCTGGCATAGTGGTGCAGATTGCCGCGACAGGTGATGCGATTGCGCTGCAGAACGCGTATGCGGCTGGCGCCGCAGGGCAGATCGAAGCGGTGCGCTTCAACGACGGAACGCAGTGGGATCTGGCCAACCTCAAGACCAAGATCCAAGGAGAGGCAGGCTACGATAACAGTGACGACCGCCTGACGGCGCCGATCACCAGTTCTTTCCTGGATGGCCGCGGCGGCAACGATACGCTCACCGGCGGTAGCGGGAACGACACACTTGACGGCGGAACCGGCATTGATTCGATGACCGGAGGCGCAGGCAACGATACCTACTACGTGGACAACACCAGCGATGTGGTGGTGGAGGCCAGTCGTGGTGGGACCGACACGGTCATCTCCAAGCTGAACACCTATGTGCTCGCCGCTCAAGTGGAAAACCTGATCCTTTCGGAAGCCGATCAGGCCTATGAGGGTATCGGTAACGCCTTGAACAACATTCTGAGAGGTAACTCTTACGGCAACCGCCTCAATGGCGGCGCGGGCATCGATACGATGGTTGGCGAAGGTGGAGACGACATCTATGTCGTGGACAACACGGCCGACGTGGTGACCGAAGTCGCGGGCGGGGGAATCGACACCATTGAATCTTCTGTCAGCATCGCGAGTCTCGCGCAGAACGTGGAGAACGTGCGACTGCTGGGCACGGCGAAACTCAATGCGACGGGCAATGCCGCGGATAACTACCTTGAAGGCAATGCGGGCGCGAACTCCCTCGTCGGAGGACTCGGCAACGACACATTTTTTGGGGGCGCCGGAGTTGATACGCTTCGCGGCGATGCCGGGGACGACTATTACATTGTCGATGCGTCCGATGTGGTGGTAGAGACGTCTGGCGGTGGTTTCGACACCGTGGAGGTCAGGTTCAACTATTCCCTCGCGGCTGCGGCCGACATTGAGCGCATCGTGCTGCAAGCGGGACAGGGTGGTCTTGCGGTCACAGGAAACGGGATCGCCAACCAGATCATCAGCCGCACCGACGGGAACGACACGCTCAACGGCGGCGGCGGCGCAGATTGGCTGATCGCAGGCGCAGGCAACGACACGCTGCAAGACACGACAGGAAACACCGTGGCGGATGGTGGTGATGGAGACGACATCCTCCAGCTCGGTGCTGGCAATGACTTCGTTGCGGGTGGCAAGGGAAATGACACACTCACGTTGGGTGCCGGCAGCGACGTGATTGGGTTCAACCGTGGTGATGGGGTCGATACCGTCCAAGTTCCGCTCGCTGGTGCCGGGGCGGGCGAGCGCAACGACGCCATTTCGGTGGGGCAAGTGTTGCTGTCTGAACTGGTGTTGTCTCGAACAGGCAACGACCTGCACCTGGGCGTGCTGGGGACCTCGCAAGAACTCAGGCTAGCTGGCTGGTATACGTCAACAAGCAACCAAACCATCACCAAGTTGCAGGTTGTGGTGGATTCGACCAGTGATTACAGTGCCGGCAGCACGGATGTGCTGCGCAACAGCCGCATTCTGACGCTCGACTTCGGACGGCTCGTTTCGGCTTTCGATACCGCATCCGCTTCAAATCCGGCGTTGCGTAGCTGGCAGCCGGGCGAGGCAACGCTGGTGAGTGCTCGACTCGCTTCGAGTGATACTCAGCTGCTGGGCGGCGAGGTAGCCTACCAGTATGCACAAGGGCAAGACCTGGCCAGCCTCCCATTTGCCGCCACACAGGCTCAGGTGGCATCCACAGGCTTCGGCAATGTGACTCAGGATATTCTGAACCCATCAACTCAGGTTGGTTCAAGGATTCAACTGATGTCGATGGCATCCTTCACCACGCTCGCGAGCGACTCCGAGGCGGCGTTCGTCGAAGAACCATCGCAGGATAGTTTCGCAATGCTCACCGCACAGGATCCTGTGCTTTCTGCCCAGCCCTTGCTGAGCCAGCGCGCTGCGGCGGCGCAACCAGTCGAACCGGGGCAAGGCGAAGTGATCCCCACCTCTTTGGGCTCCGCGACGATGCCTATCATGCCGTTGACGGGTCAGGAGCATGGAGGAACGGCCTTGATTGACAGCGTAACGTTGGGCTTAGTGGAGACGCCCTTGCACCCAGGCGCCACCGCCCTAGCGAGTGGTGAGGCGGGCGACGGCGCGGCCGAGAGCGCTGGCTCACCCGTCTGGGATACCGAGCCCATGGCAGACAAAGAGCGATCCGTGGACCTCAACGAAATCGTCAGCAAAGCACCAGGTCAGTCCGACATGTCTGATGAAATCGCAACGAGGTCGAGACCGACGGACGTCGACGTCGTCAGTGGTTATGAGCACTCTGAATCCCCGTCGCAGCCTGCCGAGGCGACCTCATCCATTTTCACCAGGGCAGACACCACCGGAAGGGACGAGCTCATCGCCTGGCTACGGACCGAAGTCGATTCGGCTCGCACAGTTCGAGCCGCCGCCCCTTCGTTGATGAACCGAGCGTGGAGTCAGGTCGACGCTTGGTCTGCTTTGGAGCAGGCGCTGGCTCCAGCGGGACTCTTGTCCGATGTCGGTCTGGATGGCAAGGCTGCGTTTTCTGAGCAACAGTTTACGTTTGCCGGGGCATCCAAGGTGGACATCACAACCCCGCCGAGTTCTGTTGGGCGGGTGGAGCACGTGGCTCGGTTCGAAGCGGTTCAAAGTCTCTGACTTTCGTGCCAGCACAACAGTTACGCGAGCAGCTGCGGGCGCTGCGCCTTGCGCGTCGTCCCGAGGCTGCTCGCCAGCTGATCCAGGCGCAATCAGCGTATCAAGATGACGCGGCGCTCCAAGCCCTGGCTTGGGAACACGAAGACTTTTGGTGGCAGCCCCTTGTGGGGAAACGCGTCACACTTGAAAGACGTGATAGCAGTCACACCACCTTCGTGCGGGCATGCTGGGAGAACGAGGGCTTCATGCTCAACTTCAACCGTTCGGCGCGGCGCTTACCCTCTTCCGATGCGTTGTTAAGCCAAGTACTGGAGCGCGAGCGGTCTGCAACGCTCAGCGAACTGCACGCACTGCATTGGACTATCTGCACTGACAGGGGGCCTGTTGGTTTTGTAAGTGCAACTGACCATTCGCAAACACACCGGCGTTGTGAGTTCCTGATCGGCTTTCCCGAAATCCAACGTGCGGTCGCCATGGAGGCCACGCAGCTCGCCATGGAGTTCTTGCGCAACCGAGTGGGGGTCGAACGCCTCACGGCCCACTTCTATCCCGAGAACACACATGCGATCAAAGTGGCGACCAAATTCGGATTCAAGCAAGAAGGGATCATGAAGGGGTATTTTCGCAACCCAGACGGCACGAGGTCCGATCTCGTCATTGCAGGATTGCTGCTGACCGACGAGTTGCCAGCACTGAGATGGCGGATGCGGCAGGAAAATAGAATATCTGCACATACCAGCTGACGCTAGCTGTCGAGTTCCGTGCGATTGTGTACCCCGCGCAGACGCTTCGTCAAAGCGCCTTTGGGTCATGCACACTGCCCCCCGCAAATGGCTATATTCAGAAGCTCGCTTCGTGGCGCACGCTTACTCCAGCATCCCATCGTGAAGAAAAAACACCTTTTCGCAAGCATCTCCGTGGCGTTTGGCCTGATCTTTGTGTTTTGGCTCACAAGCTGCGCTACGCCGGGCCACGGCGAGGGACAAACCCCGCGCGCCATGAGGCAGTTTGTCTACAGCCCTTACCTGTACATCAATTTACCGCCGCAAATGGCTGCGCCCACCTTCATGGGCAGTCTGTTGGATCGGGTCCGGTCGCTGATCGGCCTGCGGGGGGGCGATTTCCCGGAAGGCGTCAAAGCGCTGACCCTCGCCTTTGCCACCGGCGAATGCGGTAAAGAACGCTGGGACGACCTGAGCGCCCAGCAAATGGTGGATGCCCATCTTAAAAAGCTCCAGCGGGCCAAAATCGATTACGTGATTTCCACCGGCGGTGCCGACGGTGCGTTTACCTGCAGCAGTGAGCAGGGCATGGAAAAGTTCATTGCCCACTACGAGAGCCCGCAGTTATTGGGGTTTGACTTTGACATCGAGGCAGGCCAGTCCGAAGAAGTCATCACCCAATTGGTCCAACAAATTCACGGCGCCACGCAACGCCACCCGCACCTGCGCATGAGTTTCACGTTGGCGACGGCATCCTCCACCGAACCGGACCGGCCCACCCTCAACGCCGATGGCGCCACGGTCATGAAGGCCATCGGGCTTGTGGGTTTGAAAAACCATTTCATCAACCTGATGGTCATGAACTTTGGCGAAGCCACGCCCGACAACTGCGTGGTGGATGGCGATCGCTGCGCCATGGCGGCCTCAGCCATGGCGGTGGCCCGAAACTTTGCCAAAGAGTATGGGGTGCCCCTGCAACAGATCGAATTGACACCCATGATCGGCGTGAACGACCTGAAGGAAAACGTTTTTACCCTCAGCGACGCCCAGCAACTCACCCGCTACGTCCATGACAACGGCCTGGGCGGGCTGCATTTCTGGTCGCTGAACCGGGACGGCATGTGCCCACCCGGGTCAGAGGTGGTGTCGCCGTCGTGTCACAGCTTGCCCGGTTTAAGCAACCTGGCTTTCACCCACGCCTTTGCGGCACCGGTTCGCTAGAATCCTGGGCCGGTTCGGCGCCGTCCTGGATCAGAATCGGCGCCATGAACCCCGCCACGGCGGCCCTGCTGGCCGACGCCCTGCTGACCCTGCACACCGCCCTGGTGCTGTTCGTGGTGGGGCTGCTGCCGCTGTTGCTCGTCGGCGGTGCGCTGGGCTGGCGCTGGGTGCACCACCTCGGTCTGCGCGCCACCCATCTGGGCCTGATGCTCTTCATCACCGCCCAAACCTGGCTCGGCCAACTCTGCCCGCTGACCGTGTGGGAACAAGACCTGCGCCGCCTGGCCGGGCAAGGCGGCTACACCGAAAGCTTCATCGAACATTGGCTGGCGCGCCTGCTGTATTGGGACGCGCCCTGGTGGGTGTTTGTGGCGGCCTACACCGGGTTTGCGGTGCTGGTGGCGGGGGCTTGGTGGTGGGTGCGGCCCAGGCGGTGAAGCCTGTGCAAACAGACTCGCCGCCTCTCACACCAGCCACTCCGGCCTGAGCAGCAACACCAGCCCCAGTGCCAGCATCACCACGCCGCTGAGCAGCTTCAGTCCGCGCCCGGCGCGCTCGGTGAGCTTGCCTCGGTTGAGCGCCAGCACGGCCAGCGTGACCATCAGCGCGTCGTCGGCAATGTAGCCCACGATGTACAGAGCCAGGTAAGCCAGGTGCGCGGTCGGGCCCAGTTGCTGCTGCGCCAGCACCGCGGTGTAAATGGCAGGCAGGCCTGCGGTGCACAACAGCTCGACCAGGTTCACCACCACCGCCAGCGCCGCCACGCCCAGCAGCGACGCGGCCAGCGCCTGGGTCTGCAGCACGCCATGCATGCGCGCCACCAAGCCGGGTTTGGCGCCTTCGGGAATGCTGAAGCTGAAGCCACGGCCGAGCGCGAAGAAGTCCTTCACGTTGAACGCACCGATGAGCAGCGCCACGCCCGCCAACAGCAGCCGCACCGGCTGCGACAGACCCACCGCCAGAAACACGTTCAGCCATGCCGCCATGAACGCAAAGTAAACGGCGCCGCTGACGAAGACAAAGGTGCCCGCGATGAGCACGATGCGCCGCCGGTCGTTCTGCCGCACCAGCATGGCCAGCAGGAAGAGCAGCACCCACATCGCGCAGGGGTTGAAACCGTCCAGCAGACCCAGCGCCAGGGTGAACAGCGGCAGCCCCAGGCGCTGTGCGCTGAGCGTGCCGAAGAGCGCGCTGTCAACCGTCTGCTTCTGCACCTGCGTACCGGTGTCGATGAGCCGAAGCACCTCCTGCCCGGTGGTCGATGCGCTCTCGAAGCCCACGATCAGCTGCCCAGCGGCCAGAAAGGCGGGCACGCCCGGGGGCCAGACACCATGGGCTTGCGACAGCGCGCTCAACGCGTCGCGAGCCGCCGGATCGGTGTCAACGCTGCGGTAGACGATTTGCAGTTCGGGCTGCTGGCGCTGCACACCGTCGAGGAACGTCTTCGCGTCGGCGCAGTAGGGACAGCCGTCGCGCACGAACACCTGCAGCACGGGCGACCCCGCAACCACTGGCGCAGGGGGCTCCGCAGCAAGCGCACCCAGCCAGAACCCAAACAGCCAGAGCGAAGCCAACCCAACCCTCAAAATGCGCGCAGCCAAGGTATTCATGCCTTTATTGGACACCGCCTGCACCCGTTGTGCGCTGCCTTATGTCAAGCGCGTTTCGGCTTCAGGTGCAGCCGGGTGATCTTCACACCCTTCTCGCGCCAGTGCGTGTCGCCCCAGCGCCAAAGGCGCCACCGTTCGTTCACCGGGCAGTATCTCAAACGACCGGCGTGCGATCGAGGCCAGTCAGACGAGGTCTAGATCCGAAAAATGCCCGATAGGTATCAGATTCGCGGCGCAGCCCGCAGTCGCCCCGACAGCCGCAGACCGGCCTTGAAGTTCTTGCCCAGCAGTCCGTTGCCCGCGATGAAGGGCATGCGTCTTTTCTTCTCTTCGATCCAGCGTCCCTTTCGCTCCTTACCCAGTGCAAAGCCAGACCCTCCTGTGGCTGCCATGGCGATCACCAAGCACAGCAGACCATCCCGCGCGATGGTTTGTTTGACCGCGACAACGGCTTGCGTATCAAGGAAGAGTTCGGACACCATGGTGGATGTCCAGAAGGCAACCACCAGCGCCATGGCCAGGGTGCCGGCAGCGGCGTGAAATCTCCTCCAAAAACACCCGCTGGCGCAGCCTTAAGCGCGTCCGCCCTCGATCTTTTCAAGGTCACCAGCAGCATGCTGGCCAGTGGCGACCGGCTGGTGGCGCCGCTTGGACTGACCAGCTCCCGCTGGCAGGTGCTGGGTACCCTCGTGGAGGCCAAGCGACCACAGCCTGTGGCCTGGCTGGCGCGGGATATGGGGGTGAACCGCCAAAACGTCCAGCGCGTCGTCAACGACCTGGCACGGGAGGGGTTTGTCGATTTCGCAGACAACCCGCACCACCGCCGCGCGTCGCTGGTATTGCGGACCGATGCCGGCCACCTGGCTTTCGATCAGGCCATGGCCCTTCAGGCGCCGTGGATCGACCGGCTGGCCGAAGGTTTGACGATCAAGGATATCGAGGCGATGCAGAGGGTACTGACGAGGCGAGCACTGCTCATGCCGCTGTTGCTTCAATCGCTTGCCTGGCATAGCGCCCTGGCGGCATGCCGACATGCCGTGTGAAAGCCACGCCGAACGTGCTGACCGAGCTGTAGCCGACGCGCTCGGCGATGTCGGAGATGGAGGTGCCGCGTTGCCGAAGCAGTTGCTTCGCGAGCGCCATGCGCCAAGCCAGCAGGTATTCCATCGGAGCCATGCCCACGGCTTCGCTGAAGTGCGCGAAGAATGCCGAGCGGGACATCGCGGCCTCACGCGCCAGTTGTGCCACCGTCCAGGACGCCGATGGACGTTGGTGCATCAGTCGCAGCGCCAGCGCCAACCTGGGATCGGACAACCCACGCACGAGACTGGAAGACGTCGATGCGCTGGCCGTCGAGCGCAGCGCTTCGATCAGGAGCACCTCCAGCAGGCGAGCCATCACGATCTCACGCGCAGGTCGGTCGCTGCGGGATTCGTCGCCCACCAGTTGGACCAGCGTCGACAGACGGTGTTCGCCCCGAACATGCACCCAGTCGGGCAGCAAGGACACCAGGAGCGCCGCATCGGGCGACCCGAACACGCAGTTGCCGACGAGCATGCGGGTGTCGACGGGGCCGTGCGGATCGCCGACGAGCGCTCCGTCGGGCATGGGCGTGATCGCCGTGTCGACAACCTCGTCGGTGGCCGGCGGTTCGCGGTCGAGGCTCGAAGTGGCAAAGGCGCGTGCGGAGGGAATCAGCGCGAAGTCGCCTTCGTTCAGTGTGATGGTGTCACTGCGCGTCGCGCTGTCGATGCGCAGGCGGCAACTACCCTGCAACAACACGAAGTAGAAGGGACGTCCCGTCTCGGTGCGACGCACTGCCCACGGCGCCGACGCGATCACGAGTTTGGAGAACGGTGCACCTGGCTGCAGAAGGGACACGACTTCGGCCAGTGGGTCGGTCATGTGGACGAACTCGACAAATAAATGGACTTTCAAGTGTAGCAAGTCCTGTTGGCGGTGCTTATCGTGACAGCCTCACTTCAAGGAATACGAAGATGTCCCTCCCTTCCACCGTCCTCATCACGGGCTGTTCGTCGGGCTTCGGCCTCGAAACCGCCCGCCTCTTTCTCGACAAGGGCTGGCATGTCGTCGCGACGATGCGCACGCCACGCACAGACCTGTTGCCGGCCTCCGACCGGCTGCGCGTGTTGGCGCTCGACGTGACCGATACCGACAGCATCCGTCGCTGCATAGAACAGGCCGGACCCATCGACGCACTGGTCAACAACGCGGGCATCGGCCTGCTGGCCCCGTTGGAGGGCGTTGCGATGACCATCGCGCGCGAGCTGTTCGAGACCAACGTCCTGGGCACGATCGCGATGACGCAGGCCGTGCTGCCCCAACTGCGCGGACGCTCTGCCGGCGTTGTCGTCAACGTCACGTCGAGCGTGACGCTCAAACCGCTGCCGCTGTTGTCGATCTACACCGGCAGCAAGGCGGCGGTGAACGCGTTCACCGAGTCTCTGGCCTTGGAGCTGGCGCCGTTCGGCGTGCGCGCGCGCCTGGTGTTGCCAGGCCGTGCGCCAAGCACGAGTTTTGGCGACAACGCCCGTCGGCTGATGGAAGGCAGCACGCATGCGGCCTATGCCGAGTTCACGCAAAGTGTCTTCGCCACCGTGCGTGACACGGGTTCGCCGGTGACGCACGCACAAGATGTGGCCGAAGCCGTGTGGCGAGCGGTCACCGACCCGGCGGCACCCATGCGGATTGCGGCGGGTGCTGACGCGGTTGCGCTCTCTGGCGCCTGACCGGCAAGGACGCTGTTGCCGATGAGACGGTTGTGCCCGGTGAATGGCGGCCATTCGCCACGAAACTGGACGATCCGAGTGTTGTTTCAGGGTCGATACCGCCACAGTCCAAGGGATGAAAGCGGTCGCTGACCCGGCGCCAGCAGGGTCGCCAAGGTCCTGCGACCGCAGTACCTCGTACAGCCGCCACCCGGACCAGCGCCGGTCTCCGCACCCGCATCCACGTCAAACGGGCTGCCCCGATAAACACCCCGTCCGCACCCACCGCCAGGCTCCAGCCAGATCGAAACCCGCCCGTCAAACACCCCAGCCCGCCGAGCCCCCGTCAAGACACGATATAAGCGCCCGACCCGCAAGACAGCAATTTGCCGTCGGGCCCCAGGAATTCCATGCGGGTGGAGGCCACGCGCGAGCCCAGGCGCATGACTTCGGCGCGCAACTCGAAGTGGCTGCCGATGCCGGGGCGCAGGTAGTCAATGCGCAGGTCGATGGTGCCGAGTTTGGCGAAGCGGTGCAGGCGCTGTTCGGGGGATTCGTCCATGTGGCGCGCGCCAATGGCGGCCATGCAGGCGAGGCCGCCCATGGCGTCGAGCCCGGCGCTGATGACGCCACCATGGATGCGGTTGTAGCTGTAGTGGCCCACCAGCTCGGGTTTCATGTCGATGCGGGCGGTGACGCGTTCGGGCTTGAGGCTGGTGATCTTGAGGCCGAGCACCTGGTTGAAGACGATTTTTTCTTCAAAAATGGTTTTCAGGCCGGCGATGAATTCGGGTTCGAATTCGGTGGGAATCGGGGGTTGGGTGCGCATCGATCTATTGTGGCCGATGCGCTGCGCACGCACCCGGTTGGGCCCTGGGCGGCGGGCTTGTCCGGTGTCGCGCACACGTCAAAACCCGGTGCGCCGGGACCCTGCGGTCAAACCCGCTGCGGACCGAGGGTGAAGCCGATCTGGGTCACCCGGTCTTGTGAACGGGCAAAGGTATTGCCCGCGTGCATGCGCGCAATGGCCGCGACGATGGCCAGGCCCAGGCCGTGGTGGGTTTCGCCGGTGCAGACGCGCGAGGCTTCGGCCCGGAAAAACCGGTCGAACAGGTGCGGCAGGTGCTGGGGCTCGATGACCGTCCCCCGGTTTTCCACCACCACCCGCACACCCTGCCCATCGGCGCTGGCATCGGGCTGGATCTTCACCTGCACGGTGGAGCCGGGTTCGGCAAAGCGCGAGGCATTGCCCATCAGGTTGGAGATGGCCCGTTTGACCAGTGACGCGTCCACCGACACGCGGGCGTCGCCTTCTACCGTGAGCCGCAGCCCGGCTTCGTCGAGCACGCCTTCGTGGAATTCGGCCACCTGGTGTGCCAGCT
>Ga0209066_10003486_pt1 | contig 17908 bp, 14 predicted proteins | sample All_14_2_FD_187198 | JGI IMG/M metagenome (GOLD analysis project Ga0209066, IMG submission 187198) | Freshwater microbial communities in response to fracking from Pennsylvania, USA - Allegheny Zone_MetaG_DW_15 (SPAdes) (version 2) ... | reverse complement strand
ATCAACCCGAAGGCGAGCCGGATGGCGGGCATCCGTCCCCGCGGACTGCTCCTGACGGTCTACATCCTCAGCGGCGCGCTCGCCGGAATCGCCGGCATGTTCTCGGTGGGAACCGTCATGACGGTTGACGTGACCCAGACCGGCTACCTCATGGAACTCGACGCGATCCTCGCTGTCGTCATCGGTGGTACCTCGCTCGCCGGTGGGAAGTTCTCGCTGGGCGGAGCGGTCGTCGGGGCGCTGCTGATCGCGACGCTCGACAAGACCGTGCTGTTCCTTGGCATCTCGTCGTCGGCGACACCGGCATTCAAGGCTGTCGTGATCGTGCTCCTCTGCCTCGCGCAATCGCAGCGTGTACGGAGCTGGTTCGCGAAGCGCAGATCCGCGCCGCCACCGGCATCCATCACCACACCTGAGCCCGTGCGAGAGGGGGTAGCGGCATGAGCGTCATCAACGCGCCAGCTCCCACCGACACCTCGGTTCGGCGTGACTCGCTGTGGACCCGGTTCCGCCGCGCGGCCACGAGCAACCCGTCGACCCTGCCGACTGCGGCCTCTCTGGTGATCTTCATCGCGATGCTCATCTTCGGCGAGGTCGCCTATGGCAACATCGTGCAGTTCAGCACGCTCTCGAACCTGCTCGTCAACAACGCCCACCTCATCGTCGTCGCGGTCGGGATGACCTTCGTCATCCTCACCGGGGGAATCGACCTCTCCGTCGGTTCGGTGATCGCGTTCTCGAGCGTCGCGGGCGTGATGCTGGCCAACTCCGGCTGGAACCCCTGGCTGGTGCTGGTCGTCATGGTGCTCTCGGGAACCGCGTTCGGGCTCCTGGCAGGCATCCTGATCCAGTACTTCGGCGTGCAGCCCTTCATCGCCACCTTGGCCATGATGTTCCTGGCGCGCGGGCTTGCCTCGATGCTCAGCACCGAGCCGCAGCGCCTCGCCGACGACTCCCCGATCCGGTGGTTCGGCACCCAGTTCAAGGTCATCGACGGTCCGAAGGTCAATGATCTCGTGATCACACCGGGTGTGATCATCATGATCCTCGTCGTGGCGATCGCCGTCTTCGTGCTGCACCGGACCCGCACCGGCCGCACGGTCTATGCGATCGGCGGGTCGGAGCAATCAGCCCAGCTCATGGGGCTGGCGGCATTTCGCACCAAGCTGCTGGTGTACGTCATCAGCGGGACCCTCTCCGGCGTTGCAGCCGTCATTTACACCTCGCGACTCGGTATCGCACAGAACATCACCGGCATCGGTTGGGAACTCATCGCGATCGCTGCCGTGGTCATCGGTGGAACGCTGCTTACGGGTGGTTACGGGTATGTGCTCGGGTCGGTCGTCGGTGCACTCGTGCTGGGTCTCATGACTGTGCTGATCACGCGCGACGGCAGCATCCCGCCCGAGATGACGACCATCATCACCGGCGGAGTGCTCCTCATCTTCGTTCTGCTGCAACGACTGGTCACGACCAAGCGAGAGTGAGGTGGCTGGGTGGGCTCGTTCCTCGGCGAGTCCACCCAGCCCCTACGATGTGGGCATGCGGGAGCTATGGGCGAGCCTCTTTCGCCTCGACCCGCTGGCCGTCCCGGCGCTTCCTCGAGCACTGCGAGCTGCCCTCGCCCTCGGGCTGCCGATCGCCGGTGCTGCGCTGCTGGGTGTGCCGCACCTCGGATACAGCGCCGCGGTCGGATCGTTCGCCGCCTTGTACGGCGGCGCGCTCCCGGCGCGGGAACGCGCCAAGGCAGTTCCCTTCATTGCTGCCGGACTTGTGCTGGCGGCAGCCCTCGGGGTCGCCGTGGGCTGGTCGCGTCCGCTCACGGTGATCGCCCTTGCCGGCGTCGCGATAGCTGCCGCAGCCCTCGTCTATGGCTTCTCGGTGGGCCCGCCGGGGGTCATGTTCTTCGTCCTGGTCTACGGCATGTTCGCCCACATCCGGGCGATCTCGACCGAGATCGCGGCCCTGCAGTCGCTCGCCGCGCTCGTTGTCGGAACCCTGCTGACGTATGTCATCGCGATCCTGCCCGTCTTCGAACGGCGACCTGACGCGCCGACCCGCCAGCTGCGGGAGATCCTTCCGCGGTCGGGATGGGATGACACGGCCCGGCTGCTGTTCGAGCGAACGATCGTCGTGGCGCTGGTGGGCTCTGCCGCCGGACTGGTCGTCGATCCGGTCAGGGCCTACTGGATCGTTGCCGCGGGTGTCACGGTGGTCGGGATCTCGGTGGCTCGCACCGCGATCGTGGGCCGCGGCATCCATCGTATGGTCGGAACCGTCATCGGCGCCGGCCTCTACCTGCTGCTCGTGCTGTTCCCGTGGCAACCGCTGGGGATCGCGGTTCTGCTGGCGGCGCTGCAGTTCGGAATTGAGTTGGTCGTCGCGCGCAACTACGCGCTCGCGCTCGTGCTGATCACTCCCCTGGTGCTCGTGCTGACGGGAGCGGCAGCGGGGGAGTTCGGTTCGGTGGCGATCGCCGGGGAGCGGGTCGTCGACACGATCGTCGGGTCAGCGCTGGCCGTGGCGGTCAGCTTCGTGCCGCCACGGGTGTTCCGCCGGAGCTCCTAGGATCCGAGGGCCGCCGACACGACAGTGCGCGCCTGCGCCTGCACCTCGCGCAGATGCTCTTCGCCCTTGAGCGACTCGGCGTAGAGCTTGTAGACGTCTTCCGTGCCGGAAGGGCGCGCAGCGAACCACGCACTCTCGGTCTGCACCTTCAGGCCGCCGATCGCGGCGCCGTTACCGGGCGCGTGCGAGAGCTTCGCCGTGATCGGCTCGCCGGCAAGCTCGGTAGCGGTCACCGACTCGGGGGAGAGCTTTGCCAGGGTCGCCTTCTGCGCGGGAGTCGCCGGTGCGTCGACGCGCTGGTAGGCGGATGAGCCGAACTGCGCCTCGAGTTCGGCATAGCGCTGCGAGGGCGTCTTGCCGGTGACGGCGAGGATCTCGGCAGCGAGCAGGCACAGCAGGATGCCGTCCTTGTCGGTGGTCCACACCGACCCATCCGTTCGCAGGAACGACGCGCCAGCCGACTCTTCACCGCCGAAGGCGACCGAGCCATCGAGCAAGCCGGGCACGAACCACTTGAACCCGACCGGCACCTCGTAGAGGTCGCGGCCCAGGGCGGCGACCACGCGGTCGATGATCATCGACGACACGAGCGTCTTGCCGACCGCGGCATCCGATCCCCATCCGTCGCGATGCGAGAAGAGGTAGTCGATGGCGACGGCCAGGTAGTGATTGGGGTTCATGAGTCCGGCATCCGGGGTGACGATGCCGTGCCGGTCGGCGTCAGCGTCGTTGCCGGTGAGGATGTCGAACTCGTGGCGCTTCGCGACCAGCGACGCCATCGCGGACGGGGAGGACGGATCCATACGGATCTTCTCGTCCCAGTCCAGCGTCATGAAGCGCCAGGTCGGGTCGACATCGGGGTTCACGACGGTGAGGTCGAGACCGTAGACCTCGGCGATCAGCGCCCAGTACTCGACGGAGGCGCCGCCCAGCGGGTCAGCCCCGATCCGGATGCCGGCGCGGGCGATCGCGCTGACATCGATGATGTTCTCGAGATCGCGCACGTAGACGTCGCGGAAGTCGTAGGAGCCGATGCGTTCGCCATCCATGTCGGCAAAGCGCACCCGCTTCACACCCTCGAGCCCTGCGGCGATGAGCTCGTTGGCCCGGTTCGCGATCCAGCCTGTTGCGTCGGTGTCTGCGGGACCGCCGTGCGGCGGGTTGTACTTGAACCCGCCATCGCGCGGCGGGTTGTGCGAGGGGGTCACGACGATGCCGTCGGCGCGCGTCGGGTCGTCGTCAGCCTTACCGCGGTTGTACGTGAGGATCGCGTGGCTGAGCGCCGGGGTCGGCACCCAGGAGTCGCGCGCGTCGACGCGCACGCCGACGCCGTTCGCGACGAGCACCTCGATGGCGCTGCGCTCGGCGGGGCGGGAGAGGCCGTGCGTGTCGCGACCCAGGAACAGGGGTCCGGCGATGCCGTTTGCCGTCCGGTAGTCCACGATCGCCTGCGTCGTGGCGAGGATGTGGACCTCGTTGAAGCTTGTCGAGAGCGACGAGCCGCGGTGGCCGCTGGTGCCGAACGCGACGCGCTGCTCCGGCACGGCAGGGTCGGGGACCCGTTCGTAATACGCGGCGATCAGTTCGTCGATGTCGATGAGGTCGGATTCTTCGGCTGGCAGACCTGCGCGGCTCATGAACCCAGTCTGTCATCCGCACGGTGGCGCGCAATGCCGCACCGGTGTCGATGCCCCCTGCTGTGGGGACTGGACTGCGTGGGGTCGAGTGGCAGGTCTAGGCTGGGTTGCCGTGAGCGACGAGCCCGAAGCTACCCGCCGGACCTATAGCTACCTCGGACCCGCGGGGACCTTCACCGAGGCAGCCCTGGCGCAGGTGCCAGAAGCTCGGGGTCAGATCTGGCGCCCCGTCCGTAACGTCGGTGAGGCGCTCGCCGATGTCGTCGAGGGCCGGTCGGATGCCGCGATGATCGCGATCGAAAACTCGGTCGATGGTGGGGTGTCGACGGCGCAGGACGCCCTCGCGACGATGCCCGGACTGCGGATCGTCGGCGAGTACCTCGTTCCGGTCGAGTTCGTGCTGGTGGGCCGACCCGGTACGCGGCTCGAGGACGTGTCGCTGGTGGCTGCGCATCCCGTGGCTTACGCCCAGTGCCTGCGGTGGCTCACGGCGACCCTGCCTGCCCATGCGCATATCCCTGCGGCATCGAACGTCGCGAGCGCTGTCGGCCTGATCGATGGCACCTCTGATGCGGATGCCGCAATCGCCGCTCCCGGCATCCTGGAGCACCTCGACGTCGAGCTACTGGCCGAGGGGATCGGCGATAACGCTGAGGCCGTCACGCGGTTCGTGCTCGTCAGCCGGACTGTGGCTCCACCCGAGCCGACAGGTGCCGACAAGACCTCCCTTATCGCCGAGCTGCCCGACGATCACCCCGGTGCGCTGCTGGAGATGCTCGAGCAATTCGCGACGCGGGGAATCAACCTGAGTCTGCTCGCGTCCCGACCCATCGGAGATGCCCTGGGCCGCTATCGATTCGTGATCGACGCCGACGGGCACATCATGGACGAGCGCATGGCCGATGCTCTTCTGGGGTTGCGGCGTTTCAGCCCCAAGGTCATCTTCCTCGGCTCCTACCCCCGCGCCGACCACGCGATCATCCGTTACCCCGACCGGTACTCCGATGACGTCTTCGTCGAGGCCCGCGACTGGTTGCGTGGTCTGCTCTCGGGCGAACCCGACCGCTGAGGCCTGCGATGGACACTCTCGCTGTGGTCGCGGCGTGGGTCGCTGTCATCCTGCTCTTGACGCTTGTCGGGTTTCAGGTCGCGCTCGCAGCGGGGGTGCCGTGGGGGAAAGCGGCGTACGGCGGCGCATCCGCGACGCTCACGCCGGCGCAGCGGGTCTCCAGCGGCGTCGCTGCGGTGATCTGGGCGCTGGTGGCGTGGTTCTTCCTTGCCCTCGCGATCCCGGCGCTTGCCGGGCCCGTTCCCGATTCGTGGCAGATCGTCGTGCTGTGGGTGCTCGTTGCTCTCTTCGCGATCGCCACGGCGATGAACGGGATCTCGCGAAGCCGCATCGAGCGCGCCATCTGGACGCCCGTTTCTGCCGTTCTCCTGGTGTGCGCTCTGGTGAACGTCTTTCGGGCCCTCGCGCTCTCGAGCCTCGCCGGTTAGTCAGCGCGAGTTCTTGACCGTCTCGTATGCAGCGAGGGCAGCGTCGCGGGTGGCCTTGAGGTCGACGATCGGTTCCGGTGCCTCAACACCGGTGTGCTCGGGAGCCCACCGGCCGACGTAGGCTCCGTCGGGATCGAACTTGGCGGCTTGCAGCTCCGGGTTGAAGATGCGGAAGTACGGTGCGGCATCGGCGCCGGAGCCGGCAACCCACTGCCAGCTGAACGGGTTGGAGGCGGCATCCGCGTCGACGAGGGTGTCCCAGAACCACTGCTCGCCCTTGCGCCAGTCGATCATCAGGTTCTTGGTGAGGAAGGATGCCGTCACCATCCGCACCCGGTTGTGCATTGTTCCGGTGTGCCAGAGCTCGCGCATCCCGGCATCCACGAGTGCGACGCCCGTTCGTCCGTGCTGCCAGGCCTCGAGCCGGGCGGGGTTGAGGCGCGGCCAGGGGAACGCGTCGAACTCGGACCGCCAATTCCTGGTCGCAAGCTCGGGGAAGTGGAAGAGGATGTGCCACGCGAACTCGCGCCAGCCGACCTCGGCGAGGAACTTCTGCGCCGCGGTCGCGTGAGGCCCCTCTGCGTGGCGGGTGTTGGTCTGATGCCAGATCTCGTGCGGGCTGATCTCGCCCCACCGCAGGTGCGGGGAGAGGCGGGAGGTCACGGCACGGTCGGGTCGGTCACGTTCTGCCGCGTAGTCGGGCAGATCGTCGGCGAGGAACGCTTCGAGCCGGGCGTGAGCTGATGCCTCGCCGGGCTCCCACGTCTCCCGGAAACCCTCGGCCCAGTCGGGGTCGGTGGGTAGGAGCTGCCAGTCAGTCACGTCGTCGCTGTCGACGGCGGGCCGGGCGCCGCGCGCCGCGGTTGGGGCAGGAAGCGGCTTGCGCGGTTCGGGGAGTGCCAGGCACGCCTTCCAGAACGGCGTGAAGACACCGTAGGGTGTGCCCGACCCGGTTCGTACCGTCCAGGGTTCGAAGAGCAGGTTCGCGCCGAACGAGCGTACATCGAGGCCGGCATCCCGGAGCTCGGACTTCAGCTGGGCGTCAATGTCGCGCTCGGGCAGGCCGTAGCGCCGGTTCCAGTAGATCGCGTCAGCGCCTGTCTCGGCGACAAGCCTGCTGATCGCCTCCCCCGCCGCACCGCGCCGCAGGATGAGGGTGACGCCGAGCTTGGTCAGATCGCCCTCGAGGGCGATCAGGCTGTGGTGCAGCCACCAGCGGCTGGCGCCGCCGAGGGGTCGGATGCCGGGGGACTGCTCGTCGAGGACATACACCGCAACGATCGGTTCGCCCCGCTGCACAGCCTCGTGAAGAGCGGGGTTGTCACCGATCCGCAGGTCGTCTCGGAACCAGACGATCGTGCGAGAGGTCACCCTGGGATGCTAGCCGCGTCCGAGTACCGTAGGGCCCGATCGTGCGGTATTCAGCGGCGGAGATTACGCTGCCGCGAGCAGGTCGAGGGTTCGAAGGCGGGCGGGTGCGGCATCCATCGGGTCGCTGTCGTGTGCTGCGGCGACCGGCGAGATCATGACCTCATCTACCTGCCACCGTGTTGCGAACTCCCGCAGTCGCTCGGTCACGGCGTCAGGTGTGCCGATGAACCAGCGCTCAGCCGCCCAGGACTCCAGAGGTGCCGCCAGGTGGTCGGCTGCCTCGGCGACGTGCGCCTGTTCCACGGTCTCTAGTGCCGTCAGCGGCCGCCCGCCGCGAAGCCTAGCCATCATCCGCACCTGAGGCAGGGCGAGAGCGTGCGCTTCGGCATCCGTGTCGGCGACGACGACGTTTGCCGTGAGGAACGTCCTCGGGGCGTCGCCGTCTGTTGCTGGTCGGAACTGCGAGCGGTACAGGTCGAGCGCGCGTTCGAGACCGTCACCGGAGAAGTGGTTGGCGAAGACGTAGGGAAGACCCATGGATGCCGCGAGCTGCGCCGAGTAGTCGCTGGAGCCGAGCAGCCAGACTTCGGGTGCGCCGGTTGCCGCAGGGGTTGCGCGGACGGCGTACTCCTGGCCGGAGGTGAAGCGCAGGCTCGCACCTTCGGGGGACGCGAGGGCGAGGATGTCGCGGATGTTGTCGGGAAAGCGGTCGACGTCGCTCGTGGTTCCGGACTGTCGCAGGAGTTGCGTGATGACGGGGTCGCTTCCGGGTGCGCGGCCGATGCCGAGGTCGATGCGTCCCGGGGCGATGGCTTCGAGAGCGGCGAATTGTTCTGCGACGACGAGCGGCGAATGGTTGGGGAGCATGACACCTCCCGAGCCAAGGCGGATGCGGGAGGTGCGTGCCGCGGCTGCTGCAACGAGGACCGGCGGGGTCGTCGACGCGACGGCCGGCATGTTGTGGTGCTCGGCGAACCAGTAGCGCCGGTACCCGAGTCGGTCGGCCGCATCGGCGGTGGCGAGCGAAGCTGTTACCGCCTGTGCGCTGGTCTGCCCGGTGCGGACCGGCACGAGGTCGAGGACGGAGAGGGCAAGCGGTGTGGCAGACATCGTTCCATGCAACGCCGGGTGGCTTGATCCCATTCCGGTGCGTCAGAAGGGCGCTGGTTCGCCCTGACTACTCGTGGGGTCGTCTGGTGTGAAGTGCACCGAGACGGGCGGCGGATGGTCCGTGTAGATCCGGCCGGTCGGCGAGGTGAATTGGAGGATGCCGCCCTCGAGTTGCTGCACCTGCCAGGCCGTGAACTGCTTCATCGAATGATGTCGCTGACAGAAATGGCAGAGATTCCCGTGCTCGGTCTTGCCGCCCTTGGCGTAATCGTCGTTGTGGTCGACCTCGCAGCGGATGACGGGAATGCGGCATCCGAGTGTCCGACAGTGTTGGTCCCGGGCCCGCAGCCAGCGGTCGAGCGCCGCGGGCCTCGCATACCCGTCTGCTGCCAGCACGGTGGCGCTGACCGGGTGGGTGACCAGCCGTTCCCACCAGGTCGCGCCGGCGGCGAGCTCACGCGCCGTTTCGGGATCGATGGGGGAGTGTCCGACGAGGTCGGCGGGTCCGGCGGTGTCGACGTCGGTCAGGGAGAGCGCGGGGATGACGACCTGCACCTTCGCCCGGATCGCGCCGAGCGGGCCCGGTCCGTCTCCGGCGACAGGGTCGACAACGGGTGAACCAGCGAGCAGCAGCTGTGCGAACAGGTCGGCTCGGATCTGATCCATCGTGCGGGCATCGCCGGTAAAGACGTTTCCGTGAACGTCAGGCCCTTCCTCGGTGCCATCCGGGCCCGGTCGCGAATCGACGACGGCGCGCGCCATCTGGGTCAGCCGGTCGTCGATACCGACAGCGATCACGGTCGGCACCGGCGCGCAGACCTCGCTCATTCCGTCAGACAACGGCCTGATCCGCACGGCGCGCCCTTCGCGCGCTTCCTGGTGGCGCTCCTGAGCCGTGCGGGGGTGCATGCGCTCGGCGAGGATCATGACAGCGGCGCGAACCCGGTTCGCCGAGTCGGTCAGGCATCGTTCGGTGGCCAGCCGGTCAAACTCCGCGCGCACGTCGGTGGGAAGTGGGGTGCCGGCCTCGACGACGAGGCTGACGTGCTGACGGGTGATCGAACCGGTCTCGCGTGCCGCGAGAAGGGTGGGGTAGTCCTCGACGAGCTGGACCGCGTCATTGATCTGGCGCTGCATCGACCGGTCACTGACCCGCGAGGCGGCGCCCAGTTCCAGCGCGATCGACCGCAGCGCCATGTCGTGGGCGCGCACCTTGGCCGTCTGGCCCATCGCCTGCTTCCGCGCCAACTGGCCGGCGCGAGCGAGGACTCGCACGCGAGCTACCTCTTCGCGAGCTGCCCGAATCTCGACGTCTTCGAAGTCGGCGACGATCTGGCACAGGGCGCCGAGGTCGGCATCCGTGTACCCGATCACCGGTCCGATCGACCGGTCACCCTTCCCGACATTCGAAGACATGTTCTAATGATGACAGGGGTCTCCGACATTGAGTCGGGGCCTCGGCCGTACTCAAACAGCTCTGCCAGACCGCGGTTGGGGAGGAAAAGAATCGCGGTAGCGCGTCCCGTCAGCGGTCAGGTTTCATGTCGTAGGTGACCCAACGCGTCGCTGCGGCGTGGGCGTCATACACCGAGCGCGCCGGAGCATTGTCGTCGGCGGTGATCCACCTGACGACGCTCGCACCCTCCCTCGCGGCGTACTCAGCGGAATAGCGCAGAAGGGCCGTCGCTGCACCGAGACCACGTGCCTCGGGGGCTGTGAACAGATCGTCGAGGTACAGCCCTCTTGTCGCGGTCGAGGGGCGCGCGAACCATCGGAGGTTCGCTAGAGCAACGGGCCGGTCGCTCTCACTCACGGCGACGAGTCCCACGAGGCCGTGACATCCGTCTCTCACCCACGCCCAGGTTCTGGCTAAGCATTCTCTGTCATCGGGGAGCAGATAGAAGGAGCGATAGCCCGTATAGAGCTCGGCCCATGAACGTTCGTCGCTGGGCTCGACGAGGCGGACGTGCACAGTCATCTGCGGACTTACGCTCCGCTGATGTCGTGACCGGCGGGGATCGCGATGACGAGACCCTTTTGCTCGATGCGGCATTCGATCCGCACCGCCTCGCCGAACTCGTCCCCATCGAGCTGAACGGGCTGGGCTGCTTCCGGCATGATCTCGACAGTTGTCCCGCGGGAGTAGACGATCGCGTTGTCAGCCGTCCGCAGCTTCAGGAATGCCTGGCTGCGATGGAAGTGACGGCGAAGGAACCCGTTGATCCATGCGACCCTGCGCCACACGAAGAACCAGCCGAAGAAACCCTTGGGTTGGATGACCGCGACATCCAGCTGTCCATCGGCGACCGACGCCTCGGGGATGAGCGACAGGCCAGCGGGCAGCGAACCGCAGTTGGCGAACAGCACGCTCTGCACGCGGGCGGTCCGCATCCGCTGTCCCGACACTTCGTACAGAATGCGGAAGGGCTTTGCGCTCCACAGGGACCGAGCTGCTCCGTCGACGTACGCGATCCAACCGAGGCGCTTCTTGAGATCACTGTTCGTGTTGGCGATCATCGCGGCATCCATACCCATGCCGCCCATCACGACGAACGCGTGCTCATGTCGCGACCCGTCGGCGCGCCGCAACTCCGCGATACCGACATCGATGGTCTCGTGATCGCCGGAGAAGGTGGCTGTCACCATCGCGTCGGGAGGCGAGAGGGGGAGCTGCAGGTTGCGCGCGAGGAGGTTCCCTGTTCCCGACGGCACGATCGTCAAGGGAACGCCAGTCCCGGTGAGCGCCTCGGCCACCGCCCGGACGGTGCCATCGCCGCCGGCAACGAGCACGGCATCCGCTCCAGCTTCCAGCGCCTCGCGCGTTGCGAGCTGACCGAGATCGTCGACTGTCGTCTCAAAAAAGAGCGGGGGTCCCCATCCGGCGGCGGCGGACTCGCGCTCGACCGATGCGCGGATGGCATCCTGATCGACCTTGATCGGGTTATAGACGAGAGCTGCCCGTTTGGCATCCCCCGGCTGCGCTTCGTGCCCGGCGGAATCGACGGGTGAATCGGTGCCGGGATCGTTGGTCGGCGCGGCTTCCTCATCGGATGCGGAAGCGTGCGTCATGCACACACGATAACCCTCTATACGGGGAGCGCCCTATCGCTCAGCGCCGAGCGGTCATTGCTCGCGACGCCGTCGTCTTCCACCCGCCGAGGGGCGGTGTGCCGAATGCAGGATGAATCGCGGCCCACAGCCGAATTCGGCGAGGATCCCCGGGTTCCTCCTGCATTCGGCACGCCAGGACATCTCGCTCGGTGTCGCCCTGATACGGGCGGAGCCGGTTCCAGGTGCTGTGACAGACTTATCGGGTGATCGATCCCGTGCTGCTTCGTGAAAATCCTGAGCTGGTCAAGCGCTCGCAGGAAGCTCGCGGGCACTCGTCCGAGACAGTGGATGCCGCCCTCGGCGCCGACCGTGAGCGCCGCGCTGCGATCACGGCCTTCGAAGAGCTCCGCGCGGCCCAGAACGCCCACGGCAAGCGGGTCGCGCAGGCACCCAAGGACGAGAAGGCAGCGCTCGTCGCAGAAGCCAAGGAGCTGAGCGAGAAGGTCAAGCAGGCCCAGCAGCGGGTGGCGGTAGCCGAAGAGGCTGCAGACGCCGCGCTCTCGCGCATCGAGAACATCGTGATCGACGGTGTTCCGGCGGGCGGGGAGGCCGACTTCGTGACCCTCCGCACGCACGGCGAGCCGCGCGTGTTCGACTTCACCCCGCGCGACCACCTCGAGATCGGGGAGATTCTCGGCGCCATCGACATGGAGCGCGGCACGAAGGTGTCGGGCAGCCGCTTCTACTTCCTCACCGGCATCGGCGCCCGCCTTGAGCTCGCGATCATGAACCTCGCCCTCGACCGCGCCCTCCAGGCGGGGTTCACTCCCGTCATCCCGCCGACCCTCGTCCGCCCCGAGGTGATGCGTGGCACCGGATTCCTCGGCGAGCACGCCGACGAGATCTACCACCTCGAAGAGGACGACCTTTTCCTCGTCGGCACGAGCGAGGTGCCGCTCGCCGGCTACCACATGGACGAGATCATCGATTTTGCCAAGGGACCCAAGCGCTACGCCGGCTGGTCGACGTGCTACCGCCGCGAGGCGGGTTCGTACGGTAAGGACACGCGCGGCATCATCCGGGTCCACCAGTTCAACAAGCTTGAGATGTTCGTCTACACGAGCCTCGAGGATGCCGAAGCCGAGCACCTGCGCCTCGTCGAGATGCAGGAACGAATGCTGCAGGACCTCGGCCTCGCGTACCGGGTCATCGATGTCGCCGCCGGTGACCTCGGTTCCAGCGCTGCGCGCAAGTACGACGTCGAGGCGTGGGTTCCGACCCAGGATGCCTACCGTGAGCTGACCAGCACGAGTAACTGCACGACCTTCCAGGCGCGCCGGCTCGACATCCGTCACCGCCCCGACGGTGGCAAGACCCAGCATGTCGCAACGCTCAACGGGACGCTCGCGACCACGCGCTGGATCGTCGCGCTGCTCGAGACTCACCAGCGCGAGGATGGCTCGGTCACGGTTCCCGAGGTGCTGCGCCCGTACCTCGGCGGCATGGACGTCCTGGAGCCGGTCGCGTGACGGATGCCACGGTGCCGCACACCGGTGAGCTTGAGGCCGTTCCCGAAGCGGATGCCGCCGAGATCGTTGAGGAACTCGCCGCAGAGACCGAACACCACCCCGGGAGCACGCCGCGGCTGCTGATCGCCCTGGATATCGACGGCACGGTGCTGCTTGAGGACGAAACCCTCAGCCCCGGCGTCGTCGAGGCCGTGGAGCACGCTCGCCGCGCCGGGCACGAGGTCATGCTCGCGACCGGTCGCTCGTGGGCGAGCACCCGCGGAGTCGTGCGCGTTCTTGAGATCGAGCCCGACTACGTCGTGTGCTCGAACGGCACCGTCATCCTGAAGAAGATCGAGGGTGACGAGGTTCGGTACGAGCAGGTGCACACCGAGACCTTCGACGCGACCGAGGTCGTCACGCTCCTGCGTGAGCACCTGCCCGACGCGAAGTACATGGTCGAGCTCGAAGACGGTAGCCGCCTCTACACCGAGGAACTCGACGACTGGAACCTGCTCGGCGCCCGCCGCGTCGCGTTCGACGAGCTCACTCGCGAGCCGGTGTGCCGCGTCGTCGTCGTCTCGCCCGATCACGCCGAGGGGGACTTCGTCGATCTCGTGGCGCAGGTCGGCCTGAACGAGGTCTCGTACGCGATCGGGTGGACTGCCTGGCTCGATATCGCCCCGCCCGGGATCGACAAGTCGACGGCGCTGGAGATGGTGCGCGAGTGGCTCGGCTTCGACCCGCACGACGTTCTCGTCATCGGCGACGGCCGCAACGACGTGGGTATGTTCGCCTGGGCGCTCGAGAACGGCGGTCGTGCGATCGCCATGGCGCAGGGTCCGCAGGAAGTGCTCGAAGCGGCTGGCGAAGTTACGACATCCGTTCATGAGGGCGGCGTCGCCGCGATCCTTCGCGCGCTGTGAACCCTCGCGGCGCGAACGTCGCCGGGGTCGTCGGATAGAGTGGACGCCGTTCGATGGATGCCGCGCGCGGCGTCATCGGGAGGGTTGTCCGAGCGGCCGATGGACCTGGTCTTGAAAACCAGTGGGCAGCAATGTCCCGTGGGTTCGAATCCCACACCCTCCGCCATCGGAAGAGGCGTCGCCCGAAGGGCGGCGCCTCTTCCGATTCTCGGGCGCGGTGGGGAGGCCCACGCCGCCGGCAGAGAAGTGGGCTCGTCTTGTCGCATCCGGCGCCTATGGCGACAATGTGCGCCAGTCTTTGCCTCGGATGCCGACGATTCGCGCCCACCTCCGCCAGGCGCGCGACGCGTCGGGGTTCAGCCGATCTTCGTGAGGGAGATGTTCGTCGACCCCTCGGGGCTGGCGAACAGGCTCGCGCAGTTCGCGTCCACTGTGACCTGGGTGTCGTTCGCACCCGGTGTGTGGCGCAGCTGCAGCGGACCGAGCGGGCCCTCGGGCAACTGAACCGTGTACGACACGGTGCGGGACTCGCCCATGGGTAGCAGCAAGGTACGGCTCAGCCCTTCGTTCCCGTGGTCGACTCCCGAGCGGTCACGGAAGTACGAGTCCTGGTAGTCGCCGCGTTTGGGATCGGTCGACAGAATCTCGCCACCGGGCGGCGCGAAGAAGAGAACATCGAGCATCATCGTGCGGGGATCGATACCGCGATTCACGTTACGAAGCCCCAGCGTGTACTCGCTCTTGATGTCTTTGGTGATGCTGTTGTGGAGGTTCATCGACACGGTGATGGTGCGTTCGTCGACGTTGCAGGTGGCGTGCTGGTCGTAGGTCAGGTGATAGTTCAGCTTGCCGATGGAGTAGTCGTTGAAGTAGATGCCGAGCTGGGTGGCATCCGCGTTGTCTTCCCGCAGCGACGCGTCGAGGCCGTACTCGGTCGCGAAAGCTTCGAGGCCGGGGTCGTCGAACCACATCTGGATGCGGCCTTCGCTGGCGCTGCGCACTAACTGATCCCACATGGCGCCGAACTCCCAGTTGCCGCTGGTGAGCGCGCTGAACATCTTCGAGGTCACCTCATTGAAGTAGGCATCCATCGCTGCGTTGTCGGCGCCGAACCTTTCGTACGGTTCGCTCATGAGCAGCGACGCCGTGTTCTCGGCCGTGACCTGCTCGCCCGAATCGAGGGTGAGGGGTCCGGTCGCCTCGATGAGGTGGGCCAGCACGATCGGGTCGATGGAGATCGCACCATCGAACTCGGGCAGGTCTTCCCACTCGCGGGTCGCCTGGAAGAGCTCAACGGCGCGCGGGAACTCAGGCGTCATCGTGAAGTTCGATGACCAGTTCACGAGCTCGCGGGGGTAGAGAGACTTGACGTCGCGGGGGAGCGTGATCAGCGAACCGTTGACGGTGTCGAACCCGAGCGAGGGAAGCCGCGAGTACATCAGGTCGACGCCGTTGTCTTGACCCACGAGCTCGGCTTGCCCGTTGTCCACCTTAAGAATCAGCCAGTGAGCGACGCCGCCGCCGGTCGCACGAATCTCAGCCGGGGTCTGGATCATGACCTGGTAAAGCATCGGTCCATTGGCCCCCGCGGCCTGCAGGAGCGCGGGAAGGTTCTCTTGCGCGACCTTGAGGATCGGGATCGCCTGGTCGAGCAGCCCGACCATCTCGTCCATCGGCTCGTAGACGGCGGGCAACACGTCGGTGCGGTCCATGTTCGCCGCGATGGCCGAGGCATCCTCGAACGAGGAAATGATCGTCGGAAGTACCGTCTCGGCCTCGAGGAACGGTTGCAGGTTGATCCCGAGGCTGCCCTCGGCGCGCTGCTCGTCGACGTTCGCAGCCGACACCATGTTGACGACGGGTGGGATCGATTCGCTCGCGATCGTGTTCACGGCTTCGGCGACCGTGCGCACCGCGAGAACGTTGTTACCGATGCGGGGGAGCGTGGATGCCAGATCCCAGAGCGGACCGTTCGCGGTCTCGGACGCGCGCTGGGTGCGAGCGACGATCTCATCGCCGGCCTGCTGGAGGGTGGCGGTGTTACCCGAAACAGCGGCCTCGGCAAGCCCGCCCAGCTGTGACTTGACGGTTTCGAGGTCATCGCGCACCTCGAGCACCTGGAGTGAGAAGACGCCTCCCAGAATGACGGTGCCGAGCAGGATCAGGCCGAGGGGGCTCAGGGCGATCCAGAACGTCCGCCATCCGCGCCGTCTGCGTGACGCTCCCGACTCGGGCGCGGCGTGCCGGGCGAGCGGCCGCGCCGGGGAGCGCCGTGTCCGTGTCTCACGCCGGGTCGTCGGCGGTTTCGGGACGACGGATGGCGCACTCGACCGGGTCCGCCGGGTGATGGCCTGCGAATCTGACGAATGGCCCGCGCTCAGAGCGGGCTGATCGTTCGGGGAGGGCTCGCCTGCCGGGACGGAATCGGCCTGCCGGTCGCCGTCAACGGTGGTCACGGCGCTGATGTTACCGGTCGCGTGTTGCGAAAAACCGAGCGCGGGCCGTGAAAGCCCGAACGGATGCTGAACATCGCATATGCGTCTGTGGAGTCGCGGTCAGCGACCGCACAGTGCATGTCCAGCGGCCATGGCATAACCTACCCTTCTTAAGGCATCCGTTCTTCGGCTATGCCAACACCCGAGGTCTTTGAGGTCAACGACGTGTGACCGACAGGGGTCGTGCGCAGCCGGAGTCGAGCCACGCGTCGCACCCCTGTGAGCGAGGCGGGTTGCGAGGGTCGTCGGGAAGGAACTCTGTGAGCAGGACAGCACCGCAGCGCGGCCGCCAGACGGTGGCCCGTCATGGGGCGCTGAGGTCGCCGCATCCGTTCTCCGTCTTCATGAAGGCGCTCGGGATCGTCGTTGCCGTCGTGCTCGTCTCGGGCACCGGAGTAGCCGCGTATGCCGTCTACGACCTGGCAGCCAGCTATGTCACCGAGAACACGGTCGAACTCGAAGATCAGGTCGTCGTTCCGCCCGACATCGGTGCGATCGAGGGTGGCGTCAACCTGTTCGTTGCTGGCACCGACGCGTGTGAGCCCGAGTTCTCGGCGATCTTCGGCGACCGGTGTTCGGGTTCCGACTCGGAGGGTGAGCTGAACGACGTCAACATGCTCGTGCACATCTCGGATGCGCCGCGCCGTGTGACCGTCATCTCGTTCCCGCGCGACCTGATGCTCCCCATCCCCTCGTGTGACCGCGGTGATGGCTCGACGTCCTCGGCGATGAGCAAGCAGCCTCTGAACTCCGCGTTCTATGCGGGCGGCGGGTCCGAGGGCGGCGGGTTGTCCTGCGTCGTCAAGACCATCTCGCAGTTGAGCGGTCAGAGCATCCCGTTCGCCGCGAAGGTCACGTGGGGCGGCGTCATCAACATCACCGATGCAATCGGCGGGGTCGATGTCTGCGTCCAGGGCGGGATCAGCGATCCGCTCGCCGGTCTCTACCTTCCCGACGGGATCTCCACAGTGTCGGGAACGCAGGCGCTCGCCTTCCTGCGCACCCGCAAGGGTGTCGGTGACGGCTCGGACCTCGGCCGGATCAGCAACCAGCAGCAGTACATGTCGAGCCTGGCGAAGAAGCTCGTGAGCGAGAACGTGCTGTCTGACCCGACGACGCTCTACCGGCTCGCGACGGTTGCCATCGACAACATCACCAAGAGCTCGAGCCTGACCAACCCGCTGACGCTCGTGCAGATCGCGCTCGCGATCAAGGACGTTCCCTTCTCAGACATCGTCTTCGTTCAGTACCCCGTCAACGGCGACCCCGACGACCCGAACAAGGTCGTTCCGAACTACGCCGCCGCCGACCAGCTGTGGGCAGCGCTCGAGGCCAACGCACCGCTCGAACTCACGGGTAAGGCTGGCGCGAACGGCAGCGTTGTCGATGTGACTCCCACCGAGGAGCCGGCTCCCGAGACCACCACCGAGCCGAGTGCGACAGTCGCACCTACCGAAGCCCCTGCTCAGGAAGCCGTGGTTCTTCCGAACTCGATCACCGGCTCAACCGCAGCGCAGAGCACCTGCTCGGTCGGAAACCTCGGCTGACGGCATCCATTCGTCGCGGCGCACCGCAGCGGTTAGTATTGACGAGGTCATCCGCCCGATTCGGTCACGGATGCCTGGAGACGTCGCATAGTCAGGCCTAGTGCACCACCCTGCTAAGGTGGAGTCCCCTCACGGGGACCGAGGGTTCAAATCCCTCCGTCTCCGCTGGAAATCCCTGGTCAGAGCCTGTTTCTTCCG
>Ga0209066_10003485_pt1 | contig 17908 bp, 20 predicted proteins | sample All_14_2_FD_187198 | JGI IMG/M metagenome (GOLD analysis project Ga0209066, IMG submission 187198) | Freshwater microbial communities in response to fracking from Pennsylvania, USA - Allegheny Zone_MetaG_DW_15 (SPAdes) (version 2) ... | reverse complement strand
TCGTGGTGCTATTGCGAAATAGAAAGTCACCCGCGATCAGTTCGTTGCGCGCGACAGAAATGCACAGCGCCCAAAGTCCATCGCAATTCTTACGATCATCCCAAATCCCCGTCTCGCGCATGAGCCAGGAGAGAAAGCCGGAACAGTCATGCGCCATGAGGTCGGCGAACCCCACTTTGTACTGGCTATCGCGAAACGCAATCACGCGCGCGAACTCTTCATCCATCGCTTGAATCTTTGAATTTGACAAGTCGATCATGCCGGATGCGCCCCAAACATACAGGTCCCCGATTCGCGTCAGCGCCAGCGTACAAACCGCTTTCGACTTGTCCGATACCGTACCTTTCTTGACCGGTTCCGTCTCCGTTATCGTGCCGTCAATGAGGGCCGCCCACGTTTCCTTACCGATCACTCCGTCAACGGCCAGCGCAGCTTGCGCCTGAAACCGCTTCACGGCCTCCTGCGTGTCCGCACCGAACGTCTTCTTGGTAACCGTCGTGATATGGTCTGCGTAGAACCCAAGCTCCAAGAGCTTTTGCTTACAAAAAAGCACGTCCTCACCGGACGTGCCCTTCTTCAAATTGCGTGTAAACTCCATTATTTCCTCCGTTTCGGATCAGATAATTTCATGGTTTCTTCATGGTATTTCCTAGAAAAACCTGCTATGATACAGGTACATCAAAGCTTGCATGGTATACACAACCTACCTACCCGGTATGTCCCAATCCCTAACAAGATTTACCATGCAAATTAGAAAGGCACTCTTCCCCCCGGCTGAGTGCCTTTCGCTATTTTGGGGCGTTCCGTAAGGAGTGCCCTATCTATTTTTTTACAGGCCTTATGCTGTTCTCTTCCAGAAATAGCAGGTAATATAGGGCTGCAGGTTGTTGTGCGCCGCGCCGCTGCCATTGTAGCCAACCGAGCCGGACACAGAGCCCGTATGGTCATGCGATCCACCGGAACCTGTCGTTTGTCCGCTCGTGCTCCCGCCGTTGGTCATATAGTAATAAGTAGACGCCGACCCGCTTCCAACCTTGTACGAACCCGCCGATGCCTGATGGGTATGCGCACCATTGGCGTTCACCGTTACCGATCCACTGAATGAGTGGTTGTGCGACGGCATTTCAGCTGCCGTGAGCGTGTGAGTGTTCGCACCGCCGGTTTTCTCAACGGTGTTGAAGTTCGTGTCCGACGTATTTACCCCCACCGGCACGCGGCCCGTTCCCCAACGCACCCAAGAGCCGCCTAGGAACGCGCTTTCATCCGCGGCGGAAACCGTCATACGAATGCTTCCTACCGGGAAAATCAGGTTCGCCAACCACAAAACGCTCGAAAAGACTACGTCATCGTCAAACTGCACGTTCTCTCGGAATCGCGCCGACCAACCAACATCAAAGCTGTCCTCTTCGGCGACCTTGCCGACCGCAAGTCCCATTCCGGTGCTGCGCACAGAAAGAATGACCTCCGCCGTACTCAGATCGGTATACCCGTACGCGTCACCGAAATAGTCACCGAGCGTCACGCGAATATCATAGGTGTACTGGTTCGATAGGCTTCCGCCGATGCGATAATTGCCGTTGACCGTATAGCTTGCAAGCGTGAACGTCGAATCCGTGTAGTACGTTTCGCTCTTGCGCTTATATCCAATCTTCAGTACGCGGGTATTCTTGTTGTTCACAGCGACAATCGCGCCGGTCACCGCAACCATAGCGTAAGTGCCAGTGTTGCTGGCGTTGCCCGCAGCGTCGCACCGAAAGACCGACACTGATTGCACGGACGGTGAAACATATGCCACAACTTCGAACGTTGCCGTTAGCACGGTGGTTCGACCACGGCTATCCGTAACCATCGCTCTGATTGTGTTAATCCCCACAGTGGTCAGCTCATTCGTCGAAAAAGAGTTGCCCGAATATGTCGACCCGCTGACCGTGGTCGAGATCGATGAGATAGATGATCCATATACCCCAGCGGCGGAAACGCTGACATTGAGCTTGCTCATATGCTGCACATAACATGCAAACTGCGTTACGAGCGTAGCCTCTGCTTCCGAGAAGGTAAGCAAGCCGGTTGGTACGACGCTGGCCGGAATCGCGGCGGATATGCTCACCTGCGTAGTGCCAAGAAGAACCCCGTTTGAATAGGTATCGCAATAGAGTGCTCCGGCGACGCTCGTCGCGTTCGGCGCAGCGTTGGCTTCATCCAGCGACGGTGTCCATGAAATGCTTGTTGCGGCGGTTTTCGCCGCGATCGTCGTTTCCGCACGCGCGCCAAACTTTGTCCTCAGGGTATGTAAAAACGCGCTCGACGCCGGTGCGAGAGTAATCGTCGCCGCGTTGCCGAGCGTGACGGCGGAGACGGTGGGCATGGTAATACGCGGGATCGCCGGCAGTGAAATAACTACACTACCATTTGCAGTTCCGATTGATGCGGAGTAGGTGCAATTCGCTGTAAACGCCAGCGTGATCTGCTTTGTTCCGTCCGAGTTGTGGCTGACCGTACATTCGCCATATGCTTCGCTCTCTGTGCTCGCGTTGTCCGTTAGGATCATCAGATACTGGTAACCCAGCGCTGTATCATATGGTTCCTGATACTGCGTAATATACTCATTTCGGTAAGGAATCCGCGAGATGGCGAATCCTCTGCCAACGCGGTTATACACAGAGCTTCCATCGACCGAAACGCTCATCGCGCCGCGCGAATTTGAGTCTACGTTGTTGCAATAGACATCAAGCTGCGAAGTGTTGCCAGATGTCGCGAGAAAAACATAGAATCGGATGGTAGACGTGTTGTTGGCGACAGACTGTGAAACGACCTTATATTCCAGCCAGCAGGAAACCTTGCTCGACGCGGTTCCGGAAAGAGAACCGTCGACGATCGTGTACCCGTCATGTATCGACTCATACGGCCAATTTGCCATATTCTCACCCCGCGATCTTTTTGAAGTTCAAATTGCCGCTCTCGGGCACCCATGCATAACCGCCAATCCGTAGCGATGAAAGCACCTGTACATCGTTGACGTATAGCTTGCCGGACGAAAAATATGCGATCGCGCTGTCTGTGGTCACGGTGTCCTCACTGCCGGAGAAGAAATACAGCACATCGTTCTCCAGCTTGAGCTTGATCGCTGACGTGCTCTTTCCGATCACGATACCGGAAGAGATCAAGCGGATGAAGCTACGTACCGACTCAAACTGCTGCGAAGTTTCACCGTTCAGCGTCGAGATGCGGCTTGCCGTCTCCGTGAAGTTCGCCTCGATCGTCCCCGCCATGATGGAAAAAGAAGTTAGAACCGTATTCTGCAGCGCGACGAAATCTTGTGTTCGAACATAGTCCTCCAGCGCAATCATGATGATCTGCTGCGCGGATTGCAAAATCGATGTATTCTGAGTGATCTGCTCTTGAACGATTTCCTTGATCTCTCCGTGCGTCGTATAATCAGATTCGATCGACGCGACGCGGTTCTTCACCGAAGCATTCTGACGGATCTCCTCACCGATCAAAGACGGACGTGAATCCCCGAGCACGATGCCGGTGCTTGCCGGGTTGTTCAGCGGGATCGACAGCTCGGAAAGCACATACGTCTCTTCCGGGCAGAGCGTGCCGCAGGAGACGACCACCTTATCTAAGAAATGAAACGACTCGATGTTCGCGTCGGCGTTGTGCAGGTCGACAGCCGAGAGCTTGATTGTCTGTTTGAACCGCGCGCCGGACCCGCTCAGCCAGTCGCGACCTCGGTTCATGAGGATCGTCGCGTCGGAAACATCGTCCCATGTGGTCAGTCCAGATGGCGCAAAGATAACGCCGTAATCAGCCGAAAGTGCAGAATCGATGAGGAAATCATGTCCTTCGTTCACGCTTTCGATCGTCAACCGCGCGTCACTCTCCGATTCCGGGTCTATATCCTTCAACGCTGCACCGAACGGAACGCAGGCGGTGTATGTTTCGGACGCGCTGTTGCTCAAGGCGAGGTCAATTAGATTTTCACCGAATTCGATCCGCTGGGTCGAGGTATCCGGCACGTCGGTCAGATAGTCCAGAACCGGATTCTCGTTTTCGTCAAATCTGACGATTAGGTAGCCGCCGAGCTGATCAAGTAGACTGGTTTTCAAAATCTGCCACGCGGACAGATATTCCTTTGTCGTAATGCTGACCAAGTCGGGTATATCGCAGTTCCCTATATTAAGCCGCTGATTCGCGTTCACCTGCGCGTTGTGCTGGGCTAGGATATACGCCCAGACATCGACCGCTGTACCATCCATGGTAAATGAGCGAAGGACACTGTCCAACAGGAACGCCAGAGCTCCCTCAACGATTACCCTTCGATTCTCGTAAAGGTCGCGCTCATCTTCGATTACACGCCCAATCCAGATCAGGGTATCGTCCCGATAGACCTTGATACGGCTTTTGAGCTTTTCGACCATGCCGTAATATGGATGCTGTTTCGGGATCGTGAACGTCAGCCCACCCGGCTCGTTCTTTTTCTGCGTCAGATCCGGCTCCAGAACGAACAGGTCTGGCAAACGCGGGTCGTAAAGCGCATACGAATCGCAGAGTATTCGGTACATCAGAGCGCTCCTTTCCTATAGGTGAACGTGATCGAGCCAGTACCCGTAATATCAACTTCCGTGTCGCCATCCATGAGAACAAGCGAAGGCACGACATGAGATCCAGCAGCGAGGTTAATCGTATAAACCACTCCTGCGATCGTGAACGCGAGCGTCATTTCGTCGGAGACGGTGATTGTCGGCACGACCGGCATTCGCGTGTTCGTCAGCGTCGCGGTTGCGCTGATCGTAGGAAGAATTGTGATCGACGTCTCAAAGTGCTCCAGTTTATATGGCTTCGCGCGGCATTCCAGCGATAGTTCACAGTACCCCGCGTGCCGTTCTACATTCTCCACCGTTAACCGAGCGTCGTAATAGTATGCTGGATCACGGTCGCAGATCACGTTCATGCGCTGCCCATGCACGTACGCGGCAAATGCAGAGATCAGCGCGTCAAACGGCGCACGCACATACAGCGTCAGCGGGATTACCCGGTCAGCATATCGGATCGTGCCAAACGCCTCCGAAAGATCGAGCGCGCCATCACGCCCGGGGATCTCCACAAAGTTCGTCTGCGGTTCCGGCATGGGGATGACGTAGGGCGCGACGATCAGACCGTAGTCCGCGTGCGCCCATTTGGTTCCGAATCGGATGTCGCTCACGTCAGCCGCTCCTTTCGCCTGCGAATCGCGCCCAGCGCATCGTCCATGGCTGGCGCAAGCCAGCCGATCGTCGCGCCAGTGTCCGCAACTAGCTGCATGCCCGCGAGCTGCGGCAGATATCGCCGCACTTCGGAGATCAGCACATCCAGCTTCTGCGACAGCAGGTCGCTCGTCCCTCCAATACCGATGCTGTTCGGCAGATTCGTCAGCACGTCGATTGCGCATACTTCCACGCTTGTCGGAATCGCGCTCTGAATCTGCTTGTTCACGTCTTCCATAGCATCGGTAAACCCAACGCCGACGCCCTCGCCCATGTTCTCGCCGATCCCAGCAAACACCTTGGACGGCGACGCGATACCAAGCGCTTTCTTCGCGCTCTTCACGATGTTGGAGAAGAAGTCACGCACCTTCGAGGCGAGCCACGAAGCCATGCTCTTGATGCCTTCCCAAAGACCGTTCACGATGTTCTTGCCGATCTCCACGACCGAGGACACTGATTGCCCGAATCCGTTCAAAATTGCGGAAACGATCTGCGGAAGCGCCGCGATCAGTTGCGGGAGCGCCTTGATCAAGCCAATCGCGAGCTGAACCGTCAACTCGATACCCATGGCCATAAGAGTCGGGAGATTCTGCATGAAGAAGTTGATAATCCCTGTGATGAGCTTCGGCAGCGCTTCGATCAGCTTCGGCAGCGCCCTGACAAGGCCCTCTGCCAACCCCTTCACAATCGAAAATGCTGCGTCCAGTATTTTGTCCATGTTGTCAAAGAGGGTTTCACAGATCAGCAGAACTGCTTCGATGATCGCAGGAATCAGCGTCGGCAACGCGTCGCCAATGCCCTGTACGAGTGACGCGATCATTTGAATCGCTGCCTCGACCAACGCTGGCAGCATGTCGACAATCCCCTGCGCGAGCGTAGTGATCAATTGCACCGCGCCATCCGTGAACTGCGGCAGTGCCGTGATCACACCCTGTAACAGCGTCATGACGATGCCCGACGCAGAGGAAATCAGCACAGGTAGGTTTGCGGCCAGTGCGCCACCGATTGCGCTCACGATACTCATGCCGACCTGCACAAACTGCGGCAAACTTCCAAGAATCAGGTTTGCGATCCCGCCAACCGTTTCACCAAGCACTACGGTGATCTTGTCAAAATCACCACCCGCTTCTGCAAGGCCTGATGTGAAGTCGCCGAGCAGCGAAACGCCATCATCCGCAAGTGTCTGTAATTGCGGCAGCAGCACCGTTCCCATGACCCGCTGCGCTGCCTCCGAGCCTTGCTTCAGCCGTTGCACGGAATCATCAAACGCGCCAAGCTTCGCAATCATATCTTCGCTCAGTACCGCACCCATGCGTTTGGCTTCGTCGGTCAACGCTGCGATGCCCTCGCTGCCCTGCGCGATGAGTGGATTCAAGTCCTGCGCGCTTTTGCCAAAGAGTTGCATGGCCAGCGCGTCGCGCTCCGTTTCGTTCGACACCTGCCCGAGCGCATCGATGGCGTCCCAATAGACATCTTCGCTGTCTCGAAGCGTTCCGTCCGCGTTCGTGACCGATACTCCGAGCCGATCATATGCTTTGGCGAACTGCTCGCTGCCGCCAGCGGCGCTGGACATGGACCTTACGTTCTTCGCCATGGAGCCGGTCAACGTCTCGAGCGACACATCTACGAGGTCGGCGGCGTAGGAATACGCCTGCAACCGCTCGACACTCATGCCTGTAATAGAACTCTGGGTTAGCATTTCATCCGCGTATGCCGCTGTGTTGACGGTCATATCAATCAGCGCTCTTCCCGCGGCAACAGCAGCGGTTCCGATTGCCACCATGGCCGCTCCGAGCGCGACTCCAATACCCTTGACAACCGAGCCGAGCTTGTCGAATCGCCCACCTGCATCGTCCGCTTGATCGGCGGACTGTTTGATCTCGTTGCCGAATTCGTCCGCCTGCTTGCCTGCAGAATCAAGGCCGTTAGCGGAACCTTCAAGCGCTGTTTCATTCGCGCCCAGTTCGCGTTCCATACCGTTGAGCGCGGCGTTGGCATTGTTGAGCTGAATCTGCCAAGCCTGCGTGCGTTTATCGTTCTCCCCAAAAGAAGAAGCCGCGTTCTGCAACGCGGCCTCGAGGGTTTCGACCTTGTCTTTTTGAGCGTCGATCTCTTTTCTCAGGACTTGGTTCCGGGCGGTCAGAGCGCTGACCGATTTATCTTGTTTATCGAACTGGGAGGTGACGAGGTTCATTTCGCTCCCGAGCACCTTAAACGATTGGTTGATCTCGGAAAGCGATTTCTTGAAAGCTTGTTCGCCCTCAATCCCAATCTTGAGTCCAAAATCGCTTGCCAATGGATCACCTCCCTATACTAACGGCACAAAAAAACGACCCGAAGGTCGTCATATGCTGCACGAAGCACATTTTTTGTTTCTATTCTTTTGACAGCATTTCAATTGCCTTTTTATACTTTTCTGCTCGTTCTGTGTCCTGAGCCGTGACCATGCTCAATCGAGTCAGGTCGGAATTGTGATGCAAATCTGCCAGCTTAACCTTTCTGGCGACTGGATCTGCGCGGATTGCTCGCACATATTCCAAATAGGGAACGGAATCATCATGGCAAAGCAGTTTCAGTGCTGCAATTTGCCGATCCGATATGCCAATCTGCGTCAGGTCTTCTACAGTGATATCCGTGTCTTCCAATACATCATGCAGTAGCGCGACTACACATTCGTCCTCCGACTCCATGGATTCCGCAACGTGTAAAGGATGGTTGATATACGGCAGCCCGGATTTATCATATTGTCCCCGATGTGCATCAAACGCAAACAGAATCGCGCGCTTCGTCAGTGGCGTGTAAACCATATGAATGCTCCTGAAAACTTACTATATTCCCGCCGGAATAACGTTATCAATATAGCACTCCATGGCTGGTTTGACAATTCCTTGGAATTGCTTGTATACTTCCCACTGGTCTAATAGCGCTCCAAGCGGCATGAGCCAAACATCTCTTTCCGGCCGCCCTAATAGTGTCACCCCGTAGAAGATCAGTCGGGCAAACAGCTCTTCGTCGCTTGCCCGACCGGCACGTTTTTTGAGGGTTGCTCCACGCTTTCAACGTGACGCGCAGTTCCCTTGACCATCGCTTCCATGATCGCGGATTTGTAGCCGGAGAGATCCAGTGGTGTGGTGAGCAGCTCGACTGCTTCCTCTGTCAAAAGTTCACGTTTGCTGTCCGGCTCTAACAAATTGTGCACGAGCGTGCTCTGGTTCGCGAGCAGCGTGATCAGCCATACCACCTCATCCAATGCCAGCTCGAAATTCTCCGCTTTCATGAGCTTGTCGCCCAGATGTTCCAATCCGCCGTAACGCTTCGCGATCTCTTTGGTCGCGCGGGTGGTCAGGAGCATTTCATACTCCCGGTTTCCGATTCGGATCATCGCGCCTCTGTCGTTTCCCATGTGTTAGCCCACCGCCGCAAATGTCGGCTCGTAGACCTGCGTGTACCAACCGGAGATAACCGTCGGCGGTACATTTAGCGCGCCTTCGTCCACTTCACACTTCCAGGGGTGCTTTCCCTGACCATCAAGCTTATTACGGCGCATAATCGTTCCCTCGATCGTCGGCGTCGAGAACGTGATATTCTCGCCCTTCGTCTTTAGGTTCGTTGAAGGAACGCCGAAGATCACGCGATAGACCCAATAATATCGATACTTTCCCGTGCTCAGTTTGGCTCGGAACCCGACTGCTACGGGTTGTCCGCCGTTCTCGCTCTGCGAAATCAATACCTTATTGTCGTCAATCTGTGCGCCTGTGAGATCGCTTGCAACAGATGCGCCAATATCATCAACACCGAGCGTGATTTTCCCGTCCTTGAATTCTTTTACGACCGCGACCGTCCCGTCGTCGGCGTACAGCTTCGCTTCGTTGATCTCTACCTCAAGATCCGCTGTCATACCCTTCCCCAGCGGCAAAGGCGTCCCGTATGTTTCATCACCATTGGCATCTTCGGTGATTGTCGCATAATATAACCGGTCAAAACCGATTGATGGCATACACTATACCTCCTCAAGTTCTTTTTCGCGAGCTACGTCCACTGAGTAATGGTGATACTTTGTCTCCTCTTCATATCCGACATACCGCCGCTCCGTCATCAGAAAGCCCGCCGATTGGAGCATCCGTACAAGCAGATCCTTTGCGGCTCCATAGTTGCCTTTTGAGAAAAGCGACAGACGAGCTTCCTCAATGTTCATGCCCGGCGCATCGTCGGAAAACAGCGAGAAATGCTCCGAAATCGGTGTGATCACGACGTACCTGTCCGGCGCGGTGGTAGAGAAAACGCCGGTCTCCACAGGAAGTCCGGCGCTCTCGATGATCGTATTCAGTTCTTCCAGCATGCTCATGGCAGATTCAGCTCCTCTTTCATGACGCGCTGCATCTGCTCAATGCACGGTTTCCGGCTCGTGGATTTAGTCTGCTTCAGAAACGGTTTCGGCGGTTGGCCATGCTTTCCGTACTCCAGAAGATTGGCGAGCATGGCGTTACTGACGCCGCCGCGTCCCTCCGAAAAGCCCACTTTAACATCAAAATTTCCGTCGCGATCCAGCTTTGCGGGCGATACGCCGAGTGACGCAGCAAGCTTGCCAGTCGAGCGGGATTTGATCTTCGTCCCGCACCCGATCGCCGCGCGCAGGTTCGATTTCATCTTGTCCAGCACGACCTTACCACCCGCCGCGAGTGCTTTGGGAATCGCCGCGTCGAGCGCGTTACCCATATCGGCAATTTGATTGAGGAAATCGTCAGGCATCTGAATCTTCACCTTACCCATCCGCTATCACCCGTTTCGCCAGAACTTCGAGATACATACCTCTGCCCTTCACATCCTCGACGGACGTGATTTCAAAGCGATCATCGCCGCAAAGGATCACATGCGCCGTGGTTACGGATAGCCCCGGGATGACACGAAAATGGAACGAATCCGTTGCCTCCGAAAAGGAGGCACGGTTAACCCATTTCTGAGACCCGTGCCGTCCTTCCCGATAGGCATGGATGGATGCGAGAATGCTGTCCGATTTAACTGAGAACCCTTCAGCGTCTTTGGTAACTACCACTTCCGCAACGGAAACTTGCGTGTTCATTTTGCCATAGCTCACGAACCCACCTTCCAATCCCGATCTAAGCGCAAAAGTGTGTTTACTACAGCCCATGTCTGCTGACCTGCCTGTACATTGTCAGCAAAGAACCCGCCCGTGCTGCCATCCCGGCTTTCGTAAAGATGGGATGCTAGCATGATCACTGCCGCCTCAGTTGTCGGCGGCATAACAGCGGCTTCGTAAGTCCCGGCTGTCAGATGCTGGTAGCTCTCCGCATATGCGACGGCGGCATCGATCAGACGCTGGAGGAGTTCATCATCTGCGTCATGCGTTAGGATCAGGTTTGCCTTGACCTTAATCAGAAGCGTCGCCATCTTATATTAAGAAGCGCCCGCTTCGTCCGCCGCCATGATACCCGCGTTCTTGAGCCTTTGCAGTAACGCGTTGAGGTCACTCTTCAAATCGGCGATGGTCGAGGCATTACTCGAAGCTTGATTTGGTGCCTGAAACACGCTGCCAGCCGTCTGCTCGGTCGCGAATCCCGATTGCAAACCAAAGACGTTGGCGGTATCTAGAACCTCCAGAGTACCGCCAATCACCAGCCGATCTCCGCCGTCGGTGAGATAGTTCTTACAGTTACGAGTCACGTCGCCCGCCGGGGTATCAATGATTTCCATGTATGCCCCCCTTTACGCCTTCTGCTGTAGGACTTTGATCGCTTCGGGCAGAATCAGCTTGCCGTCAAGTCGCTGCGACGCAAGGAAACCGACCTGACCGGTGGTCGCATACAGCTCGTTTAGACGCTTGAAGGTACGGCCCTGACGGTCGGCGATCCAGTAATAGGAGAAATCGCCAAACGCGATGGACTTGTTCCCAGCGCTAACTCCCGGCATGAACTCGCTGGTCACGATGCGATGTCCAAGAATCGTATCCGGTGCGTTTTCCGTAATGCCCGGACGCCAGAGGTACTGGCCATCGCCGTCCTTTAGCTTGCGCAGGAGCTTGACGGTCGTGTCGTTGAGCACGAACACGGCGCTCTTTCGATAAGGCGCGCGGAGCGAGTACACGAGATCGATCAGCTCATCGCCCGTAATTGCCGATGCGCCCGCCGTGGTCACACCGATCTCCGCGCCGCCGGTCGTGTGCAGAATCCCGATGGGCTTGCTCACACCGTTGCCAGTGAGGAACGCGTCCTCTTCCTTGTCGCCGATGCGCTTGCCGAACTGATCCGAAACATACCCTTCGATATTGAAGATGCTGTCGGAGAGCAGTTCCTCCGATACCTTGATCATGGTCGCGACCTTGTAGGCACCGAGCACAACCTGCGAGAACGTATCATCCGAGAGCGGATAGGTGCCCTCTTCGTCGACCCAGTCGGCGGTACCCTTCGAAGCGACCACGGGGATCTTCCGATCGCCATAACTGGTCTGGATCACATGGCAGAGCGGTCTCAGCACATTCGCGGACGTCAGCTTCTGCACCAGCGTACGCTCGAACTCGTCCGGGACGAGATAGCCCCCCTCGCTGTCGGTATCTTCCAACAGGGAGTTCAGGATCTCGGGTCTCGGGTTCTTGGATCGAATCGCGTTCCAGAACGCCTTCTTGTAAGCGTCGGATGCACGACCCGTTTTCTGGTCAGATGTTGCCTGCGCCGGTTTACTGGTCAGGGGGTCGGCGGTGGGTTTGTTGAGTTCCGCATCCAGCACAGCCTGACGGTCCAGCCGATCGATCTCCTTGCCGAGGTTGACGACATCGGCTTCCATCTTTTCGTAAGTCGCTACGTCCTCGGCGGCGAGAAGACCGTCCGTACCGCGTTTGGTATCGAGAAATGCTTTAGCCGCGTCCCACGCTTTTGCACGCTTTTCGCGGAGTTCTTGAATCTGGTTCATGTATTACTCTCCTTTATTTCTTCAAAAGATTGAGCCGCTGATACAGCGGCTCGGAAGGATGCTTGTGTTCTGTTATCGGGATCTTGCTCAAGAGCGAGTTTATCACCGCCCTACGGCTGAATTGGTAGCTGTTGACCGGGATACCGCTTGGTTCACCTGATTCGCGCGTCAGGATGCCGTCTGCGAACCCGAGTTCCATCGCCTTTTGTGCGTTCATCCACGTTTCTGCATCCATGAGGTGCGCTAGTTTCGCGCGCGACATGCCCGTTTTAAGCTCATATGCCGTGATGATGCTCTCCTTGACCTCATCCAGCATGGCGATCGCTTTCTGCATTTCCTCTGTGTCGCCGATGGCTACCGTCAGCGGATTATGGATCATGAGCAGACTGGTCGGTGCCATGAGCACCTCCGTGCCAGCCATGGCAATGACCGATGCCGCGCTTGCTGCGATGCCGTCAATTTTGACGGTAACCCTGCCTTTGTATTCCATGAGCATTGTGTAGATTTGGCTCGCGGCCACGCAGTCGCCGCCTGGGCTATTGACGTAGATCACGATGTCACCCTGACCAGCGTTCAGCTGTTCCCTGAAAAGTTTCGGGGTAACATCGTCGTCAAACCAGCTTTCTTCGGCAATCACGCCGTCGATGGTTAAGATGCGGATGCCGTCTTCGTTTCGCACCCAGTTCCAAAAGGCTTTTTTCAAGCGGAATCCTCCTTTTTTGATGAAATCCTGTTTGCAAATAAACCTGCATCTGAAAGTTTTGTCATCGCGCCATTAATCAAATACAAGTTCCCGCCGAGCTCTGGCGCGATACGATCGAGGTTCTCCAATTCGCGGATGTCGTTGGTACTCATCCAGCCGTTCTGGCGAGCAGTGGCATATCCACTCATGCGCGAGGCGTAATCGCCACGGAGAAGTCCGTCCACATTGAACCGGATGAAATACGTCGGTTTCTCGCTTTCGCTGAACAGCGCCCGGCACATGCTCTGTTCCCAGCGCACGACCCAAGGATCGAGTGTGTACTTCACATACTCAAGCGACTGCTGCTCGATATTGCTGAACGACGATTTCTCCAAGTCCGCCAGCATGTGCGGCGGCACACGGAAGATGCGTGCGATTTCATTGATCTGAAATTTGCGCGTCTCCAGAAATTGTGCCTGCTCCGGTGCGATGCCGATCGCCGTATACTTCATGCCCTCTTCGAGAACTGCGATCTTGTGGGCGTTCGCGCTGCCCTGATACGCTGCGTTCCAGCTTTCCTTGACGCGCAGCGGATCTTTGATCGTACCGGGGTGTTCCAGCACGCCTGCCGGAGCCGCGCCGTTTGCAAAGAACTTTGCGCCGTACTCCTCCGTGGCAATCGCCAATCCAATCGCGTTCTTCGCCATGGCGATTGGACTGTAGCCGATCAGGCCGTCAAAGCCTAGCCCGGGGATGTGTAAAACGTCTGTTGGCGCAAGGTAAACTCTGCTATCCGAACCGAGAGTATTGGGATCTTCCGATCCGCGCTGATACAAATAAAAAAGCCGGCCGTTCTGATCACGGTCGACTGTCATTTTGTTCGGCATGAGTGGGTAGAGCGCGATTACCTCTCCTCTGGCATTTCGGATGATCTGTGCGTAGGCATTTCCCCACAGAAGTAAGTGGCTCATGAGGGTCTCCCGAAACGCGAAACTCGTCATCTCAGGGTTTGGCTCGTCGTGCAGAAGCCGGTAAAGCGGGTGCTTGAACGCCTTCTCTTTGCCGCCGCTGTCGTTGTATTTGTAGACGTTTAGCGGTAATCCCGCGACGGTTTCAGAAAGAATCCTCACGCAGGAGTAAACCGCCGTCATCTGCATGGCGGTCGTTTCATTCACCGGCTTTCCGCTCGACGTTCCGCCGAAAAAGAAACTGTAGCGGCTGCCGTTGAGGGAATCCTTCGGCTTGTCGCGAGAGCGAAATAAGTATCTGAGCGGGTTCATGAGCATCCTCCATGCAGTATAAAGATTGACTTCTTGCAAATAATGCGATAAATTGAAGTTTGTGTAGTACAAATCAGCACCGTGCAATACTATGAATGAGGTATTCGATGTACAACGACAAGACCATCGTTTGCAAAGATTGCGGACATGAATTCACCTTTACTGCCAACGAGCAAGAAATTTTCGCCGAAAAAGGCTTTACGAACGAACCGCAGCGTTGCAAAGACTGTCGCATCGCTGCTAAGGCTAAGCGCGCACCACGAAGTGACGGTTCCCGCGATGGCAAATTCCGCTTCGGAGCACAGCACCAAATGTACGATGCGGTTTGCGCAGAGTGTGGAAAGGCCTGTCAGGTTCCGTTCCAGCCCAGCACCGACCGTCCGGCCATGTGTAGCTATTGCTTCCAATACAACAGGTAATAGCAAAGAGGTGCATCCGTCACTGGATGCACCTTTCCTATAGCAACAGCAAGCCTCGACCGTCATAAACGCTGGTGTTCTCTCCGCCACCATTCCGCAGCGCCCGATCCAGCGCCATGATCGTTGCCACCGCACCGTCGATTTTCTCGGTGCTTTTTTCTTTGTCCGGCTTGATGTTCCCCGCCGGGTCAGTGCGGATGTAGATGTTGTCCATCATCCAACGCAGAACCGGTTGACCGCCGTGCGCGATCCTCTGCTCCAGCGTCAGCTTTATGAGCTCCTTCGTCGGCGGAGACATATCCTTGAATCCCTGACCGAACGGAACGACCGTGAACCCCATTCCCTCAAGATTCTGTACCATCTGCACGGCACCCCAACGGTCAAACGCGATCTCGCGGATGTTATATTTTAAACCGAGCTGCTCGATGAACGTTTCGATGAATCCGTAATGCACGACGTTCCCTTCGGTCGTTAGCAGGTAGCCCTGCTTTCCCCAAAGGTCATAGTTCACATGATCACGCCGCACGCGCAGGTCAATATTGTCCTCCGGGATCCAGAAGAACGGCAGGATACAATATTTATCGTCATCATCCAGCGGCGGAAATACCAGAACGAACGCAGTTATATCCGTGCTGGTGGAAAGATCGAGGCCTCCGTAGCAAACACGTCCCTCGAGCGCTTTCGGATCAACGGAAAACGCGCATTTATCCCACACGTCCATCGGCATCCAGCGGATTACCTGTTTGACCCATTGGTTTAACCGAAGTTGACGAAACGCGTTCTCTTCGGCGGGGTTCTGCTGTGCGCTTTCACAAGCGGCTTTCACTTTGTCGATGCCCACCGTGATACCGAGCGACGGATTGGCTTTCTTCCACACCTTCGGATCGGTCCAGGAGTCGTTCTCTTCGGTACCATAGATCACAGGATAGAACGTCGGGTCTGTTTTTCTACCGTCGAGAATGTCCTTGGCTTTCGAATGTACTTCCCAGCAGATGGAGTTCGTGTTGTCGCCTGCTGTGGTGATCAGGAAATACAGCGGCTGCATACGAGCATCACCGCTGCCCTTGGTCATAACATCAAAAAGCTTCCGATTCGGCTGCGTGTGTAGTTCGTCGAAAATCACGCCGTGCGTATTGAAACCGTGTTTGTTGGCGACATCGGCGCTCAGCACCTGATAGTAGCTTCCGGTCGGCAGGTACACGATCCGCTTCTGCGACGCGAGGATCTTCACGCGTTTCGCCAGCGCCGGGCACATGGTAACCATGTCCTTGGCGACCTCGAACACGATCGAGGCCTGCTGACGGTCCGCGGCGCAACCATACACCTCGGCGCGCTCTTCATTATCGCCGCAGGTTAAGAGTAACGCGATCGCGGCGGCCAGCTCTGATTTTCCATTCTTCTTTGGTATTTCGATATATGCTGTGTTGAACTGGCGGTATCCATTTGGCTTGAGAATACCAAAGACATCTCGGATGATTCGTTCCTGCCAGTCGATCAGGAGAAATGGCTTCCCTGCCCAAGTACCCTTCGTGTGAGAAAGACACTCAATAAAAGCCACAGCGTTGTCCGCTGCCCGTTTGTCGTACACCGAATCCTTTGCTTTGAATGGAGTCGGCGTGTACTTCTTCAGTTTTCGTAGCATCACCGCCTCCTCCTTAAAAAATAAAACGGAGGCCCGCGTGAGCCTCCGTGTCCGGCTTGGTTTGGTTATCGTGCGCCGTTGAGGCAACCGCCCCATTCGCCTCGTGAACCGCTCGGTGGCGGCCACGTTGCGCGACGCGGCGGTGCCCTGAATTATCCAGTCGGAAGGTCAATACTTCCACATTGCACCGCAGATTTCAGAATCTCCACGTCAAACCCCGCCGCTCTATACCCTTCCAGAAGAGTGCTGTAGTAGAATGCACTCGGCTTGTTCTGTGGTTTGCCGATTACCATAATGTAAACCAGTGCCACCATCATGATGCCGTTGCAGCGCACCTTGACCGCTTCCTTGCGGTACAATTCGGGTGCGCCGATCAGTCGGTCAAGCGCAGTTTCATCCCGCTGCGTGATCTCCCAGAGTAACGCCGGAACGCTGCTGCCTTTTGCCTTTTCGACCGTCGCAACCGCGCAAGCGTGATCTCCGCGAAAAGTCAGCCTGTAATTCTTCAGTTCCGTTGAGCCGACAATCTTCGCAGTTGGGCAGTGTTTCGCCATCTCCGCGCGATTCAGCCCAACGCCGTACGCGGCAAATATTCGGCTATTCAAGCTCGCCCTCCTGGATTTTCTCCACAGAATCCTCACCAAAAACCGCTCCGAGGGTACTTCCGTTGCTCCAGAGCGTGTGAATCGTACCTGCGTCATCGACGCACGAAACAACCCCCGTCGTACCTGGTGGAATGTACGTGAAGGGATCGCTCATATGCAAAAGCTTCACTTTTGTGCCAGGCTTATAGTATTCTTTGAGCTGCTTCAGCAGCTTCGGATGAATCGTTGTCATTCTTCGTCACCCGCTTCCCGCGCGGTGCGAAACGCCGCGTTACCAGAAAGACTTTTCAGCAGGATCTTTCGTGCTTCCTTGTACTCCGATCCGATAAATCCGAGTCGCAGCAGGAAGCAGCGGAAAGCGTACTTCTCGTTTTCGACTTCCTGCTCCTTCGCGCTGACGCGCTTTTGTGTGCGCGCCAGTTCACAAAGCCCCTGTACCAGTTGGTAGTAGGCGGCGATCTCAGACTGATCGTCGGTCGGTCGGAACCACCCGAACTCAATCCTGTCAGAGTGTTCTGTGATCGGTAGGCTGTCCGCACCGAGCGCCTTTTTGAGTAGAGTTTCCTTGCTCGCGACCAGCCGCCGCAGGTTCTCCATGGCTGTCGGCGTCATGCCATCCTTCGGTAGCTCGACTGCGAGGCGGTCGGGATCGACAGTGCGAGGTGTTTCTTTTTTCAGTTGATCAAGCTCGACCACTTTGGGTTCAGCGGGCTTTGCCGCTTCGCCGACCCGTTCGCCGATGAAGCCGTCGTGTGCCAGTTCGCGGCTCAGCATCTCAATTTGTGCCTCATCTGTGCCATCCGGGCAATTGACCGTGCCGTTCTTGTCGACCGTGTAAGCTCCCACCTGAAACGCGAAGCTCGGCGCGCCGAGGTATCGCGTTGTGTCCTGCAACACGTCGCGCATGACAGCGACCAGTGCTTTCCGTTTGTCCCCCGTAACGTTGAACTTAATCTGCATTGTGAATACCTTCCTTTCGATTTGGTAGTCACATACATAATACGAAACTACCAATTTTTCTTTGCATGTACATGTATCCATACAAAGAAACGGAAGTCAACTTAATAGAGCCAATGTAACTGTAGAAACATTGGTGGATAGAAAATGAAG
>Ga0209066_10003484_pt1 | contig 17909 bp, 18 predicted proteins | sample All_14_2_FD_187198 | JGI IMG/M metagenome (GOLD analysis project Ga0209066, IMG submission 187198) | Freshwater microbial communities in response to fracking from Pennsylvania, USA - Allegheny Zone_MetaG_DW_15 (SPAdes) (version 2) ... | reverse complement strand
AGTCTCGTGCCGCGAAGTGACGGCAACAAACCAGCATCAGGTGTGTTGGTCGGGACAACTGGAGGAGATGGAGCATGAACAGTTCGGATGAGAAGATTCGCGGCAGCCTGAACGACGCCCTGACGGCCGCTGGCGTCGATGTCCGCAATCTCGCCATCGAGGTCAGCGGCGGACGAGTGTCCGTCAACGGCAGCGTTCCCAACGAAACGCAGCGCCAGCGCGCCAGTGAGATCGTCGGCGCATCTCAGCGGCCGGGCACTACCGACGTCTCCTCCCGCATCGAGATCCTGCCGGTCGCCGCTCCCGATAGTTCGGACGGGCGCGGCCGCTCACCGGTCACGGGTACGTCGGCCGATTCGGCGCATGAGAGCCGACACCAGCTCGACTGAACGGAGAGTGCTCAGCCCTGATCGAGTTCGGAATCCCAGTAGAGGAAGTCGCGCCAGCTCTCATGGAGATAACCGGGCGGGAAGGCGCGACCATGTTCCTGAAGCAACTGCGTCGAGGGCTCCACCGGTACGCAGCGCAGCATCAGCCCGCTCTCCTTGAGCAGCATGTTGCCCTTCTGAAGGTTGCAGGGGCTGCAGGCGGTCACGACGTTCTGCCAGCTCGTGCGGCCACCGCGCGACTTCGGGATCACGTGGTCGAAGGTCAGTTCGTTCGTCGCGAAGTCACCGTTGCAATACTGGCAGGTGAAGCGGTCGCGCAGGAACACGTTGAAACGCGTGAAGGCCGGCCGGCGCGCCGCCGGCACATATTCCTTCAGCGCGATGACACTGGGCAGCCGCATCTCGAAGGTCGGGCTGTGGATCTTGCGATCGTACTCCGAGACGACGCTGACCCGGTCGAGGAAGACCGCCTTGACGGCATCCTGCCATGACCAGACGGACAGGGGAAAATACGACAAAGGCCGAAAATCGGCGTTGAGCACCAGCGCGTGGCAGGACTCAAGGCCGGGCGTCACGGCTAGGCCCGCCGCCGCAGGTTGGGACTACTCGGAAAATCGATGCGGTCCAACATGCCGGCCATAGTGGCCGGACTCCCGGAAAAACACAATATGCGGGAGCAATCGTCACCGACATGTCATGGGCACCCTGCGCCTACCGGCTGAGGCGCTCCCGTGCCCCGGCTTCCGAACCCAGGGTGGCGGCTGCTGTCGCGAGGGCCGCAACCGAGAGCACCATGACGGCGGCGTAGCCATCCGTGAGGTCATGCAGGACGCCGCCGATCCAGGCGCCCAGGAATCCCCCCAACCCCATGCCGATGGCGATCAGCCCGTAGATGCGACCGAAATGGGCGCCACGATAGCGCAGCGTCGCGAGCGTCGAGATCATCGGTCCGCGCGACCCCATGCTGCCGCCGAACAGCAGCACGAAGGTCCACAGCCAGAAATCGTCACCGGGCCCGCGCACCATGGCCAGCGCCCCGACACCGGCGATCGAGCAGGCATAGGCGAGGATGGCCGCCAGCCGGCGGCCGCCGCGATCGGCCAGCCACGAGAAGCCGATCATGCCGAGCGGCGTCAGGAAGCCCGCGACCGCCATGGCGCGCGCCGCATAGGGCCCCTCCATGCCGCGCTCCAGCAGATAGACCATGGTCTGCGGCATCAACGCGAAGATGCCGATCGAGGTCAATGCGAACGACGAGGTCAGCGCCCAGAAAGGCCAGTCGCGCAACGCCTCGCCGACCGTGACACCGGGCGCCGCGGTCTCGCGCAACCTGGCAAGGCCGGGCGCGCCGCGCTCGATCGTGTTCCACGGCAGCACCAGCAGCAGCGGGATGAAGATCGCACTCACGCCGGAGAAGACGAGATAGGCGTGGCGCCAGCCGTCGGTCTCGATGAGATATTGCGCCGCCGGGAAGGTCGCCATCGCGCCGACTCCCGAGGCCGACCATGAGACGGCAAGCGGCACACCGAGCCGATTCGCCGGAAACCAGCGGCCGATCAGCGACGACGATAAAATCCCGGAGAGAGAGGCCGCGCCGAACCCCATCATCAGTCCGAGCGACAGATAGAGATGCCAGAGATGGCTGGCCTGCGAGGCCACGGCGGTGCTTGTCGCCGCGGCGATCACGCCGACCACCGTCAGAGTGCGCAGGCCGAAACGATCGAGCATCCAGCCTGTGATCGGTGCGGCGGTGCCACCGACCAGCAGCGCGAAACTGTAGATCAGCGTGACCGAGCCGCGATTGGCGTCGAAGGCGTGCTGCAGCGCCGGCACGAAGACGAGGAAAGTGTCGCTGATCGAGCGACTGGCCACGCCGAGCGCAAAACACAGCGCCACGAGCGCCCACGGCAAAGCCGATCCCATCGCCTCAACCTCGACGAGCGCGGCATCCGATGCAAGCCGATAGACGGCCCGGCAGGCTTGCATTCTCCGCATGCGCGCGGCAGCTTCGGCGCCCGGCTTTCACAGCGCGAGATCACGGTGGACGACACACTCATCATCAAGGCCGGCTTCAACGGCCCGCGTCTCTCCGGCAATGGCGGCTATGTCTCCGGCCTGCTGGCCGAGCACTATACCAGGGCCTTCGGCGGCGACGGTACCGTCGAGATCACCTTGCGCGCGCCGATTCCCATCGAGACGCCGATGAGGCTCGTGCGCGAGGACGGGGCGATGACGATGCGCGACGGCGACACGCTGATCTGCGAAGCGCGCGCCGGAAAGGTCGACCATCTCGATCCGCCGAAGCCACCGTCGGACTGGAACGCCGTCCTGCAGCAGGACGCGGTCGGCGGCTGCGGCGAAGGCAGCGACTTCCAATGGTGCCTGGTCTGCGGTCGCAGCCGTGGCGTGGGAGACGGGCTGCGCGTGTTCGGCAGCCACTCAGGGAACGGCGCCTCGCTCTCCTGCTACGTGCCGCACGCCAACCATGCCGATGGCGACGGCCGCATCCGACCGGAGTTCCTGTGGGGCACGCTCGACTGTCCGGGCGCCTGGGCCGTCCAGGATCCCGAAGACATGCGCCCCGCCCTCACCGGCCGCATGACCGCCAAGGTGCTCGACGCTCCAAGAATTGGCGAACGCTGCGCGGTCGTCGGCTGGCGCATCGGCGCCGAGGGCCGCAAACTCTATTCCGGCACGGCGCTCTACACCGAGTCGGGTCGCCTCTGCGCGATCGGACACTGCACCTGGATCGTGTTGAAGGAGTAGCGACGGATGCCCGGCTCTCGTCGGTGCATGGGCGCGGTCAGCGCTCCCGCACGAAGATCACCGCGACCTCGTCGGCATAGGCCTGGCGCCAGCCCGGCAGGCGGGCCAGCAGGCGGTTGGCCGGCTGGTCGGGCGGCATGAAGGTCCAGTCGATGCGGTTGCGCTCGAGCAGCTGCTCCAGCGGCTCGCCGCCGCGCAGGCCGATCGTGTCGGCGTAGCGCCGGATGAAGTCGCGGCCGTAGAGTTCGCCGCGCCCGTCGATGAAGGTCGGCACCCCGGCATGGATGAGATAGCCGCCGAAGACATAGTGGTTGAGCACGCGGCCGCCGATCCCCGCCTGCTTGACATAGGCCATCGCGGTCGAGGGCATGGTCGAGAGGGGCGGCACGATACCGGCGTAGCGCACCAGGCCGAGCGCGATCAGCGCGCAGCAGCCGACCCCCGCGACCACGGCGGCGCGACCGGCCGGCAGCGCCAGCGCGGACGCCTGGCCGGGAAGCGAACCGTCGCGGCCCGCCGCGGGATCGGGCCGCAGCGCCGGCCACTGACGCGCCAGCAGCGGCGCCAGCGCGAGCGGTGCGAGCATGGCCAGAAGCTCTGCGTTGAAGGCGTAGCGCAGATAGAGGTGCAGCAGGCCGAGCACGATCAGCAGCCGCAGCAGCGGCAGCTTGAGGCCGCGCGACAGGGCGGCATAGAGCGCGATCAGCAGCACCAGCTCCTGCAGCGGCGCCTTCTGGAAGTCGGGCGACTTCCATTCCGCGATGAAGGCCAGCGTGTCGTCGAGGGCGAAGATGCGCAGCGTCACCCAGATCGATTCGGGTCCGTAAGGCGTGATACAGGCCGCCACGAACGCGGCCACGCCGAACTTGGCCCAGCCGGACAGCAAGGCCTTGCGCTCCGCGCCGTCGCGGGCGCCGATCACCGCCTCGATCGCGAAGGCGGCGCCCAGCAGCAGGCCCATGATGAAGCTGCCGTGCAGGTTCGCCCAGAGCAGCATGACGAGCAGCAACAGTGCTGCGGGCGCACGGCGCTCCTCGACGGCTCGCACGAGGCCCGCCATCCAGACCAGCATGAACGGAAAGGCCAGCACGGCCGGCCGCGCGAGGAAGTGCGGCAGGGTCATCGCGATGGCGGCCAGCACGAAAACCGCGGCCGGCAGAGGGCGCAGGTCGCGCAGCAGGAGCCGGAACATCAGGGCGAAGGACACGGCCAGCGCGCCCGCGGCCAGCACGGTGACACCGCCCCAGCCGCCGAGCTTGAACGCGACCGCCATCAGAAGCTGCGAGAGCCACTCCTTGGCGATCCACGGCTGGCCCGCGAAGGAGAAGGAGAAGGGATCGACCGTCGGCACCGCGCCCTTGGCCAGCATCCAGTTGCCGACGGCGATGTGCCAGTGCGTCTCGGGATCGGCGAGCAGCGGCAATCCGCTGCCGTTGGCGAGACAGATGAACAGGAGCAGCCCCAGCACCAGCGGCCAGGACAGGGACCATGCCGAACGCGGTTGCGCGGTACGCGTCGACTGGTCGTCGGGAAAATCAGGGGAAACCGTGAGGCCGGAACGGACGGCCATGCGGGAGAGGCTCCGAATTCAGGGGAAAAAGCACCCCTAATCAATTGATATACATTACAGTTTCCCAAAATACCACTAATAGATTGCAGGATGCGGGCGACGGAGGCCGCCCTCCGCTTCGAGTATTTCGTTTGTTTCGTCTATTTCGTTTGTGGATCGGTCCTCCGGCCTTTTTCAGCGTCCTGCCAAAGGAAAGACGATGAAAGCGACGCCCCTCCTCAAGGATCTCGTGCTCGTGGGCGGCGGCCATTCGCACGTCCATGTGGTGAAGAGCTTCGGCATGGAGCCGATGCCGGGTGTGCGGCTCACCCTGATCGGACGGGACATCGCGACGCCCTACTCCGGCATGATCCCGGGCTTCGTGGCCGGCGCCTATTCCTTCGACGAATGTCATATTGACCTCGCGCGTCTCTGTGCCTGGACCGGCGCCCGCCTGATCCATGCCGAAGCCACAGGCCTCGACCGCGCGAACCGGCAGGTGCTGCTGAAGGATCGGCCGCGGGTCTCCTACGATCTCGTCTCGTTCGACGTCGGCTCATCGCCCAGCATGGGCGCGATCGTCGGTGCGGCCGAGCATGCGACGCCCGTGAAGCCCATCGCCGAACTCGGCCGCCGCTGGCTGGGCTTCCTCGAACGGGTGAAGGATTGGCAGGGCGCGCTACGCATCGCCGTGATCGGCGGCGGCGCGGGCGGTGTCGAGCTGGCCTTGGCCATCGACCATCGCCTGAGCCAGATTGCGCGGAGCGCCGAGGTCTCGGTGACGCTCGCGACCAAGGGCGAGATCCTCTCGGGCCAGGCGGTCGGGGCGCGGCGGCGCATGCGCGCGATCTTCGCGCGGCGCGGCGTGCGGCTGCTCGAGAACGCCGCGACGACGCGCATCGATGCCGACGCGGTCCATCTCGAAACCGGTGAGCGTCTATCGATCGACGACGTCTTCGTCGTCACGCAGGCCAGCGCCGCCGCCTGGTTCGCCGAGACCGGCCTGCCACTGGACGAGCGCGGCTTCTTCGCGGTTGAGCCGACCCTCGCCTCGAGCGGCGATCCGTTGGTGTTCGCCGCCGGTGACTGCGCCAGCGTGACCGAACATCCCCGTCCCAAAGCCGGTGTGTTCGCCGTACGCCACGGTCCGCCGCTTGCCGCCAACCTGCGCCGCGCGCTGCTCGGCCAGCCGCCGCAGCCCTTTACGCCGCAGCGCCGCTATCTTTCGATCCTCGGCACGGGCGACGGGCATGCCGTGGCGACGCGCGGCTCCTGGGCCTTCGAAGGCTCATGGGTTTGGCGCTGGAAGGACCATATCGACCGCAAGTGGATGCGCATGTACCGCGAGCCGCCCGCGAAGCCGATGGATCCAGCCACCCGTATTGCGCCACCCGATCCGGCACTGGCCGATGCCGAGGCGAAGCGGCTGCTGACCGACATCGGCATGCGCTGCGGCGGCTGCGGTGCCAAGGTAGGTGCCGGCGTGCTCGATCGCGTGCTGGCGCGGCTCGGTCCCTCGCCCGGCTCCAACGTCACGATCGGCCTCGATGCCCCCGATGATGCGGCCATGATCGAGGTCCCGGCAGGCCAGGCACTGGTGCAATCGGTCGACTTCTTCCGCACCTTCATCGACGACCCCTTCGCCTTCGGGGAAATCGCGGCCGTGCATGCCCTGGGCGACGTCTGGGCGATGGGTGCCACGCCGCACAGCGCGCTCGCCCTGGCGGTCGTGCCGGCGGCAGCCGAACGGCTGATGGAGGAAGACCTCTTCCAGATGCTGTCGGGCGCGCGCCGCATCCTCGACGGCGCGGGTTGTGCTCTGATCGGCGGCCATTCCGGCGAGGGGCCCGAGGCGGCACTGGGCTTCTCGGTCAACGGCCTCGTCGTCGCCTCGCGTGCCCTTCGCAAGGGCGGGCTCAAGCCGGGCGACAGGCTCGTGCTCACGAAGCCGCTCGGCACCGGTGTGATCTTCGCGGCTGCAATGCGCGGCATGGCGAAGGCGAGATGGATCGAGAGCGCACTCGTCTCGATGCGGACGCCCTCGGGCGATGCTGCACGTGCGTTGGTGGCCGCAGGCGCGCATGCCTGCACCGACGTGACGGGCTTCGGCCTAGCCGGTCATCTCGCCGAGATGATTCGCGCCAGCGACGACGTCAGCGTCGAGCTTCATCTCGATTCGCTGCCGGTGCTCGCGGGCGCGATCGAGCTGTTCGCACAAGGCTTCGCGAGTTCGCTGCAGCCCGCGAATCTGCGTGCGAGACATCTCATGGAAGGTCTCGATCGCCTGTCGGGTCATGCGAAGATTCCATTGCTGTTCGATCCTCAGACCGCGGGTGGATTGCTCGCATCCATTCCTGCGGATGCATCGCTCAGCGACCAGATGACTCACATCGGCACGATAAAATCACGCGAAGAATGCGTGACAGAGATAAGACTCGTGATCTAGATGCAACTCAGGAGCGGTGCGTCGTGTGCCGTTCCTTGACATGGACAGGGAGTTTTCAAATGGCTGCGAAGAAGAAGGTTGCGAAGAAGAAGGCGGTGAAGAAGGCCGTTGCGAAGGCGAAGACCAAGACCGCCGTGAAGAAGGCTGTGAAGAAGGCCGCCAAGAAGGCAGCGTCCAGCCGCAAGCGTCGCTAGACTGATGCGAGGGCCCGGCAACGGGCCCTCCAGCATCGGGAGGCGACGGCGACATGGCACACGCAAAGGCAAGCATCGGCACGACGAACTACGCGACCACCATCGCGACCGGCCATGGCGGCCATCACAAGCTCACGGCCGACGAAGGACCTGAGCTGGGCGGCATGGACGCCGGTCCCGCCCCCTACGATCTCCTCACTTCGGCGCTGGGCGCCTGTACCGTCATCACGCTGCGCATGTATGCCGAGCGCAAGCAGTGGCCGGTGACGGCGGTTCATGCCGACATCCATTTCAGCCGGGATGGCGACAGGCAGCGCATCGACCGGGTCCTCACGATCGAGGGCACCGTCGACGACGAACAGAAAAAGCGCATGGCCGACATCGCGGAGCGCACGCCGGTGACGCTCACCCTGAAGAACGGGCTGGAGATCAGAACGTCGCTGGCGTGAGAGGCGGCCTTCGCCGATACTCCCGCGAATGCGAGTCGAAATCCTCTGTACCGGTGACGAGATTCTCACCGGCAAGACCATCAATACCAACTACAGCCATATCGCCCGCCGCCTCGTCGAGGTTGGCCTCGGCGTACACTGGGGCACCACCGTCGGCGACGACCGCGAGAGCCTGCTGAAGGCCTTCCACCAGGCCGGCGAACGCGCCGACGCGGTGATCGTGAACGGCGGGCTCGGACCCACGGTCGACGATCTCTCGCAGGAGATCGCGGCCCAGGCCTGCGGCGTCGAACTGGTGCTGAGCGATCACTGGATGAAGCGCATGGAAGAATCCTACGCGCGGCGCGGGCGCGTCATGCCGCCCAACAACAGGAAGCAGGCGATGCTGCCGGCCAATGCCGAGATGATCGACAATCCGATCGGCACCGCCTGCGGCTTCGCCGTCACGATCGGCAAGGCCCGCTTCTTCTTCACCCCCGGCGTGCCGCGCGAGATGCGGCGCATGGTCGATGAGCAGGTGCTGCCCCGCATCCTGGCCATGAGCGGCTTGACGGGCGTCACCCGGTTGAAGCGCTTCCACACGTTCGGCATCGGCGAATCGCGTGCCGACCAGATGCTGGGCGACATGGACGTGTTCAAGACCGGTGGTGGCATCAAGCTCGGCTTCCAGGCGCACTATCCGCAACTCGAGACCAAGCTGGCCGTGCGAGCCGATGACGAGACCGCATTGTCCGCCCTGCTGGCACCGGCGGAGGCCGAAGTACGCCGCCGACTCGGCAACTTCATCGTTGCCGAGGACGACCAGACCATCGAAGGCGTGATACTCGGTCGCCTGCTCGCCAGCGGATCGACCCTCGCGATCGCCGAGACGGTGACCGGCGGCCATCTCGCCGCCCGGATTGCCCCGCTTGCCGGCGCCGAACGGGCCTTCCGCCGGAGCACCATCGCGCGCGACCTCGCCGAGCTCGGCGCCACCGCGGTTGCGCCCGACCAGGCGGCGAGCGTCGCCAAGGCGTTGCGTGCGGCGAGCGGCGCCAGCCACGCGCTGGTCGTGCTGCTGGACCTCGACGAGGGCGCCGACCGGCCGGACATGGGCGGCACGATCTGCATCGGCCTCGCCGACGCGAGCGGCACGGTCACGCGACAGGCACGCCTGGTCGGTGGCCGCGACTGGGTGCGCATCGGCGCGACGGAGCTCGGCCTCGACTGCCTGCGCCGCCATCTGCTCGGCCTGCCGGTGGATGAACGCATCGACTTCGAGCGGCGCTGACACCGCCGCCTTACTGAACGGACAGGAGCAACACATGGCTGTGGTCGAAACCGAGAAGCACGGACAGATCTTCGTCGTGCGGATGAACCGTCCCGATCGGCTGAACGCCCTCAATCACGAGATGCGCACCGACCTGTCGGCGGCGTGGAACGAGTTCCGGGCCAGCAAGGAGCTGGAAGTCGCGATCTTCACCGGCGCCGGTCGCGGCTTCTGTGCCGGCGAGGACATGAAGGAGTCCTTGAAGGACGGAGCGCCGGGCGGCCGCCGCCCCGAGATCGAGGACCCATTCATGTCGGGCAAGCTCGAGAAGCCGGTGATCGCGGCCATCAACGGCTTCGCCATGGGCGGCGGCTTCATGCTGGTCGAACGCACCGACCTGCGCGTCGCCGTGCGCGAGGCGGTGTTCGAGGTGTCAGAAGCCAAGCGCTGGCTGCTCGGCGGCTACAATCACGGCCACATCGCCAACCTGCCCTATCCGGTGGCGATGGAGATGGCCCTGGGCTTTCGCTTCACCGCGCAGCGCTTCTACGAGATCGGGTTCGTCAATCGCCTGGTCGATGCCGCGGAACTCATGCCGACGGCGATGTCGATGGCCGAGCACCTGCTCACCCTGCCGCCGGCCTCGCGCGTGAACACGGTCCACATGATGCGCCAGATGCGTCCGGCGCCGGCCCCCGAGATGCAGCGGCTCGCCGAAGCCCTGCATGAGCACGGCGCCAAGAGCGACCTCATGGAATCGCGCGCCGCCTTCGCCGAGAAGCGCAAGCCCAACTTCAAGGGCTGGAACGATCCCGAGGACCGCTATCGTCTGCCGACCCTCGAGAGCCTGCAAAAGAAGTAGAACAGACGGGCCTCGGCCGGTCAGTAGGCCAGGCCTTCGCACCGCGCGGCGAGGGCCTGCACGATCACGCCGGCGGGATTGGCATGGTACAAATGCGTACCGTTCTCTCGCCCGCGCTGGATGACGATCGTGACCGTATCGCCCGGCACGATCCCCGTCAGCACGACAAGTTTGCGGTCGGCGAACTGTACCGCAGCGCGCACGGGCTGGACCCCATCATAGATCACGATGGGCTCGCCGCTGCGGTTGATCAGGGCAAACCTGACGCCGTCATCGGCTACGCAGACGGACTGACCGTCGGCAACTTCGGCGGGCGCGGGCCGGAGGGCAGCGGAGGGATCGGTGACGACGCCGCCGATCGGCACCGCCATCGGGAGAGACGCACGACCGAACTGGCTCGGCTGATCGACCAGCGGCAGAGGCTTCAGCGCCGGCCTCCCGGGCGCGTTCGTTTCGGGGTTCAGCCAGTCCGCGGCCAGCATCGTCCCCGATCCATTCTCCCGCACCGCGCGCGTGGCGAGATAGCTGCCAAGGCCGAAGAAGACCAACGCCACCACTGCAACGACCGTGAGCGATCGGCGCCGTGCCGCTGCGTGCGCATGCGGCAGGTAGGCCGGCATCGGCGCGGCGCGCCGCGGCGCGCGCGATCGGGCGGCCTGCGCTGCCTTGAGCGCCATCTGAAGCTTTGCATCGTAAAGTGCACGACTGTCCGGGTCGGAAAGCGTCTGATAAGCATCCGCGATCTGACGGAAATTGAACGCGGCCAGCTCTGGATTCCCCGTCGCGACGTCGGGATGATAGCGTTTCGCGAGTGCGACGTAGGCGGCACGGACCGTCGCGGCGTCCGCGGTCCAGGGCACGCCCAGCACCAGATAGTGATCGACATCGATCTTCATCGCGCCCCCAGCCTAGACGGGCGTATGCTGCTTCTCAACGAAGGCAAGAACCGGAGGAAACCCACATGGCCTATCAGTCGATCGAAGTCCGCAAGCTGACGCCGTCCATTGGAGCGGAGATTTCCGGCGTCGATCTCGGAAAGCCGCTCGGCAACCAGCAGTTCCAGGAGGTGCACGATGCCCTGATGGAAAACCTGGTGATCTTCTTCCGGGACCAGAAGATGTCGATCGAGCAGCACAAGGAGTTCGGCCGACGCTTCGGACCGCTGCACGTCCATCCGAATGCACCCATCTCATTCCCCGAGCATCCCGAGATCCTGGTCATCAAGGCCGACGAGAACTCGAAGCATGTGGCGGGCGAGGAATGGCACACCGACGTGTCCTGCGACCTCGAGCCGCCGATGGGCTCGATCCTCTATCTCACCGAGGTCCCGCCCGAGGGCGGCGGGGATACGCTGTTCGCCAACATGTACCGCGCCTATAAAACGCTCTCCGAGCCGATCAAGCGGATGCTGCAGGGTCTGACCGCGCTGCACGACAGCTCCAAGGCCCACTACTATCGCACGAAGGCCACCGACCGCGACGACATCAAGTTTCCCAACGCCGAGCATCCCATCGTGCGGACCCACCCGGTGACGGGCCGGCAGAGTCTCTACGTCAATCGCGGCTTCACCCTGCGCATCCCCCAGCTCCGGCGCCAAGAGAGCGACGCACTGCTCGAGATGCTGTACCGCCATATCGAAACGCCGGAGTTCCAGTGCCGCTTCAGCTGGCAGCCCAATTCCGTGGCCTTCTGGGACAATCGCTGCGTCCAGCACCATGCGATGTTCGATTACTTTCCGCACCGCCGGTACGGCCACCGGGTCACGGTCTGCGGCGACCGGCCGTTCCTGCGCCTGAACTGAGCCTTGCCGGGCGGCCTTTACAGCCGGCCGGCCTTCGCCCTATATCCCTGCCATGCTGCGTTTCGCGACCAAAACGACCACGACCACCAAAACGACCACCTTCGGTGGGCCGGCGAGGACGTGCGCGTAAAGTCGAACGTGACATAGGACGACCTCACAGGCCCCGCCGGTTTCGGACGGGGCCTTTGTGTATCCAGGCATCCGTCTGCCGGCCTCATCGAAGGAGACGGACATGCCAAACAGACCTCTCGCAGGAGTTCCCCTCACCGTGGCGATCGTCGGCGCGACCGGCGCCGTCGGCGTCGAGTTCCTGCGCTGCCTCGCCGAGCGGCGCTTCCCGGTGAAGGAGTTGCGACTGCTGGCGTCGGCCCGCTCGGTTGGCCGCGAGTTGTCGTTCGACGGCAAGGCCCTCGTGGTCCAGGAACTGACCGAGAGGAGCTTCGAGGGCGTCGACATCGCCCTGTTCTCCGCAGGCGGCGGCATCTCGAAGCGCTATGCCCCCATCGCCGTCGCGGCCGGCGCCATCGTGGTCGACAACTCCTCGGCCTTCCGGATGGACCCGGAGGTGCCGCTGGTGATTCCGGAGATCAATGCCGGTGCCATCGCCAATCACAGGGGTATCGTGGCAAATCCCAACTGTGCGGCGATCATCGCCATCACCCCGCTCTGGCCGATCCACCAGCACAATCGCATCCGGCGGATGAACATCGCCACCTACCAGGCCGCCTCGGGTGCCGGCGCGGCGGCGATGGACGAACTTGCGGATTCGACCCGCGCCTATCTCGACGGCCGTCCCTTCAAGCCGAAGGTTCTGCCTCACCCCTATGCGTTCAATCTATTCAGCCACAATACCGCGATCGATCCCGCGACCGGCTACAACGACGAAGAGACGAAGGTCATGCGCGAAACCCGCAAGATCTACGGCGACGAGGAATTGCGGCTGTCGGCAACCTGCGTGCGGGTGCCGGTGCTGCGCGCCCACGCCGCCGCCGTCACCTTCGAGTGCGAGCGTCCGATCGACGAGGCCCGCGTGCGGGCGCTGCTCGCCAATGCAGCCGGAGTGCGCATCGTCGACGATCGCGAGCGCAACGTGTTTCCGATGCCGCGCGATGCCAGCCAGCAGGACGCGATTCTGGTCGGGCGCATCCGCCAGGATCTCGGCGACCCCACCGGCCACTCGATCTCGCTGTTCGTGGCCGGCGATCAGCTACTGAAGGGTGCTGCGCTCAATGCCGTGCAGATCGCGGAACATCTGGTGGCGGCATGAACCGCTTCGGCTCCTCTCCTCCGCGGGAGGAGAGGAGCCGGGAAGCGGCTATTTCTTCTTTGCCGCGCGGCCGGCGTGACTGGCCTCGCCCATGCTCTTGACCAGATCGTAGATGCGGCGGCGCAAGGGCTCGTCGCGGATCTTGTAGTAGGCCCGTACGAGTTCGAGGGTCTCGCGCTTGATCAGGGGGTCCTTCTCGGTGGCAAAAGGTGTCCCGGCCTCGCCGAAACCGCTGCCCTTCTTGACCTTGGCCGCCATCGGGCGCCCGGACAGGACGTTACCCGGCATCTCGTCGAAGAAGTACGAAACCGGCACGTCCAGAGCCTTCGCGAACTCGAAAAGACGGCTCGATCCCACACGGTTGGACCCCCGCTCATATTTCTGAACCTGCTGGAAGGTCAGGCCGACCGCGTCTCCCAGCTTGGTCTGGCTCATCCCGAGCAGGGTGCGCCGCTGTCGCATGCGGACACCGACATGCGCGTCTACTGGATGTGATTTGGCCATTTCTCTTCTCTTCCATGATGCTCGCGGGACGCGACCGAGCATCGCCCAGATTCCATCCCGCAAGGTGATACGCTCAGCGGCGCCCGCCGGACCACGCCGCAGATGTTGCATGGCCGAACACCGCCGCGCTCGAACAGCCGGCAGATTGCAATCGGCAGATCATCGACCCTGCAACCCGACGTTGCTCCCAACCCGCCAATACGTCCAATATCGTTGGCTTCACCCTTTGATACCTCTATGGTATCGATCATGGACCTGAGAACGCTCCGTTACTTCAGTGCCGTCGTCCGGGAGGGACACTTCGGGCGCGCCGCCGCTTCGCTGGGAATCGCACAGCCGCCGCTCTCCCGGCAGATCCAGAAGCTGGAGCGCGAACTCGGGGTCGTGCTGCTGAACAGAGCTCAGAAGAAGTTCGAAGTCACTCAAGCAGGGCTGCTGCTTTACGAGCGGGCGCGGCGGCTGCTGGACGGTGCGGAACAGGCGGAAGCCGATGTCCGGCGTCTCGGAACCGGTGAAACCGGACGGCTGGTCATCGGATTCGTGCGGTCGACCCCCTTCACCATCCTGCCCGGGATCGTCGTGCGGTTTCGCGCCGCCTATCCCGACGTCGAACTCGAACTGCGCGAGATGAGCAACCCGAACCAGGTAAAAGGGCTCGAGAACGGCATCATCGACCTCGGCCTGCTGCGCCCGCCCATCAGCAGTCGCGCCCTCCAGATGGTCACTCTGATCCGGGAACCGTTTCTGGCCCTGGTCCCCGCTGACCATCCGCTCGCGCACCGCTCGATGGTGGCCATCCGGCAACTCGTGACCGAGCCCTTCGTCATGTACTCCCGCGCCGGCTCGCCTCTAATCCATGCACGCGTCATGGACATGTGCCGGCGCGCGGGCTTCGAACCCCGCATCGCGCAGTATGCCGACCAGATTCCTACCGTCGCGAGCTTCGTGGGGGCAGGCCTGGGCGTCGCTCTCTCGCCGTCGACCGTGACGAGCTTCAACATGCCTGGGCTGCGGTGCCTCGCCCTGTCCGACAAGCCGGCAGCTCTGCCCGTGGTAGCGGTGTGGCGCACCGGGAATGCCTCGATCCTGGTGCGCAACTTCACTCGGATCGCCCGGGAGGCCGCCGCAGCCTGGCGCCCGCACGACCTGCCCGGCTGACGCGCGCCCGGTCAGTCGGGCTTCTTGGAGAGCATCTTGAAGTCCGTGTCGAAGACGAGGTCGTGCTTCTGGTTGCCGCAGATCGCGTCATCGACTTCGAATTTGCCGGCGGGATGGGACGTGCCCTTGTCGTCGTCGAACTCCATCTTGCCGCCCGTGCAGCCCGCCGCCTTCACCGCTTCCTCGAGCTTCGTCCGCTCCTGGTCGGTGACGGGGCGGTCCTTCGCCATGGCCGGAAAGGCAAGGGCAGCCGAGACGAGAAGCAAGGCGGGAACAGCGTAAATCGAGCGCATCTCGGACTCCTTGGATTGCATTGCAGAAAGGATGAAATGCTTTCCGGGAGCCTTGGTTCCACTCTTGGCAACACACTCTTCCAGCTTCGCGTGAGCGAGGAGGATGCATAATCACGGCCCGACAAGGCCTGTGCTTGGCACCGCTCATCGCCACGCGGGCACAAGCCGCTCCTCAAATTCCGCTGTCTTCGACGATCCAGAAATGCGCCGCGTCGCGCCGGCCCTCGACGAGCGCGATTTCGAATTCCGACGCGCTGCGAAGAACGGGCTCGAGGCTCGTGCGTCGAAGAGAACCCCGTGCGTGTTCCCGGGACCAGCCCCGACATCAATCTGTTGTGAGATCAAAATCGGAACGGGCCCCAATCGGTTGAAATCGTCGTCGGGCCTTGCCGGCGCAGCAACAATCGAGGTTGGCCACAGTTGAATCGCGCGGACGTGAGGGGACCTGAAATGGCAGCAAGACCGAGCTGGGAGGGGCATCTCCGCCTTTCCCTCGTGACCTGTCCTGTCTCGTTGTGGGCGGCGACGACCCAGGCGGAAACGGTGCGGTTCAACCTGATCAATCCGAAGACAAACAACCGCATCAAGATGAAGACCGTGGATTCCGGCACGGGTGAAGAGCTGTCGCGCAGCGACCTGGTCAAGGGGTTCGCGGTCGCCAAGGACGAATACGTCCTGCTCGACAAGGAGGACTTCGAGAGCGTGAAGCTGGAATCGACGCGCATCATCGACATCGAGAAGTTCGTGGCGCGCGAGACGATCGATCGCCTCTACTGGGACATGCCCTACCATCTCGTGCCTTCAGGCAAGACCGGCATCGAGGCCTTCGCCGTGATCCGGGAGGCGATGAAGCGCAAGGGCATGGTGGCGATCGGCCGCCTCGTCATGAGCACGCGCGAGCGCGTATGCGCCATCGAGATCGAGGAGGACGGGCTGGTGCTGACGACGCTGCGCGCAGCCGAGGAGGTGCGGCAGCTCGACGAGATCGGTCATCCCGACCTGCCCCACCCCGATCCCCAGATGCTGGAGATCGCCGAAAAGATCGTGGCCCAGCAATCCGGCGCGTTCGATCCGAATGAGTTCACCGATCGCTACGAAGATGCGCTGCGCGCCCTGATCGATGAGAAGAAGAAGGGCAAGCCCGTGAAGACCAGGGTCCGCGAACCCGAGGACTCCGCGGTCGTCGACCTGATGGCGGCTCTCAAGAAGAGCCTGCAGGGCAACGGCCCGGAGCGCAGCCGCGCCGAACGCTACACGACAGCCCGCGCCACCCGGAAGAAGTCTTCGTCGCGTGGACGCAAGGCGGCCTGATCATACAGGCCGCCCGCGTCCCTCTGCGACTGCTTCCTCGTGCGAAGACTACGGTTTACAGCCCGAGATCCTTCTTCGCGTCGTCCAGCGCCATCCCGAAGCGCTTGCACATCTCGCCGATCTGCTCCTCGGTGATGATGAGCGGCGGCGTGAAGGCGATGCGGTCGCCGATGGCGCGAACGATCAGCCCGTGACGCAGCGCATGGTCCTGCACCATCGTACCGACCTTCTGTTCCGGCGCCCAGGGCGTGCGCGCCTTGGCGTCCTTCATCAGCTCGACGCCGGTGAACAGGCCGATGCCGCGTACGTCGCCGACCAGCGGGTGGTCGCGGAACCTCTCCAGACCCGCCTGCATGGCCGGCCCGACCTTGCGAACCTGGCCCACGATGTCGCGCTCCTCGTAGATCTTGAGCGTCTCGAGCGCGACGGCACAGGCCACAGGATGGGCGCCGTAGGTGAAGCCGTGGCCGAAGGTGCCGTTGGTGGCGCTCAGGCGCTCAACCGCATCGTAGATCTTGTCCGAGATCATCAGCGCCGAAATCGGCTGGTAGGCGGCCGACAGCGCCTTGGCGCAGGAGATCATGTCGGGCTGGATGCCGTAGGTCTCGCAGCCCCACATGTTGCCCGTGCGACCGAAGCCCGCGATCACCTCGTCGGCGATCAGAAGGACGTCGTACTTGCGGAGCACCTTCTGGATCTTCTCCCAGTAGGTGCGCGGTGGCGTGATGGCGCCGCCTCCGCCCTGCACCGGCTCGCCGAAGAAGGCCGCGACCGTGTCCGGGCCCTCGGCGAGGATCAACGCCTCGAGGTTGGCGGCCATGCGATCGGCGAACTGCTCCTCCGTCTCGCCGTCATTGTGGAAGCGGTAATAGTGGGGATTGTCGGTGTGCTTGAACATGGGCAGCGGGATGTCGAAGCCCACCCGCATGTGCGGCTGGCCCGAGACGCTGACCGAGGCGACGGTGTTGCCGTGATAGCCGCGCTCGCGGCCGATGATCTTCTTCTTCTCCGGCTTGCCGATGGCGTTGTGATAGTACCAGACCAGCTTGATGGCCGCGTCGTTGGCCTCCGAGCCCGAGCACTGGAAGAGCACGCGGCTCATCGGCTTGGGCGCCATCGACAGCAGCTTCTCGGCGAGGTCGACGCTGGCCAGGTGGCCCTTATCGAAGAACGTATGATAGTAGGGCAGATCGAGCAGCTGCTTGTAGCCGGCCTCGGCCAGCCGCTTCTCGCTGAAGCCCAGCGAGGCGCACCACAGGCCCGCCATCGCCTCGATATATTCCTTACCCGACTCGTCGATCACATGGATGCCGTTGCCGCGCGCCATCAGGGTGCCGCCCTGCTCGCGATAGGTCTTCAGCTCCGTCTGCTGATGCACCAGATAGCGCTGGTCGCGCGCGTGCGGCGAATTGGCGTGCAGTCCGTCCATGATCATCCTCTCGCTTTACCTTACGATCCGCCGTCCCTGCCAAGCCTATGGCACGGAAAGCCTCCCACCGGAGAGGCCCTCGACGCGGCAGGGTTCCACGGTTGCAAGAAGGCGGCCAAAGGCTGGGCTTTGACTCATGGGGCGCCGTTCAGCCGTGGCGAGATGCCGGATCGGCGCCGCCGCTTCGGGCCTACCACCTCATCCTGAGGCCGAGGGTGAGGGCGTTGTTGTTGGTGCCGCCG
>Ga0209066_10003483_pt1 | contig 17910 bp, 8 predicted proteins | sample All_14_2_FD_187198 | JGI IMG/M metagenome (GOLD analysis project Ga0209066, IMG submission 187198) | Freshwater microbial communities in response to fracking from Pennsylvania, USA - Allegheny Zone_MetaG_DW_15 (SPAdes) (version 2) ... | reverse complement strand
CTCCAGCGGCCAGTGAAAGGCGCGGGCGCGGCGGGCGGCCTTGGGCGCGTCCATCATCGCCTGCCGGATCTTGCCCTGATTGAGGGCCAGCCACAGTTCCTCGGTCGTCGGCACGGTGCGGGCCGAGGCCCCGGCCGGTGCGCCGCCCACCTTGGGCAGCAGGAAAGCCGCGACATACAGGTTCGCCGCCGCCGTCGCCCGCACAAATGCCTGCCCCTTGCGCAGTTCCTTGAACCGCGCGGCCTTGGCCCCGATCTGTTCCACCGTATCCTCGGGCAGGTCGCGGAAGCCCGAGAAATCCAACGCCAGCGGCTTCATCTCGGGCATGGCAACCTGGCCCGTGCCGAAATCAAACCCACCCTGACCCGAGGTCGCGGCGCGGTTGGCCTGGAGATAGTAGCGCGCCGTATCCTTGTCGTCGCCCGTCAGAGGCTTGTAGGCGGCATCGGGGATGCCGTGTTGCAGCACCTTCAGGTCGAACACGCCCAGCAGCGCATCGCCGCAGCGGATCTGCGCGTCGAAGAATCCGAGGGGAAGGCCGGGGTCCACCGTCTCGATCCAGAGCGCGACCTTGGTCAGCTCCACCGCCATCGGGTTACGGTCCACCCCGTGCAGGCAGGACCGCGCGACATCGCGCAGGGCATGGCGGAAATCTGCGAGCGAGGGCGTGCCATCGGCTCGAATGCGCGCGAGCCGCGTGGCGATGCGGCGGGCGGCAGCCAGCAGGAAGTGGCCCGAGCCGCAGGCGGGGTCGATGACCGAGAGTTTCAGCAGCGCCTTGGCGGGATTGTCCGCCTCGGCCTCGGTCTTGTCCAGCACCGGGTCGAGCGCTGTGTCGAGGAGCGCCTGAACCAGGCTATCGGGCGTGTAGTAGGAGCCGGTGGTCTTGCGCTGATTGCCCTTCTGCTCAGCGGCCTCAGACGCGAAGAGCAGCGTTTTGCCGTCATCGCCCAGCTGCGGCTGCAGTTCGAGGAGGGATTCGTAGACGGAGCCCAGTTCCTCGGTCTCCATCGCGCGCCAGTTGACCGGGACCATGCCGGTTTTCTGGTCAAGCCAGGAGAGGCGGTAAAGCGCCTCCATGAAGGCGCGGTTGCGCAGGCGGGCGGTTTCAAGGTGGGGCAGCTTGTCTTCGGCGAAAAGCCCGCCGAGTGCGGGGAGGGCGAGGGCGTCCTGACCGTGGGCCAGCGCGTGGAAGACGATCTTGATGCCCTCATAGCGGTCGTGGTGTTTGTCCCACGAGGCGGCGCGGTAGCATTGGGTACGCAGGGCGGCGAGGCTGTAGCCTTCCGCGTAAAGCTTGCGGGCGTCAGGCTTGGCCTTTTCGGGGTGCAAGAGGTTGCGATCCTCGGCCACCATAAGGAAGATCAGCCGATAGACGAGGCGGAGGAGTTCGTTGAACCATTCGGTCAGGTTGATCTCGCCCGACTTCAGCCGGTCGCGCAGATCGGGGTTGGCCTCGAGGAAGCCCGAGCCTAGCACCTTGAGCGCTATCTGGACTTGGACGGCCAAGCGATCGCGGGCGACTTCGCCTTCCTTTGACCCGGCGTCCCGCCAGCGTTCCAGCGCGCAATCAGTAGCCGGCGCGCCAGCGGCGCCAAAGCGGGTGCGGTGGATCAGCAGCCAGAGGACGGCGAAGGAAGCGGCGTCTTCGTTGGTGAAGATCTGGGAGAGGTCAGCCTCGATATAGGCCGGTCGGGTCAGCGATGCGTTGTCGCGCATGAGGCGGATCAGGGTGCCGTTGGTGACAAGGCCCCATAGGGTGTCGTCATGCTCGTTCAGGTGGTCCTGAAGCGCGAAGGCGGGCGAGCGTGTGCGATCGGTCGAGAGGGTCGCGCTGCGCCGGTCGAGTTTCTCGTCAGAGGGCGGAACGACCACAATCGGGACGCGGCCGCCCGCCATGAAGGACAGAGCGCCATCCGCTGGGACAAGGTCATCGAAACCAAAGGTTTCCTGCAAAAAGGCCTTGATGAACCGACGAGTCGCATCGGCCGAGGGGTTTGCGATGGTGGCGAAGGTGTCGAAATGCGACTGGCCGACACGGAAGGCGGTCGAGATTTCCTCGCGGATCGTCAGCCCCTTGCGGATGCGATAATCTGCTTCGGTTTGCTCCGAAGCCTCGCGGCGGTCGGCTGCTGCGACCATGGCAGGCGCGATCAGGTTGCCTTCGAGGCTGAGCGATGGCCATGCGGACATGTCGACGACGGGTTTGCGCGCCATGATCAGACCTCGCTCGGCATCAGGACGAAGAGGCCGATCACGTCCGGCGGCGTGATCGCCTCGACGGTGACGCGCGAAGCGGAACCCGCAGCGGCGCGAAGGCGGGCATGGTCCTGGGCGAGTTCGTCGGCGCGTGACCGCACGAACCCGGTCAACGGTCCCTCCAGCAGGGTCGGCAGCTCCTCCTTCGCTCTGGCTATGAACCGTTCGCGGGCGGATGGCGCGAGGTCGGCGTCAGCAGGCGTGTTCAGAAGATTGCGGGCCGCTTCGCCGGCTGCGACGATCCGGCCACCCTGTAGCGCGACAAGAGCGGCCTCTTCGGCAAGGAGCAGGCGCTCCTTCCGTGCATGGACCGTCAGCTTGAACCGGATCCGGAGAAGTGCCAGCCGGGTCATCTGCTGGACGGCCGACGTAGGCCAGGCGCCAACCCGGCCGATCCCAAGACCGGACAGTGCCTCCGGATCGAGCGAGGCCTCGACCAGCGCCTCGGCGAGGGTTGCGGTCAGGGGATGTGTTCTTGTTAGCAGCGCAGTCCCCGAAGGAGCTGGCTCGACCATGGCGAGGCGGACAGAGCCTGACAGGCCCCTTTGGGTCAGCCGTTCTTTCAAGGCCGCTTCCAGCGCATGGACATGGGCGACCAAGAGGGTCTTTCGGGGTTCAAGTGGTACGCCGAAACGCGACATTGCACGTTCGATGAAGACCTTGGCATCTGCTGGCGATCCCAGCAGTGTGCGGACCTTTTCCCATTCCGGTGCCACTTCCTGCGGCTTCATCGCATTCTGGGCGAAGCGCGCACGGGATTTCTTTTCGTTCTCGGAGGCATCACGCCACCGCGCTTCCATCGCCCGGGTGCCGTCTTCGAGGCGCAAATCGAAGACCAGCTGCTGAGACTTTCCCTGCCGCAGCATGACGGCAGCCATTAGGGCGTCCGTGACCGGCCCACGCTCGTCCGGCAAAGGAACGGTGATCCCCGTGGCCTTGCGGATTTCTTCTGCCTTGCGCAGGACGACATCCAGGACTGCCCCGTCAATGGCGCTGTCCGGTGAGAACATCATGATCGACCGGACAAGTTCGGCCGGCTGGCCGAAGCGATCAACGCGCCCCTCGCGCTGCTGATGCCGGGTGGGGTTCCAGGACAGGTCGTAGTGAATGACTGTGTCGAACAACTGCTGGAGGTTGATCCCCTCGGACAAGCAGTCGGTGGCCACCAGGATGCGTTGGACTTCCTTTTCGTCGTCGGCTGAGGCCATTTCAGCCACGCGGTCACGGCGCTCGTCAGGTGTTAGAACGCCTGTCACTGCTTCGACGACCAGCTTGGGAAATGCCTTCCGCAGGCCATCCCGAACGTGCTCGGCGGTGGCCAGGAAGCGGCAGAACACGACGGGATTCGCGCCCTTCTTGATCAGCGGCGTGAGTGCATCGATGAGGGCCGCAAGCTTCGGATCCGGCTTGTGGATCAACTCTTCGGCGTGGGCGACCAAAGCCTGCAGGGCTGGATCCGTGTCAAAGCCGGTCCCAGGTTCGATATCCACTGCGTCTTCATCGTCGGAGTCCTCATCGTAGATCTGCGGCTCCAGCCGATCGCTTTCGTTCGACATCCGGTTGCGTAGTGCGCTGAGGGCGGCGGCCGGGGACGAGCCGACACAGCGCATCAAGGCGAGAGTACCCCAGAAGGCCAGACGCCGCTCCCGAAGCCCGGAGCCTGCGCGGGCGACAACGCCGAAGCAATAATCGAGCACAGCTTCCTGGAAGTCGAGATGAGCCTGCGACAACCGATAAGGAGACTCGGTGGTTTCATGCTTGGGAAAAGCACGGTTCTCGTCCCACGCCCCTGAAACGAGATCGATCCGTTGGCGCTGCACGAAATGTCGCGCCAGACGTTCCCGGTAGCGGGCGTCATCGAAATTCATGGAGCCGAAGGACGGGTCGATCAGTGAAAGAAGGCGGCCGAACGCATCTTCGTCGCCAGAGTGGGGCGTCGCGGTGAGAAAGATCATCCGGCGCTCCGGATCGCGTGCAAGGCCAGCGAGAAGTTCAAATCGCTGCTGCTTGCCCTTGTGCGTGCCCACACAGGCATGGGCTTCGTCCACGATCACGAAATCGGGGCAAGCGCGCGCGAACCCTTCACGGCGCTTTTCGGCCTTGATGTAGTCAAGGCTGACGACGGTATAGGGGTAGGCATCGAACAGCGTCTGGGCTAGCGGAAGACCGCGTTCCAGTCTCGCGGCACTACCTGATGTCACGGCAACGGCCTCGATCCCGAACCGCTGCTTCAACTCTCCGACCCACTGCTCGACGAGGTGCGGCGGACATAGAACCGAGAAACCATCGACCTCGCCGCGGTCCATCAGTTCGCGCAGGATCAGGCCCGCCTCGATCGTCTTCCCGATCCCTACATCATCGGCGATCAGGAGGCGGGGCACCTGCAGGCGAAGCGCCATCAGCAAGGGGACGAGTTGATAGGTTCTGGGCTCGAAAGCCAGTTGCGCGGCCGAGCGGAAAGGGCCCGCTCCCCTTCGAAGTGTGAGCCGCATCGCGTCGGCCAGGAGAGCTGCCTTCGCCTGGACAGTCGGCACGGCATCGGCGGGCAAGTCAAAGCGTGCCGCGGCAACCGGCTGGGTTTCAAGCGAAGGATCAAGGATGACCGTGTCATTCTCGCTGCCGGAAAGAGGGCGTAGCGCCAGAATGCCCTCGCGCGGAGACGGCAATGCCACCCATTCCCGCCCACGGGCGCGCACCAGGTCTCCGGGAGCAAAATTCACGGTCATCAGATCAATCCTTGAACATCGAAATCAACGCGTCGGGCACTCCGTCCGCGCAAGTCTCGGGCAATTCGAAAAGGGTCCAGCCCTTGGTGCCAGCGATCTCTCGCGCAGCTGCCGACAGTGCACTGGTGCAGGCGGCGACAAAATGCGTGCGCCAGGCAAAACGCATCTCGTGGTCGGCAAAGCTGACGGAAGCGCCATCCGGGGCCGGGATGCCCGCATCCTTGAAGGCTACCTCCCATCCGCCGACGCCTGCATGGCGTGATGAACCGGCAGCCAGTACGATTTCACCCCGAGCCAGATCGATCAGCATCTGCTTTGCCTCGGCGCTGGCACGGTCGATCAGCTCGTGATCTGGCTGGTTGAAATAGGACAGCAGGCAGCGATAGCAGCCACGAACACAGGCATCGCCATCTCGATCAACCAACAGCTTCGCATCACCCGCGGCGATGGCTTTGTCGACATTGTCGAAGTGCATGATGGACAGCGCTTCCCTCGCCACCTTGCCCAAAGCGTGGGCGTCTTCAACCAGGCGGTTCAGGACACCGGCACCACCCTCCGTCGCTTCATAGGCAAGGATCGAGCGCCGATTGTCTCGGGCAGGCAAAGGTTCCCCAAGGATCTCGCCCTCTTCAAGCTGATAAGTGACCGCGATGCCGCGCAGTAGCGCGTGTTGGACGGTCGCGATTGTTTCGGGGGCGTAGGCGTCTGGTTCGCGGAAGCGGAGCAGAAGCGCGTTCTTGCGGTCGCGCACGATTGGCACGATGCGGACCGGTCTTGCGACATCCGGCGGAACGTCCACATCAGGATCTTCGTCTTCCGATTTAGCCCAATATCCGCTGCGCGGATCGATGTTGAAGCCGACGACAGTCTGGTTCTTGCGCCGTTTCAGGCCCTTGTTGATGCGGCTGATCTCGGCGCTGTTGGCGTACTGAAGAGCAAGAATGGATGTTTCGCCGCAACGGAAATCAGCCTCGGTCACCTGGAGCCGCCCATCCTTTCGGGGCCAGGAGAATACGGTCTGAATATCGAAGCCCTGTCGAACGCGTTCCTCGTCATTCGCTGTGATCCGGTCAGCAGGGGCCGCCTCGACGTTGTCGATGCGGAGTGTCCGCTGCACCGGAACTTCGCCCGCCATGGGTGAGTTGCAGGCGTGACAGCGTTCGACTTCACCTTCGTGGCAGGCGCCGCAGTTGGAGCAGATGAAGATGTCCTTGGTGGCCAGTTCCGAGCCATCCCCGGTGCGGACCTCAGGCGGCAGCTTGGCCTTCATCACCCGGTAGGCCCGGCCCTCATGGTAGATAAGGCTGCGCGGCCCGAACTCTGAAATCGCCAGGAACCTTGCACGTTGCAGGAAGGAACCGGCTTTGCCCTCACCGGGGACGAACGCGTAGAGCGGGAGCCGCGGGAAGTTGTAGCCCGGCAGGAAACCTTCGGTCGCCAGGTATCTGTAGGAATAGAAATCGGATCCGTTGGTGGCCTTCCCCTGTTCGAGAATGGCGATCTGGTCGCTTGCCTGCATCTGGGCGGCCTTGATCTTTCGCCGGTCTGCTCCCGAGATGCCCGTTATCTCGGACCGGCTGTTTGCTTCCATCAACTGGGTCCGCGCCGAGTTGTAGAGCTCACGCCAGCGATCAAACGCACGGTCGAACTCTTGCGGCGCGCGCATCGCAACCTCGAGGATGAAATCATCCTCGTCGCCCATCCAGGCCGGTTTCTTGCCGTCCACTGATGCAAGAACCTGGTCCAGCACCCGCTTCATCGGCGCGCGCGCAGCCGTTACCAGGCTTGGCCGGTTGATGACCTCGATCACTTCCTGCTTCAGCGGGTATTTCGCCTCCTTCAGGTCAAGGATCTCGGGGATATCCGGCGAAAGTGCCAGCTTGGCCTCTGCCAGCCAAACGGCGTGCAGGTGCGAGCGAACCAGTTCTTCATTGGTGATGTCGAGCGCAGGCGGCCGGACGACGCCCGCTACCATGTCATTCCGGCGCTCGAAGAAATACTGATCGTGCGGGGATTGCGCCGCGCAATAGGTCACGATGACCGCCGCCTGTCCGGATCGACCGGCCCGACCAGCACGCTGCGCATAGTTGGCAGGCGTCGGCGGCACGTTGCGCAGATAGACGGCATTCAGCGCGGAAATATCGACGCCGAGTTCCATCGTCGGTGAGCAGAAGAGCGCCGGCAGGAACTGATCGGACTCTCCGGACGCCTTGATCTCGGCTACGTTCTCCTTGAGTTTCGCGCGATCGTCATCCTCGAAACGGAACCGCCACTCCCGCCACTCGCGCTGCCTCTGCGAAACCTGAGCAGTATGCTCTCGGCCTTCCAGACCCCAGTATGTGCTGCGGCCCCGTTTCAGGTCGGTCGCAATGGCGTTGTAGAGATCGTGAAAATACCGGTTCCCCTGCGCCTGTCCGGTGCGGGCAGCCTCTCCGGGGACCAGACGAACTGCTGAAGGCGATAACCGCCACCCGAGCAGATCAGCCTCGATCTCGACACGCGAGACCAGACCTTCGCGTGTCATCAGTTCCAGAAGGCCGGTCATGACGGCAAGGTATTCTTCCTTGTTCAGCTTCGTTCCGATCATGCTCCTGCGGTTGATCGACCGGCCGATCCGGGAGTTGTGCCCGGCGCGGATGATGGTCTGTTCTTCTCGCAGCCCGACACGATCCTTTCCGGGCGCCTGCAGGAACAGGGTCGACCTGCTTCGGGGCGTTTCCTTCTGATCGATGGCCCAAGGCGCCCGCAACAGGTTCCGCGACTTTTGTCCGACCGTGTCGAGAACGGTCAGATCAAGGGCCTCGGTGCTGACGGCCAGACCTTCCAGCAACGCGCCAAGGATCTCCTTGAGCAGCTTCTTGCACGCTTGCGCGTCCAAGTCCCCGAGCGCCGGATGCACCGCCATCAGGGCTTCCCGGTCTTGCGCGATATCGTCGAGCCCGATGAATTCGACGTCGACCAGCTTGAGGACCGACAGGCTGGGATTCGTATAGCGCCATCCCCGCCTCAGGTCCGTCCAGACCCGGTGGGCAAGAACCTTGGCCAGCGATCGTTGCGCATCCTCTCGCACCACCGCACCGGCGTCGGGATCCAACATCCAATGAATGCGTGAGTCCTTGTTCGATGCCGTGAAGCCGAGCGCTTTCACCACCCGCAGGCCGAACTCATCCTCAGCCATGCCGTCCGAGCCTGCGTCGATGACAGCACGCAGGATGGCGCCGCGCAGCAAGCTTACGAAGAGGTAGTCGTTGAAATGTCCTGCCTGAAGGGCGGCGTCCTGGCGGTTGTCCGTGAAACAGAGCAGTTTCCGCTTCTCGGCGGGAACGCCGCTGGCATCGCCGTTCATCCATTCAAGGGCAGTCGATACGAGGTGCGTGGTTGCCGAGCTTCGGCCTTCACCCGAAAGGCCCGCAAGCTTGCTGCGCTCCCGCATGCTTGGATGGGGTTGATCCAGGCAGCAGGGACAGAACCCGAACCTGCCCGGAATGAACCAGAAACTGACGCCGTCCGTGCTGTAGCGTCCATCGGGTCGCACTGTGACCTGCTCGGGCAGTCGGCCCTTCCGGTTGGCTCGCAGGCGTTCGATGCCGTTGTGCTCTTCGCGCCAATCTTCCGGGTAGGTCTCCACGTCGCCGGTGAAGGCGTAATCCGGGTCATTTCCGCCAACCGGCGTCAGATAGCCGACGACATCGCCATCCGGGTCCGGGTCCGGGATCGGTGTGTCATCGATATTTCTGGGCAGAAAGCGAAGCCCGTCGGCATCCTCTGATTTGGTGACGACATGGACTTCATGACCGCATTCCCTGCAGAACCGCGTCGGATAGAGGCGATGGCCAGGGGCATCTGGATCCTCCAACTGACCCTCGAACAGGACCCGCCTCGGGCGATCGGTCAGCGTCGTGAAGATCTCTCCGGCGCCGGAAATGAAGCGATGCAGCTTGAATGCGAGGAAGGCGCCGGACCCTTCGCCGCCGCGCTCGGTCTCTGGCAGGCTGACGCGGGTCAGGAATTGCTCGAAACCTCTCCGGCATGTTTCCTTGTCGAGGCCGCTGTCCTGCGCAAGCTGTTCTACAGCATCGTCGAATGGGACCGGCTTCTTGCGCTTCAGTTCCTGGCCGTCATCGAGGCCGATCGCAAGCTCGGCCCAGACGGCGAGAGGATGACGTCGCAATGCCTCATCCGTCAGTGTTTCCGGCAGGTCGCTGCCAAGCGCTGTCGCGAGCTGCGGCCGAACATCTTCCAGCTTCAGACGGTCATCCGTCGCGCGCTGAAGGGACTCGTCGATGACAGCATCAGGGCCGATCGACGCCCCGAACAGGCGCGATGCGACATCGGCCACTGCTTTCGCGCGACCGGCCTCTGATCCCTCGCTTGCCATGGTGGCCGATGTGCCGATGCAGATCGGCGCTTTGGCCGGTGCGCAGCGGTTCCGAAGGCGGCGCACGAGGATTGCCACATCGGCGCCCTGGCGCCCGCGATAGGTATGCAACTCGTCGAGTACGATGAACTCGAGCCCGCTGGCGTTGTCGATGACTTTGGTATCAAGGGCGTCCTGCCGTGTCAGGAGCAGTTCGGCCATCATGAAGTTCGTGAGCAAGATATCGGGCGGATTGTCAGCGATCCGCTGGCGCTCTTCCTGGCTCTCCTGACCCGTGTAGCGTCGCACTACTGGCTTCAGCTCGTCCGGCAACCCGGATTGGGAAATGAACTTCTCGATTTCCTTGATCTGGCTGTTTGCCAGGGCGTTCATCGGGTAGACGATAATGGCGCGCGTCTTGCGCGGCCGCCCGGCCTTGCGCGAACGAACGATGGCATCGACGACTGGCACAAAGAAACACAGGGATTTCCCTGAGCCAGTGCCTGTCGTCACAACAAAGCTTTGACCCGCCCGCGCCTTGGCGATGGACTGCGCTTGGTGCCGGTGAAACCGGATGGGCGTGGCACCGATCCGGAAAATCCGGGCCGTTGCCTCGTCCAGATCCCCCGATGCGACAAGGTCATCCACCGTGGGGCCTGACAGGAACCTGGGGTTCAGCGAAAGAAGGGCGTCGGGCCAGAAGCGGCCGTCGTCATATTGGCGCGTGACCTCAGCGGCGATGTCCTGTGCCCGGATTGTGCTGAACGACCGCGAGAAGCGCGCATAGGAGTCAATGAGATTGTGATCGAATTCAAAAGCTTTCATGGAAAATCCTACTGCTCCTCTGCCTGAGCCTGGCGGCCGAGGATCACGTCACGGTTTAAAAGCACGATCTGCTGGTCCTTTGGCTTCCTGGCGGCAGGATCGGTGTCAAGTCCAAGCCGCCGAAGCGCATAGTAGAGCAATGCCCGACGAACCTTGATCTCAGCCTTGCCACCCTTCATTCCGTAGTCGAGCGCGATCACCATGGCCTGCGTGTCGGACAGTGCAGGGTGGGGTCCGATTTCCAGAGTTACCTGCTCGTTCCAGTCTGCGTCCGCGTCAGGCCTCACCTCGCTCAGCTTGGTACCGCGAGTCTCGATGATCCGCGAGAGCAGGAAGTCCTTGAAAGCCTGATCGGTCAGGCAGAACGCCCGTGTGTGCCAGCGGAACCCGTCGAACCCGATGGCGTGCGGAGCGATCCAGCGCCAACGCGGCTCCGGACTGGACAGGGACTGGTACTTTACCTCGATCGCCTCTGAACGCCGAATGGCGCCCACCACCGACCGGAGCGTCACCGGATTGACGCCGCGCACAGGCGTCGGGGCGGACGCAAAGGGCGGAAGATCGGCGATCCAGGAATCCTCGCGATCAAGGATTCCGTCCGCCACCGATAGCAGTTGGGCGAGGTAGCGGCTGGCGTCGGGTTCAAGGAACTGGGATTTGAACGCGGGGCCACGGACGTAGGTACGCGCGCTCTTGTCGTAGACCATGTTGTCGGGTGCGAAGCCGATGTAGCGGTTCAGGTCGGTGGACGCCTGGTTCACCGAGACCCCGAATTGTTCCATCAGGTCGCTGCGGTTCACGTGTCCCTCCCAGAACAGACGGAACTCTATGAACTCGAGACGCTGCTCAACTCCCCAGCGAAGTTCGGACGTCTCGTTGTCCACCGCGGCCTCCCAGCCCCTGATGCGCACGGTAACTATGCGCGCCCATTTTCTGGGCTTGCATCAGGCTATCTGAGAAGAGGCGTGGGTTCAATCGAAATTGGTAGGGACTGCAAGCAAGGGAGAGGGCGGGACGGCGGCTGCGCCTCGGCCAACCGCCATCCTGGAGCTATGGTCAGGCGCCCGCTTGCTGAGTCTGCCCAGGGTCCGAGGTGCTGGAGCGGATAATCGACTGCTCGTATTCCTCAATGTCGGTTAGGCGATAGACCACCCGGCCACCCACCTTGAGGAACTTCGGCCCCTCACCGGTCCAACGCCACCGCTCAAGTGTGCGATGGCTGATCCCCCAGCGCACTGCTAGTTGAATCTGGTTCATGCATGTTGCCTTCATCTTCGTGTCCTTTCGTTTTGGCAAGTTTGAATGCGACACGACGAAGGCGTGGGCTGAAAACTCTATCAAGGTAATACTGGCGTGAGCGGCGAGACCGAGGCGTTGCGGTGTCGACTTGAACAGAGAAGTTCCACGAAAGCGAAGATTCACCTATGGATACGAGGGCATACTGGCGCGATGTGGGGCATACTTCGAGCGAGTTTGTCGAAGAGTCCTCCTGCTCCGCCACTTGCCCTCGCGAAAGCGTTCTCCCGATCCGGCTCCGGCCGGATTTTTCCGTTATATTCGAGGGTTATGCGGGAGGGGCTGAGCACTGCCCCTGCTGCCAGGAGGCCCGGAAGCGGTCTCTAAGGGCCGATATTCTCCGGACCTGATGACTGCGCCGATTTGGTGAATTTTCCGCAAGGCGTTGGAAATACAACGAAAATAGAGCGCCGTCGCTGAGCACTTCGATTTCAGGGGCGTTCACTGAAAGCTCCTGAAATCCAACATCTGTCGGCTGAGGCCAGGCGCATCAGCATCGCCTTGATCTGTCGTAGCAATGGCCGTCGACGCCAACGAGTTCCGGATTGTGAAATCGGACTCTTTTGTCCATTGTGACCCAAAGCGGGGAGCAATGCCATGAAGGCCATGTCCGCACGGGACGCGAAGCATCAGTTCGGCCTGCTCATCGACACCGCCCGAGCCGAACCGGTGGTGATCGAGAAACATGGCCGCCCGGTCGTGGTGGTCGTGGCCGTGGAAGAATTCGAACGGCTGAAGGCGCTGGACGACGCAGCGACTGACAAGCTGCGGAAAAATTGAGGGGAAGAGATAATGGCCGAGCAGGCGCAAAAGGACGAGTTTCTAGCTGCTTTGACAGGCCTTGGGGGCTCGGCGGGGAACGGAAAGCTGCGGGAAACGCTCGGCTGGGATGATGCCGCCTACGACGAGGTCAAGCAGGCCCTGATTGACGATGGGGCAATCGTCCCGGGTCGTGGACGTGGCGGCTCGGTCGCCATAGCAGCCCAAGGCGATGCAGTCCCGGCGGTCGCGCAGGCCGCTCAGGTAGACAGGCAGGTGCGAGCGGCCCGCCCTAACACCTCGGCGGCCAACGTGGGCTACGAGGCCGAACTCTGGCGAATGGCCGATGCCCTTCGCGGCAGCATGGACGCGGCGGAATACAAGCACGTCGTCCTCGGGCTGATCTTCCTCAAGTACATCTCCGACGCCTTCGAGGAGAAGCACGCGGCGCTGGAAGCTGAGCGCGATCAGGGCGCCGATCCGGAGGATCCGGACGAGTACCGCGCGGAGAATATCTTCTGGGTGCCAACCGAAGCACGCTGGGCGCATCTCAAGGCTCAGGCACGGCAAAGCACTATCGGCCAACTCGTCGACGATGCGATGACGGGTATCGAACGTGACAACTCAGCGCTGAAGGGCGTGCTGCCGAAGGACTACGCGCGGCCGGCGCTCGACAAGACCCGGCTTGGCCAGCTGATCGACCTGATCTCGAATATCAAGGTCGGAGACGCCGAGGCCCGGGCGAAGGACGTGCTCGGCCGCGTCTACGAGTACTTCCTGTCCCAGTTCGCCAGCGCCGAGGGCAAGAAGGGCGGTGAGTTCTACACCCCCCGCTGCGTCGTTAAGCTACTGGTCGAGATGCTGGAGCCCTATCGGGGCCGGGTATACGACCCCTGCTGCGGCTCGTCGGGCATGTTCGTGCAGTCGATGGAGTTCATTCACGCTCACCGCAACGGAAACGGCAATGGTGGCAAGGCCAAGGCCGATATCTCGATCTACGGGCAGGAATCGAACTACACCACCTGGCGCTTGGCCAAGATGAACCTCGCTATCCGGGGCATCGACGGGCAGATCGCCCATGGCGACACGTTTCACAATGACCGCCACCCCGACCTGAAGGCCGACTTCATCCTCGCCAACCCGCCTTTCAACATCTCCGACTGGGGCAGCGAGCGGCTGCGCGGCGACAAGCGCTGGCAGTATGGCGATCCGCCTGCGGGCAACGCAAACTATGCTTGGGTGCAGCACATCGTGTATCACCTTGCGCCGTCCGGTGTTGCGGGATTCGTGCTGTCGAACGGCTCTATGTCGTCGAACCAATCGGGCGAAGGCGAGATTCGCAAGAAGCTGGTCGAGGAGGATGTCGTCGACTGCATGGTCGCCCTGCCGGGCCAGCTATTCTATTCGACGCAGATTCCCGCCTGCCTCTGGTTCCTCGCCCGCGACCGCAAGAACCACAAGTTTCGCGATCGGCGCGGCGAGGTGCTTTTCATCGACGCGCGCAAGATGGGCTTCATGGTCGACCGCACCCATCGCGATCTGTCGGACGAGGACATCGCGAAGATCACCGGCATGTACCACCTCTGGCGCGGCGAGACCGATGTGCCGCCCGAGGTGGTGGACGGCCTGACAGCCTACGAGGACATTCCCGGTTTCTGCAAAGCCGCCTCGATGGAGGAGATCCGCAAGCACGGGCACGTGCTGACCCCTGGTCGCTACGTGGGCGCCGAGGCGGCGGACGAGGATGGCGAGGCCTTTGCCGAAAAGATGGTCCGACTCGTTGCTGACCTGCGCGCCCAGCAAATTGAAGGTGCACGCCTCGATTCCGCAATCACCGCGAACTTGCAGGAGCTCGGGTATGGCAGGTGATTGGCCAGAGGAAACCCTTGGATGCCTCTCATCCTACCTTAATCGGGGAGCTGCCCCTCGATACGTCAACGAAGGAGGGATGGTTGTCCTGAACCAGAAGTGTATCCGGGACCAAAGGATTAGCTTCGGGAGCGCCCGACGCACGGATCATTTGCTAAAACCAGTCAGTCCTGAACGGACGCTCCGGCAGTGGGACATCTTGGTCAATTCCACAGGGGTTGGCACGCTCGGCCGAGTTGCTCAAGTGAACTTCCTTCCGGAAGCAACGACGGTCGACTCGCACGTAACGATAGTTAGGCCCGATCCCGACGCCGTCGACCCGCGCTTCTTGGGCTTCGCGATCCGAGCGCTGGAAACTGAGGTTGAAGCACTTGGCGAGGGGTCGACCGGCCAGACGGAGCTTTCACGAACAAGACTCGCGTCACTTCCCATACCATTGCCTCAAATGAGTGAACAGCGCGCCATCGCGCATATCCTCGGCACGCTAGACGACAAGATCGAGTTGAACCGGCGGATGAGCGCGACACTGGAGGCAATGTCGCAGGCGCTTTTCAAGGCTTGGTTCGTCGATTTTGAGCCTGTCCGCGCCCAGGCTGAAGGCCGCGATCCCGGACTGCCTCCACAGCTCGCCGCTCTCTTCCCCGACCAACTGGTCGAAACAGCGGGCGAAATAATGCCAGACGGCTGGAGGCTTCAGCCGCTGAAAGATCACGTGGACGCTGAAAAGGGCCTTAGCTACAAAGGTAGTGGTCTTGGTGAAGAAGGCGTTCCACTTCACAACCTCAATTCAATATACGAGGGCGGCGGCTACAAGTACGAGGGGATCAAATACTATTCTGGGGACTACAAGGAACGTCACCTTGTGAAGCCGGGAGACTTGATTGTCGCGAATACAGAGCAGGGCCACGACCGGCTTTTGATTGGATATGCCGCTATTGTCCCGAAGTCGTTCGGCGTACACGGTATTATAAGCCATCACATCTTCCGCCTCAGGCCGAAGAACAAAAGTCCTCTGAGCCGCAATTTCATCTGTGCATTGCTTAATTCGCCGCGCATGCATGAAGTCGTAAGTGGCTACTCCAACGGCACGACTGTCAACATGCTTCCAGTTGATGGATTGCAGAAGCCCTTGGTCATTGTTCCCCCGGACGGCCTGATCGAAGCCTTCGACAGACTTGCCACAAGCGCTGAGCATCGACGGGAAGAGATGGTCTCCGAGTCCCACACTCTCTCGGCTCTCCGCGGCACGCTACTCCCAAAGCTCATTTGCGGCGATCTGCGTGTGAAGGATGCCGAAACCTTCCTCGAACGGGTGCTATAATGGCTGCACCTGCGCCTCAGCCGTTCGTCATGCACGGCGCCCGCGACGCCATGTCTGCGGGCTTGGCGCATATTGAGGAGCAAGTGAAAGGGATCGAGCAGGCCGTGGTGGAGAACCCTGGTCTCGCGTTTGATCTCGCCAAGACGCTGGTCGAGAGCACTTGCCGGGCCGTTCTTGGCGAACGCTCCGTTGCCTATACGGCCACGGACGATTTGCCGAAGCTGTTCAAGTCCGCCACGCAAAATCTGCCCTTCCTGCCCGCAACCGCGAGTGATGCCGCCGAGGTGCGCAAGAGCTTGGCTCAGACGCTCGCCGGATTGAGCACGGCAATCCAGGGCATCTGCGAGTTGCGCAATCAGTGCGGTTTCGCCTCGCACGGCGCGGGAGAGCCTCGCCCGGTTATGGAGGCGGTCCAGGCGTTGCTCGCGGCCGAGGCGGCCGACGCCATCGTCGGCTTCCTCCACCGCGTCCACCGGCAGGATCGCACGCCGCCAGCCCCAGCGGGTCCCAGTCTTGAGGACGGAGCGGCCTTCAATGCATCACTCGATGAGGAAGTCGGCCCGATCCAGATCCGCGAAGCTCTCTTCAGCGCGAGCGAGGTGCTGTTCCGAATGGAGCCGGAGACGTACCGCATCTACCTCGCCGAATTCGATGGTAACAACGCCGACGCCGAGGCTCCGGCTGATGAGGAGGCCCAGCCATGACCGAACGGGGCGTAACGGAATCCGTCGTCGAGCAGGCAGCCCTAGCCTGGTTGGAGAGCACTGGCTGGCAGGTCGTCAATGGCGCAGAGATCGCACCGGGTGAGCCGGATGCCGAACGCGACAATTATGGGCAGGTCGCTCTCGAACGTCGCCTGAGAGACGCCCTGGCGCGGAACAATCCAAAGCTGCCATCCGAGGCTCTCGAGGACGCGCTGCGAAAGCTTATCCGCCCCGAGGGCGTGGAGCTGATCCTGCAGAACCGGGCACTGCACCGGCTGCTGGTGGACGGTGTCACCGTTGAGTATCGCGATGTCGACGGGGCCATCCGCGGCGCGCAGGCGAGCGTTATCAACTTCGACCGGCCCGAGGCCAATGACTGGCTTGCCGTCAACCAGTTCAGCGTGGCTGAGAACAAGCACGCTCGCCGTCCTGACGTGGTGCTATTCGTCAATGGTCTTCCGCTCGGCGTGATCGAGTTGAAGAACGCGGCGGGCCAGAATGCGACGATTTGGAGCGCGTTCCAGCAGCTCCAGACCTATCAGGCCGAGGTGCCGTCGCTCTTCGCGACCAACGCGCTGCTGGTCGCCTCCGACGGCGTGGAGGCTCGTGTCGGCGCCGTCTGTGCTGGGCGGGAGTGGTTCAAGCCTTGGCGCACTATTGCGGGCGAAGCTTTGGCCGATACGCATCTGCCGGAACTGCAGGTCGTGATTGAAGGTTTGTGCGACAAGCAGCGCTTTCTCGATCTGATCCGCGACTTCATCGTGTTTGAGGACGATGGCGGACGTGTCATTAAGAAGATGGCTGGCTACCATCAGTTCCACGCCGTGCAGGCGGCAGTGGGCGAAACGCTGCGCGCGGCTGAGATGGTGCGAGCCGTGTCCGGTGAAGACAGCGGGCGGCGTGGGGGCAAGCCCGGCGACCGCAGGGTCGGCGTTGTCTGGCACACGCAGGGCTCGGGCAAGAGCCTGACAATGGCATTCTACGCTGGGCGGATCATCCGTGAACCCGCCATGGAAAACCCAACCGTCGTGGTGCTGACCGACCGCAACGATCTCGACGATCAGCTCTTCGGCACATTCTCACGCTGCGCCGGATTGCTGCGCCAGCCACCCGCGCAGGCGGATTCCCGAGCGAACCTGCGCGACCTTTTGGCGGTCGAAGCTGGCGGTGTCGTCTTCACCACGATCCACAAGTTCTTCCCTGAAGAAAAAGGCGACCGTCACCCCACGTTGTCAGAACGGCGCAACATCGTGGTCATCGCGGACGAGGCGCACCGCAGCCAGTACGATTTCATCGACGGCTACGCCCGGCACATGCGCGATGCACTGCCCCACGCATCGTTCATCGGCTTCACGGGAACGCCTATCGAACTCCAGGATGCCAGCACGCGCGCGGTTTTCGGCGATTACATCAGCATTTACGATATCCAGCGCGCGGTGCAGGACGGCGCGACGGTGCCGATCTATTATGAGAGCCGCTTGGCAAAGCTGGTTCTGGACGAAGCCGAGCGGCCGAAGATCGATCCGGAGTTCGAGGAGGCAACAGAAGGCGAAGAGGTCGAGCGCAGAGAGAAGCTGAAGTCGAAGTGGGCGCAGCTTGAGGCCGTCGTTGGAGCGGACAGACGGCTGGAACTGGTTGCGCGAGATATCGTGGAGCATTTCGAAAAGCGCCTGGAGGTTATGGACGGCAAGGGCATGGTCGTCTGCATGAGCCGCCGCATCGCGGTGGAATTGTACCGCGAAATTTCGAAGCTGCGACCCGAATGGCACGACGAAGCAGACGAAACTGGCGCAC
>Ga0209066_10003482_pt1 | contig 17911 bp, 14 predicted proteins | sample All_14_2_FD_187198 | JGI IMG/M metagenome (GOLD analysis project Ga0209066, IMG submission 187198) | Freshwater microbial communities in response to fracking from Pennsylvania, USA - Allegheny Zone_MetaG_DW_15 (SPAdes) (version 2) ... | reverse complement strand
TGATGCTGCACAAGCCGGTCGGCTATACCTGTTCCAGCAAAGACCCCGGACGCATCGTGTATGACCTGCTCCCGGATCGCTTCCGGCAACGCTCGCCCGTGCTCGCCACGGTGGGGCGACTGGATCGGGAAACCTCTGGATTGCTGCTGCTGACTGACGATGGACAGCTACTGCACCGGATCATTTCGCCACGCAGTCATCTGCCCAAAGTCTACGAGGCCGAGTTGGCCGAGCCATTGCGCGGAGACGAAACAGCACTGTTCGCCAGCGGCGAATTGCTGCTCGAAGGCGAGTCTTCGCCCCTGCTACCCGTCGAAATGCAGGTGCTATCGCCGCAGCGCGCGCGCCTGACCCTGCACGAAGGCCGCTACCACCAGGTACGGCGGATGTTCGCGGCGACGGGCAACCACGTCACGGCGCTGCACCGAAGCCACATCGGCGGACTTGCGCTGGATGGACTCGCTGCGGGGGAATGGTGTGCACTGAGCACGGAAGCGCAAGCGGCCTTGTGGCTGCGCGCCAGCTGAGGCATGGGCTAGGAGTCTGTCGGACTTGAAAAGGAATCGGCTGCAAAGACGTCCGCGCGGACCACTATTTCCACCGATAGAAACACGAAACCCCAGCCCCCACCGTGGCGTGAGGACTGGGGTTTCGGTGACTTCCTTGTCATGACCGACCCGTTTCGGTGGACTCGACCCGTTGGAAGGACGGGTAGAACCCGGTGCAGATGAAACCAGTCGAATCGTTGCCAGCAAACCACGTGGATGGCGCTGGAAACCGGGTACAGCCCCTGTCAACGATGTCAGAGGCTCTCCAAACCGCAGCGCCTCTGCATTCAGATGATGCCTGCCAAATGCGCTTCGCGCCACGTCTTGCGTCAAACGGCAAAGTATGGTCCGCAAGACGCCCAAACCACGCGAGGGATACGCGCCAACGCGGGGCAGCCGGACAATTCGGTGGGCATACCACCCACACACGCATCGCCGTCTGCCCGTCCCGTCCTCCCTGCGAGTCTGCTGCACAGCAACTCGACGCTGTCGACGTCGCAAGCTAAGGTAGGCGCATAGATTCAGTTGAATCTCAATTAGCTGTTGCTTATTTCAATGGCGATGTTCGTGCCCTGCGACGAACCCCGATACCCCGCACTTCGAGCGAGAACAGCATGCTGCTAGCACTGATCGGCGCACTGGTTATCGGCCTCAGCCTGGGCTTGTTGGGCTCTGGCGGATCGATATTGACCGTGCCGATTCTGGTCTATGTGGTCGGTCAGCCGGAAAAGATCGCGATTGCCGGATCGCTGGCCATCGTCGGTGGTATCGCGCTGGCGGGCGCACTGCCACGCACATTCAAGCGCCAAGTCGATTGGCGCAGCGTCGTCTGGTTTGGCCTTCCCGGCATGGTCGGCACCGTGTTCGGCGCCTGGCTGTCGCAGTGGCTTTCCGGCGCGATGCAGCTCCTGCTGTTCGCCGTCGTCATGCTGGCGGCCGCGTTCATGATGTTCCGCCAGTCTGCGGCCAGCGCCTGCTGTTCGCCGTCGTCATGCTGGCGGCCGCGTTCATGATGTTCCGCCAGTCCGCGGCCAGCGCTGCGCCAGCCCAATTGGCCCCAAGACGCCGCGCGGCCATCGTGTTGGATGGCGTTGGCGTTGGCACCGTTACCGGCGTGGTCGGGATCGGCGGCGGCTTCATGATCGTGCCCGCGCTGGTCCTGCTCGGCGGACTGCGCATGCAGGTCGCCATCGGGACCAGCCTGTGGATCATCGCCGCCAACGCCTTCAGCGGCTTCGCCAAGCACTGGATGCTGCTGCATCGGGCTGGTGTGGCCCTGGATTGGACGCTGATCTTCACCTTCATCGGCATTGGCGCGGCCGGTACGGTCATCGGAATGCAGATCGCCGACCGTCTGCCGCAAGCCTTGCTGAAACGCGTTTTCGCCGGATTCCTCGTGGTGATGGGCGTGTTCATCGTCTATCGCACCTTGCCCGGCTTGTTGTGATTCAACCCAGCGCGCCTTCGCTTCGACGTTGGCTCGCTTCTGCTTCGCTGACCTTCGCCCAAGGAGATCGCCATGAAACCCACCGTTCTGCCGTTTTTCCACCAAGACAGTTGTACCTGGACCTACGTGGCCTTCGATCCGGCCAGCAAGCAGGCCGCCATCATCGATCCGGTGCTGGATTACGACCCGAAGTCCGGAAACACCTCGCTGGCCAATGCGGAAGAAGTCCGAAATGCGGTGAACGCGCACGGCTTGCGTGTGCAGTGGATTCTGGAAACCCACGCGCACGCCGATCACCTGTCCAGCGGTCATTGGCTGCGCGCCCAGTTCCCTGGCGCCAAACTCTCGATTGGCGAGGGCATCTGCAAGGTGCAGAAGACCTTCCGCGGCGTGTTCAACCTGGGCGAACACTTCCCGGCTGATGGCAGCCAGTTCGATCACCTGCACAAGGATGGTGATCGGTTCATGCTGGGCGAGGTGGCGGTGCAGGTCATCGCCACGCCTGGCCACACCAACGACAGCGTCAGCTACCTGATCGGCGATGCGCTGTTCGTGGGCGACACGATGTTCATGCCGGATGGGGGCACCGCACGCTGTGATTTTCCCGGCGGCGATGCGCACATCCTCTACCAGTCGATCCATCGCCTGTTTGCGCTGCCCGATGACACGCGTGTCTTCGTCTGCCACGACTACGCACCCGGCGGGCGCGACTACCTTTACGAAACCAGCATCGGCGCGGAAAAAGCCAACAACATTCATGTCGGTGGCGGTCGCAGCGAAGAAGCCTTTGTGGCCATGCGCGAGGCGCGCGACAAGACGCTGGCGATGCCGGTCCTGATTCTGCCCTCGGTGCAGGTCAACATCCGCGCCGGTCAGCTCCCGGAACCCGAAGCCAACGGAGTGCGTTATCTCAAGCTGCCGGTCGACCAGTTCCCCGGTGTGCCCAAGTAAACCGAGCGGTTTACGACATCGACTCGTGTGGCCCGACGTCCGAAGCCAGCGAGCGCAGTCGGCGATACAGACTGCGCTCACTGATACCGAGCTGCTTCGCCAGTTCCCGCCGACTGCCCCGGTGCGCGGCAGCGTGCTGACGCAGTTGGTCCGGCGATAGCGCCGCCAGGTCTTCGACCCGTCGACGGCGCGGCGCCGACACCGTCGACGGGCCTTCCAGTGCGAGCGCCGCATCCAGCGTTTCCGCACTGATCTCGTCGCCATCGGTCAGCAAGAGCGCGCGTTCCAGCAGGTTTCGCAGCTCGCGGATATTGCCCGGAAAGTCATGCTGGCTCAGCCGCTCCATGGCGGCCTCGCTCAATTGCAGGACACGGTTGCCCGCCAGACGCACCAGCATCGACTCGGCGAGCAGGGGAATGTCCGCTCGCCGCTCGCGCAGACTGGGCAGACGGATCGGAAAGGTGGCGATGCGGAAGTACAGATCCTGCCGGAACAGACCTTCGCGCACGCGTTGCGACAAATCCCGATGGGTGGCCGATACCAGCCGGATGTCGGCGTGGCGCAGGTCACTGCTGCCGACCCGACGATAGGTTCCCGACTCGATCAAGCGCAGCAGCTTGACTTGCATGCTGAGCGGAATGTCGCCCACCTCGTCAAGAAACAGGGTGCCGCCACTGGCCGATTCCACCAATCCGCGACGAGCTGCGCTGGCGCCGGTGAACGCGCCGCGCTCGTGCCCGAACAACTCGGCTTCGAACAGGCTCTCCGGCAGGCTCGCGCAATCGACCACGACCATCGGCCCGCTTTGGCGATGGCTTGCGCGGTGCAAGGCCTGGGCAACCAGCTCCTTGCCGGTTCCCGACTCGCCGAGCAGCAGAACCGATGCCTCCGACGGCGCGACACGATTGAGCAGTGCCAGCATGCGCTGGAAGGCCGCCGAACGTCCGACCATTCCCTGCGGACTGGCCGCCGTGCGGGCCAGCGAAAGGCTCTCCATGCGCTCGACGAAATAGCGCGCTTCGCCGGTCGCATCGCGGATCGGCACCAGTTCGATACCGACATACGCATCGCCTTCGTTGGTGTGATGCAGGTGCAGCACCCGCTCGCGCTTGCCGGACAACCGTGCGGCAGCCAGGGGACAGGATTCACCCGCCTGATCGCAAGGTCGATTGATCCCGTGCGACACCTGGTAGCAGGTGCGCCCCACCACGCTGTCGTTGCGCTGGAACTGCGCCCGATAGGCCGCGTTGGCGGCCAGGATGCGGTACTGCCCGTCAAACAGGATGTGCGGCTCGGGCAGGCTCTCCAGATAGGCGATCAATTCGGCCAGCGGTTGCATTCTGATTTCCCGGATCGGCGACACTGCCATATTGGCAGATTGGCACACTGCCATCACTGCCAACGGCAGTGCTCAGGCAGCGGATAACCAATCTCCCTGCTGCACTTTGTCGCGCGGCACATTGACGCTGCGGCAATATGTCGCGCAAGCATTTGATATTAAACAACATTCCTAAACCCGCAACGAGCGCATGCTGCTTGGCATGTTTCGTGTTTGGTCAAGGGCTGGATTGTCCATCCGAGGGCGTCAGCCGGGTTCCCCGTGATCCCACCCATTCCGGCACTGACACTTTTGCTGTGTGAGGAGATTGTTGTGATTTCAGAACAACTGGTTGATTTATCGCGACTGCAGTTCCTGGTAACTGCGATGTACCACTTCCTGTTCGTGCCGCTGACGCTCGGCATGGTCTGGATTCTGGTGATCATGGAGTCGGTCTATGTCATGACCGGCAAGGTGGTGTGGAAGGACATGACCCGCTTCTGGGGCAAGTTGTTTGGCATCAACTTCGCACTCGGCGTCACCACCGGCATCACCATGGAGTTCCAGTTCGGTACCAACTGGGCCTACTACTCGCACTACGTCGGCGACATCTTTGGCGCCCCGCTGGCGATCGAAGGGTTGATGGCGTTCTTCCTCGAATCGACCTTCATCGGCCTGTTCTTCTTTGGCTGGGACCGACTGTCCAAGCCGCAGCACCTGATGGTGACCGTGCTGATGGCAATCGGCACCAACCTGTCCGCGTTGTGGATTCTGGTCGCCAATGGCTGGATGCAGAATCCGGTCGGCGCGGAATTCAGCTACGACACCATGCGCATGGAAATGGTCGATTTCTGGGCCGTCGTGTTCAATCCCGATGCGCAGGCCAAGTTCGTCCACACCGTTTCGGCCGGTTACGTCACCGGCGCGATGTTCGTGCTGTCGATCTCGGCCTTCTATCTGCTGCGCAAGCGCGACATCGAGTTCGCCAAGCGCAGCTTCCGCGTTGCCGCCGCCTTCGGGCTGGCGTCGGTCTGCTCGGTGATCGTGCTGGGTGACGAGTCCGGCTACACCGTCGGCGAAGCGCAGCAGACCAAGCTCGCCGCGATGGAAGCCATGTGGCACACCGACCCGGCTCCGGCGCCTTTCAACCTGGTCGCCTGGCCCAACGAGCTGGAACAGAAAAACGACTGGGAATTGCAGATTCCCTACGTCATGGGATTGATCGGCACCCGTTCGGTGACCCACACCATGCCCGGCATCCACGACATCAAGGAACGCAACCGCGAACGCATTCTCTCGGGTGTCAACGCGGTGGTGGCACTGGAGACGCTGCGCAAGAACCGTGAGGACGCCGCAGCCAAAGCGACCTTCGAGGCGCACAAGGCCGATCTGGGTTTTGGCCTGCTGCTCAAGCGCTATACCGATGATGTGCGTGCCGCCAGCCCGGAAATGGTCGAAAAGGCGGTGCATGACACCGTACCCGCCGTCACGCCGATGTTCTGGAGCTTCCGCCTGATGGTCGGGCTGGGCTTTCTGATGCTGGTGCTGTTCAGTCTCGCCTTCCTGTCCACCCTGAAGGTCAACTGCATGCAGAAGCCCTGGTTGCTGCGTTGGGCGCTGTGGATGTTGCCGGTGCCCTGGATCGCCAGTGAACTCGGTTGGTTCGTGGCCGAATATGGCCGCCAGCCCTGGACCATCTACGGCGTGCTGCCCACCCACCTGTCGGTTTCCAACCTCACCGTCGAAAGCCTGTATGCGTCCATCGCCGGTTTCGTCGCCTTCTACACCGTGCTGGCCATCGTCGAGATGTACCTGATGGTGCGTTTTGCCAAACAAGGTCCGGGCAGCCTGGGCACGGGCCGCTACGACAACGAACCTTCCTTCGCCGAAGCGCACTGAGGAGCACGATCATGTTCGACTACGAAACTCTCAAAGTGATCTGGTGGCTGCTGGTCGGCGTGCTCTTGCTCGGCTTCGCCATCATGGACGGGCACGACATGGGCGTCGGCACCCTGCTGCCCTTCGTCGGCAAGGACGACGTGGAACGTCGCGTCATCATCAATACCGTGGGACCGCACTGGGATGGCAACCAGGTCTGGTTCATCACCGGCGGTGGTGCCATTTTCGCGGCGTGGCCGCTGGTTTACGCGACCGCGTTCAGCGGCTTCTACTGGGCCATGCTGGCGGTGCTGTGGGCCTTGTTCTTCCGCCCGGTCGGCTTCGATTACCGCAGCAAACTTCACAACCCGACCTGGCGCAAAGTCTGGGATTGGGGCCTGTTTGTCGGTGGTGCCGTACCGCCACTGATCTTTGGTGTCGCGTTCGGCAACCTGTTCCAGGGTGTGCCCTTCCACTTCAACGACCTGCTGATGTCCTCCTACACCGGCAGTTTCTGGGCCTTGCTGAATCCCTTCGCCCTGCTGGCCGGCGTGGTCTCCACCGCCATGATCACCCTGCATGGTGCGGTCTATCTGGCGCACCGCACGGAAGGCAACATCCAGCAGCGCGCTGTCCGCGCGGCTGTCGTTTTCGGGTTGCTGATGGTTGCGGGTTTTGTCGCTGCCGGAGTGTGGTTGCATACCGGTATCGAGGGCTACGTCATCACGTCTGCGATCGATCCGAATGCGCTACCGGACCCGCTGTCGAAAACCGTGGTGCGCCAGGTCGGCGCCTGGTGGAACAATTTCGATCAGCATCCGATCCTGCTGATGATTCCTGCACTGGGCATTCTGGGCGCACTGTGGGCGGTCGCACTGGTGCGCTGGTATCGCACCGGACTGGCCTTCATCGCCAGTTCGATCTCGATGGCCGGGGTCATCGGCACGGCGGGCGTCACCCTGTTCCCCTTCGTCATGCCATCGTCGTCAACGCCGAACGCCAGCCTGACCGTGTGGGACAGCGTATCCAGCCACCTGACCCTGGGCCTGATGTTCTGGGCAACGGTGATCTTCATGCCCTTGATCATCGTCTACACCAGTTGGGCCTATCACGTAATGCGCGGCAAGGTCACCGCCGCCTACGTCCGCGAAAACTCGCATTCCGCCTACTGAGGAGAATCCCGATATGGCCGTCACTACCGTCGCATTGACGATGCAGAACAAGCGCGAAATCACCGAACATGCGGGCAAGTGCCGCAACTTCCTGCTGGTCCGCTTCGATCAGGGCCAGGAAGTCGAGCGGAGCTGGGTGAAACTGTCGCTGGACGAAACGTTTTCGCAATGGGGAGCGCCGCTGCCGCCCGGATTGCAGAACATTGACGCCTTGATCACCCGCGGCGCGGGACCGGGTCTGCAACTGCGTCTGGCTGCGCAGAAGGTGCGTGCGCTGATCACCGACATCGCCGACCCGGAACAGGCACTCGGCATGTACTGCAAAGGTGAACTGAGCGCCCCGATTCCCTCGCCCTGGTCGCCCGTCGTCGTCGCCGAAGGCGGTTGCGGTGGACACGGCTGCGGTTGCAAACACTGAAGGAGTACGTATGTGGTATTTCGCTTGGATATTGGGTGTGGGCTTTGCCGTGCTGCTGGCGATCCTGAATGCGATGTGGGGCGAGAACGAGGAAGCGCGCGCCAATCCACAATCGGATCAGACACCGCGCTAGGAGCCGGCGCGGCAGAAACGATCGAGGCGAAAAGTCGGCTGCGCGAGGACGGGTTTTCGGCGATTCGCCGGTCCATAGCACGGCTATGGGCCAAGAATCGGCGGAAATAGTGGACCGCGCAGACGGCGTTGCAGACCGGTTGGCTTCTGCCGCGCAGGCTCCTGGGAGTCTGTCGGACTTGAGAGGGAATCGACTGCAAATCCGACTGGCTCCTGGATTGATCAATGACAAGGTGTCCGGGGCGCGTGCGAATCCACAATCCCCGGACGTCCATCCAACACGACCCTGTGACCGACGAGTCGATGAGCGCTCCCGAAGCACCACCTTGCGGCGTCTTTCGCGTTCTGTTCGATCACACGACGGGCGGGCTGTCCTACCTGATTGCCAATCCCGGTGAGCGTCAGGCCCTGATCATCGATCCGGCGATTGCCGATATCGCACTCATTCTCGCGTTGCTGCACGAGCTCGGACTGCAACTGACGCATGTCGTGCAAACCCACGTCCACGACCCGGAATTCCCGGCCGGTCGTGCCTTGAGCGAACTGACTGGCGCCACACCGATCTCACCGCTCAGCCCGCACCCGGCGACGGCAACATTGCTGTTGGGTTCGACACCGATTCAATTGCTCGACACGCCGGGTCATCTTGAGCAGGGACTGAGTCTGCTATGGCACGACCGCCTGTTCTGCGGCGACCTGCTGACGCCGTTCGAATGCCATCTCGGCCCTGGCGTGAAACTGCCCGGTGCACACTGGGAAAGCCTGCACCGGATACTTCAACTGCCCGCCGAAACACTGGTATTCCCGGCCCACGCGCATCGTGACCGACGGATCTGGATGCTGGCCGAATTGCAGGACGAGCATCCCGCGTCCCGCCTGAGTCGGGATGAATTTCTGCAATCCCTCCACACCGCGAGCCAGTCCGCCATCAGTGGTTGAAGGCCGCACGTCGACGGCCATCCAACGGCATCGCTCAACGTCGGCCTTTGTCATTCAGTTGGCGCGCGTCGGCTTCCGCCAGCGCATGCTGAACCGCCAAGGCGTGACGCTGCTGCAACGCCGACTTCTGCACCGCTTGCAGCGTCGAATCGACGATCAAATCCGGCGTGCCGGGCGGCAACATCTGCAGCGACTTCATGAAGTCGATCACCGCATCGCGACCGCGCTGATCCAGTGCGAAGTAGGCATCCCGCGAATAGCGCGCGTCGCCGCCATGCACATCGATGGCTTCGGTCAGCGTGGTCAGATCTCCTTTGTGGCCATAAGGTGCCGAGTTGCCGACATCCCACAGTTTGCGGGTGAGAAATAGCTCGGTTGCCACGCCCGCCTGCACAAGCTGCTCATTGCACAGGTGTCGAATATCCGCGTCGCACAAATTGTGGCGCTTCAGGTCGGTATAGGCCCGTACCAGCGCACCGCCATTCGCGGACGCCTCCAGACGCGGCAACTGCCCTTGCGTGGTGAGGTCGAAGCGAATCTCGCGCAGGTCCGCGACACCGGCCGTTCCGCTCGGGTTGAAGGGATTGGGCTCCGCGAACTCGCGATCTTCCAAGGCCAGAACCGGAACATGGCAGTCGGCGCATCCGATCCGATCGAACAGCCGCTTCAGGTCGGTATAGGCCCGCACCAGCGCACCGCCATTCGCGGACGCCTCCAGACGCGGCAACTGCCCTTGCGTGGTGAGGTCGAAGCGAATCTCGCGCAGGTCCGCGACACCGGCCGTTCCGCTTGGGTTGAAGGGATTGGGCTCCGCGAACTCGCGATCTTCCAAGGCCAGGACCGGAACATGGCAGTCGGCACATCCGATCCGATCGAACAGCCGCTCACCCACCAAGGTCGACACCAATGCCTCGTTGTCACTGGGCAAAACCTGACCCGGCACGCCCAAGGCCGCCTGATACAAGGTGACCGCCGTGATGTCGCCGACACTGAGTTCGTCCGCCACATCGTCCTGGTCGAAGTCCGCGCTGCCGGTGCGCGCCATCCCGAAGCGCTCGACGGCCTGCATGCCGTGATGATGGTTCATCGCGTTGACGCTGAATTCGCGCAGTGACACCACCACGCCCTTCTGGTGAAACGGCTTCAGCACGAGGTCGGCGTCGATGCCTTGCACATCCGTGTTGTCGTAGTGCCCGTCCGGTTGCGCGACCAGGCTGCCGAACGACACGCCTTTCGCTGACAGCGCGACGCGCACAGGTTGACCGCTTGCCAACGCCTGCTGCATGCCCGCCGCACGCTGCGCGCGCAAGGCAACGCTCATCTCGCGCGCCAGCATTTCAATCGCTCCCGAGCCTTGCATGCCAAGCGTATTGCGCTCGTTGCTGAATCGCCCCGAGACGGACTCGGTTACCGGGTCGAGCGTCTGTGCCAGCACGAAGACATTGGCAACGACATCCCCGGCGCCGCCGATGAAAGGATCGTTGTGGCAGCCCGCGCACGAATTGGAATCGGGGCCGGAAGTACGCAGAAACAACGGTGCTGATCCGGCGACGCGCGGCGCGCCGCCACCGGTCGTGGCAGGACGCCCCTGACCGTCGTATTGGTTGAACTTGGCTACAAACAACGCATGGCCCTGTGCAAACAGCGCGTCGAATGACTCCGCGCCCGACTCCGCTGCGGCCTGATCGACATGCCGTTGCAGCACGGGTCCGTCGCCGAGGGCAAACGCCGCCCACGGCATCAGACCACAAGCCCACAGCACACACTTGCCCCACATGATGTTGCGCATATTCCCCTCCAGGATTTCGCGAACGTGTGATCTACCGGATCACTGGTGTGAAGTAAACGCGAAACCAGGGGCGAACCCCTCACGCTTGCACGCCCTTCAATCAAATCCGTCGGTAAACAGCCCTGCGGGTAATCGCAGCTCATGCACCGTCGCAACACGCGAGACCGAACTGCCCGCACTCCCACCTGCCACGCTGGCCACAATCTTGTAGAGCAAGGGCTGGGTTCCGGGCGGATCGACTTCGATGCGCCACAGTGAACTGATGCGCGTCATTTCGCCGACGACTTCGAAGTTCAGCCCATCGTCGCTGGAGACCGACAACACCGGCGTACCGATCACCTGCGTAGCGCTGTCACGAACGCCCCACAAGACACTGCCGAGCGCACTGTTGTAGGCGAAGGCGATACCGGCCTCGCGATCCGAAGCGACGATGCGCGCCAGACCCTCGCGCGCCTGACCCGCCACACCGGCGAAGCTGCCATTGAGCAGGATCTTGCCGTCGATGCCGAGATGGATGCCGAGAATGCTTCCGTTGCTGGTCACAGCGAAGGTCGGATCGGTCGCACCCGTCGCCAGACGACGCGTGATCAGGCCGTTGCTGCCTCCGATCAACACCCGACCGTCCGCTTGCAACGCCAAGGCTGATACACGAGCCACCGCCGCGCTGCTCAAACTGGCGTTGAACCCACTGTCGACGCTGCCATCGCTATTGAGTCGCGCGACCCTGACCCGGCTTGTCGCGCCCAAGGTGGTGAACTCGCCGCCGACCAGGATGTCGCCATCGGGCTGCAGCAGAAGCGTATCGATCCGGCCGTTCGGATTCGGATCGAACGTCGTGTCCAACACACCGCCCGCTCCGTTGACCCGGACCAGATGATTGCGCAGCGTCCCGCTCGCACTGGAGAACGTCCCGCCGATCACGACCTTGCCATCGCGTTGCAACGCAATCGCACGCACCACCGCACCACCACTGAGCAGCGCATTGAACGTGGCGTCCAACGTTCCATCGGCATTCAACCGCGCAATGCCCGCGCGATTGATACCGCCCACCTGAGAGAAGTCGCCGCCGATGAAGATCTTGCCGTCCTGCTGAACCGCCAAAGCCCGCACTGTGTCATTGGCATCAGCCGAAAAGTTGGCAAACGGCGAACGCTGACTGGCGTCACCATTGGTACGGATGACGTAGCCGGCGCCCGCGTTGTAGCCGCCGATGAAGATCTTGCCGTCCTGCTGAACCGCCAAAGCCCGCACTGTGTCATTGGCATCAGCCGAAAAGTTGGCAAACGGCGAACGCTGACTGGCGTCACCATTGGTACGGATGACGTAGCCTGCGCCCGCGTTGTAGGCGCTGGTGAATTCGCCTGCGATGACAATTTCGCCACTGGGCAAGGCCGCCATCGCCAAGGGCACGCCGTTCAATTGCGCATCCGCACTCCCGGACAAGGGCGTGATCACCGACCCGATGCTGTTCATCAGCGCCAATCCGGTGCGCGTGGCATTGTCGAATTGGGTGAAGTCGCCACCGATCAGCCATTGATGGGTGGGCAAACGCACCACCGTCGTGACGATGCCGTTGATGGCGGTGTCTAGGGTCTCATCCATGATCCCATGACCATCGGTGCGGGCCAGCCGGTTGCGCGCGAAGCCACCCGCATCGGTGAACTCGCCGCCAAACACCAGATGGTCACCGGACAACAACTGCAAGGCATGGATCGGCGCATCGGTGCCGCCCAGCACCACACTGCGTGAGCTGTTTTCGTCGAACTGGATGATGCGCTTGTGCGACTTGTTGCTGACGCGGGTGAAGTCACCGGCAATCACGATATCGCCATCGCCTCGCTCGACCACCGCACGCACCCGATTGTCGATGCCGCGTTCGGGATAGTCGGTATTGATGGCGCCACGGGCGGTCAGCCGCACAAAGTTGAGTCGCGATGCGCCATTGACCTGGGTGAACTCGCCGCCCACCAGCAGATCGCCATTCCGCGTAAGGGACAGTGCCAGCACGCTGCCATTGATGTCGGCAACAAAGCGCGTGTCGCGTACGTTGTCGCTGCGCAATCGGGCGATTCGATTGACGGGCAAGCCGCCCAGTTGGGTGAACTCGCCACCAAGAAAAATGGCGCCGCTGGCGGCGTCACGGAGCAGACTGTGCAGCGGTGCATTCACGCCCAGCAAATTGCCCGAAATGGACGCGCCCAACGCATTGATCCGCGCGAAGAACGCGTTCGGTTGCCCAGCAACATTGGTGAATGTGCCACCCAGATAAAACCCGTCCGCGCCATCGTCAATGATCGCATCGACGCGCCCGCTGGACACCGGCTTGAACGCAAGATCGATGCTGCCATCCGCCTTGAAGCGGACCAGCGCACCCATCGGGATGGCGAGGTCGGTGACGCTGAGATTTTCGCCACCGATCAGCACGTCGCCATTTGGCGCGACATGAATCACCCGCACGCTGCCACCGGTCACCGGATTGCCAAACGAACTGTCGCGGCTGCCGTCTGGATTCAGGCGCGCAAGGCGGGTCTGAAACACGCCACCGACACTAGTGAAATCGCCCCCGATCAACAACTTGCCATCATCAAGCCGGGCAATCGCATGCACCGTGCCATCGACGTTGGGATCAAACCCGTCGCGTGCCGATTGGGCATGGATTGCGTGGCACACCAGCAACAAGGCGATCAGCAGAACGCGGGACAAGGAACGGGAAAGACGCATGGCGGACACCTGATCGCGGGGATATTTCCCACCTACCCGGAAAGGTCCGACTTTCCGCCAGTGCCCCCTCAGTTTTCCGGCTGACGCAGCAAGCGCGCCACCGAAACCGTCGCGGTCGATCCGCGCAGCGCGGCGGCGACGTCGACATAGCCTTTGCTCAGGGCGGTTTCGCCCGCATCCCGGCCTATCGTGTCACGCAAGCCGCGCGGTGCACCCAATGCCAGCAACTGCTCCACCAATTTGAGCGCGCCACGCTGCGCGGCCAGATGCAGCACGCTGGCGCCGAGCTGGTTCTGACCATCCAGACTGGCACCGTGGCGCAGCAGCAAGGCGATCTGTTGCGTCACGCCCGACTCGTTCGCAAACGGCTGCAAGGGCGTATCGGCACCGAGCACCAGCATCAAGGCCGTATCCCCGCGTTGATTGGCCTGGTTGATCAGGCGCGCCGCCGGGGTCGCGAGCACCACCTGCCACAGACGCAGGGTCGAATCGACCTCACGCGTGGCGCAGCCGAACCGCGCGAGATAGTGCAGCACGGTATTGCCCTGAGCATCCACCTCGTCCGCATCCAGCCCGCTGCTCAACAGTAGTTCGAGCACCGCCTGTCGCCCCAGCATGGCGGCCAGCATCAATGGAGACACACCGCCATCGAATCGATGCGCGAGCACGTCCGGCTGAGCAACCAATGCCGCCACGATGTCGACATGTCCCCGCATGATGGCGGCGCTCAATGCCGTCGCGCCGGTTGACGCCGCCACCTGCACATCCGCTCCCGACTGCAGCAACAGCCGCACGATGCGCAGGTCACCTCCACCGCAGGCGTGAATCAGGGCGGTACTACCCTTTTCATCACGCTGATCCACGTTGAAACCACACGACAGCAGACAGCTCACCGCATTCAGATCGCCAGCGCGCGTGGCAGCGATCAGGTCACCCGGACGCAACGGCCTGTGCGGGTGCGGCCAGCGCGACCAGTCGAGCCACTCGATCAAGGCATGTCGCCCGGCACTCAACGCCATCCCCAGTGCCGTGCGCCCGTCTGCGCATTGCAGATCGATCCGCGCGCCAGCACGGATGAGACAGACCACGGACTCCAGATCGCCGCGACTGGCGGCCGTCATCAGCGGCGTGAATCCGGCGTGGTCAACCACGTGAATCCGGCGTGGTCAACCACGTTGGGATCGGCGCCGCGAGCCAGCGCCTCGTGCACGCATTCCAACCAGCCCAGACGGACCAGACCCTGCAAGGGGTGAAATTCCGCGGCCTTGCCATGCAGGTCCGCGCCGCGTTCCATCATCTCGGCGCACAGGCTTGCCGCACTGCGGTAGCGAGACGGAAGCGCAATGACCTGGGCCAGCCACGCTGCCAGCAAACCGCGACCGCTGGGCTGCCCGCCCAGACGCATCAAGGCAGCAGCCAGATCCGAACCACCGGTCCGCAAGGCATGGGCCAAAAGGCGATCGACCCCTTCGACCGAAAGCAGGCGCAGCAACCAGTCGCGCAATCCGGCAGGCAACGCGCCGTTGGCCTCTTCCAGTAACAAGCGTTCGGCGAGCCTTGCCCTCTGCACAGGCGAGTCGCCCAGCATCGTCCGCACCAGATCGACGCGATCCGCCAGCGCTGCACGGCGCAGTCGCTCGAAGGCCTCCGCAGACTCATCGTCGCTGCTCGGTGCGTCGCTCAGCGCAGCCGGGATGTCGCGGTCCGGATCGATGCAACGGACCAGATCCCAGCGACCGCGTTGCAAGGCGTGATCGAGCGCCGACAGGCCTTGCTCGTCACGCAAATCGCTGCGCGCTCCCATGCTCAGCAGGGCCGCCACGATGGCCGGGCTGGTCCGTGGTGTGGAGCAGGCCAGAACCAGTGCCGTGCGCCGATAGCGGTCGGTTCGATTGATGTCGATTCGTGTTGATCGGTATGCACTGACCGCCGCATCGACACCCGAGCGAATCGCCTCCATCAGCGGCGTTGCGCCCGCCTGATCAGGCAGATCCGGCTCTGCACCCGCCGCCAGCAGGGCTGCCACGATGCGCGCATTGCCGCGCAGACTGGCTTCGTGCAACGCACTTCGACCAAATCGGCCCTGCGCATTGACGCGCGACTTGTGCCGTAGCAACAGTTCCAGCCCCGCGGTGTCGTCATCGCCGGACGCCGCCCCCAGCAGGGCCGGCTCGGTGCCCGGCCATTCGGTCTTGGAGCCGCGTCCAAGCAGATACTTGGCCGCCCGCCAGTTGCCGCATTCGCAAGCCAGAAACAGCGGCGTCTTGCCCTCGCGATCCGGCAAGTCCGGCAAGTCGAGCGGAGCCCCGGCGTCCAGCAACTGCGCGGCGACATCCAGGTCGGAATAGCGCGCGGCATGGTGCAAGGCGCTGCGTCCATCTCCATCGACACACTTCGCGTCTGCCCCATTGGCAAGCAACATCGCCACGATGGAAGGTCGTCCGGTCAGCGTGTCGCGAACTGCCGCCTGCAGGGGCGGGCGACTTTCCTCGCCTTCCGGGTTGAGACCGGCACCGAGCAGGATCAGATGACGCAGCAGTTCGACATCATCATGCTGACAGGCCAAGGCCAGCAGGCGACGCAAGGGCTTGCGATCATCCTGTTGCAGTTGCTCCCACAGCTCCGGTTCGGCCTGTAACGCGCTCACCACGCGCCGATACTGCCCCGCCCGCGCCCACTTCTCCAAATGGGAGAGCGGCGATGCACTGGTGCGCGGTTCCGCTTCGTTGGCGGCCCCGTCATCGACGGATTTCGTCACTGTCGACGCCACGGGCGGCGCCCGCGTTCCGGAAAGACCCTGCCACATCGCGCGTCGCGCCAGGCCCAACAGGCCGGCAGCGAGCACGACAAGAAAGGCAGCAAGACCGAGCTTCGGAAGCACTTGCAGGTGCTGGATGGCGTCGGGCAGTGGAAATGCCCAGAAGCTCAGCAGACCCAATACCGCCATCTGGATCAGCGTGACCTGCGCAGTAATCGCGAAATCCGGCCGCGTACCCCGCAGCGCGTTGGATTGGCCGCGACGCGCACGTCGCCAAACGAGCGACCAGAGCGAACTGCGGGCCAGCAGGAAGACCCAGCCCGACAGCGGGCCAGCAGGAAGACCCAGCCCGACAAGGCAAAACAACCGATCACGATCCAGACCACGCCGGGGCGCTGCGCATAGGCCCACACCGGCAGACACAACAACATCACGGTCAGCGCCCACAGCCATCCGGCCTGTTGCAGCATCCGCGCGTCAACCCGCAAAGCGGGGCTATCGGCCGCGAGGCGAAACATCGCCGCTACCAAGGACAACCAAGCCACACCCGCTGCCAGCAAGGCATACAGCACCGAGCCACTGATGGCTGCCGCGCCCGTCGCCACCACCGACAGCAACACCGCCACAAGCAAGCCGATCACGCCGTCGCCCCGTCACCAGCTTCCAGCAGGCGACCATTGAACTCCAGCACGTCGACCGAATCGCTGCTTTGCACGTAATAGCCAAGGCGGCGCAGATTGATGAGGACCGTCGCGGCGTTGGCCTGTGCCAGACGGCGCTGCGGTGAGAGGCTCAGACTCATCACCCGATCCAGCCCACCCAAGCGCTCACGCAGTACCGCGGGCAGCCGGTCCGAAACCTCGGCAGAGGCGCAGTAAACGAACACCTGTTCCTTCTTGCGGCTTTTGTAGATCAGGCAATGCATGGCGCTCCGCCGCTGTGGTATCCGGTCCACCATGCTCTCCGGATCGTGACCGGAAACCATGTGGGGACCCTCCTCGTCCCCCATGCGGGAGTCTGCCATGAACGTGGCAAGACACAAGGGCCACCGGGGTTCACCGCGACCTTGCGCAATTCAGGCCGGCAGTGCGCGCGGAGCCGACGAGCGCGGATCGATCTGGCCTCCGATCCACTTCGTCGTCGCTCAGCGAAGGCCGACCGGCGCGCCTTCGAAGTCATCGACGAACACGCGATCCGGGTCGAAGACCTGAAACTCGGCGATGCCCACATAGGCCGACTCGGCATTGCTGGCGGTGTAGCGGAAGTAACGCGCACGGGGTCGCTCAAGGCGCAGGAACGAGGTTTCGACATTGCCCGGCCAGTCAAGCGCTTGCTGGTGGATGGTTCGCCAACTGTTGCCGTCCACCGAGATGTCGACCGCAAACGTCGAGGTCTGCCGCGGCTGCTGCAGCACCGCAACGAAGGGTTCGACGCGACCCAGATCGACGACGAACGACAGCGTGGAAACGTTTCCCTGATAGCTCCACCAGGATGTCTCAGTCAGCCCATCCACGACCTCTTCCGGTGCACCTGACACGGTGTCGGTCAGCGCGGTGACGGGCTTGTTGAGAGCCAGATTCACCATATCCGCCTCGGCTCGCCCGAGGGCCAGCATGGACAGACCACAGACCATGACGCGCCACATCGATGGGATCGACATATCGGCCTCCTTTGGCTGGGGAAATTCATGGTGACCCCAAGCCGCAACGAGGTGTTTGAGGAATCTCAAGATCGCTGTTGCGCAAGGTCGGAGACCCGCGACACACGACCAACCCAACAAAGAATGTGGCCGCGCATCACTGCGCGGCCACATGGAACAACTAGTGGTGAGATCCGATTC
>Ga0209066_10003481_pt1 | contig 17914 bp, 10 predicted proteins | sample All_14_2_FD_187198 | JGI IMG/M metagenome (GOLD analysis project Ga0209066, IMG submission 187198) | Freshwater microbial communities in response to fracking from Pennsylvania, USA - Allegheny Zone_MetaG_DW_15 (SPAdes) (version 2) ... | reverse complement strand
GGCATCATCGCGAGCGAACAGATCGCCCGCTATTGGGAGCACTACGGCCTGGTGCTGGTCACGAACTACCGCGCCTTCACGCTCATCGGGCGCACGCCCTCGGGCGAGGCCGTGGAACTTGAGGGTTTCACGCTGGCCGGGACCGAAGCGGAGTTCTGGCGTCTGGCGGCGCATCCGCGCACCTGCCCCGACCCGGTGCGCGAACGCTTCGCCGAGTATCTGCACCGCGTCATGATCCACAACGCGCCGCTGGCCTCGCCGCAGGACGTGGCCGCGATCCTCGCCTCCTACGCCCGCGACGCCAAGGCCCGCATCGGACACGCCGACCTGCCCGCGCTGGCCGGTCTGCGCGAAGCCCTGGAGAACGCGCTTGGGCTCAAGTTCGAGGGCGAGAAGGGCGAGCACTTCTTCCGCTCCACGCTGATCCAGACGCTTTTCTACGGCATCTTCTCCGCATGGGTGCTCTGGGCGCGTAAGCGCAAGCCCGCCCCGGCCGCCAAAGAAAAAACCCTCAAATATGCCCTGAAAGAGTCGGCTGCCGCCTACCACGCGGACAGCAAGCATTTCGACTGGCACACCGCCGTGTGGCACCTGCGCGTGCCCATGATCCGCGCCCTGTTCGAGCAGGTCGCCACCCCGGCGCGTCTCGGCCCCCTGGGGCTGGAGGAGGTCCTGGACTGGGCCGCCGCCGCCCTGAACCGCGTGGACGGTGACGCGTTCTTTACGGCCTTCGACGAAGGCCACGCCGTCCAGTACTTCTACGAGCCGTTCCTTCAGGAGTTCGACCCCGAGCTGCGTAAAGACCTTGGCGTGTGGTACACGCCGACCGAGATCGTGGACTATCAGGTGGAGCGCGTCGACACCGTGCTGCGCGAAGAGCTGCACATCGCCGACGGCCTCGCCGACCCGCGCGTGATCGTGCTCGACCCGTGCTGCGGCACCGGGGCGTATGTGCGCTCCGTGCTGCACCGCATCGCCAAGACACTGGACGCCAAAGGCGGCGACGGCCTGACGGCGCAAGATCTGAAGACCGCCGCGCTTGAGCGCGTCCTGGGTTTCGAGATTCTGCCCGCGCCGTTCGTCATCGCCCATCTGCAGATCGGCTTGCTGCTGGAAACGCTCGGCGCACCGCTCAACGATGCCAAAGACGAGCGTGTGGGCGTATACCTGACCAACGCTCTCACCGGCTGGGAGCCGCCCAAGGAGCCCAAGACGCTTCTGCTCTTTCCCGAAATGGCGGAGGAGCGCGACGCCGCCGACCGCATCAAGCGGCGCGACAGCATTCTCGTCATCCTCGGCAACCCGCCCTACAACGGTTTCGCGGGCGTGGCCTTGACCGAAGAGCGCGACCTGTCCAACGCCTACCGCACCACCCAGCACGCGCCGCCGCCGCAGGGGCAGGGCCTCAACGACCTCTATATCCGTTTCTTCCGCATGGCCGAACGGCGCATCGTCGAGATGAACCGGCCCGGCCAAGGCATCATCAGCTTCATCTCCAACTACTCCTGGCTCGACGGCCTTTCCTTCACGGGCATGCGCGAACGCTATCTGGAGGTATTCGACAGCATCCGCATCGACTGCCTGAACGGCGACAAGTACAAGACAGGCAAACTCACGCCCGAAGGCGCTCCCGACCCCAGCGCCTTCTCCACCGAGTACAACCGCGAAGGCATCCAAGTCGGCACCGCCATTGCGCTGATGGTAAAAGGCGGCATCTCTCCGGAGGGGACGGCTCCCCGAGCCGTCCGCTTCCGCCACTTTTGGGGCAAAAACAAACGCGCCGACTTGCTCGCCGACAAAGGCCCGTATCAGGAACTCGCCCCGGTTGCGGAAATAGGCTATCCCTTCCTGCCAGGACTCATCGCCGCCGGCTATGCGAATTGGCCAGCGCTGCCTTCGCTCTTTCCAACCTCCTTCCCCGGCGTCAAGACCAGCCGCGACGACTTCCTCGTGGACACCGACCGCGACCGCCTGCTGGCCCGCCTCCAAGCCTACTTCGACCCCGACGTCTCCCATACCGACATGCGTCACCTTAATTCCGGCGTGATGGAAGACACGGCCCGCTTCAAAGGCGAGGCCGTGCGTGACACCCTGCGGAAACGCGGTTTCCTTCCCAGCAACATCGTTCGCTATTGCTATCGTCCCTTCGATACACGCTGGCTTTACTGGGAGCCGGAAACAAAGTTGCTTGATGAGAAGCGAAGCGAGTACTTTCCACACGTCTTCAAAGGCAATATCGCACTCGTGGCACAGCAGAAACCCCGTCGCGAATGGCAACCGCCGCAGACAATTGGCGCGATGGGCTGCATTGATCTGATGGATCGAAGCGCATCCTGTTTCCCGCTCTACCTTCACTCCGACGGCACTTCCCTGCTTGAGCCCGCAGGTAAGCGCCCGAACCTGAGCGATACGGCAACGGCCTATCTCACGGGAATGGCTGCCGAGCCCGAAGAACTCTTCTACCACGCGCTGGCCATCCTGCACGCGCCCGCCTATCGCGTCGAAAATGCGGGCGCCCTTCGGCAGGACTGGCCGCGCATCCCGTTGCCCGCGACGAAAGAGGCGCTGCTGGCCTCGGCGGCGCTGGGGCGGCAGGTGGCGGCGTTGCTGGACACGGAAACGCCGGTGGCAGGCGTGACCGCCGGAAAGATCAGCGAAGAACTCAAAGCCGTGGCGGTCTTCACCCGCACGGACGGCCAGCCGGTCAACCCCGACGCGGGCGACTTGGATCTGACTGCTGGATGGGGTCATGCGGGCAAAGGCGGCGTGACGATGCCGGGACGCGGCAAGATTGAGGAAACGCTCAACGCCCAACGTTCAACTCTCAACGCTCAAGGGAATGCGGTCGATGTGTACCTCAACGACTCGACCTGTTGGCGCAACGTGCCGGTGCCCGTGTGGGAATACACGATCGGCGGGTATCAGGTCATCAAGAAATGGCTCTCCTACCGCGAAAAACCCTTGTTGGGACGTAGCCTGACCGTGGCCGAGGTGCGTTACGTCACAGAGACCGCCCGCCGGATCGCGGCGCTGCTTGCAATGCAGTCGGAGCTGGACGGGAACTATTCCGAATTGGTCAGTAATGCCAGTTTATCTACTTAAGTTGTCTTTTATTCCTCTTTTTGGAGTCTTTCATGGGTAAACACACGGTAATTGCATGGACAAATCACACGTTCAATCCTTGGTGGGGATGTACACGTGTTTCTCCTGCTTGCACGAGCTGTTACGCAGCTACATGGGCGAGAAGGGTTGGGCAAGATATTTGGGGCGACAATAAGGCTCGCCGGTTTTTTGGAGAAAAGCACTGGCGCGAACCTTTAGAGTGGAATTCTTCTGCGCTTGAGCGAGGCGCGAGGGAACGTGTCTTCTGTGCGTCAATGGGGGACGTTTTCGAAGCACGAGATGATCTGGTTGAACACCGAATTCGCCTTTGGAAACTAATCAAGGAGACACCATCGCTTGATTGGTTATTGTTGACGAAACGTGTGGAAAACGTGGCGGCCATGGTTCCATGGAAGAGAAGATGGCCAACAAATATTTGGCTTGGAACAACCATTGAGGATCAAGAAATGGCTGACTTGCGGATGCCACAACTTGTGCGGTTACCAGCACGGGTCAGATTCGTTTCATGCGAACCTTTACTTGGTGAAGTCACTCTCAAGAGATGGTTAAACAGAACAAACTGGGTGATTGTTGGGGGTGAGACCGGGGCAAAAGCTCGGCCAATGGAAATAGCTTGGGCCAGATCTTTACGGGACGAATGTAAGAAGGCGAACACCCCCTTCTTCTTTAAACAATGGGGAAAATGGGCACCTGACAAAGATGATATGCTTCGTTCGTCGCAAAAGAATATCCATAACAGGAATATTGACGGAGAACAATGGAATGAATTTCCAAGACAATGACGGTTTTCTTTTTCCATTACCGCATCCTGAATTATCGGCACAGGTGTCACAAGTCAAGACACCTGAGCGCCCTGTGTGGACAGAGAATAAATCGCTGCTTATCGAAAGATACTTGAAACTATTTCTGTTCATAACAAAGAACGGTGTCTATATTGACGGTTTCGCTGGCCCACAAAGACATGCCAATCTGGACATGTGGTGTGCTGCTCGGGTGATGAAGATTCAACCTTATTGGTTAAAGCATCATTATCTATTTGAGTTGGCAGATAAGAGCATCCCTTGTTTGCGCAACTTAATTGATGAGCTAACCGTAATTAGAAGTAAGGGGTTTGTCGCCGAGATCTTCCATGGCGACGTCAATGTGGAGTTACCGATTCTGTTTGACCGAAATGTTATCCGCGATAAGAGTGCCTGCTTTTGTCTGTTGGATCAAAGGACATTTGAATGCCATTGGTCAACCGTGAAAAGAATTGCTGGCTACAAGAAGGATGGCAACAAAATTGAAATACTCTATTTTCTGGCTAATGGTTGGTTAGACAGATCATTGGTTGCCACAACGCGAAACAAAGACAAGTTGGAAAAATGGTGGGGACGTCCCGATTACATGCATTTGCGAGGGATGAGCGGTATTGAGCGAGCCAAGTTAATGGCAAAGCGATTTTCTGAAGAACTTGGATACAGCTTTGTTGACCCTTGGGCTATTTATCGCTCAAGAAGTTCACGACGGGTTATGTATTATCTTATCCATGCCACCGACCATCCCGAAGCTCCGAAGTTAATGAGCCGTGCGTACAGACAGGCGGTCGATGACACCATCCCTGCGCAGCAGATGGAACTGTTCGATGCGGATCCCGCGTTGCGAGAGGGAGCACACGAGGCGATCAAAGGAACCTTATCGATCTAGCCGAACCGCCATGAAAACGAAAGAACTTTCGCAGTTGATGGAATGGGCGGTATGGGCCCATCTTGATTCGCAAAAGAACATCGAACTGGTGTTATTGAAGGGACACTTGATGCTTGAGGTGATGGTGAACTCTGCGCTCTCGTCGCATTTCAAGCAAGGGTCGGCTTCTGACCTAGGGCTATCGTTTCACAAGAAGGTTGAACTCCTGGAACGTTTTCGGGCCAAAGGTGATCCGATGTTTTCCAAGGTCAAGCAGGCGATCTTTCAAGTCAACCGGATTAGGAATAGACTCGCCCATAACTGGCAATTTGAGAGTCAAGAAGAGCTGAGCACATGGGCAGAATCTGTTTTGGCGGAGTTCCCTTGCGAGAAATTCACACGGTTCACCTTTCGCACGAGAATTGTTCATGCGTTTGCCACGTTGGCGCGAGAGGTGAGCGAATTGCATAATCCGTCATCAGTCACGAATGAGTTGGAGCGCATAGAAAAGCCGACCATATAGCGCGGATGATGGACTTACGGGGCGAGGGCTGGCAGGTCAATGGCGTCCTGTTTGAGTTCCTCGGGCGTGGCCGGGCGGGCGACACTGCCTGCGGGATTTTGGAACCAGCCCGGATCGGTGTATGTGGTGATGCCTTCGCGGACCTTGAGAATCGTGAACATGCCGCCCATGTCGATGTAGCCGAACGGCCCGTCGCCGCCTTTCATCGGAATGCTGTTTGAGGGAACGGCCATGCCCATGTCGCCCATTCCGCCCATGCCGGACTGCCCCATGGTCATGTAACCCGGCACAAGTTTCCGGATCTTTTCGTCCAGACCCTCGGCGTTGATACCCAGAATGTTGGGCAGACCGTGCCCCATCTGGTTCATGACGTGGTGCGTCATGTGGCAGTGCAACCCCCAGTCGCCCGGATTGTCCGCGACAAACTCGACCGCGCGCGTGCTGCCCGCCGGCACGAGAACCGTGGTCTCGGGCCATTGTCCGGCTGAGGGGATCTGCCCGCCGTCGGTTTCCGTCACGAAGAAGCGGTGCCCGTGCAGATGGACGGGATGATGATCCATCGCGCTGAGGTTGCCGAAACGCATGCGGACGCGGTCGCCGCGCTTGACCACGAGCGGGGCCGTGCCGGGGAACGCGCGGCTGTTGATGGTCAGTATGTTGAAGCCCTCCATGGCGCTCGGGTCGGGGCGGCGGGTGCCGGGCTTGATGAACCATTCCGTGAGCATCATGGCGAAGTCGCGGTCCGCACGCGGCTCTTTAAGTTTGCGCGGGTGCACGACGATCATGCCCATGAGCCCCATGCCCATCTGGGTCATCTCGTCAAAGTGAGGGTGATACATGAAGGTGCCTTCGTGCGGGAAGACGAATTCGTAGCGGAAGGTCTCGCCGGGCGCGATCTCTTTTTGGGTCAGGCCGGAAAGGCCGTCCATGCCCGCTGGCAGGCGGATGCCGTGCCAATGCACGGAGGTCGGCTCGGGCAGGCGGTTGCTGACATAGACACGCACGCGGTCGCCTTCGACGACCTCGATCACGGGGCCGGGGGTGTTGCCGTTGTAGCCCCACGCGTCGACCGTCAAGCCGGGGGCCATCTGGATGGTGACAGGCTCCGCGGTCAGGTGGAAGACCTTGACGCCCTCCACGAGTTTGAAGGCGAGCGTGGTGTTGTTGGGAGCCGTCACGGGTGTGTAGTCCACGCCCGGCCGGCCCGGCGGATAGGCCGCACGCTCGGCCTCCGCCCAAGGCAGTGGCGGCAATACCGCGCCGGCCGCGTTCGTCTCCTGCGCGGACGCAGAACAGGCGCCGGCCAGCAGCAGAACCGCGAGGTGCTGAATAGCAGTCACCGCTTTCATCAATGACCGTCCTTTCCGCCGTCGCCCTGCCCCTGTGCGGGTAGCGGGCTGCCCGTGCCTGCCATCGGTGAGCCGCCCGCCAAAGCGTGCTGGAGGGTGAGCCGCGCCAAACGGCATTCCCGAGCGGCCTCCGCCAGACGCGCCGCTGCCTCGAGCTGCCGTTCCTTTGCACGCAGCAGGTCGAAGACGCCTACCAGCATGCCGTTGTAATGCAGGAGCGTTTCGCTCAGCGTCTTCTCGCTGAGGGGCAGCAACTCCTCGCGCTGTATGCGCAAGGCCTGTTCCGCAGCGGCCAGCCGGTCCGCTGCGGACCGCGTCGCCGAAGCGATTGCGACGGCGGTCTCGGCATACCTGTTCCAGCCCGCCTGTATCTGAAAGTCGACCGCCGCGCGTTGTCCCTGACCCTGCTCGAACAGTGGCAGGGTGAGCACCAGAGCCGGGCCGACAGTCCAGGAGCCATCCGAAGCGCGTTCGCTGTCTATACCAACCTGTAGCTCGGGGAGGTAGGCTTTAGTGTTGATGATGCCACGCTGTTGCGTGAGCGCCTCAAGTTCGTTGCGTTGGGCGGAGAGTTCGAGGCTGGCGTTCAAGGCGGCAAGATCAACGTCTGTTGCCGGAACATCCGGGGCATCAGGTTTCACGTCCGCCGGCCGGGCCGTCCAGTTTGTGTCCTCGTGCAGGCCCATGACCCGGTTGACGGCCTCGCGCTTGGTGCGCAACTCGACTTGCCACCCGGCCAGATCGAGCCGGGCGGCGTGATGGTCCTGATCGAAAGCCGCACGTTCGAGGACCGTCATGTTGCCCGCATCGGTCATGCGGCGGGCCACGTCCGCAGCGGCTTCGCGACAATCCACGACCTGCCGTTTCATCTCCGCTGTGACGAGGGCTGTCTGGTATTCCACGAAGGCGGAGCGCGCCTCAAGGGCCGTGTCCATAATCTTGGCGGTCAGGCGGTCTTTAGTCGCGTCGAGTTCGCTTTCCGCAGAGTGCTTGCGTCGCGGCAGAAGCGCGAGTTCCACGATGTCCTGCAGGGCCTTGATATCGACGGCGTCGGTACGGTTGTCGCCGAACCGTGCGGCGGCTTCCACCGTGGGGTTGGGAGGGCGCGCGGCGCGGAGAAGCGCGGAACGGGCGATCCCCAGATTGGCGTACTGGAGAGCGAGGCCCGGATTGTTGATAAGCGCGACCCGTGTGACGGCCGCCTCGTCCAGTTCACCCTGTACCAGCGGAAGCACCTCGGCGGCGGTCTTCAGTTCTTTCCCGCCACGGACGCGGGAAGCCTGCTCAGAGATTTTGGCGCGTGCTTGGGCGTCACCCGCTACCTGGCGCTGATACTCTGAGAGCGGCGGTGTGGCGCAGCCGCAGATCCCGAGGAGCAACGCGAATGCTATGGGGCGCAGCACCGGCGCGGCGGAATGCACCCGTCTGCGCCGGAGCGAATCGCGAAAGGCACTTATCAGGCGCATGCGATGATCCTTCATGCAATCAGTGAACGCCACAGAACCGGCTGAAGGGCGGTTGGGCGGTCCGACCGGTTATGTGCCGCTCATTGAATAAGGCGTATGCCGGGGCGCGGCAGCGCGTGCCTGAGCCCTTCACTACTTGCAGGACGGGCACGCCATCAAGCTGTCGCCGCAGGCCGTACAGGTGTGATCGAACTTGCCGGTCTTGAAAAAGTTCGTTGCGGCTGAGTCGCAGTCGGGGCATGACATCGTCTTCACCTTGCGGTAAACGGTCACTTTGTTGATCTGGTGCGGGCGCGAAACCCAGACCGCCTGGCACTTGCCGCACATCACGGCCTGATCGTCGGCGCCTTTCGCCTCGCACGCCTGACGTCCGGTGGTCGCACAGCCTGTCATCAAGGCAATCGCGCCAGCCATCAAACTCGCCGTCATGATTCGTTTTGCAGTGTTCATTTCTTGGGCCTTTCTCGTTGCTCAGCGCTTGAATGCTACTGAGCGGATGTCTTCGCCTGATCCGCTGCGGGAGTCTTGTCCAAAGTGATCCCCTGTTTTTCCAGAAGGGCGATGTATTTCGTGGGATCCTTCTTCAGCGTGCCGAGACAATCCTTGCAGCAGACATAGATGCGCTTGCCGTCGGCATCGACAAACAGTTTTTTGTTTACTTCGCCGCCCATGACGGGGCAGATGGTCTGCTTCTTGACGGCCTGCTCTGCCGTTTTGGCGGCAGGTGCGGCATCCTCGGCAAAGACAATGCCAGCCGCCATAAATGCAACTGCGGCACTCGCCGCCATGATAATGCGCTTCATAATATCCGTCCTTACGTTTCTCAGGTTCCACAGTTCCTAGCGATCTTCGTTTGCGGTGCTCATGATAGCCTCTTTCAAACGTCATGTAAGTGGGGTTTTTACCCCATGGCGAAAGCACGTCCAATAATGTAGTGTCGAACATTGGAGGGAACGCCTATGAGCAACGCCATTTACACCTGCCCGATGCACCCGGAGGTGCGGCAGGATCATTGCGGTGACTGCCCAAAATGCGGCATGGCTCTGGAGCCTGCGACCGTGGTCACGGGCAGCGATGATGCTGAAAATGCCGAGCTGTATGACATGACGCGGCGCTTCTGGATCGCGGCTGCGTTGACCTTGCCGGTATTTGTCCTTGCGATGGCGCATATGGTTCCGGTACTGGGCCGCCAGGAGTGGGTGAAGGGCGACCTCTCGCGTTGGGTTCAATTAGTCCTCACCACTCCCGTGGTTTTTTGGATGGGGTGGCCGCTTTTCCGCCGCGGAGGGCGTTCCCTAGTGACCCGGACCCACGTGCACCACGTGCACCACCGTAACCAACCCGCCGTGACACCCAGCCAGCGGACCGTTGCGCGGGCGCGGATCATACCGTAGGGTTACACCCCATATGTGTGTAGGCCGATAGCGCGTAAAATGAAAACAATTGGGAGGTTAGACAAGGCTAGGCTGACAACATGCGCAAGCTCCTGAAATCATAAGGCGACTATGGCAACGATTCTTTTAGTTGATGATGAGAAGTTTTCGAAACGCTCATGGCTTTGTGCCGCCACACCCCCAGGCCCAAGGTCATCGCGATGTCGGGAGGCGGCCGGAACAAGCCCGAAAATTATCTGGGAAACGCTCGGCGCACAGCGCACGCCCGCCAAACCTTTTTCCGAAGCAGAGCTGTTGGAGGCGGCGGCGCAGGTGCTCGCTGAGGAGATAAAATGAACTCTCACCAACCCAACGAACAGGCGACGACCGAGGCGTTGCGCGCCGATGCTGAGCGCCACACGGGATGGGCATTCTTCCTGCTCTCGGCAGGCAGCATCACTGCGGCGTTCGGTGTCGTTACGCTGTTGGGCTGGGTTTGGGGCTGGCCACTACTGACCAGCTTCGGAGCGGGCCAGATACCGATGGCGCCAAGCACGGCAGTCCTGTTCCTGCTGTATGGCGCCGCCATCGGTCTGCGCGCCCGCCCCCCTTTGAGCCGCCACACTTTTCAACTCAGTACGACGCTGAGCTGTCTGGGAACGTTGGTCGCTCTCCTGTTGTTCACGCTGAGCAGCCGCGGCCTTCATTGGTCGGCTGAACATATCGCCCTGCCGATCACCGGTACGGTGGGCGTGTCACCGCAAGGGTACATGTCACCCCTGACGGCTTTCTGCTTCCTGCTCGCCGGCTTGTCGTTTCTGGCCTCGCTCGCACAGGCGGCAATCCCCTTGTGGCGCACCACGCTGGCGTGGGGCGCGGCGGGCGTGCTGTCGGGGCTCTGCCTGATTCTGCTGCTGGCCTACCTCTACGGCACCCCCCTGCTCTACGGTGGAACGCATATCCCGCCAGCGCTCAACACCGTCCTGGCCTTTATGGTGTTGAGCCTTTCGCTGCTGACTTTGGCCTACCGGTCCGCCGGGCAGTTCCGCAGAGCGTCCGGAGACAATTCCAGAACCGGCTTTGCCTTGGTTCTGATTTTCCTCCTGCTCGCGTCGGGGATCGTCACCACGGGCTGGCTTTTCTACCGGAGTTCCGCGCACCGCTACCGCGTCGAGATGGAGAACCAGCTTTCCGCTATCGCCGAGTTGAAGGTGGCTGAATTGACGCAGTGGCGCAAGGAGCGCTTGGGGGATGGCGCCCTCCTGCTCGAGAACGCCGCGCTCACCGCCTTGGTGCGACGCTTCTTCGACAAACCCGAGGACGTGGATGCACAGCGCCAGCTAAAGGTCTGGCTGGGCAAATACGAGCACCACTCCCAGTATGACCGGGTCTTGCTGCTCGACACTCTGGGCACTGAACGGCTGACAGCCTCTGCCAAGCACGAGCCGGTGGTAGCCCACCTCGCCCAGGAGGTCGCGGCGGTCCTGCGGTCCGGCCGTGTGACGCTGCTGGACTTTCATCACGGTGCCCCCGACCGCCCGATCCATCTGGGTGTCTTGGTGCCTATTCTTGACGAGGCGGATGCGAATCGTCCGCTGGGCGCGTTCATGTTGCGAATCAACCCGGAAAGCTATCTCTATCCCTTCATCAAGCGCTGGCCGACGCCGAGCCTGACCGCCGAGACGCTGCTTGTCCGCCGGGAAGGCAACGAGGTGGTGGTATTGAACGAACTTCGGTTCCAGACCAACACGGCCCTCAATGTACGCAGTTCCCTTGCGAAGACAAACCTGCCCGCCGTGAAGGCGGCGCTGGGACTGGCAGGCATTGTGGAAGGGATCGACTATCGCGGCGTACCCGTGGTGGGCGACGTGCGTGCGATCCCCGACTCGCCGTGGTTCATGGTCACGCGGATGGATACGTCGGAAGTCTACGGACCGTTGCACGAACGGCTGTGGATGGCGCTCGTGCTGATCGCCGTCCTGCTTTTCGGTGCGGGGGCTGGTCTGGGCCTGGTCTGGCGGCAGCAGCGCGCCCGGTTCTATCGGGAACAGTACGAAATGTCAGAGGAGTCGCGTGCCTCGGAACTGCGCTATCGACGGCTCTTCGAGTCAGCGAAGGATGGCATTTTGATCCTCAACGCGGAGACGGGAATGGTCGTGGAGGCGAATCCGTTTCTGACCCAGTTGCTGGGGCTCACGCACGAGGACTTTCTCGGCAAGAAGGTCTGGGAGCTGGGTTTCTTCAAGGACATCGCCGCCAACGCGGCCAAGTTTGCGGAGCTTCAGGCGAAGGACTACGTCCGCTACGAAGACCTGCCACTGGAGACCCGCGATGGACGGAAAATCGAGGTGGAGTTCGTCAGCAACGTCTATCTGGTGAGCCGGCAGCGGGTGATTCAATGCAACATCCGCGACATCACCGCGCGCAAACGGACGGAACGGTTGGCGAAAGATGTGCTGGCGGCTTTGAACCGGCCCAACAACACCAAGAACATCATCCGCGATATCTTAGCGATGATCAAAACGCAGACGGGCATCGAAGCGGTCGGCCTCCGGCTGAAAGCGGGCGAGGACTTCCCGTACTATCAGACCCATGGATTTCCCGACGATTTTGTGCGGTTGAAGAATCAGCTCTGCGCACGCGACGCGGCGGGGCAGATCCTGCGCGATGGAGACGACCATCCTGTGCTGGAGTGCATGTGCAGCAACGTCATTTGCAGCCATACCGACGCCAAGCTGCCCTATTTCACGGCGGGGGGGAGTTTTTGGACCAATAGCGCCACGGACTTGCTGTCCACCATCACGGGGGCAGGGCAGCTGGCGCGCACGCTCAACCAGTGCCACTGCGCAGGCTATGAATCGGTCGTGATGATCCCCTTGCGGGCGGGTACCGAGACCATTGGTCTGCTCCAGTTGCTCGATCATCGACGGAATCAACTCACCACGGAATTGATCACCGTCATGGAGTGGCTGGGTGCCAGTGTGGGCGTCGCGCTCACCCGCATGCGGGCGGAGGATACGGTGCGGGAATCCAAGCAGATGATCGAAGGAATAATCAACGCGATACCCGCACGGGTCTTCTGGAAAGATAAGCAGCTCGTTTACTTGGGCTGTAACGCCGTCTTCGCACGCGATGCGGGCTTTGCCGATTCAAAGGATATCATTGGGAAAGATGATTACCAGATGGGGTGGCGTGAGCAGGCGGAATTATATCGTGGCGATGACCGCCACATCATCGAGAGCGGCTGCGCCAAGCTGCTCATCGAAGAACCCATGACGAACCCCACAGGAAAAGTCCTCACTCTGCTCACGAGCAAGCTGCCGCTGCGCAATGCGAAGGGTGAGATCAACGGAATACTCGGAACGTATCTGGACATCTCTGACCGCAAACGCGCGGAGACCGCGCTACAGGAATCCGAACGCTTCGCGCAAGCGACGGTGGACGCACTCTCTGCGCACATTGCCGTGCTGGATGCCACCGGCACGATCATCGCGGTCAACCACGCGTGGCGCGCCTTTGCGGAGTCGAATCCGCCACTTTCTGCCAAGGTTTGCTTAGGCGCCAATTACCTGTCCGTGTGCGATGCGGCCCAAGAACCCGATTCCGCAGAAGCGGCAGCGGCCGCCGCCGGCATTCGCGCAGTACTCAGCGGAGCCCAGAGCAATTTCGAGCTGGAATACCCGTGCCACTCGCCAGAGACCCAGCGCTGGTTTATATGTCGGGTGCGCCGCTTTCCAGGCCCAGGCACCGCCCGCGTGGTGGTCGCCCACGAGAATATCACGGCGCGCAAACAGGTGGAGATTGCGTTGCAGGAACAAGAGCGCCTGCTGTCCAAGTCGCAAAGCTTTGGTCATATCGGCAGCTGGCACGTCGCTATGCCGGACCATATGTTATGGTCGTCGGAGACCTACAATGTTTTTGGGGTTTCGCGGAACATTTTCACCCCGTCCATAGAGTCTTTGATCGGCCTGATTCATCCGGACGACCGCACGGCCATGCGGGCTTGGATAGCTGCCTGTAGCGCAGGAACGAAACCCGCGGCACTCGTGTTTCGCATCATCACGCCCGACGGCACAATCCGTTATATCAGGGGCAATGGCGATGCTGAATTTGACGCAGAACATAAACTCCGCCACTTAGCTGGTACGGCACAGGATGTCACCGAACTCACGCTGGCGACAGCAGACCAAGCCCGGTTGGCGACGGCGGTTGATCAGGCGTCCGAGGCGATCATGATCACCGACCTCAAGGGCTTGATCATCTATACCAATCCGGCCTTTGAGAAGATCACCGGCTACTCGCGCAAGGACGTCTACGGCCAAATCTGGCACTTCCTCGATAGCGGCAAACACTCGGCGGAATTCTATCTGAAGATGTGGGCGACGCTGATCGCTGGGCATTTGTGGAGCGGCCACCTCTTCAACCAGCGCAAGGACGGCACGCGCTATGAGGAAGAGGCCACTATTTCGCCGGTTCGCGATGCCAAGGGCCAGATCATCAATTTCGTGGCCATCAAACGCGACGTGACCCGCGAGGTGGCGCTGGAGATGCAGAACCGGCAGAACGCGAAAACGGAAGCGGTGGGCCAACTGGCCGGCGGCGTGGCGCACGACTTCAACAACCAGCTGCAAATCATCATGGGATGCAGCGAATTTCTGCTGACCGAGTTGCCTCCTGCCTCGCCTTTCCGTGCCGACCTGCTGGATATTCAGAAGGCCGCCCAACGCTCAGCCGACCTCACGCGGCAACTGTTGGTCTTTTCCCGGCAGCAGGCGATTTCACCGGTGCTGCTCGATCTGAACGCGGCGCTCTCCGGCAGCTTGAAGATGCTCAGCCGCGTGATCGGAGAAAATATCCAGCTTCATTTCGTGCCGCAGCCGGACCTCGGATACGTCTTCATGGATCCCGGCCAGCTGGATCAAATCCTTGTCAACTTGGCGGTCAATGCGCGCGATGCCATCGCAGGCGTGGGCTCCATTGCCATCGAGGCCGCCAACCGCACGCTGGAAGAAACCGACTGTGCGGATATGCCCGATTTCGTCGCTCCCGGCAATTATGTGGCGTTGAGCTTTCGTGACGATGGCGCGGGCATGACGCCGGAAATACAAGCGCGCATCTTCGAACCGTTCTTCACCACTAAGGAAGTGGGCAAAGGCACCGGGCTGGGCTTGGCCACGGTCTACGGCATCGTCAAGCAAAACAAGGGCGCAATCGGCGTGCAAAGCACGCCGGGGGCAGGCACCACCTTCACCATCCTGCTGCCCCGTTCCAGCGAGGCCGCGCTCACCGCCGCACGAGCAACCGAAGAACGGATGTCCACGGGCACGGAAACCATTTTGGTCGCCGAAGATGAGATGAACATCTTGCAGTTGGCCCAACGGACGCTGACAGCGCAAGGCTACAAGGTGCTGACCGCCGTGCTACCGCGGCAGGCTTTGGAAGTGAGCACACAGTACCACGAGCCGATCCACTTGCTCCTGTCCGATGTGATCATGCCCGAAATGAGTGGCAAGGAGTTAGCGGAGCGCATCCAAAAGCTCCGGCCTGGCATCCGTGTCCTATTTATGTCCGGCTACTCTGCCGCCATCATGGAACAGCACGGCCAAATGCCGGCGGGCCTGCATGTGTTACAAAAACCCTTCTCCGCCACAGCCCTAGCGCAACACGTCCGCGCCACGCTCGATGCTCCCGCGCCCCAACCACAGACGTGCGCGGCCCGCGTCGATTGCAGCCTGCGGACTTTTCCAATGCCTGATCAAAAAAGCTGCGAATGACAGTCCGTAGGCGGTCACGGGACGTCGTAGGAGACGTACGGCCGAGCCATCATGTTCATGGGGTTGCGGAGCCAGGTGCGGTAGAGCGAATCCGCTTTCCAGGTGTTGCCTGCGGACGCGTAGTCGCAGAAGGTCACCGGGTGCGGCTTCATCTCATCCGACTCCGGGTCAGTCCCGGTCTGCAACATGACCTCAAAGGCGAGCCAAACGTCCTTGTCTGCGCACTCGACCGGCTTGATCGTCACCGGCTTGCCAAGCTCCGGCATCTTGGCGGGCTGATCCACTGCGCCGTCTTTGAAGCGCGTGTCGCGCGACAGCACCAGAGGGCCGCGGAACAGGGCGAAGTGCTCGTTCTTGCACGCCACGCGTCCGGTGAAATCGAAGGCCACCTCCACCGAATCGCCGGCCTTCCATGTGCGCCGCAGCGCAAGATACGCGCCCGGCATCAAGCCCGACACCTCTGTCCCGTTCACGGCCACCGACGTTTTCACGCTCCACTCCGGAATGCGCAAGCGCAGCGCGAACGCAGCCTCCTTGTCGGGCGTCACATGCAGGACCACCTTGTTCCCCTTCGGGTAGTCCGTCTCCTGCTCCACCGTCACCCGCGTCTGCGAGCCCGGAATCGTGACCGCCGCTCTGGACGCGTTATACAGGTTCACCATGACGCCCTCGGCGTCGGCCATGAGCACCGACTCGGTGATGGCTACGAAACCGCGCGGCCCGTTTGCGACACAGCAGTTGATGGCCATGCCGCACTGGTCGTTGCCGCGGCTTCGCGTGCCGCCGAGCGGACAGTACTTCGAGAAGGTCGAGCCGTCGCGCGCCAGCGTCGCCAGATAGGCGTTGTAGATGGTCTTCTCCAGCTGGTCTGCGTAGAGCGCCTTGCCGGTCACGCGCAACAGCGTCTCGCAGAAGCGCATCCAGGTGGTGGTCACGCACGTCTCCATCATATGGTAGGCCGGCGCAGTCTCGAACCGCTTCCCGTGATACCAGCACTCGAACGCCGCGCCAGACCCCGCCGCGTTGATCTCTTCGTCGATGATGTTCTGCGCCGTCGCCTCGGCCGCCTGGAGATACGGCACATGGCCCGTGACCTGGTAGAGCTCCAGCAGCCCCTGATAGCAAGACATCATCTCATAAGCCTTGATGCCGTTCTTCCAGCTCCACCACGGGTCGGGATGCGGGAAGCGCTCCGCCACCGGCACGCCGGCGAGCGCCTTGCTCATCAGCTTCGGGCTGTCCTCGAAATCTTCCATCGCCGCGGCGATGTGCTTGGCGAAGCCGAGATACTTCTTGTCCTGCGTGCGCGTGAAGAGCCAAACGACCGGCTCCAACACGGAACAACTCGCCATGCCGTGGTGCATGCCGATCGTCTGGATGCGCCCCGCCGCACCGGGTCCGACCTCGGACATGAGCTGGTCCGCCACGCGACGGGCCGCATCGAGCGTCACCTTGTCTCCGGTCAGGTCATAGTAGTGCATCAGCCCCATCAGGGTATACTTACGGCCCCAGATGTCCCACCCTTGCATGTGGCACTCGTCTTTGTAATTGCCGATATACCCGTCCGCGCGCTGAGCGGAAAGCAACAGCTTGACAGACGCGTCGATGTTCTGCTTGAGCGCCTCATCATGCGTGTAGCGGTAAGCGGGCACGCAGCTATGCATCCATTTGCCCCAGAACTCCGTGCGCCAGTCGCTGGTCCCCTCGTGCTTCTGAAAGATGTTGGCGAGGTATGAGCCGTCCGTCGTCTTGACGTTGTTTTTGAAGCAGGCCTCCATCCGCGCGCCGAGGTGCCCGCCGATCCGCACGTCTTCCATGCGGCAGGTCACACGCCCGACATCGCGCGCTTCCGCCGCGCGCGACACGACCGACACACCGAACACCACCGCCGCCACCGAAACCATGAACCGCCCCATATTGGCTCCCGTTTAGTATTCACGCTGAAAACAGCCTAAACCGCTACAAAGATGGGCCATTTTTGCACAACTCCAGGGGAAAGCACAAGCACCGACACGCCCGCGCCGCAATTCCATTGAGATTTTTGATTGCCGTTCCGAGGTCTATCGGGGCACCTCCATTTTTTAATCTAAAGTCAAAAATGGAGGTGCGGCGGCTTGACGCGTCCTGTGTATCCCTTTATCCTGCAACCATTCTGTCGGTGAAGAACGTCCAAGGGTTATGAATAAAGCGTCATTCAGAAGATGGCCCAACACGCGGCGGGGCCTGGTGATGGCGACCGCCGCAGCGTGCCTCGGCGGCGCGCTTCTGCTGTTCATTCACTCCGCCGCAACCGGGCGGATGTGCACTGCGGGCGTGAGGGGTGCCTCCTATAAAGGCTCAGCGACCTGCCGCGAGTGTCACGAGTCTTTCTACCAGAAGTGGGAGCCCTCCCATCACGGCAAGGCCATGCAACCCTTCACGCCGCGGTTTGCGGAAGAAAGGCTGACCCCGCTGGCGCAGCCGCTCTCGATCGGCGGCCGGCGTTACTCGGTCGACCTGAGCCGGCAGCGCATGACCGAAGAAGCGGCCAAGGGCAAGACCTTGCGCTACCCGATCCTGCATGTGCTCGGCGGCAAAAACGTCTTTTATTTCCTGACGCAGCTCGAGAAAGGCAAACTGCAAGTCATGCCGCTGGCCTATC